>Ga0209581_1001987_pt1 | contig 21371 bp, 20 predicted proteins | sample Coa_R2_FD_187160 | JGI IMG/M metagenome (GOLD analysis project Ga0209581, IMG submission 187160) | Surface soil microbial communities from Centralia Pennsylvania, which are recovering from an underground coalmine fire - Coalmine... | ecosystem: Environmental > Terrestrial > Soil > Unclassified ...
AAACCCGGCTTGAGAAAGCAAGCGAGTAAGATGGCTGGTCAAGCCGTCATTCTCTGGAGTAAAGAGGTGCCCAGATTGGAAGAGGGCAGTAAGCATCAGTTCAAAGAGTTCAGCCAGAGCAGAGCTAGGGCTCGTTACAAGAATTTCCGGCTCTGTGATGCGAACGATCCCATCCGGTTGGCTAATGCGCTGGTACTCATTCAAGAGTTTAGGCCATTCCCAGGTGCGAATCCAACTGACGGCAGAACGTTGGTTCACCAGGTCAAAGAAACCCGCGGGGAACTCCAACATCTGGAGAGCATCCATCATATGAAACTCTATCCGATCGGCCACCCCCTGAGCTTCAGCCTGGCTGCGCGCGAAAGAAATCATTTTGCCGCTCGCATCTACTCCGATGAGCAGGGAGGCAGTTGGAAAGGTCTGGGCCATAGAGATAAGCCAGCCCCCGGTGCCACAGCCGACATCAAGAACTCGCTCAAAAGACATCGGAAGAGACTGCTCTGGCAGCACTCCTCCCATGCTGGCAGTCACCAGTTGGTCCTGGATCTGCAAGCGTTTAAGCTCTTCGAGACTGCTGCGATCCTGTACGAAATAGGTATTAGGATATTCCTGCGAGCGAGAAGGTTCAGCGGGTGTAGACATCGCGGCTGCTCCTGATTTTGCGTAGAGAAAAGACATGCTCATCTTCCAGCATTATACCTGAGAACTAGAGGCGTTGTCGAGGAGATCGGCAGAGCGAGTGCGGTTACGTCAGGAGAGAGTACAGGGATACCCTCAGAGCGCAGCAAGGGCCGGGAATATTTCCCCGGCCCTGCCCTGTTTTCATCACTGGAATACCCTAACAACGACGTTAGCTCCAAAGAAAGCTCAACATTCCTTGACGATTCATGACAGGCGTGATAAGCTTTTGCTGGTAATTATAAAAGTAAGTCGATATACTTAGTCAACAATTAAGAAGGTGAACAGAGATGGGTGAAGCTTCCCGTGAGTTGATGCGACAGGCGCGCGCGCAGGTGGCTGAGTGGACGACGGCGCAGGCGAGCGAGGTGCTCGCGCGGCAGCGCAGCGATGGGCAGAACGACCTCGTTCTGGTCGATGTGCGCGAGAAGAACGAGTGGGACGAGGGCTACATTCCCGGCGCGACCCACGTTCCAAAGGGCTACCTGGAGCAGCGCATTGAAGAGGTCGTGCCCGATAAGTCGCAGAAGGTCCTGCTCTACTGTGCGGGCGGAGTGCGTTCAATGTATGCCGGTCTGACGCTCAAACAGATGGGCTATGAGAATGTCATCTCACTGGCCGGGGGTTTTGGGCAGTGGAAGAACAGCGGCCTGCCGGTGGTGCAGCCGCGCACGCTCAGTCAGGCGCAACTCAAGCGGTACAGCCGTCACCTGCTGGTGCCAGAGGTTGGCGAGCAGGGCCAGCTCAAGCTGCTGGACGCGCGTGTGCTGCTGATCGGCGCGGGCGGCCTGGGCGCTCCTGCGGCCCTCTACCTGGCGGCAGCCGGTGTTGGCACGATTGGGATTATCGATCTGGATGTCGTTGAGGAGAGCAACCTGCAGCGCCAGGTCATTCACACCACCGGGCGCGTCGGCGAGTACAAAGCCGAATCGGCCCGCCAGGCCATCGAGGCGCTCAATCCCGATGTCAAGGTTGTGACTTATCTTGACCGGCTGGACGAAACCAACGTAGCGCAGATCATCGCCGATTACGACGTGATTATCGACGGCACCGACAACTTCCCCACGCGCTACCTGCTCAATGACGCCTCGTTGATTGCCAGAAAGCCGGTGATCCACGGGAGCGTCTTCCGCTTCGAGGGCCAGTTGACCGTCTTCAAGCCGTATGAGGGACCGTGCTATCGCTGTCTCTATCCTGAGCCGCCCCCGGCGGAACTAGCGCCGAGCTGCGCCGAGGCCGGTGTGCTGGGTGTGCTGCCCGGCGTGATCGGTCTGCTGCAGAGCGTTGAGGCCCTCAAGCTAATTCTGGGCATTGGCGAGCCTCTGGTCGGGCGCATGATGATGTACGACGCGCTGGCAGGCGAGTTCAGCGAGCTGAGTCTCTATCGCGATCCAAACTGCCCGGCCTGTGGCGAGCATGGGCATCCCGAAGATTTGCCGATCTACGCGGACGTCTGCGCCATGCCGGCGCGCGTGGCCGTGCATGCATAAAGTCGTTTGTATTCATTAAGGAGAACATAACTCATGGCAACCGTTCGACTCGCACCCGTCTTGCGCGCCTCTGTTGGCGGCGTCAAGCAGGTGAGTGCCAAAGGCGAGACCCTCGCCGACGTGCTGTCTGATCTGTACGTAAATTATCCCGCGCTGAAAGAGCAGATTCAGCCGGGCGACACGCTTAGTCGCTTTATCAATATCTACGTCAACGACCAGGATGTCAGGCATCTGCAAGGGCTTGAGACCAGCGTTGGTCCCAGCGATACCGTCATCCTCCTACCCGCGATGGCCGGCGGTCGCTAACGAGTCCATCAGGGGAGGATTTATGCGCTACAGTAGCATCCTTGAAACCATTGGGCACACACCGCTTGTCGAGCTACGTAGCTTCAGTCCGCGACCCGGCGTGCAGGTCTTTGCCAAGCTGGAGGGGGTCAACCCCTCCGGCAGCATCAAGGACCGCATCGCCAAAAAGATGATCGAGGAGGCCGAGGCCAGCGGAGAACTCAAGCCCGGCTCGGTCCTTCTGGAACCGACCAGCGGCAATACCGGGATCTCCTTGGCGATGATTGCGCGCATCAAGGGCTACAGCTTTACCGCCGTCATGCCCGATAACGTCACGCATGAACGACGTAAGATGCTCGAACTGTATGGAGCGAATATCATCCTCTCCGATGGCAGGCTTGGCAGCAATGGCGCGGTACGCCTGGCCCAGGAGCTGGCCAGCAAAGACGATCGCTACGTCATGCTCTACCAGTATGGCAACCAGGCCAATCCCGGCGCGCACTACGAAACTACCGCTGTCGAGATTATCGAGGACCTGCCTGATCTCGATGTCTTCGTGGCGGGACTCGGCACTGGCGGTACGCTGACCGGCAACGCGCGCCGCCTGAAAGAGTATAATCCCGCGATTAAGATCGTCGCCGCCGAGCCGATGCAGGGCGACGGCGTGCAGGGACTGCGCAGCCTGGAGGACGGCTTTATCCCGCCTGTCCTCGATACCTCTCTGCTCGACACGAAAATTCTGGTCTCTGGTTCTGCCGCAATTCGCCGCACACGCGAATTAAAGGATCAAGAGGGTATCTTCGCCGGTCCCTCCTGCGGCGCGGCGCTGCACGCGGCCTTGCGGGTTGCATCCAGCCTGGAACGTGGTAAAATTGTGGTTATTCTCGCCGATGGTGGCTGGAAGTATCTTAGCGAGGACCTCTGGACTCGCAACCTGGATACCGTTGAAGAAGAATTAGAGGCCAAACTATTGTGGTAACAAGTCAAACCTTTCGCGTGCGCATCCCCCGCTCAATCTATGCGGAAATGCTCGCACATATCTCCGCAGCCTATCCCAACGAGGGCTGCGGAGCGTTAGGCTGCGTTGACGGACGGGTGGTCAAGAACTATCCCACCGCCAACGCCGCCGAGCATCCTGAAGACTTCTCAATCATCGGCGAGGCCGACCTGGTACGTATTTATAACGATATTGATGAATATGATGGGGAGATGATCTACTACCACTCTCATCCAAAAACCGAGGCATATCCCTCCCAGCGCGATAAGGACTGGGCCAAACGCAGCGGTTGCCTCTACCTGATTTTCTCGCACCGCTTCTATCCCGACGATCCTTACGCGCGCGTCTTCGCCATCCAGCCCGACGAATCGGTCATCGAGGGCACAATCGAGTTGATATAACTGGAAGTTATGAATCTAGCACAGATCATAACGTAAAAGAATACCATAAATATTCCCTCGCGTTATGGTTTGACACTTTCTCATAACTATAAAGAATATCATCGGCGCTTGCGGCAGGCGCGAGTATGCGTTTCAGACACCCTCTCTGGAAGGAAAGGCCGGCGTATGGAAAAATCGACGCAGGATCGCTGGGCGCAATGGCTGCTGCAGCGTCGCTGGGAAAGCTTCCTCAAATCCTCGCCCAATCCCCTTGTACCAACCATTGAGGAGGCAATGCAGCAGGCCCTGAGCGCCGATGAGATAGAGCAATTCACAGCGTATCTGCGGCCTCTGGTTGAGAAGAATCAGAGAGTGGAGCGATCATCGGTGGCCTACCTGTGGGCAGTAAAATGAGAGAGATACCAGCCCGCCTTACGATAGGCGTGGGATTTCCCTGCGCTGTCGCAAAGCGGGCTGGCGGTTGAGAGAGCTTAGACGCCGCGAGGGTCTTTCGCGATACTATTGGTCACGCTGCTGCCGCTGTGCTCGGTGCTAAAAAAGCTGGTATCAGGAGCGGTGGTCAAGGCCGATTCCTCGGCGTGTGTTGCGATGCCCCTATAGACCAGCCTGCCATTTACCAGTTCAGTGCCGTCCGGCAGGTCTGCGTTATTCGCGCCGTGGCGGGCTAGAATCCCCACCGCCTCCTTCTCTCTCCCGCGCGCCTCAACATGCACGAAGAATCGCTTATCGGCGGCGCGCAGAAGCGTGTTCTCCGCCCCCTTAATGGTTTGGGGATCAAACACGGTTAGCCGAATCTGGTCCTCCCCAAAGCCCGCCTCGCGCAGTTTAACCGCGGCCTCGCGCGCCGGGGATTGCTCGCGAAAAACGCCTACGATGTGAGAATATTCAGGATGCTCGGCAAACGCTTGCTCTGCATAGTCTTTGCGGGTTTGTGTGCCAGATATGCTCATCAATATCCCCCCTTTCTCAGCAACGGCCCTTGAGCCGTTCCTATTTTTCCAACCTTATCTCTTTCTTCTAGCAGACACGGATGTCTCCGGGGAGAGGAAGACAAGAAATCAGTGGCTTGCTCCGTTGGAAATGAGGCTGCCATATTTGGGCCGCTTGCCTCGTCATAATAGAAAAGTGCAGAGAAGAGAACATGCCGCAAATAAAGGAGAAATTTTGCTAATGCCTCTTCCAGAGCAGGGATTGTCTCTACTGGTGGGGGAACAATCGGCTTTCCCGCCTGTGACGGGCAGCCGAAATTCACGCCCGTTCGATATTCCACAGCCACCCAGGTTAACGAGTTCCAGGTGAACGTGACAGGGAATATGCTCTGGAGCGTGCTTATCGTTGGCTGCACAAGTGCTGATATCACTAGCTGTCAATGAGCAGTTCAGCAGACGCCCGGCAGACCCCTTTGAGGTAAAGGAGGATATGGTATAGTTGTAAAGAAAAGTCCTCACATTTTCGAGTGCGGGTAAAGGCTATCCTGAAGATGGAGCGGAGGAATGCCAGAAGAGACAGAGACAATGTGCGAAGAGGGGCATGCCCCTCTTCACACCATTATGATCGTTGAAGATGACACGCATATAGGGACCTTTCTGGTAGAAGCGATTACCGGGGAAACGCCCTACCACGCCTTCCTTGTTGCTAACGGTTCCGAGGCTCTCGAATCGCTCCAAACCCTCAAGCCTCACCTGCTCATCCTCGACTACCATCTGCCCGGCATCGATGGTCTGGAACTCTATGACCGTGTCCACGCCATGCCTGAGATGCAGGAAGTTCCGGCGATTATGATGAGCGCCCGCCTGCCGCAGCGCGAACTGGAGAAGCGTTCCATCGTGGGCATAAACAAGCCGTTTGACCTGGACGATTTTTTGCAGCAGGTGAAAAATTTGCTGGAATGAGCGGGGAAATCAGTTTCCTGCTGCTCAAGCGGCACTATCTCCCATTTTTTACCGAATCCTCCGGCGGAGGGGGTGTATCCTCTGGCGTTCTTGCGCAAACTGTGCTAGTATTGAGCGCAGTCGGGCCGTGATGATTGGCCATTGGGCTTCCCGTAAGGAAACAAACCTGGATAAGGAGAATGGGCTTTTGGCTACGCATGATAGACGCTATGTGATCATTGGCAATGGAATTGCAGGCACAACTGCTGCTGATACATTACGCAAGAACGATCCTAATTGTAGTATTCATCTGCTGACGAACGAACCCTATCCGCTCTATAACCGTGTCTCGCTGCCACGTTTCCTGCAAGGGGTGCTGGCGGAGCAGAAGGTGATGATTCGCGATTTTGCCTGGCATGAGCAGCGCAATATTCGCTTGATTACCGAGACGATGGTGACGGAGGTCAATACAGAGGAGCGAGTGGTTGTTACTGAGAAGGGGCTACATTTGCCCTATGACGCGCTGCTGGTCGCGACCGGTGGCTGGGCCAACCCGCTGCGTGTGCCGGGGGTTGAGGGTTGCAAGCATATTTACAATTTTGTCACGCTCGACGACACGAAGACCATCATTGCGCGCATGCTGGAGTCGCGACACGCGGTTGCCTACGGGGGAAGCTTTATCTCTTACGAATTGTGCGATGGTTTTGCGATGCGCAAGCTGGATACAACCTGGATCATGCGCGGACCCTACTGGCTGCGCAGCTCGCTCGATCCCGACGGCGGAGAGGTCGTAGACAACATTGCGAAGAAATTCGGCGTTGAGGTGATTCACGGGGACGAGATCGAGTGTGTGGTTCCGCGCGATGGCGTTCCGGCGTATGTGAGGACGAAGAAAGGGCGTGAGATTCAGGCCGACGTGATCGGAGTTGGACTCGGCATTACGCTCAACACCAGAATCCTGGCCGGTACCGGAGTAGAGCTACACGATGGGGTTGTCGTAAATGAGTACCTGGAGACCAACGTGCCGGGTGTGTACGCTGCGGGCGACGTGGCGGAGTTCTACGATGTCACCATCGGCAAGCACCATACGATGGGTACATGGGATAACGCGATGGCGCACGGAAGAATTGCCGGGCTCAATATGGCCGGCGATCGGCAGGCGTATCTCGATGTTCCGACCTACACCAGTCCGCTCTTCGACGTGAATATCGCCGTGGTCGGCACCGCCGAATCCAACAATCCAGAGCTTGAGTCGATCTCTCTGCGCGAGCCAGGCGAGAAGGGCAACGAAAATTATCGCAAGCTGTTCTTCCGGGAGAACCGGCTGGTTGGGGTTTTGATGATCGGCAGCCCGAAGGGCCGCAAGAAACTGGTCGATATCGTGAAAAATCAACAGGTTTTCGCGACCGCCGCTGAGCGCGAGGCTCTGCTCACCCTTAAATAGGGACAGGCGCGAAGAATTCTTATATGACATCGTAGGCCCTGGCGTGTGTTACCCCTGGGCTATATGGCTTGACTGATCGTTTCACGTAGGGTAACGTAGATCTGGCCATCAGAATTGAACAGAGATCATCAGGGGCAAGGAGCGTCCCACAGTTTTCCACGTCTTTGCCAGCCCAAAGCGCGGAAAAACTGTTGAAGCTCTCGGAGCAGTCTGCGGGAACGCTTCGCACATGCCAGAGTCAGGAGAGGGTTTGTGGCAAAACAGTGTACCTATTGTGGCCGACCTCTAGCAAAAGAAGATGCACGCTTTTGTGATGAGTGCGGGCGATTGCAGATTCCAGAGCCAGATCCAATGGCGCCGGGAGTGATCAAGGTCAGATTGCCTCCAAAGGAAATTTACCGGCGCGAGCCTCCTCCTTCGCTCGAGAGTATACGGTTTGAACGGACTCCCCGTTCTTCTCAGACGGGCCAGAATCAACGCGAGCAGCCTGCGTCCGCGCCTCAATCCTCACGCCTGGCGAAACGCCCTGTTCGTCTAACGGCCCAGGAGTCACAGCGTGCGGGTGAGCGGTCCGAAGCGCCAGGAGAAGCTGCGCCTATTCCCACTCATGTGAGCGATGAGGCGTCTCCTCTGGCAGATCAGCCTGTAGAGGAGATCTCGACGATGGTTCTTCCCGGCTGGCGCGAGGAGTTGGAGCGCTTGCGCAAGAAGCAGGAGCAGGCAAATGTTCCAGAAGCGCAGCCGGGTCCGCCACCATTGATCTCTTCCACCACACCCCGGGCAACCGAGAACAAACCTCCTGCATCGCCTTCTGAGAAGGCACAGGAGGCGTCCACAGGGGGCGTATTTACCGAACTGATACAGGGCAGAACGGCTGATGAGCCTCCGACGGATTCTGTCCGGCGCGAACTGCGCGTAAAGGTTTGGGAGCAGGAACCGACTATTCAGTATCCTCAGGTCCAGATTGAGAAGAAGGAGATCGAGCCTGGACCGGCTCCGGCTGTTGAGCATTCACCCTTTGCGGCAGCCTTTGAGGAGGAGGAAGAGGCTGAGACAGTGGCCGCTGGGATCGACGTTGACCAGCAGGTGTTATCGAGTCCTGTCATGGAACCCGAGCCGGAGCCGGCGGTAGAAGAGGACACGCAGCAGGGGAGCGAGGAGGAGCAGGAAGAGGCAAAGGAGAGCGGGGTCGAAGATCTGCCGACGATTCCTCTGGCGGTTCCTGAGGCGGCGAAACAGCCGCCAGCGATCACGATCGAGCGTGCCTCGACTCCCGCGCCCAAAAAAAGGACGGCTCCCCAGGAAGAGATCGAAGATCTGCCCACCAGGCCCATGCCGGCCAGCCAGGCAGGTCCTCGTTCGCCTCTGCCGCCGGCTGCACCACAGCCGTTGCAGGGCAGGGTACAAGAGCAGCGCGAAGTGCGCCCCGCTCCTGTATCAATGGTTCCAAATCCTCCATCCTCACCCGGCGTCTATCGGCAAAGCTCTGCTCTCCCCATGAATGCGGCCCAGGCTCCGGGGACCCCCTTTGGTCCGCCGGCAGCGCCCGGGCGCGTACACAATCCGCAATCTCAACCAGGGCAGGTCTTCGAGCGCTCTGCTATGCCCGCGCCCCCACAGGGTCCGCTCTCCTCCCCAGGCAACACAATGTTCAGGCCCCAGCCTCCAGTGACCCCACAGCGACCACCCGCCTTCGCGCCACCGACGCCCCCGCCGGTCACTCCCGCCCGGCCCGCTGCCGGAGCCGAATCCGCGCCGGTCAAACCGCGCAAGAAGCGTGTGAAACCGCTGCGCGTGGCGCTGCTGGTGGTGCTGGTTCTCGCCATCGGCGCAGGCGCATTCATCTATTACTATCAATCGTCCAGCGGCGGGACGATAGCTCAGCCATACCAGACTTTCCAGAACAGCGCGTTGGGCGTCTCTCTGGACTATCCTCAGGGCTGGACCGCCAGCGTCAATCAGGCGCAGGCGAGCGTCCATTTCGCCGATAGTTCTCAAACCGGCCAGGTAACGCTCAGTATGACGGGATTGAATGCCCAGTCGCTGACTCAATATATTGACCAGGAGGCTGCACAACTAGGAATTACAACGCCCCAGTTAGAACCAACCATCATGTTCGGGGGAGCGAGCTGGCAGCAGGTGCAGGGCAATGTTGTGCAGGGAGGAGTTACCTATCTGCTTGATCTGTATGTAACCCAGCATGGAACGCATATCTATTCCCTGATCTTTATGGCCCCGCCTCCTGTGTATGGACGCATGGATCAGGAAGACTTTGCCCCGCTGCGTACCTCATTTCGATTTATTTAGACCAATAATTCATAGTTCTGCTAGGCGTTGCCTCCAATGGATGGTATAATGAGTGCAATGCCATCCGCTACCCGCAGGGCAGAAGCTGCGGAAGATGAGAAAGGAGGGCGCGGTAACGGTGCTGTCTGTCGCGACAAGATAGCCTGGCTGCGCAGAAATACAGATTTATGGACGATATTCGCTTTGAACGACATTTTCGCACACCCTATTCAGAGAGTTATTATATTATGCAGGGCAGCACGTTGCAGAGCAATAGCCGCCTGGGGACGATTGATATCCATTTCACCACCACTACGGTACATGGAACCCTCATTCTGGAGCGCGAACTGGAAGAATCTGATCTGAGCAAGTTAATCGAGCAGATTGACGAGGACCTGGTTCTCTCGGCGGATATGCCGCGCGATGATTTCCTGGTGAGCGTCTACATCGGGAAGGATGTTGGCTTCTACAGCGACGAATATTTCGCTGAGGACAACGAGGCCGGCCTGGACTTCGGCGAGGACGAGGAGTAAAAAGCTCCGCCGCCTCCGGGCTTAATCTTCAAGCAGGCCGCGCCGCATGGCGTATTTCACCAGTTCGGCGCGGCTGTGCAGGTTGAGCTTATCCATGATATGCGTGCGGTGCGTATCTACGGTTTTGGGACTGATCACCAGGCGTTCGGCAATCTGGTTGTTTGTGTAACCCTCCGCGACCAATTTAAGAATTTCGCGTTCACGCTCCGTCAGGCTGCTATAGCTATCCTTCTCCTCGCCGGCATGCACGCGTTGCAGATAGTCTCCCACCATAACCGACTGGGCCGTTGGCGAGAGATAAAAGTAGCCATTCTGCACCACATGCAGCGCGTTGATCAATTCGGTATCCGCCGCCTCCTTTAACATATAGCCGGAGGCGCCGGCGCGCAGGGCTTGAAAAACGTATTCATCGTTTTCATGCATGGTCAGAATCAGTACTTTCACCTCGGGGAGCTGCTTCTTAATCTGTTTGGTCGCCTCGATCCCATTCATATCGGGCATAGTGATATCCATCAGGATAATATCGGGATGGAGGCGCATGGCCTCCTGCAGGGCCTGGCGGCCATCTTGTGCCTCTCCCACCACCTCCATATCTGGCTGAGCGTTAAGCATCATTTTCAAGCCTGCACGTAGGATGGTGTGGTCGTCAGCCAGCAAAATGCGTATATTCATAGGGCCTCTAATTTTTCTGCGCATGTTCCGCAAGTGAGAGTTCGCTGCTCTGCTTTTGTCGAGCGGGAAGTCCTTCCGGGGGTAAGGGGATGCGAACTTCGACCCGTGTTCCCTGGCCGGGTGCGGCATGAATCTCCAGCGAGCCGTTCAGGAGGATCGCGCGTTCCTGCATACCGGCGAGGCCCAGGCCGCGCCCCAGGGCGCGCTCCTGCAAAGGCGCTTTCAGCAGGGCCGCATAGTCAAAGCCGTCGCCGTCGTCAACGATAGTTCCATACACCGCGTCTGCCTCCTCGCTCAGGTTCACCGTCACCTTATGGGCGTGCGAGTGGCGGGCCGTATTGGTCAGGCACTCCTGCACGATTCTATACAGGGCCGTCTCCATCTCTGCGGGCAGGCGGTCTTTAAAGCCGGTTGCATGGAATTCAACCTCGATAGAGCATTTTTGCTGGTATTCCTTCACATACCAGCGCAGCGCCGGCAGCAGTCCCAGATCGTCCAGAGCGCTGGGGCGCAGATCGATACTCAGGCTGCGAATAGCTCGCAGCGTCTGGTGGGCCAGCGTGCGCGTATCGGCGATGCGTCGACGTGCCTCCTCCGATTGGATCGACTCTTCCAGAACCGCCAGGCTGATCAGTAGCGAGGTCAGCACCTGGCTTGTCTCGTCGTGCAATTCGCGCGCGATCCGTTTGCGCTCCTCCTCCTGGGCGTTGATAATCTGGCTGGCGCGCAGGCGCGACGACTCGTCGATGGCTTCCAGCATCATATTGAACGTCTGGGCGAGGCCATCAGCCTGCGGATCGGTGCCGGTCAGGGGGGCGCGCAAGGTCCGCTCGCCCGCCTGCACGCGGTTCATCACCTTGCCCAGGTTTATCAGGGGATGGAAAGCAAATTGCAGAACGACAAAGTTGAGCGCGATACTGATCAGCCAGCCGAACGCGACAAAGAGCACCAGGGAGGTCGGAGTCGCGTAGGGGCTGCTGTGAAGACTGAGATTCGCCGCCAGCCATGTTCCTCCAGTTGCGCCCACAAAGATGATCAGACTGTTAGCGATCAGCACTTTATAGAAGACTGGCAGCGCCAGGATGGGTCTGAGCAAGCGCCAGCCACGCCGCCTGTTCTTCGTAAGATTTGTCTCGGCCTGAGCCATCTATTTGTCCTCGGTTACACTGTTCTGATAACTCGTCTTATCTTATTGTAGTGAGTTCTTTCTATGGCTGTCAAATACTTCCAGACCCTTGCATTTCGGACACCCGCCGGGGAGTGATGGTGGAGAAAATCAGGTATCGGCCTGAAAATATCAGGTATGTACCTGATGCATCCCCTTTGGCCTTGCAGTAAGCTTCTATCAAAATGCCTGTACTCTCGGGTGTCTAACCCTGCCGATGGTACGAACTCTTCTCAAAGGCGGCTATTTGCGCTACAATGAAGGAGAGTCTACTTTGAGCACCTGATCCTGAGATGGCGCGGACGTGCTATGATCCTGGCCGTTTCAGTCTAGAGGATACCCGGCGTGTGTGTAGGTATGATATAATCGGCCACACGTATTTGAAGGATATTTGATATCAGGCTATTTTCCAATTGGTCCTGAGGGGCAACCTGCCAGGATCTATTGAGGAGGTACAGTGAGTTCTGTTCCAAAGAAAAGTTTGCTCGACACGCTGACCCAGAAGATGGTCGAGAGCCAGGTGTGGCGTTCCATTTTTCGGCATGGCTACCCGGACACCCCGCTCAACCAGTCGCTGGTGATGATGGGCAATGTCTTCCTGCATTTACACCCGGTCAAGGTGAGCCGCCAGGCCATGAAGATCACGTATACCTGGTGCATGGGCGGTATTTCTTTCTTTCTGTTCCTGTTGCTGACCCTGACGGGGGTCTTCTTGATGTTCTACTATGTGCCGGATACCACGCAGGCTTATGCCAACATTAATCAGCTCAGCAGCGTGGTTTCTTTTGGGCACATTGTGCGCAATATGCACCGCTGGGCGGCCCACTTGATGGTGGTCTCGGTCACGTTGCATATGATCCGCGTCTTTTATCACGGCGCTTACAAGCCGCCCAGAGAGTTCAACTGGGTGGTCGGGGTTCTGCTCTTTTTCGTTACTCTCTTCCTGAGCTTTACGGGTTATCTGCTGCCCTGGGACCAGATCGCCCTCTGGGCTATCACGGTGGGCACCAACCTGGCGCCGTACACTCCCCTGGTGGGTTCGACCGTGTACAAGATCCTGGTCGGTGGCGGTGCGGTAAGCCAGAGCACGCTGATCCGTTTCTATGTTGGGCATGTGATTCTGTTCCCGCTGGCTGCGGCCTTGCTGATGGCTGTGCATTTCTGGCGTATCCGTAAGGATGGCGGGGCCGCCGGTCCTCCGCCCCCGTCGCGCCGGGAACTGGAGGCGCGGGCCGAGCGGGAGCGTGCTGCTGTCTCGGCTGGTGCTCGGCAGTAGTGGTTGTTGTCTGTTCTGGCGGGGCGCACGGGTTGTTTGACCTGCCCGCCCCGATGGTTCTCTTGTCGCGCCTGGCTTGCACGCCGGGCGGGGGTTGAAACAAACATGAGAGGAAATTCATATGGCAATTGAACAGAAAGAACCAGGAGTGCAGACACAGTCTTCGGCGACTCAGCGCCGCTATCGCACTCTGGCTGTGGTCAAGCAGGAGGCGATCACGCGCGTTGAGAAGCCGTTGGAAGACTCCGTGTTCGTATGGCCGCACCTGCTTGTGCGAGAATTCTTCGCGTCGGCGATTGTGATGGTGATGGTAACACTGCTCTCGCTGGCGATCGATGCGCCTCTGCAGGGGCCTGCCGATCCGAACTCGACGCCGAACCCGGCCAAAGCACCCTGGTACTTCCTGGGCCTGCAGGAGCTGCTGCACTACTTCCAGCCCAATAGCGCCGGCGTGATGATTCCTGGAGTGACCCTGCTCGCGCTGATCGTGCTGCCATACGTGGATCGCAATCCGAGCCGCGCCTACGCGGACCGCAAGGTGGCGATTGTAACGTTTACGATGTTCCTGTCCTTCTGGGCCTTTATCACCCTGGCCGGCAGCTTCTTCCGTGGCCAGCAGTGGATCTGGACCTGGCCCTGGCAGCACATTTACTTTGACCTGTAAGAGAGAGTTAGAAGTCTTATGAGTACCGAATATAATGACAGCGACAGGCCCGCTATCACGCCTCAACAATATGAGGTGTTGCACGGTGGCGGGGCCGAGGCTGCCGAGATTGCCAAACAGCGCCTGTCCCGGCGGCGTTTCATGCGCAGGTCGATGCTGGCCGTCTGGGGACTCTCCACAACAGCGGCGGTTGCGGGCGGCCTGTATATGCTCTACCCGAACATATCGGGTCAGTTTGGCAGCGACCTGAAAGTTGGCACAAAGAGCGAGTTCCCCGCCGCTGTGCCGAGCAAGTTTGCTAAGGACCAGGCCGGGGTTTTCTATCACCAGGAGGCCAAGACCTACATTTCGCATATCGCGGCGGATGCGCCGACCCTGCTGCACGGCCAGAAGCTCTCGGACCAGCTTGATGCGGAGGGCTTTGTCAAGGATAAGGATGGTTCGTGGTGGGTTGCGCTCTACCAGCGCTGCGTGCATCTGGGATGTACGGTGCCGTTCCGCGACGACTGCGTGAGCTTTAAGTGTCCCTGTCATGGTTCGCACTATAACGTCGATGGCGAGTACCTGGATGGTCCGGCCCCGCGCAGCCTGGATCGCTTCCCTCTCTACTTCCAGGGAGAGGATGTGTATGTTTCAACCGGCACGCTCTGGTCCCCGCAGGTTCCGCGCCCGTCGGATTCGACGCGCATTATCCCGATGCCGGGTCCGTGCGGCTAGAACGGCGGGTTTTCCATGCGTAGAAGGAGAGATGGAAGAGGACTCTTCCAATAGCTCTTTTCAGGGATGGTGTCAGGTCGGATGGTTCAGGCTCGCAGGAGCGTTTGCGAAGGTTCTGATCTGACTGTACTCAAGTATAAAAGGGTTGTATTCTTATGATAGATCCCGTACAGGCTGCGGTCGGCATTGTGGTTCTGCTGGTCACGGTGGGAGCCCTGCTCTATATTTTCTACTCTCGCACGAACGCGGTGGAGAAGACCGGCTATGGGACGCTGGTTATGCTCTCGATCATCTCGCTGATGATCCCGGTTTTCTGGATTATGGAGTCCAACGGTCAGACCCAGGCGAAGATTCAGCAGAACAATACCGCCGTTGCGCAGGGCGCCGCACTTTATGCTCAATATTGTCAACAGTGTCATGGTATCAGTGGCCAGGGCGGATCTGGCCCCAAGTTGAATGGCAATGATGCCGTCAACAAGCTTTCAGATGCCGATCTCTTGCGTATTATCGAAGCCGGCATTCCGAACGCGAATGATCCCTCCAAGTTGTTGATGCCGGCCTGGAGCATTCAGTATGGCGGCCCACTCTCCGATCCGCAGATTCAGTATTTGTTTGCGCTGATCCGCTCGGCTGATCCGGCGTATCTCAAGGCCAATGGCTTGCCCAGTGGCCCTAACGCCAATGGCTTTAACCAGACTGCATCTGCCCTTCAGCAGAACAATCCCTCGGGCTATCAGACGGCGGTGGCCCAGGCGACCGCGGGCGCCGGCACGGGGCAGTTTGGTCCGGTGGTGGACGAAACCGGTAAGAAGTCTGTGACCATCGATATTGTGGATACGCTAAGCGGCTTTACCTGTCAGCCGTCCTGCTATGCTCTTCCGAATATCAAGGTCAAGGTGGGCACGACGATTACCTGGGTCAATAAGAGCACTTCGCCACACACCGTGACAGCGACGAAGGGGACGAATCCCGCGTCTGAGGTTCCCAATCCGGCGGTGTTTGATTCGACCCTGGCCAAGCCAATCACGGCTGGTGGTGGAACGTTCTCCTGGACGGTGACGATGGCGGCCTATAACGCGAATCCCAACCACATCGTGATCTACTACTGCGGATTCCATCCCGCTATGCTGGCCATGATCACGATTGTGCCGTAATTGTTCGTTCGGGTGGCGCGCCCGCTGGACACGCCACCCTTTCTCCTGATCGCTGATCATGTCGCGGCTGTGTGTACGCGATATGTTGAAAGGGTTTGCGATCTATGCAACAAGCTCAACAGAGGGAGACGGGAGACCGCATATCCTGGGCCCGCGCGCTAATTTTTGCCGTTGGCTTCTTTTTCATTGCGGCCTTTCTCGTTGGACAGATCCCAAGCTATATTAATTCTGCCATGACTGCCTCATCGCTGGTTGGCTTTGAGCAGGCAATGCTCGCCATTGCGTTTGTGGGCCTGGGCGGCTTTCTGGTGGTGCAGGCGATTGTGATGCTTTTCGATCCGAAGCCGGTGGTCCCGCCGATTATCTTTGCCGGCCTCGGCTTTATCATTGCTGTCCTCGGTGCCGGCCTCGCCGGCTGGGCCAGTTGGAGCGGGAACCAGGTGTTCCCCAATGCGACCATCAAGTGGAATCCGATCTGGGGCGGTTCGATTCTCTGGTTCCCACCCGGTTCGGTGGACCTGGTGGCCCTGGGCGCGACGATGGTCTTCGTCGGCCTGGCCTGGCTTTTCTATGGAGTGCTGGCCATCAAAGAGCAGAGCAATCCCGATCGCCGCGATCTCGGCACGACTCCGGCGATTCGCTGGATGATCGCCCTGAGCGCGATTATGCTGATCGTGTTTATGCTCCTCTTCGCCTTCGTCAGTCCCGATGGCCTGGCCCGGGCGATCAGTCCCAAAGATCCAAATGCCGCGCTGTTCTGGGTCAACACGTTCTATAATCTCTTCCTGATCGTTGCGATCATCCTCACGCTTGGCGCGTTCGCCCTGCGCCTGCATTACCTGATGCGCCCGGTGCGTAGCAGGACGATGAGCGGACTCTACGCGGTTGGCATCAATCTCGCTCCAATCGGCGCGCTCTGCCTGGTTGTCTGGTTCGCGATCTATCCTTTCACGTACTGGCTGCACTTCCTGCCGGCGCTCGGCCCGTTCTTCACAAACTGCGCGCTCAAATCGCAGATCCCGCTGAGCTGTTCCTATACGCAGGAGGGCGGCGACCTGATCGGCACGATCCTGACCATGAACAGCTTCGTAATCCTGATGGCCGCTGTGTGGGCCTGGCGCACGAAGCGCAACCTGGTCGTGATCGGCAGTCTCACTATCGCAGCCTTGCTGGGACTCTCGACGCTGCTGACTCACATCGAGTATGATGTTCCCTACCAGGCGACCATTGCGCTGCTGCTCTGCGGCGCCAGCCTGCTGCTGGTGAGCATCTGGACCAGCGTGGCGCGCCGCGAGTTTGCGGTCGTGGGCGAGAAGCCGCTGGGCTGCCTGGGGATGTGGCTGGTGGTTGGCACCTGCCTCTTCGTCTATATCGCCGCCTTCGCTTTCTTCTCGATCCCGGGCTTCCGCGATACCGAGACCAATGTGCCGTTCGTTCCCGGCGCGCTGATCGGCTCCAAAGCTCAACTCGACGCCGTGGTGGTGGTGCTCCTCCTGGGCATTCTGGCCGGCATCCAGTTCTACTTCCTGGCGCGCAACCGCTATCGCGTCTAGTTTTCAATAGAGTGGAGAAGCAGAGATAAGAGCCGCATCCGATGCTCCGTCGGATGCGGCTCTTATCTGCGCCTATGGGCCTGTTTGCGCCTCGTCGCATGTGCTGCAAAGCTGCGTGCATCTCTGGGGAAAAAGCGGAGATTCGAGCTTCAAATCTGCTAGCTTCCAATTGATCGCGCATGTTATACTGTGAGCGCACGTATTTTTGCGATGGTCCGAGCTTTGTGGGAGAGAAAGAACTGCATGCAGAACGAACAGCCTCTAAAAATCTACATCCTCGCTGCTGAAATAGTTCCCTTTGCGAAGGCCGGGGGGATGGCCGATGTGGTTGGCGCTCTGCCGAAGGCGCTGAAGGCTCTAGGACATGACGTGCGCCTGGTGATGCCGCGCTATGGCCAGGTGATGCCCGAACGTTTCAACCTGCAAACCGTGCTGGATGCTGTGCCGGTCAAGATGGGCAATTACCAGGAGCAGGTGCGTGTCATGCAGGGGAGCATCGGCAAGGAGATTCCCGTCTATTTTATCGATAAACCGCGCTATTTTGAGCGCGAGAATATCTATGGCTACACCGATGACGGCGAGCGCTTTATTCTTTTTTGCCGGGGCGCGCTGGAGGCCGTGCGCGCGCTCGGCTGGGTGCCGGATGTGATCCACTGCAACGACTGGCAGACGGGAATTGTGCCGAACTGGATGCATACGATCTATCATGACGATCCCTTTTTTTCCAGCTCGGCCACCGTCTATACCATCCATAACCTCGCCTATCAGGGGATTTTTGGCAGGCGCATTCTAGAGGTGGCCGGCGTGGCGGCGGGCGGCTTTCTCTATCCCCAGATCGTTGAGCTTGCCAATGTGGTGGATATCATGGGACGCGGCATCCTGTTTGCCGACGCAATCACGACGGTAAGCGAACGCTATGCCCAGGAGATTCTGACCCCCACCTTCGGCGAGAAGCTGGATCACCTGCTGCGCTCGCGCCGCGACCGGCTTTTTGGCATTCTCAATGGTATTGACTACCAGGAGATGAACCCGGCGACGGACCACTATATTCGCGCGCGCTTCGATGCTCAATCGCTGGAGAAGCGCGCGGAGAACAAGCGCGCTTTACAGGAGCGCGCGCACCTTCCCGTTAAGCCCGACGTTCCTCTGCTGGCGATGATCTCGCGCCTGGCCGATTCCAAGGGCTTTGACTTGATTGAGCAAATTGCCCAGCCGCTGCTCGCGCAGGGTGTGCAACTGGTCGTGCTGGGCATCGGCGAGCAGCAGTACCATGAGCTATTTCAGTCGCTGGCGGCCCGCTATCCTGAGCAGGTAGCGATTTTCCTGACCTTCAATTCAGAACTGGCCCAGGCCATCTATGCCGGCTGCGATATGTTTCTTATGCCTTCCCGCTTTGAACCGTGCGGGCTGGGACAACTGATCGCCATGCGCTACGGCGGCGTGCCGGTGGTGCGTAGCGTGGGCGGGCTGGCCGATACGGTGCAGGAGTATGATCCCAACACCGGCTCCGGTAACGGCTTTACCTTTACAAACTACGATCCCTGGGAGTTTTTTGCCGCGATCGTGCGCGCCATCGAACTCTATCGTTTCAAGGACGCCTGGCGCGTTCTGCAGCAGCGTTGTATGGCCGCCGACCACTCCTGGAACGCCTCTGCGCGGCGCTACGTCGAGGTGTATCGCCAGGCGCTGGAGTTTCACCTGGGCGGGAAGTAGCCCTTTTGTCTCTCCCTCTCTGAGCCTGTAGGTACAACCGATTGACCCTCATAGAAGAGAAAAAGTATACTACATTGGGTCGGGTAGCTGGTGCAGAACAGGAGGTTTTTGCGGCGTGGAAAAGGATATCGGACAGGCAGGAGATGACGTATTTCAGGAGGCGGCGTTTCAGGCGCGCCGGGCCAGGTTGGCCGGGCTGTATCGCACGCTCCCGCCTTATGGATCAGCCGAGTTTTGGCACCTGCTTGAGCGGGATGAGGAGGCTCAAACGCTGCCGCTGGAGGTGCTGGTGAGGGTGTTGCGCGAGGAGGCAATGGCGCGCGGGGATACACAGGCTCAGCGCCGTATCTTTGCCGTAATTATCGCCCGCTTGCAGTGCTCGAATGAACAGTGGATACACGCGGTTCTCTCCGGCGAGCGTCTTCTCAGTGGAGAACGGCAAGCTCTGGCTGCCGATCTGTACGCCGACCTCTGCGAGCAACTTCTCCGTGCATTTCTGGACCCGAACCAGCGTTTTTGGGAGGAGGCATTTCACCATTGCCTGCGTTTCGCGCGCCGACATGTCTACAAAAGTTTCATGAGTCGCGAGGGGTACTGGCGCAAGACGACCTCTGGTCCCGGCCAGCGTATTCCACGCACTTTGTTGGAGAGCCTGGAGCGTGTTCAGCGGGAAAAGAAACGTGAGGATGAGTGGGATGTGCCGGACGAGCGGGCCGAGCAGGCTTTTCTCCTGGTAGAACAGAAGGAGATAGCCGCGCTGCTCTCCCGTTTGCCGGTGCATCTGCGCACCGTTGTGTGGCTGGTGTTCTGGGAGGATTGTTCGATGAAGAGGGTGGGCGAGTTACTTGGTATTTCGGATCGTACTGTCCGCAATCGTTTGCGGGCCGCGCTGGCGCAATTGCGCCGCGTTCTTGTAGCTGAACAGGAGGTGGTTGATGGAGCAAGCGCATGAAGAGGAAATAATGCGCATTACAGCGGAATTTATAGCTGAACAGGAGGCTGGTCGCAAGCCGCGCCTGGAGGAGTACGTGCGGCGTTATCCGCAGTATGTGGATGAGATTGCGGACTTTGTGACCTATTATTATGCGGTGGAGGCGGGTCTGCCAACGGATACGTCGTCGGTGCCCTCGCTCTCTGCGGGCTCGCGTGCGGCGCTGGACCTTGCCTGGGAGCGTGTGACGGAGCCGCTGGCCGAGAATTCGCTCACGCTGGCGACGCTGGCGCGCAGGCGGCGCTATACGCTGACTCGCCTGGCGGCGGCGCTGGACCTCAGCGAGGATATCGTTGCACAACTGGCCCGCCGCCAGATTGAGCCGGAGACTATCCCGCATGAGGTGCTGCTGCGCATGAGCCGCGTGCTTTCTCAATCTATGAACATTGTGCGCCAGGCCCTGGGATTGCCTGAGCTGCCCTCGACCCCTTTTTTGGCCGAGGAGCGCGCGGTCTATCACAGTGGTCTGCCTAGTTTTAGCGAGGCGCTCCTGGCCAGCCAGCAGTTGTCCGCCGCTCAAAAAGAGCGCTGGCAGGCTGTGCTGGAGAGCGAGGATCTGTAGGTTTATTTTGTCGCCCGAACCCGGTTCTCTGCGAAGGTTTGGGGAGGACGCTACCGGGGAACAGCCCCAATTGGGGAGAAGGGCTGTGCCCGGTAGCGCCCCGTGGGGGAGGGACATTTACACGTTCTTTCTCTCACTGAGAGAAACGGAAACGGCGGAGTATTTGGTTTATGTCGCAGGCCATTGCGTATCTCGATTGTCATGCCGGCATCAGCGGCGATATGTTCCTCGGCGCTCTGCTCGACGCTGGCCTCTCATTTGAGTCCCTGCGCCAGGCTCTGACCGCCCTTGCGCTCAGCAATTATGAACTGACATGTGAGCCGTTCAGCGATAAGGGCATTCGCGGCACACGTTTTACTGTGCGGCTCTCCGGCAAGCAGCCCGCGCGCCATCTCGCGGACATCAAGAATATTCTGGAGTCCTCGTCGCTTGCGCCGCGCGTGCGCGAGTCGGCCCTGGGCGTTTTTCAACGTCTGGCGGAGGCGGAGGCGCAGGTGCATGGGACGAGTATCGAGGAGGTCCATTTTCATGAAGTTGGCGCGGTGGATGCGATAGTAGATATCGTGGGAGCCTGCTGGGCAATTGAGACGCTGGGCCTCGCGCAGATCTACGCTTCTCCCCTGCCCTTGAGCAGCGGGCAGATCAAGAGCGCGCATGGACTGCTGCCCGTTCCCGCGCCAGCGACGCTGGAGATCCTGCGCCGCGTCTCCGCGCCCTGGCAGCCTTCGGCGGGCGAGGGCGAGATGGTGACTCCCACAGGGGCCGCGCTCCTGGCCACCTTTGCGCGTTTTGAGAAGCCGGCTTTGACGATCGAACGCGTGGGCTATGGCTTCGGGCGCAACCGTTTCCCCTGGCCCAATTGCCTGCGCGCCTGCCTCGGGCATTCTCTGGAGCCGTCTTCGCCTGCAGAATCGGGACT
>Ga0209581_1001992_pt1 | contig 21338 bp, 13 predicted proteins | sample Coa_R2_FD_187160 | JGI IMG/M metagenome (GOLD analysis project Ga0209581, IMG submission 187160) | Surface soil microbial communities from Centralia Pennsylvania, which are recovering from an underground coalmine fire - Coalmine... | ecosystem: Environmental > Terrestrial > Soil > Unclassified ...
GTGGAGGCTATAGGCTACCAGGCCCGGTCCCACAGCGAGTCTCCTCTATTCGCGCCGTCCCGGGAGAGCAGTGCAGACCTCGCGCCGGAGTCTACTTCACTTCTCTTGCGCACCGATGAGCAGAGCCGACGGCGGCAGGCGGAGATAGCCAGGAAGCGCAACCTGCTCCTGCTGGGCATCGTCCTGACCCTGCCGGTTGTGATCCTCAATATGTTCGCGATGGGGGCCTTTGCAGGGGAAAACATCCTGTTGCTCGCGCTCACCACTCCGGTCTGGGCGCTGGTAGGCTGGGAATTCCACCGGGGCGCGCTCAAGACCATGCGCCACGCCGGGGCGAATATGGATACACTGATCTCCATTGGCTCGACGGCGGCCTACCTCATGAGTGTTGTGGCGACCATTTTCCCGCAGGTGGTAGGTGCCACAACCTTCTACGACACAACCGCGCTGATTATCACCCTGATCTTCCTGGGCAAGTACCTGGAGGCCCGTGCCAGGGGACAGACTAACGAGGCTATTACTAAACTGATGGGTTTGCAGGCGCATACGGCGCATGTGGTGCGCGCGGGCCGGGAGGTAGAAGTGCCGATCGAGCAGGTCCGGGTGGGAGATGAACTGCTGGTGCGCCCGGGCGAAAAGATTCCGGTCGATGGGGTAGTGACTGGGGGCGTCTCCTCGGTTGACGAATCGATGATTACGGGCGAAAGCTTGCCGGTGGAGAAAGGCGAGGGCGATGCGCTGATAGGCGCGACGATCAACCAAAGCGGCCTCATACATATGCGCGCGACGAAAGTTGGCGCTGACACGGTGCTGGCAGGCATTATTCGCATGGTAGAGCAGGCGCAGGGCTCGAAGGCGCCCATCCAGCGGATCGCCGATACCATCTCCGGCGTTTTCGTGCCGGCGGTGCTGGTCATCGCCTTGCTCACCTTCCTGGCCTGGGCGGTGATTGGCCACTTCGTGGAGTTGCCCGCGCAGATGGGCGGGATGGCCGCGACGAGCAATCCCTGGATTGTGGCGCTCACCGCAGCGGTTGCGGTCCTCGTTGTGGCGTGCCCCTGCGCGCTTGGCCTGGCCACACCCACCGCGATCATGGTGGGGACCGGTCAGGGAGCGGAACAGGGCATTTTAATTCGCGGCGGGGAGAGCCTTGAGCGCATTCAGGCGGTGCGCGCCGTGCTGCTGGATAAGACGGGCACGATTACCCGGGGCAAGCCGGAGCTTACCGATGTGTTCGCGCTGCCCGCAACGACGGAGCAAGAACTGCTGCGCCTGGTGGCCGGGGCCGAGCGAGGCTCGGAACATCCACTCGCCGCGGCCATTGTTGAGGGCGCGCGGGCGCGCGGGCTGGTCAATGTTCCCCATCCAGAGCGTTTGACCGCCCATGCCGGGCGCGGTCTGGAGGCGCAGGTTGAGGGACATACCGTTCTGGTCGGCACGCGGCGTTTCTTAAGCGAGCGTTCTCTCGCCTGTGATGCCCTGGAGGAGCCAATCGAGCGGCTGGAGAGAGAGGGCAAGACGGTCATGCTGGCGGCGGTAGATGGTCGGCTGGTCGGACTGGTGGCCGTGTCCGATACCCTCAAGCCTGGCTCGGCGGAGGCGGTGCAGCAGCTCGCTCGCCAGGGAATCGCCGTCTGGATGATAACCGGCGATAACCGGCGCGCCGCGCAGTCGATTGCCGCGCAGGTGGGTATCTCCGCCGGGCAGGTGCTCGCGGAGGTGGTGCCGGAGGACAAGGCTAACCAGGTCAAACGCTTACAGGAGCAAGGGCTGGTGGTCGCTTTCGCGGGCGATGGCATCAACGACGCGCCTGCGCTTGTGCAGGCGGATGCAGGGATTGCGATGGGCAGCGGCGCCGACATTGCGATGGAGGCTGCCGATATCACTCTGGTGCAAGGCAACCTCAAGAGCCTGGCAACCGCTCTGGCGCTCTCGCGCGCAACCATGCGGACGATCAAGCAAAACCTGTTCTGGGCTTTTGCCTATAACGTGATCCTGATCCCCACAGCGATCCTCTCACCGGCAATCCCATTGCTACGGGAGAACGCGCCCATCTTCGCGGCTGCGGCGATGGCGCTCTCCTCGGTCACGGTGGTGAGCAATTCGCTGCGCCTGCGCCGCTTTGGACGCTCCGTGCGCTACAGACAAAGCGCGTAGGTGCGGTCCGTTATCGCCGTGCGAGGGATGGAAGCATTTTTAGGAAAGAGGTGGCGGAATATATCTCGCCACGTTTGACAAGGGAGGAACTATGGAATCGACCACGCTTGTGGCCCCTGAAATTTCTTGCGAGCACTGTCAGCGCGCGATCGAGGGAGCCGTTGGCAAACTCGCAGGCGTCAGCCAGGTCCATGTCGATATTCCGACGAAGAGCGTTCACATCGACTATGATCCTCGTATCGTCGATCTGGCGAAGATCGAGGAGGTGCTGGACGAGACGGGCTATCCCGTCGCGAAAGGGTAGCCCCGATCGTCTCGCGGGATGGAGCAACCTTCTTCATCCCGCGCTAGACCAGCACGACGGCGAGGAGATAGGCAAGGTAGGCCGCGATCAACAGGCTACCGGCCAGGCGGGGAATCTTCCCGTACCAGATCAGCGCCAGGAGCGCCAGGTGAGCGGCGATCATGATTGGCAGAGCAAGAAAGGCCAGGCGGGGCTCGACCGGGAGTGGATGGATCGCAGCGGCAAGTCCAAGCGTGACCAGCAGGTTATAGGCGAACGAGCCGAGAATGCCGCCGACCAGGACATCCGAGCGTTTTTTACGGGCCGCGCTCACTCCCAGGGCAAGCATTTCCGCTCCAGTGCCCAATGAGACAATCGTGGCCCCGACAGCACCCTGGTCGATGCGACTGATCTCAGCCAGGCGCAGAGCCCCCTCCACGATGGAGGGACCTCCCACAGCCATTGCCGCCAGACCACCGCAGGTCAGAAGGAGGGGTTTCCAGGCTTCACGTGGATGCCCCGGTGTTTCCCGCTCGTCGTCATCCTCATTCTCAGACGCGGCCAGCCGCCTGATCGCCTCCCGATCTGTGCGTACCAGAAAGAAAGTGTAGCCTACAAAAAGAGCGAGCAACAGAATCCCCTCAGCTTGGCTCACGCTGCCCAGAAAGAGGAGGAGCAGCGGGACAAGCGAGACGAGGGTTGCGATCAGCGCCTGGCGCCGCACGCCTCGGCTGATCACCAGGGGGCAGAGCAGCGCCGAAAGGCCCAGGGCCGCCGTCACGATGGTCACGTTGGTGCCAACGACGTTACCCACAGCCAGGGCAGGTGCTCCGCGCGCCGAAGCGACCGCCGCGGTGAGCATCTCCTCGGGCTCCAGTCCCGCCAGAATCACCCCCAGAACCAGCGCGCTCATGCCCAGGACGCGGGCCAGGTCGCCTGCTCCATCCAGAAACCAGTCGGCTCCCAGCAGCAGGAGGGCAGTCCCGCCGGCGAACAGGAGCAGCGCCACCAGGAGGGAGAGCATCGACGCACCTCTTTCTCAATGTATCCGATCTGTTTCCTAAGCTCTGCGTCGCGGGCACGCCAGCCGCCTGTATGTGTTTGTGATCTGCGCGGACCTCGCTCGCTAGCGGGGAAAAGCCTCGCGCAGGCCGCCATCGACAGGCAGCATAGCGCCGGTCGTGCGGGAGGAGCTGGCGGAAGCGAAGAAGAGCGCTGCCTCTGCGACATCTTCCGCGCGTACCTCGACATGCAGGAGGTTGCGCTGGCGATAGAACTCCTCCAGTTGCGATGGTTCGATTCCATGCGAGCGGGCCCGCTCGGCGCGCACCTGCGGGGACCAGAGGCCGGAGCCGCTAAAGACGGCATCTGGATTAATGATATTGGAGCGGATGCCAAATGGTCCACCCTCCAGGGCCGCCACGCGCGCAAGCTGTGCCTGGGCCGCTTTAGAGGCGCTGTACGCCCCGAAGTCTTTCCCCGGCGCTGTGACGTTCTTGGTGGCGATAAAGACCAGGCTGCCGCCGATTCCCTGGGCCTTCATGACGCGCAGGGCCTCACGGACAACCAGGAAGTGTCCGGTGGCGTTGATCGCCAGGCTGCGCTGCCAGTCCGCCAGCGAGAGGGTATCCAGAGGACCATTGTGGGCGACGCCGGCGTTAGAAACCAGCACGTCCAGTCCCCCGTATTCGCACAGAATGCGCTGATAGGCCGCGCCAACGGATTCCTCATCCATCACATCGAGGGCAAGGGCGAGGGCGCGGTTATGGGGCCAGGCGCGCGTCAATTCTGCTGCCAGTTCTTCGGCTCCCGGCAGATCGATGTCGGCGCAGACGACATGTGCGCCCTCGGCGGCGAAGCGGCGGGCAATGGCCGCGCCGATCGCGCCCGCCGCCCCGGTAATCAACGCAACGCGGCGGCTGAGCTGCTTTTCAGGAGGAGCCAGTTGCAATTTATACAGCTCAAGTGGCCAGTACTCGGCGCGGAACGCCTCTTGTGGCGGGAGCGAACGATACGCGCCGATGTCTTCCGCGCGCTCCATGATCGCGAAGGTGTGGTGAACAATATCGGCGGAGATACCTGCTGCGCGGCTGTCCTTACCCAGCGTGAACATGCCGAGTCCCGCCACCAGCACAACGCGTGGCACCGGGGCCAGCATCGGTTCCCCCTGCTGATACCGCTCAAAATAGGAGCGATATTCCCGCGTATAGCTCTCGATGGTCGCCCGCGTGGCTTGCTCAAGGCTTTGCGTATCGTTGAGGTTGGCCGGCTCGACCCACAGCGGCGTGCGTTTAACGTTCAGGATGTGGTCGGGCGTAGCTGCTCCTTCCTGCAAGACGGCGCGTGTGCGTTCCAGGCCAAGAGCCGCACCTGAGACGAAGCGCAGTACGTCCTCGCTATCGTCGAAGCGCACGACGAGCGGCTGCTCGCGGCTCACCAGTCCCCGCAGCAGGGGAGCCAGGCGCGCGGCTATCTCGCGGCGCCGGGACAGTTTGGGCACCGCCAGCGCCGGGTGTGCGCTGACGATCGCGGGCCGACCGTAGCGCGCGGCGCGATTGACCATCTCAAGATGCAGGCGATACGCCTCGCGGGGCTCGTCATGCCAGGTAATCAGGCCATGATTGAGCAGGATGACGCCTTTGAGATCCGGGCGGGCGCGCGCGGCCTGTCCGACCAGCTTTGAGAGCTGGAAGCCGGGCCGCAGGTAGGGAACCAGCGCCAGTTCATCCCCGAAGACCTCTTTGAGAATTGCGTCGGCACGCGTGTTGTTGGTCAGGGCCAGAATTGCATCAGCGTGGCTGTGGACGACGCTGCGTGCGGGCACAAACGCGTGCAGCAAGGTTTCGATCGAAGGGCGAGGCGAGTGCGGGTCCAGCATGGCGAACTGGAGATACTCTACCATCTCCTCGTCGCTCATCTCCGCGCGCTCGAACAGCGCCAGCACATCATCCATGCGCACGGCGGGAAAGTCGCGCGGCTCCACAGCCTTCAGATCAGAACCGCTGCCCTTCACGCGCAGAACCTGGCAGGGGCGGCCCCGGTAATCCCGTTCCTCCAGCTTGAGCGAGGTATTGCCGCCTCCCCACAGCACAAGCTGCGGCTCCGAACCGATCAGCCGGGACTGATACACCAGCAGGTCCAGTCCACTTCGTCCCGTTATCTCTGCCTCGGACCAGCGATCGGCAAGCATTGTGATTTGCTCTGTCTCCATATTCACATCGTTTCCTCAGCCAGGCGTAGTATATCTGCGCTGCCCTCTGGCGTGGTTGAAGCGAGAGGGAGCGCCGGACTGTACTTCCCAGGTATGTGCAGGTTTCTTCTCTCCTGGCTTCTCCACTATATCACTTCTGAGGACAAACCGATCTGGCGAAGTTCTGCGCCCGCCCCCACGTTCACATATGGTCTGCCGAGTTCATTTCGCATCTCCTGGCGTGCCGGGTGAGCGGTGGTGGCGCGTTCACGTTTGTTTCCTGCGCTGGTTAAACAATTCATAGAGCATCACGCCGGTCGCCGTCGCGACGTTGAGCGAATCGCTTTCGCCCACCATAGGAATGCTAACTACCAGGTCGCACATGGCTTGAAGCTCAGGGGAGAGTCCTTTGCGTTCGTTGCCAATGAGCAGGATGACAGGAGGCCGGTAGCTGACCTCCTGATAATCCCGCGCAGCGCCCGGCGAGGTGCCGGCGAGCAGGTACTGGGAGCGCCTTTTCCAGCGCATCATCTCCTCCCTGCTCGTTCTCACGAAGCGTTGGGTAAACATAGCGCCCATTGTTGCGCGCACGGTGCCGGGATCATAGGGATCGGTTTGGTCGCCCAGGATGAGCAATCCGGCTCCCCCGACCGCATCCGAGGTGCGCAGAATCATCCCAAGATTGCCAGGAGAACGGATGGTTTCGAGCGCAATCCAGCAGAGTTCGCCGCGCGGCTTCACCTGCTCCAGCCGCAGCCAGCGCTGATGGACAACTGCGCCCAACCCTTGAGAATCCTGCACCTGGGAGAGACGTTCCATGACGGATCGAGAGACCTCCAGGATCGAGATTCCCCGCTTTTTCTGTTCGTGGACCAGTTTGCGGGCAAAAGGGTGGATGAGCAATTCCGGGCAGACAATAAGCTGTTCAATCTTTGCGTGATGATGCACGGCTTGCGCCACAAAACGCATTCCTTCGACATAGAAGAGGCCCGTGCGTTTGCGCTCTTCAGAGAGGTGTAAGCGTTGAATGCGTTTGATCAGTGAAGACGTTCGTTCGATCAGAGGAGCACTTCTTTTCGCGTATGTGACCATCGAAAAGGAGCCATTTCAGGCCCCGCCCGAGCCTGGTGCATCTTGCCAGGCTGGCTCTTGCCGGCGAGCCGCTCGGCGTCTATCCATTTCAAACGGACGAAGAGAGATTGCAGCAGGTATTATAAACATCTGCTGCGTAGCTGTCAAGTTGCGCGCGATCCATTTTATCATGCTGGGAGATTCGCGGACCCTGGAGCAACTGTCCTGCGGCGCAACGACAAGCCATTGCCCAAACTCACGCGCAACCAGCCGGCTCCAGCGGCCCACATATGGCTCGTAGGAGGACCCGCTGGCCCACAGGTTTTTCGATGCAGGTGCGCTCATAAGATTTTTTCTCGCTTTCCAGATTTCCCCCGTTCTCTGGAGTGGCGTCACAGATTGATATCAATGACTGCTGTCTCATCTGCTCCCGGTGAGACGGAGACGCTAAAGAGATGGCTCCTGGGGTTATAGGAGAGCGAACCCACCAGGCCAGGCATGGCGTTGACCCGGGGCTGTGCCGGCGCGTAGCCGTGCAGGGTGACGGCTCTCTCTCCAGGGGCGAAAGAGACTGTAGCCTGCACGCTTCCGTTGTCGCTCAGGCGGCTGATGCGCTTCGAGCCCAGCGCGACAAACTTGCCGGCATCGCCCAGGAAAGCGATGCCCGATGGACCGATCGGCGCAACGATGTAGTACGAGCCGCCGCCGACCCTGGCGCTGAAGCTCTGCCCGGAAGGGACCACGCTCCCGGTCCCGGTGAAATAGTCATACACATACGCATTGCCGGCGATGCCCAGGCTGGCCGGAGTAAAGGTGACAGGCTGGGTTGCGTGATCGCGGCGGCTGTAGGCGAACACATAGGCGTCCACCAACGCGCCGTGGAAAGTATACGCTGCCGCGACCATAGGCGGTCTCAGGCCCTGGGCCTCGGCCACATAGGTTTCGTCGAGCGGGACGATAGAAGTATCCGGCTTGACGATCACTCCGTCGGGGCGCACCGCCTGGAGAAGATTCGCTGTGTTCTCGCTGCCAAGCTGGTCGCCGACGCCCACCATGCCCCCTGAAAGCGTGGAGAGCAGGAGATTCGCCTTCTCGCCGCTCATGAAGACATCGCTCCAGGGCCAGAGACCCAGAGCGCTCGCCAGGCGCGAATCGTAGAGAAAAGCATCCCAGCGCGTGCGTTCAAAGCGATCGTCGCTCACCCGGACCGTGAGCACGTTGCTATACGTGGTACTCTGCAAATAGTCGTTGGGATCGGGCATGCAGTATTGCAGCGTCAGGCCGTCTGCGCCGGCTGCGCTGGCCATCTCATTTAAAAACGCGTTGGGATCGGTCAGATCGAGCGCCGTTTGGGCCGGGGAGGCGAGCCAGTCCTGTTCGTAGACCACAACCCCGCTCTGGCGCAGATATGTCATGATGGCCTGCCAGTAGCGCGGATCGACGGAGACGTTGCCCGACATTTTGTAGCGGGTCCGATAAGGACTGCCGGTATCGATCCAGCGAGCGTGAACAATCAAGGGGAGGCCGAGTTGTTGCTGAAAAGCCGCCAGCCCCCTGGGGAAAAGCGTGGGGTCGGCGGTGTAGAGGGCTATCCCTCGCTTCAGATTTTTCCAGCTCGGCGGCACGCCTTTGGGGTACCACCAGCTATCTAATTGCATATATCCCAGGGGAATCCCATGCCGCGCAAAGTCTCGCTTGACGGCCTCCAGCGTGCCCGCGTAGCCTTTGCCGGCGATGTAGCGGTAGTAATAGGTGGCGCCGTGATCGGTCCAGTAGCCCAGCCGGTCCAGCGTGAGGGTGGCATCGTTGGCAGGGCGTGCCTTGCCCTGTAACGTGGTCATGGCCTGGCCCCAGGCCGTATAGACGCTATTGATGCCGCTGCCGATTGCCAGGATGGTTGTATGGGTGAAGCCCTGCGGGAGCATACGAATCTGTTGATCGATACCGCTAGAGATCAAGCCGTCGCTATGCAATGCTAGCGTCGCTTGCAGAAAGTTGGCCGCCGGAGAGAGCAGGAAGCTATTGGCATGCGCGTCAAAAAAGAGCCAGGGACTCCCCGACCCGCTCAGATTAAAACCGTAGACGCCAAAGCCTCCGTGATAACTTAAATGGAAGAGATTTTGTGGATAGGTTGTGAAGATAGGAAACGGCTCGGTGTTGAGGCTTGCAGCCAGGTAAGCCGTGCGAAAAAGTACAACCAGGCGCGCGGCGTATACGCGAATGCTGCTTGCTCGCGCAACCCGCCCGCGATAGGTGAAGCTGATCTCCTGGAACCGGCCCAGCGTATCGATGCCGCCGCTCAGGATCAGCGAGGAGAGCGCAGAGCCAACATGCCCGCCGAAGGTCCACGCCGGCTGCCGGGTGGTGACGGTATATGCGCCGTCCGTGTCAACATGGACCGTAATGCCTGTGCCCGGTTCCGCTATAGTAAGAGCTTCCGGCTGAACCGGAAGGAACGGGAACTGACCATCAATGGGAAGAAGGCTCAAAAGATCTGCCGAGAGAACGCTCAACAGCATAAAAGTGATGAGCCTTCGCCAGGGTTGTCGCCAGAGGAAACGCTTCATCGAAATACTACAGCTCCTTATGGAGTACTATATCCCAGAAATTTGCCTATCTGCAAAGATACGCTCCCACCTGGCCGGCGCCGTGCGCAGGCCCCTTACTGCGCAAAGAGATGCAATCTGGTCTCAAGGGTGCGGCAGGGCGTAATTTTGTGCAAGCTGCCTCTAACAAATGTTTGTTTCACAAAAATTACGCAAGATTCTGGATGATATTTTTGAAAATTTTGCCTCGCTTCTCAAAATTTTCTCAAAAAAATCCTGTTTTTGGGCACAATGACTAAAACTGTGCGAGGCAAATTACGACAGGTTATCCGTACCATCGTCCCCAGAAAAACCCTATACTTGCTTCAGGGAACAAACGAACGACCTGCAACGCCGCTGAATGCATCACTGTGGATACGCCCGCTTCCTTTTCCAACGAGATCCTGAAGCACCTCCCCTTTGGTGTGGATGGTCTCTTCTGTCTTATTCTTCTGGAGGTTTATGAGTCACCATCCCTTCCAACGGAGGGGTGAGAGCAACTAGATAGGGAGTGTTCGTGCGATGTCTGCAACGGTGTTACTTGTGGTACTGGCGTGCCTTCTGCTGGCGGCCAAAGGTGCTGGCTGGGTCTGCCATCGTCTCCACGTTCCGGCTGTGCTGGGACAGCTTCTGGTGGGAGTTGTAGCCGGCCCCTCGCTGCTAGGCTGGGTTCAGGTGAACGGAACCCTGAATTCGTTTGCGACGCTCGGCGTGATCATCTTGATGTTTATTGCCGGGATCGAGACGGATATGAAGCAGATGCGCCGGGTGGGAGGCGCGGCCTTTCTCTCCGCCTCTCTGGGAGTGATCTGCCCCTTTATCGTAGGAACGGTATTCGCTCTGGCCCTGCATTACACACTGCCCGTGAGCCTGTTTCTCGGCACTCTGCTAACGGCCACCAGCGTCAGCATCTCCGCAGAGACCCTCAAAGACCTCAACAAGCTTCGCTCGAAGGAAGGGACCACAATTCTCGGTGCGGCAGTCATTGACGATGTGCTGGGCCTGGTTGTGCTTTCGATCATCCTGGCCTTTACCCTGGGACAGAATCCGACCTGGTCCATTCTGAAGATGTTGCTCTACTTCCCCCTCGCGTATGTGATCGGGTACTACGCGTTTCCTCTCCTCTCCCGTTGGCTGCCCAGGCTGCTCGCGCTGGAGGCGCGCATCGGCCTGGTGTTCGCGCTGGTCCTGCTCTACGCCTGGTCGGCGGAGGAACTGGGCAGCGTAGCGGCGATTACCGGTGCGTACCTGGCTGGGATTCTGGTCAGCCGCACGGAGATGCGCGAATGGGTGCATGATGGCCTGTCGAAACTGGGCTACTCGTTCTTTGTCCCGTTGTTCTTTGTCTATGCAGGCATCGAGGCAAATTTTCGGGCGATGTTTACCGTTCCGCCCCTGCTCCTGATTGGCTTCGTTCTGATTGCGGTCGTGACCAAGATCATTGGCTGTGGAGGCGGGGTGTTGACCTGTCGCTTCAAGCCGCTGGAGGCGCTGGCGGTGGGCGTGGGGATGATTTCGCGCGGAGAGGTGGCCCTGATTACTGCGACGATCGGGCTACAGGCCAGATTGATCGATGCCTCGCTCTTCTCGATCGTCATCCTCGTTGCTCTCATTACGACCCTGGTCACGCCACTTTTATTAAAACTCGTCTATCTCATTCCGGGGCCGGCATCTGCGGCTGTGCCGCATCGCGAGTCTGAGCATCCGCTCAAGGACTCGCTTCACCAGGTCGTGGAACAGATAGAGTCGCTGGCGTATCCAGAAGAGGCACTGCACATTCAGGAGGAGAGCCATGTACCGTGATCTGCTTGAGAAAGGGTATGCCTGCCTGCGCCGTGGCGATCCAGAGGCCGCCCGTGTGCGTTTCCAGCATGCGATTGAGGCCGAGCCGGCGCGCCCGCAGGGCTATTTCGGCCTGGCGCAGACGTATCTCGATCCAGAGCATCAACAAACCAGCGAGGAGGCGATCCGGGCGTTCGCAAAGGCTCTGGACGTTGATCCGGCCTATGCGCCGGCGCGCGCTTTCCTGGGGATCGAACTGCTCAAAAAATACCAGGTCCACGAAGCGGAGGCGGAGCTTGAGCAGGCGCTCAATGGCGATCCAACGAACTTGCTGGTTCATATCAAGTATGCAGAGTATTACTATCGCCTGGGTTTTTATCATCGCGCGGTGGGGATGTTGGAGCAGGGATTGCAGACGCCCCACGGAGCCAATGAGCATGTGGTTGCTCTGGCGCGGCGCCTCCTGCTGGAGGCACGCCGCAGGAGCAAAAACAGTATTCTTCGTGAGCCACCTGATCCACGGCCAGTGCGCCTGTTGCGGCTTTTTTCCTGGTTTAAATCTCGGAAAAGCGCCGTCGAGACGGCGTGAGGCCGGGTGACGATAAACGCGGTTTCATATTCTTGGTAGGCACTGGCTTTTCCAGAATCGGTGATCTCCGGGAGGGTCCGACAGAAGAAGAGATGGCAGGTGGATCGACGCTTCTGCGGACAGGCCCTGAGACGCGCCATGCTCTTTCGCAAAGGAAGGCGCGGAAAATACGAATGGAAAAACGCAGTGCGGGGGAAAGGATGGTCTTATGCTGGTCTGGTTGTTAGTTGGTTGTTTCTTTCTGTTGATGCTCACTCGCAAAGCCTTGCCATTTGGCGTGAAGACGGAAGGCAAGGAGGTAGGGAGCGTGTCGTTGACCTTTGGCGAGCGCATGCTCATGCATCGCATGGACATGTATGCGCTGGCCGGTTTACTGTTGCTCAGCGCCATCGGGCAATGGTTCCCTTTAATTATTGAACTGCTGGTAATCCTGGTCGCGCTGGCCATCGTCAAGCTGCCGTTGCGCTATCACTTTACCACAGACGGTTTTGCGTATAACAACGTAGTCTTTCGCCGCTGGAAGGAGTTTGAGTACGTCCGTGTCAACGGCGCGAAGATCACGCTGATGCCGCGCCACGGCTTTGCTCCCTTGAAGCTGATCGTCAAGCCATCCCGTCATACGCAGGTTCTGCCGTATTTTCAGCGCTACCTCTCCACACGTGTTGAGCGGCCAACGCCCTGGTACAGGCGTCTGCATCTGTTGAGTTGGATGAAAAAGCGCCTGCCCGCGCTGCTGCTTGGCACGCTGCTGATCTTCGCCGCGATGGTCGTTCTGACCGCCTGCGGGGAAAGCGATGGCAGCGGTCTGAATGCCGCCAATCAGAGCAACTTGACGAGCGTGCAGACCTCTTCGAGTGGCGCGCCCATCTCGCAGAGCCAGCTCAATCAGGCGAAGACCAGTGAGCCGTTTGCCTACAACCTGGCGCAGGCGGTCGATGAGAACCGTTTGAGCATCAACTTCGTCTGGACGCTGGTAACGGGCTACCTGGTCATGTTCATGCAGGCAGGGTTCGCGCTGGTGGAGACGGGCCTGTGCCGTGCGAAAAACGCCGGTCACACAATGGCCATGAACTTTATGGTCTATGGCCTGGGCATGCTCGGCTACTATATCGCGGGCTTCGCCTTCCAGTTCGGCGGTGTGGGCATTGCCGGGGTTGGCAACCTGGGCGGCCTTGCCGCCCTCAATAAAGAGCTGACCATTCCCATCGGAGGAACCAACTGGGGCCTGCTCGGCTACAAAGGCTTCTTCCTCACGGATGGGACCTACGACGTGGGCGTGGCCGTGATGTTTCTTTTCCAGATGGTCTTCATGGATACGACTGCGACTATTCCGACCGGCGCGATGGCGGAACGCTGGAAGTGGTCCGCCTTCTGCGTGTATAGCCTGTTTGTCTCCACGCTGGTCTATCCGGTCTTCGGCAACTGGGCCTGGGGCGGTGGCTGGCTCTCGCAACTCGGCGCGGTCGGCCTGGGCAAGGGCTATATCGACTTCGCCGGCAGCGGCGTGGTCCACGCGGTGGGTGGCTGGTGTGCGCTGGCCGGTGCGATGGTGCTTGGACCTCGCCTGGGCAAATACAACAGGGATGGCAGCCCCAATACCATTCCTGGCCACAACATGGTCTTTGCGCTGCTGGGCTGCTTTATCCTGGCCTTCGGCTGGTTTGGCTTCAATCCCGGCAGCACGCTCGGCGCCTCCGGCAACGGCGCGCTGCGCATTGGTCTTATCGCGGTGGATACCATGCTGGCCGGTGCCTGTGGCTCGGTCTCGGCGATGCTCTACACCTGGCTGACCGGAGCAAAGAAGCCCGACATTGGGATGATGGGCAATGGACTGCTGGCCGGCCTGGTCGCGATTACCGCGCCGAGCGGCTATGTCAGCCCCGTCTTCGCCTGCGTCATCGGTCTGATCGCCGGGGTGCTGGTAGTCGTTGGAGCCGGTTTCGTCGAACGTGTCCTCAAGGTGGACGATCCAGTGGGGGCGATCGCGGTTCATGGCCTCAATGGAGCCTGGGGCCAGCTTGCGGTGGGCCTCTTCGCTGATGGCGTTGCCAACTACGGTGGCCTCTCGGTCAGGGGAATCTTCTTTGGCGATCCAGGACAGCTTGTTGCACAACTGATCGGCATGGGCGTGTGTTTCGTCTATGTCTTCGGGATCTCCTGGATCTTCTTCAAGGTCTATCACAGACTCTTCGGCCTGCGCGTCTCACCGGCGACGGAGCTCAAGGGCCTGGATATTCCTGAAATGGGTAGCCTCGGCTATAATCCCGATGCCGAGTACTACACACCCGATACGGCTGATATTGCCGTGGCGAGCGTTACAACCGATTAGTCTTGTTTGTACAAGGAGATGCGCGTTTCAAGCGTTTGAAAGGCGCATCTCTTTCGCCAATCTCTTCAAGCCAGGAGGAGGAATGAGTAGAGGAAACGCGCGCATCCTTATGATCAATCATGAGCGGGGAGTGGTGCGGACCGTGCGCCGGGAACTGGTCGCCAATGGCTATGACGTGTTTACCATGTTCAAGAGCGAGCAGGCATTAGAGGTGGTCGCTCGTTACCGGCCAGACCTGGTGCTTCTGGACCTCGACCTGCCAGGAATGAGTGGGTTAGAGGTCTGTGCGCTCATCCGGGCACAGTCGAATCTTCCACCCATTATTGTCATCTCAGCCGGGGAGAAGGAGAGCGCGCGGCTGCAGGCTCTCGATCTCGGAGCGGATGATTCCATCTCCAAGCCGCTCCATATGCCTGAACTTCTGGCGCGCATCCGCGTGGCGTTACGGCATGCCGTTGCGGTGCCGGTGGGAACGACGGCCCGGATCACGATCGGCCCGCTGCGGGTGGACTTTGAGCGTCGGCGCGTCTGGGTGCGAGAGCAGGAGGTCCGACTCACTCCGACCGAATACGCCCTGCTCAAAGTGCTCATTACCGCTCGCGGCCAGCTTCTGACCAGCCAGATGCTGCTGGCCCAGGTGTGGGGAGCTGCGGATGAGAAGCATCTCCACTCGCTACATGTCTATATTGGACATCTGCGCCGCAAGATTGAACAGAATCCAAAACAGCCCCACCTGCTGCACACCCTGCATGGAGTTGGCTACTGGTTCGCCGACGAGCAGGGACATGCACGTCCACTCACCGGTTGAAGGAGACCACGAAAAGAGAGAAAGTCCTGATTGGGCTGCCCCCGCTCCTTTCTTCTGAAAACGACGTTTTCATGATAGGTGGTGTAGCCCCTACATGAATGTCTTGACAAATTGTTTTCTCCGTCCTATAATTTAATTAATCAGCCAGTTAAATACCTAGAGAGGTGCAACCGGGAGCATGCCACGAACGCCGAAGGTCGTCGAGGACAGGCGCGAACAGATTATCGACGCAGCGATGCGCGTCTTTGCGCAGAAGGGTTTTATGAAATCTACTAACAAGGATGTGGCCCGTGAAGCCGGGATTACGCCCGGCCTGATCTACTATTACTTCGAGAGCAAGGAGGCGTTGCTAAAAGCAGTGCTGGAGGAACGCTCTCCCATCCAGGTGGTTGCGACGATCACGCCGGAGATGTTAGAGCAGCCGCCCGAGGTCTTTATGCCCATGCTCATCAAACGTGTGCTCGACGTTGTGGAGAGCGAGCAGTTCCTCGGCATTCTCCGCGTGATGCTGCCCGAGATTCTGCATAATCCAGAGGTGATGCCGCTTCTGAACAGCTTTGCCCAGCGTATTCTCGGCTTTATCGGCAGTTATTTGAGGATACAGATCGCCAGGGGGACGCTGCGAGCTGATCTCAATCCAGATATCACCACCCATGCGCTGATTGGCAGCGTGGTCACGCTTATGGGCCGCCGGCAGCTTCTCCATGATCCCCAGGTCACAAAGTACACGCATGAGGAGATTGCCCAGAGCGTCGTGGCAACGATATTGCAGGGTATTCAAGCGCATTAAAAATTTTTGCCATACAATTAATTAATCGATCAATAAAGTAGACGATTTCGGAGATTTCTTGGCTGTGCTCCATGTTGGAGAACGTGTGAAGAAACGAGAGACAGGAGGAAACCTGCAACCATGATGCAGAACCAGGAACAACTGAACGCCCGGACAGAGCCGCTTGAGCATTCTCGGAGCCCGCTCGTCCTGGCCTTTCACGACATCAATGCAACGCTGTTAGCGCAGGTGGGAGGCAAAGCGGCCAACCTGGGCGAGATGACCCACGCGGGGCTACCTGTGCCACCGGGCTTCTGCATCACCACTGAAGCCTACATGCGGGTGGCCAGGGAAGCCGGGCTGGAGGAGATTCTGCATCGACTGGCCGCTACGGGGACCGGCGATCGTGCGCACCTGGAGTCCTGCGCAGCCGAGGCGCGCAGCAAGCTCTTAGCCGTTCCCATGCCTGGCGAAATCGTAGAGGCTGTGACGGGGGCCTGCCATCATTTTATGCCTGGCGCGCCTATCCCTGTGGCTGTGCGCTCGTCCGCCACGGCGGAGGACCTGCCCTTTGCCAGCTTTGCCGGCCAGCAAGATACGTACCTCAATATTGTAGGGATCGAGGCCATGCTTGACGCGGTGCGCCGCTGCTGGGCCTCGCTGTGGACCGATCGCGCCGTAAGCTATCGCGCGAGCAACGCCATCGATCATCGCACAGTGCGCCTGGCCGTAGTGGTTCAGCAGATGGTTGAGGCCGAGGTCGCGGGAGTGCTTTTTACGGCGAATCCGCTCACCGGGCGTCGCCGGCAGGCCGTCATCGATGCCAGTCCAGGTCTGGGCGAGGCGGTTGTCTCCGGGGCGGTGAATCCCGACCATTTTGTGGTGAATACGGAAAGCGGGGAGATTCTCGAACGTCGCCTGGGGGAGAAACGCGTGGTCATCGTAGCGACTCCCGGCGGTGGAACGCGGCGTGTTGAGATGGAGCAGGCGCAGAACGCGTTCTGCCTGACCGATGAACAGGTAAGAGATCTGGCGCGGCTTGGTGCGCGGGTAGAAGCTCACTACGGCGCGCCGCAGGATATCGAGTGGGCCATCGATGCTGCGGGCAAGCTCTGGCTTACCCAGGCTCGCCCGATTACCACACTCTATCCGCTTCCTGCCAATGCGCCGGTCGGCGATAATGAGCTGCGCGTCTACTTCTCGCTCAACGTCTTTCAAGGGGTGTTTCAGCCGCTCACTCCGATGGGTATAGCCGCCTTTCGGCTGATCGGTTCCACCGTTGCCGGCCTGTTTGACCTGGCGCCTCGCGATCCCCTGAGCGGCCCGGGTGTTCTAGTCGAAGCCGGTTTCCGTCTCTTCCTCGATGTCACAGCCGCGCTGCGCACAAGAATCGGGCGCAGGTTGCTCATAGGCGCCCTGAGCTTCGCCGAGGCGCGTTCGGGAGTGCTCATTCAGCAATTGACGAACGATACGCGGCTATCGCTGAGACCGACGCCGCACTGGCGGCTGATGCACACTTTTGCCTCGCTCGCCATCAAGATGAAGGCGCCCCTGCGCTTCATTCAGGCCCTTTTCAAACCTTCGACCCTGGTCGAGCGTATGCAGCGGGCCAGAAGGGATCTGGAGGCTCTGAGGACGACCTCTCCAGAGGACCTGGCCGCCGATCCTGCCGAGCGTTTGAGATCCCTTGAGCGGCTTGTTGCACGTCGGGCAGGGAGACTCTTCCGCACCTTCCCCCCGATTCTGGCCAGCGGCCTGGGCAGCTTGGGTCTGGCGAGCAGGCTGCTAAAAGGCATAGCCGCTCCTGGCGAGTTGCAAATTGTGCTGCGCGCGCTGCCTCACAATCCAACGACCGAGATGGACCTGGATCTGTGGGCGCTTTCCCGGCGGATCGCTGCCGATACTTCTGCCGCTCGCCATGTCGGTGAAACGGTGCCCGAGCAGCTGGCGCGGGAGTATCACGCGTGTACGCTGCCCCCAACGCTTCAGCAGGGCCTGGCCGAGTTTCTGTCTCGCTATGGACATCGCAGTGTGGCCGAGATTGATCTGGGGGTGGTGCGCTGGCGAGAGGACCCAACTCACATCCTCGGAGTGCTGGCGAATTATCTGCAATTGAACGATCCGGCGCTGGCCCCGGATGCGCAATTCCGGCGCGGAGCCCTGGAGGCCGAGACGATGGTGGCTGAACTGACCCGGCGTGCGGCTCACAAGGGCCGGCTGCGTGGCGCGCTTGTCAGTCTCTTCTTGAAACGAGCGCGGGCGCTGGCCGGCTTACGCGAGATGCCGAAATTCTGCCTGATCGTGCTGCTGGCATATACGCGCGAGGTGCTTCAATCAATTGGGGAGGAGCTGGCCTGGAACGGGCGCCTGGAAAACAGCGCAGATATCTTCTTCCTGACGCTTCAGGAGGCGCATGCGGTCCTGGGTGGTGCGGATATGCGCGCCGTCGTTCGAGAGCGGCAGGTGTCCTATACACACGAATTGCAGCGCCGCCACGTGCCGCGCATCCTCCTCTCCGATGGCACAGAGCCGACCCCAGCAGTGACAGAAGAGGCTGGATCTCGAGAGACGCTGCGGGGGACGCCCGCCTCGCCAGGAAGGATAACAGGCCGCGCGCGGGTCATCCTCGATCCCACCGGAGCTCACCTGGAGCCGGGTGAGATTCTGGTCGCGCCCTCCACTGATCCCGGCTGGACGCCACTCTTCCTGACCGCCGGCGGCCTGGTAATGGAGATGGGCGGCTCGATCTCTCACGGCGCAGTCGTCGCTCGCGAGTACGGTATCCCGGCGGTCGTCGGCGTGCCGGGAGCCACCGAGCGCATCGCCACAGGTCAGCTCATCACTGTTGACGGTTCCAACGGGGTGATTACCATCGGAGAGAAGGACTGATCCTTTTTGCTCTGCTTTGAGCGCGGGGAAACGAAAACGGGTGTTGCCGGAGCGATAGGGAACCATTCGGGCTATCATAAGGAATTAGAACAAATTATCTGGTATAATAAGAGGAGGTTAGAACTGATGAACTAAGACTGGAGGACCTATGCAAACCCAACTGAACCCCTATTTGAGCTTTAAAGACAACGCCCGGCAGGCCATGGAATTTTACCACACAGTCTTCGGCGGCAAGCTGACGATGAGTACGTTTAAAGAGTTCCACGCCTCTCAAGATCCGAGCGAGGACGAAAAGATTATGCACTCCACGTTGGAGGCTGACAATGGCGTCGTCTTTATGGCTTCCGACACGCCGAACGCTATGGAGTTTCGTCCCGGCACAAACATGAGCATGTCGCTCAGTGGCGACAATGAAGCGGAACTGAGAGGCTATTATGAGAAGCTTTCGGCTGGCGGCACGATCGGGATGCCGTTAGAGAAAGCCCCCTGGGGCGACATGTTTGGTATGTTCACCGACAAATTTGGCGTCTCATGGCTGGTGAACATCACCGCTCCAAAAGCATAACATCTCTCTGGGTCGGCACCTGGAAAAAACTTTCCTGACGGGATGAGTTTTTTCCAGGTGTTCAATGTCGCTGAGATCAGTGCTGCTCGATCCCCTGTTCGCCTGACGGGGCGAGATCGGTGGCGTTCTGTTGCGCCTGTTCTTCTGAGCCAGCGGTGGGCGAAGGTTCTTCTTCCGCCTCCTGCACGGCCAGGGCAATCCCCCGGGGACGGCCCGCCCGAATCCAGAGCGCAAAGAACGCGCCGGCTATCACCAGCGCTGCGGCCAGCGATACCAGGGGCCAGCCACGCAGCAGATTCATGATGAGCGTAAAGCCGACTACCAGCGTTCCCAGGATATTGACCAGCAGCGACGGCAGGGCATGCTCCAGGCGTGAGAACTGCACCATCGAGAGCAACCCCACCAGAAAGCTGACAAACACGGCTACGGCGTAAAAGAGCACCAGCTCCTGGTCCCGGGCATTCACCGCGACCACCACTCCTGCGGCAATCAGGAGATACACAACCACGCTCCAGTAGGGGGTATGATGGCGATTCGTCTGTCCCATCCAGGCGGGGAGAATGCCCTGCATCTGTCCCTCGCGTCCACTGTGCCTGGCCAGCGCTTTGAGTAAGCCTGGCCCGGCCTGGAACGACGAACTGGCGGCAGAGAGTAGCAGCAGAGCCGTCGTGAGTTGAAACAGAGCAAAGAGTGTGGGTGCGCCCGCTGCCCGCGCCAGTTCCGCGATTTGCGTACTGTTCTGGGGCGGAATGCCGATCCTGAAGGCCACCGCCAGCGCGGTAAGTCCCAGGGTCAGGCCACCGACGATGAGCAGCGTCAGCCAGAGAGTGATCTGCCCAAACTGCTTGCGCCCGTGACTATCGAGTTGGCCGAGTTGCGCGATTGCCGAGGACGGAGCTTCAACCCCGGTGGCCAGCGCCATTGCGACCGGAAAGGCCAGGGCGACCGCGAGTACGGAGGAAAACCCACCAGTTGCGCCGGGAGGCGCTATCATCCCGATCGATCCTCCGTGAGGAATCGGCAGCACGCCGCTGATCAGCAGCGCCGTCCCGATGCTCACGAAAGCCAGGGTCAGGAGCGCGAAGACGGTGCGGCCTCCGTGCCCGAACCAGGTGAGTCCGGCCACGAACACCAGGAGACCGAGCGCCACCAGGGTGCGAACAGGGGCCAGCCCTGGAAAGTAGGCGATGAGAGCCGAGGCTCCTGCCGACACGCTGATGGCGATAGTCAGCACGAAATCCACGACCAGTGCGCCGATAGGCACAAAAGCCCATGCCTCGCCAAAAGCAGCCCCGCTCGCTGCCGCCGCGCCGCCTCCATTGGGGAAACGCGCCACCAGTTGGTGATAGTTCAGGGTGACGATAGCGATCACAATGATGACCAGTGCCATCGTCGGCAAAAGCAGGGCGAGATTGCCATCCAGGGCGCGTAAAGCTGCCTCAATGGCGTAGGCTACCGAGGAGATGGGATCGGCCATCACAGTAAACGCGAAGGCGATCAGCAGCAGCACGCGGGCGCTTCCACGAATGGGAAGCACAGACGTTGATCTGGCGCTGCGCGACGGAGGATGAGGAAGAGACAGCGATTTACGGCGATGGTTCATAGGTACTCCTGGTTGCGTTGCATCTGGCTTCGTGGCTCGCGTTATGCGAGCCACATCGCTCCCCAAGAAGTCCCGCGCCGAGCATACGAAAGCGCCGGGACCTGCCGACCAGGCTTCCCGGCGCTCCATTTGTGAATCATCTTATCACACGATGGATGCTTTTAGCAAACTGTCTGTTGTGCAATCTCCGTCAGGATTTCTGCGCGCCGGCGGACGTATCCGCCGGATCGCCGATCAGCGCGTGCCCTTCGTCCGTGAAGGAGTTGGTGAAATAGGCGATCTTGCTTTCATGCAGGATCAGGCGCGCGCCCCGCTGGAAGGTCAGATAGGCCCAGGCCCACTGGAACAGGACGATGGCACGATTCCTGAAACCGATCAGGCGCGTGATATGTACCACCAGCCAGAAGATCCAGGCCAGCAGGCCCGTCAACTGGATGCGGCCCGCGTCCACGATACCCCAGGAGCGGCCAACGGTCGCGAGATTGAGGTGATAATGGTAGTGGAAGGGCCTGGTTGGCTGCCCTGCCAGGCGCTGTCGGAGGAGCGAGGCCACGTAGCGTCCCTGCTCGATGGCTACAGGCGCAAGGCCGGGGAGCGGCTTGCCATGTTGCAGACAACAGGCGGTATCGCCGATCACAAATACATTCGCGTGCCCTGGCACACTCAGATCCGGCTGGACCTGGACGCGGCCCGCGCGGTCGGTGGACGCGGCCAACCA
>Ga0209581_1001993_pt1 | contig 21334 bp, 16 predicted proteins | sample Coa_R2_FD_187160 | JGI IMG/M metagenome (GOLD analysis project Ga0209581, IMG submission 187160) | Surface soil microbial communities from Centralia Pennsylvania, which are recovering from an underground coalmine fire - Coalmine... | ecosystem: Environmental > Terrestrial > Soil > Unclassified ...
ATCGCACGCGCATACTATAACGACAGCGAATCGAGCGCCAAGTTTGCCGAGGGCTGGCTGCGCACCGGCGATGTCGCGGTCGTGGATGAGTATGGCAGCATTCAACTGGTCGATCGCACAAAGGACTTGGTGAAGTCGGGCGGAGAATGGATCTCGTCGGTAGAGCTGGAGAGCCTGATTATGGGCCATCCAAAGGTCCTGGAAGCCTGCGTGGTGGGTGTGCCCCACCCCAAATGGGCCGAGCGCCCGCTGGCCTGCGTGGTGCCCAGGCCCGATTACGCCGGTCAGATCAGCAAGGAAGAGATTATCGAGTACCTGCGCCCACACGTCGCCAAATGGTGGCTCCCCGACGAGGTGATCTTTATCGACGCCGTGCCAAAGACAAGCGTTGGGAAATTTGATAAGAAGGTCCTGCGCAAACAATACGAGACAGTGCTGAGCCACGATTAAGCATCCGAGGACTGCACAAATTCCCTGATCAATTCCGCCTTCATGACCTTGCCCATTGCATTGCGCGGGAGCGCCTCGGCGAAACGGATTGTGCGCGGCAGCTTGTAGCGAGCCAGCTTACCCTCGCAGTAGTTGAGAACATCCTCGGCGCTCAGGCTCCCCGGCACGCGCGGCACAACCACAGCCAGCCCGACCTCGCCCCAGCGGGGATCGGGCTGGGGAATCACCGCAACCTCGAGCACGCCCGGGTGGGTGACGATCACGCCCTCGACCTCGGCGGGATAGATGTTCTCGCCGCCGGAGATGAACAGGTCTTTCTTGCGCCCAATGATAAAGTAGTACCCCTCGGAATCGCAGCGTACCAGGTCGCCGGTATGCCACCAGCCATGGCGGTAGGCTTCAGATGTGGCCTCGGGCCGGCGCCAGTAACCGGAGCAGACGTGGGGGCCGGCTAGGACGAGTTCGCCTACCTCGCCGGGGGAAACATCCCGATCTTCGTCATCGACCACGCGGGCACGCGAATGGAAAACCGGACGCCCGACCGAGCCGGCCTTGCGCAACGCGTCCTCCGGGGCCAGGCTGAAGCAGTTCACCCCCACCTCGGTCAGCCCATAGCCCTGACGGAACTCCAACCCGCGCGCGGCGTAGCCCTGGATGAGTGGAATGGGACAGGAAGAGCCGCCGGTCACGCAGAAGCGCACAGAGGCGAAATTTGTCGTGGCGAAAGCGGGATGCTCCAGCATACTCTGAAAGACGGTGGGCACGGCAAAGACGATGGTGCAGCGTTCCCGCTCGATCGCGCGCAAAACCACCCCTGGATCAGAGCTTCGCAGAAGCACAACCGTGCCGCCCAGGTGGTAGAGGGGCGTGGTCAGGACATTAAGGCCACCGGCATGGAAAAAGGGCGCGAAGGTGGGTGTGATATCAGTCTCGCGCAGGCCCCAGCTAATCTGTGTATTGATGGCGTTCCAGGTGATCATGCGGTGCGAGAGCAGCGCGCCCTTAGGGACGCCAGTGGTGCCGGAGGTGTAGAGAATCAGCGCCGGCTCCTCGCCATCGGTGGTGGCGAACGGCACGGCCTGCCCGGCCAGCGCGGGATTGGCCCCCGGAAAGTCGTCGAATGAGAGCAGAGGCAGCTCGCCCAGAGTTGCGCGCAAAGATCCGACAAGCTCGCCGGCTCGTTCGGCATGCGAGGCATCGTGCAGGAGCAGTGCCGGCTCGCAATCGTTGAGAATGGTGGTCAGTTCGCGCAGGGTGAGGCGCCAGTTGAGCGGGACCAGGATCGCCCCGAGCAGAGCACAGGCGAAGAACGCGTCCAGATATTCCGGCGCATTAAGCGCCAGCACGGCCACGCGCGCACCCTGGCGAATCCCGTACCGCTGCTCCAGGCGGGCCGCCAGGGCACGCGCACGTTGATTGAGGATACGATACGTAAAGCGAGTCCCGGCCTCGCCATCAATCAGGCCGACCTTCTCAGGGGTTAAAAGCTCGCGCCGGGCCAGCCACTCGCCAACGGTGATGAATGCCATGAGAGCACCTCCAGGGAGAACAACAGTGTTCGCTTCCATTGTACAAGAAATCAACGGGAGACTCTACCCCTGGTCGCGCCCCGGTCGAGAAAAATCTCAAGAAAATTGAGGAGAAGCGAGTAATAGCTAAAAATTCCTGAGAAAAATGGCTAAAAATCTCAACACACATTGCTGAGTGTTGGTGTCTCTGCTATCCTGTATATAGGCAGAGCATATCAAGCTTTGTGTTGGTGTAACGTTGTGTGCGGTTGAGTCGTGTTAAGTAATAGCAACTCGGCTTTAACGGAGGTCTTTCTTAGTGGGGGCAAATATCTCCAGTAACGTGGCTGCCCCAACCAGGATCAACATCTGACCAAACGCACGCAAAGAAAGGTTGGAAGAGATGATTGTAGAAACGACCAAACGTCCTCGCGGCCTTGCGGCCATGAGTCCAGAACGCCGGCGAGAGATTGCCAGCAAGGGAGGACGTACTTCGCAGGCGCGTGGAACGGCCCACCAGTGGACCGCCGAAGAGGCATCGGCAGCCGGTAAAAAGGGGAGCGCGCGCTACGCGCTGCGCAGGGCGGAGGCGCAGGGCGCGGCCCAATAATCTCTCTCCCGAATTTTAATGATCAACGCCTTCAATACTGGCCGCAACGCGCGTCTCGCCTTGAGAGGCGGCCCAGCGCAGCACCTCGGCAGCCAGGTAGAGTGAGCCGGTCGCACAAACGAGATCGTCCGGCGTGGCCAGGGTGCGCGCGAGATCCATAGCCATCCGGCTGTCGCTGCTGGTATGGAGCCTGACCCCCGGCGCGAGTTGCGCAAAGAGCTCTTGCATGCGCTCAAGCGTGGCCGCGCGGGGGTTGAGGGCACGGGTGAGAATCACCGCATCTACCCCTGCCAGAGCTTGAATCATGCCGGGCAGGTCCTTATCGGCGTTGAACCCGAGCACAACAAACAGACGCTGAAAGGAGAAAAGCGCGCGCAGACTCTGCACCAGCTTCTGCATTGAGTCGGCGTTGTGCGCGCCGTCAACAACCATCGTTGGCTTGCGCGCGATGACCTCCAGACGCGCCGACCAGCGCACGTCCCGTAAACCCTGCCGCAAGGCATCCTCGTCCCAGGCGCATTCGGGCCTTCCGCTCGCACGCAACTCTTCCAGCGTGGCGAGGGCCAGCGTGGCGTTCTCGGCCTGGTGCAAACCGGCCAGGGGAATCTCCAGGTCGCGGTACACTCCCCGAGGGCCAGAAACAGTGAACGTCTGCCGCGTCTCTCCCTGCTCCTGCGGCTGATAGCGGTAGCTCAGCGCCGGCAACTGCCCGGCCTCGACCTCTGCCTGAGCGGGATCACCGGAGGCGGAGCCAACGCGCACCAGGCGCGCCTGCCGTTCGCGGGCGATGCGCGCAATGGCCAGCAAGGCTTCGGGAGACTGCGCCGAGGTCACAACCACGCGTCCCGGCTTGATAATCCCCGCCTTCTCCGTCGCAATCTCGCGCAGGGTATTCCCCAGCACGTTCATGTGATCAAAGCTGATCGAGGCAATCACCGAAACTAGCGGCTGCGTCACGTTTGTCGCGTCCAACCGACCGCCGATCCCCACCTCTAGCACGGCATGCTCAACCCCCTGGCGCTGGAAATAGAGGAGAGCCAGAGCGGTAGCCACTTCGTAGGGAATAAAAGGGTTGAAGGTCCCCTCGCGATTGATCTCTTCGACGCGTGCACGAACTTCAGGCAGCAGATCGGCAACCTCTTCTTCACTGATCAGGCATCCGCGCACACGCATCCGCTCGCGAAAGGTGTGCAGATCCGGCTGCGTGTAAAGGCCGGTGCGTATACCGGCGGCGCGCAACACACTCTCGATGCAGGCGGCGGTCGAGCCTTTCCCCTTCGTGCCGGCGATCAGGGTGCAACTGTAGCTGTGATGAGGATTGCCCAGCAGGTCCAGCAGGCGTCCCTCGCGCAGGAGATGCTGCTCGCGATCATTGCGAAACTTCCCGCTGCGCTCAAAGTCGCTCAATCCATAAATATAAGCCAGAGCTTCGGCGTAATTCATTTTCTCTTCTCCTCCTGATTCACCGGCGTCGCCTGGAAAGAGCCACGCACAATCGCATCGCTCATCTTCACCACGCGCATCATCTCGCGTACATCGTGGACACGCACAATATCGGCCCCCTGGGCAATTCCTAGAGCCACAGTGGCCGCCGTGCCCTCCAGTCGTTCGGAGGGCGGCAGATTGCCCAGCACAAGACCGATCGTGGACTTGCGCGAGGTTCCGAGCAGGAGGGGACGGCCCAGGGAGCGCAGTTCGCCCAGGCGGCGCAAGAGGGTCAGATTCTCCTCGGGCGTCGTGCCAAAACCAATGCCTGGATCGACAATGATGCGCTCCCAGGCCACGCCAGCCGCCAGCGCCAGTTCGATGCTCCTCGCCAGGAAACGCATCACATCGCTGACAATCTCGCGCTTCTCATATCCGCGCATATTGGCCATCAGCACAACGGGCACGCCGCGCTCGGCCACCAGCGAGGCCATCGCGGGATCGCGCTGCAAGCCCCAGATGTCGTTTACCAGGCTGGCCCCCGCCTCTAACGCCTGGCGGGCCACCTCGGCCTTGTAGGTATCAATCGAGATTATCACCTCCGGCGGAAGCTGCTTCGCCAGAAGCTTGATGACCGGAATCACGCGATTCAACTCCTGCTCCAGGGGCAGCGCGGCAAAGCCGGGACGCGTCGATTCGCCTCCTACGTCGATCAGGATTGCGCCCTCTGCCACAAACGCGCGAGCCTGCTCCAATGCCCGCAGTGCCGTTTGTTCTGTCTCATCGCCCAGGATACCATCGCCTGAAAACGAATCGGGGGTCACATTTATAATACCCATCACATGGGTGCGCAGGCCCCAATCCAATCGCCAGCGGCCCCAGGTGGTGGGAGGTAGAAGTGGATGAAACATAGAAATATATCCCTCGCCAATGATTGATCCGTAGTGGTTGTATCTCATTTTATCTTTTTTTGCAAGTTCGCAGGCTTTCCCGGATGGACTAGGATTGATTTGCTATAATAATCGTAGAGTAGCTCTCGCAACGTTTAGAATGTAAGGGAAATTTCTCACCGTTCCAATAGATAGAGGCGCTTTATGGATAACGCTGAAAAGCTCGCGATGCACCATCGCAAAGTCATGGAGGCGGCACGGCGCTGCCATGAATGCGACCAGGAGGCCCTGGGCCGCTGTCCCGATTGCCATAAAGGCTTTTGCCAGGACCACTTTCCCAAGCAGCAGCATTCGCCCTGCGCGGAGAAGCAGATGCACCTTGCCCTGACGCAGGTTTGTTATGTGTGCGGCACCCAGGTCTATCCCGATCAGTGGTCGCTTTCGCGCACCTCGCATTACATCGACAATTACCAGTGCCAGGGGTGCGGGCGCCATATTTGCGATGAGCAGCATACGCAGCGCAAGGCCGAGCATATCACGGTGGTGCGCGACGGCATGCGCGGGCATCGCTATCAGTATATTACGCGTTACTGCGACGTTTGCGCTCCTTTCTATCGCATCGGCGGGATAAAAGGGTTGATGCGCGGGCTGGTGGCCGTCGGAACAGTTGGCCTGATCGTCCTGTTCTACTTCCATCCCTGAACTCCCGAGCGCACAAAGGCACGCGCAAGACTTTGCCAGGGGCGTTTCCATTCGAGACAAAGAGACACTGAAAGGATCGAGGCAGGGGAGCCGGGCAGACGCTTCGCCTGCATAATGAATAGCATGACAATAACACCAGGCATCCAGGCCACGCTTTCACGTTACCAGAAAGAGATTCAGGACGCGCTGCGCCAGGCCGTACAGCGCGGCAGGAGCATTGGGCTGCCTGTCCGGGCAATCGATCTCACCCCTTTCTACGGGCAAATGCAGTATCACATGGGCTGGGTGGACCGCGCTTTCTCGCCAATTCCGATTAACCCCGGCAAACTCCTGCGCCCAACCCTGCTGCTGCTGGCCTATGAAGCAAGCGGCGCCTGGGGACTGACGGAACAGACACTGGATCACACCATCTACCTGCGCCGTGCGCTGCCGGCCGCCGCGTCGATTGAACTCACTCACAATTTCTCGCTGATTCACGACGATATCGTGGATAACGATACCGAGCGGCACCACCAGCCGACGCTCTGGACAATCTGGGGCAGGTCGCAGGGTATCAACACGGGCGATGGCATGTTCGCCCTGGCCCGCCTGGCGCTGTGGGATATTTTGCCCGAAGGAGTCGAGGGGACCATTGCGGCCCGCCTGGGCGCGGCGCTGGATCGCGCCACCCTGACCATCGCCGAGGGACAGTACCTCGACCTCAGCTTTGAGAAGCGCGAGGATGTTGCGGTTGCGATGTATATGGATATGATTGCGCGCAAGACTGCCGCGTTGATGAGTTGTGCCTGCGAGATGGGGGCGCTATTGGGCACACGCGAGGAGGCGACGATCGCGAGCCTGCGCGACTTTGGCTTTGCGATGGGCATCGCGTTCCAGGTGCGCGACGACGTTCTGGGCATCTGGGCCAGCGCAGCAGAACTGGGAAAAACCTCGGCAGGCGATATCTACCGCCGCAAGAAAAGCCTGCCTATCCTGCATGCACTGGAACACGCCGACGAGAAGGATCAGCAGACGCTTCGCCAGTTCTATACGCAAGAGACGCCGCTCACAGAGGACCAGGTTGCGACGGTACTGACCATCTTCGCCCGCACGGGAACCAGGAATTACTGCCAGACCTTCCTGAACCAGCAATGCCAGCAAGCACGCCAGGCTCTCGACGCTGTGCCTCGCCTCGAAAATCCCGTCGCCGCTCGCGCGCTGGAGGACATGGAGACGCTGCTGCATTTTGTGGAGACAACTGTCCGAACGTAGTCAAACGAGTGTCCAGAGCGCGACGGTATTGCCAACGGCGGCGGCGATCTTCTTGCTATCGGGCGACCAGCTAATGGCGAGTACGGGCGCGGGCTGCGGAATCTTCAGCAGCGGCGCGTGGCCCTGCGCGGGGGACCAGATCAGCAGCGTACGATCGTCCCCTCCGGTGGCGAGCAGGCGGCCATCGGGCGACCAGGCCACAGCTCGTATGGCCTGGGTGTGTCCCATCAGGTGCTGAGGCTTGTCCATGCACTGTCCCTGCATGTTACCGTTCCCCATCTGCTGGCAGGTTAGCCCGCTCGGCCAGAGGCGCAGCACGCCGTCCATGCCACCCGCGACGAGGCGCGGGCCGGCAGGCTCAAAGGCCAGAGCGTTCATCGAAACCGCGCCGTCGAAGAAGAAACCATGCACCTGTTGCCCGCTGGCGCCATTCCAGATGCGAACCACGCCTCCTTGCGAGCTGCTGCCAATCGTCTGCCCGTCCGCTGCCCAGGCGGCGGACAAAATTCCGGCCGTGTGCTGGCGGAAAAAGATCTGAGGCCGGAAGGTCTGGGTGTTCCAGACTACGGCCAGCTTATCCAGGCCGCCAGAGACCAGCATCTGGGGCTGCTGAGGCGACCAGGCCAGCGTTGTGACGGTCGCGTGGTGTGTGTGGGTGGAATGCGCCTCGGTCATCCCATTCTGAGCGTTGAGGAAGAGGATCTGATTGCTGGCGGCGGCAGCGAGATGCTGGCTACCGGGCGACCAGGCGACGGCATGCACCGTCGCATCCTGCATTTTGCGCAGTTGCACCTGGCCGTTGAGGTCCCAGGTGAGCAGTTGTCTATCGCTCGCGCCGCTCGCCAGTAGCATCCCATTCGGCGCCCAGGCCACGGAGCGCACGGTCTGCTGGTGCTGCGTGAAGACGAACAGCGGCATAGCGCGCGTGGGCAGCGCACCCATAGCAGGCGTGGTGGCGCGGGCAGAAGCGGTTGCCCTCGTCTGGAGCATCCCTGGAGTAAACATGCCGGTGCCGGTGGAGAGCGTGCGGTAAGCTGCGTAGGCCAGCCCCGCTCCAGCAGCGCCCAGCGCCAGGCTGCCCACGACCAGAAACGCACGCCGCGAGCGCCGCCTCTGCCCGGCTGGAATCCCCGCCGGCAATGGGCCGGACTCAAAGGCCCGTTGCGTGGGAGTTGGACCCAGGACAAGCGGCGCGGAGTTGCTCGCCTCTACGACAAAAGCCTGGCCATCCGCAATTGTCTGATCGGCATAGAAAGAACCCGAGCGGGCGGCAGCGCGCGGAGCCTGCGCAGCCAGCACCGGAACGCTTTCGTCTACATACGATTCCAGCGAAAGGTGATCCCCTGAGCGAATCCCTGCCGAACTCAGGCTAAAATGATCAGGTAAGACCCGGCCATCGACCGCGTGGCGGAGAAAATAGATCAGACGATTGCCAAAGAGGTCGGTTTCGGGCAGATGAAGTTCTTTGACCAGCGCCGGAAGCAGGTCCGCAATGGGAGCCTCGGGGGAAACTTCCACAGGTTGTGGTGCGTTAAACGCATTCTCTTCTATATAGACCTTGAACATGAGCACCGCCTTCCGTCGTTTTTTCCGCTCCCCACCTCACATTTTCTCCTTTTTTCAACTATATCATAGTATTTCTTTGCATTTCAGAGGATTGGGTGAAATTGGCTATATCTGGCAGACCTTCTTAACCTGTGAGGAAAAGTATCCTTGCTGCGTATAGTATGATAGAGTGATCGCAAGCAGCAGAAAGGAAAAGGACATGTCTCGTCATTCCCGTGCCTGTCTTCTCTGGCTGACTATTCTCACTCTGATCATGACACTCACTCCGACCGCTTTTGCCACTTCACAAGCTGCCCCCAGCGGTCAACAGGCCGCTGCCACCGTGCCGGGCATCGATGCCAACTATATCTATCAGCAGCTTGACTATATGGCGACTCACTTCCTGCGGCGCGAGGCCGGCTACGATACGAATTTGCCGCCGGTGGCTAATGGGCACGATGAGTTTGCAAACTACTGGGTCGATCACATGCTCAGCCTGTTGGGCAACTATGGTGCAGTCGCTACCCGCTATCCTTTCCCTGTACAGGGATGGAAAAACAGGCCCACTCCTGTCCCGGCGGTCAATGTTGAGGTGACGGTGCCAGGGGTGAGCCACCCGGAACAGGAGGTCATCATCGGCTGCCACTACGACGGCATGGCCTTCTCCAGCCAGTCGGCATATGACGATGGCAGCGGCTGCGCGATCGAACTGGGCGTGGCCAAGGCCATGAGCGAGTTCTGGAGCAGCAATCACGTCTACCCGGCCCGCACCTTGCGCTTCGTATTGTTCGACGCCGAGGAGCAGGGCCTCTATGGTTCCTATTATTATGTCAACAACACGATCAACGGAGATCTGAAAAACGTCGTCGCGATGTTCAACGAGGAGCAGAACGGCATCGCTTATCCCCTGCGCTACCTCGGCAACATGTCCAATCCGCTCATGCCATACTATATCGACATGTCGCCCTTGCAGAGCAACAAGCTCTACGATCAGAGCAAGCTCACAGCGCAGCAGCGCGCGAATATCATCCAGTTCCGCCAGCTCATGCAGCAGGCTGTGGTTGCTGCCTTCCAGCAGTTTCGCACGCTGGGCGACCAGATGCTGACCTATCACAACGGGCACGGCCAGGATGTCTGGCAGCCGATCTTCACGCCTGACCAGTTGGGTTACATTCACCAGGAGGACGACACCCTGGGATCGAGCGACCAGATGCCGTTCACGATGGCCGGGCTGCCCTGCGCCACGCTGGTGGGTAACTCGACGTACTACGATCCGAACGCGCCCCCGGGCTCCTATCCCTACGACCAGCCACAGGACACCATTCAGTTAATGAACATCTTCGCCAGCGGCAACTCGCAGCAGAGCCAGGCCCTGACGCTCGCCCTGGGTCTGCCCGGCATGCTCACCACGTGGATGCTCAGCCAGCCGGCTATCCTCGGACAGGTGCCCGCCGACGGCAAGCCGATCGCCGCACTCAGCAATATCGGACCAGCGCGTCCCGGGCGGCCCATGTCTTTCGCAAGCGAGGCCGCTTATGATCCAACTCAGCCGGGCAGTTCCTTAAGCTATCGCTGGGACTTCGGCGATGGCAGCGGGGCCAGTGGCCGGCAGGTTAGCCATACCTACGCCAGCGCCGGAACCTATACCTTGAGCTTGACCGTTACCTCTCCAACGGACGGAACGCGGATCATCACCAAACAGATCAGCGTTGGCACTCCTCCCGCCTATGACAACCCGTATGCCAGGTATCCTCTCTGGGACGGGATGCCCTCCAGCAACGCTACCGTCATTTTGCCACACGCGACGCCCGGCCTGAGCGACCGCGTCGGCACCGTCGCCGAGGCCCAACAACAGGGTCCGATTACGACGCAGACGACAACCACCACAAGCTCAAGCAGCTGGAGCGGGGAAATTGTGTGGGCCATACTGATCGGACTGCTTCTCCTGGTGATTCTCGGCGGAGTCGCTGTGGCAACCCGGCGCAGGTAGGACACTCCACCGCCATCCGGGCGGTGGGAAATTCATTGCACTCAACATACTAGACAGGTAAACAGAAAACATGGTAGTATAGAGCGAAAAATTTGAATGAACGTCCCGTCACCTTTTCAGGCGGGCGGTTTCTTTCAAAAATTTTTTCGTGACACATGCTACTGGCGAGGCAAAACGATAGTATTTCGGAGGACGCCCTATGCTGGTACTCCAGGATCTCGCGGTAACTTATCAGAACACCACCCCTGCGGTGCAGGGCGTTTCGCTAGAAGTGCCGGACAAGGCAGTTGTAGCGCTTCTCGGTGCGAATGGGGCCGGAAAAACGACCATCATTCGCGCAATCTCCGGCCTGCTTGGACTTCACCGGGCCAACATTCTACACGGCTCAATCTCCTTCGATGGCGAGCGAATCGACCGCCTGAACACGACGCAGATCGTCCAGCGCGGCATCGCCCAGGTGCTGGAGGGGCGCCGCCTCTTCGCCGATCTGACCGTCGAGGAGAACCTGCGCGCGGGCGCTCTCGCCTCGCGCAATCCAGGCGCGACGAAACAGGCTTACGAACGTGTTATGGAACTCTTCCCGGTCCTGCGCGAGCGGCGCAGGAGCCACGCAGGCTATCTCTCCGGCGGAGAGCAGCAGATGCTCGCGATTGGCCGGGCCTTGATGGCCAGCCCTAAACTGCTCCTGCTGGACGAGCCTTCCCTGGGCCTGGCCCCCTTTATGGTCCAGCAGATTCGCTCAATCATCGCGGAGATTAACGCCGGCGGGACCGCTGTGCTGTTGGTGGAACAGAATGCGCAGATGGCCCTCTCGGTCGCCCATTCCGGCTATGTGCTGGAACACGGGAAAGTTGTCCTGGCTCAATCGGCTGCCGAACTCTTACAGGACGAGAGTGTACGTAAGTTTTATCTTGGGCTACACGAAGGAAGCGAGCGCGGCAAGGTAGGAGCGATCCGCCAGCGCCAATCGGGAAGGAGGTGGGTACTATGAGCATACTCCCGGCCAGAGAAGATCCCCAGACCGCAGCGGCCCCTCCCCTGCTCTCAGTGGAGCATATTTCCGTACAATTCGCAGGCGTGAAGGCCCTGAGCGATGTCTCGTTCGAGGTGCAGCGCGGAGAACTGTTCGCCGTCATCGGTCCCAACGGCGCGGGCAAAACGTCGCTGTTCAACGTCCTCTCGCGCGTCTATCAGCCGGTCGCGGGCCGCGTCACCTTCGCAGACCAGGACCTGCTGCGCCTCAAAACTCACCAGGTTGCGCGGGCAGGCATCGCCCGCACCTTCCAGAATCTCGGGCAGTTCCCCACCATGACCGTGCTGGACTACCTGCTCCTGGGCCGCCATACCCGCATGCGCAGCGGGATCGTGCTCGGTGGGATCTATCTCGGCTTGACGCGCAACGAAGAGCGGAAGAATCGCGCGTATTGTATGCATTTGCTCGAATTGCTGGACCTTCAACATCTCAGCAACATGCCCCTGGGCAGCCTGCCCTACGGTCTGCAAAAACGCGCCGATGTCGCGCGTGCGCTGGCCCTGGAGCCGCAACTCCTCTTGCTGGATGAGCCGGTTGCGGGTATGAGCGTCGAGGAGACGGAGGAGATCGCGGCAGCAATTGTAGACATTAAAGAGCAACTGGGCGTGACGCAGATTCTGGTCGAACACGATATGGCGCTGGTCATGGGCATTGCCGACCGGGTGCTGGTTCTCGACTTCGGGCGAGCGATAGCCCTGGGCACGCCAGAGGTCGTGCAGGCCAACCCTGACGTCATCAAAGCTTACCTGGGCGAAGAATTTGGTGAGAGCGCGCCCAATTCCCTGTCGATATCGAGCGATAGCGGCCACTAACGCCTGTGGCCTCCCTGGAGGAGCTATGGCCTATTTTCTTCAACTTGTCTTTGCCGGCATTGCCCTGGGCTGCATTTATGCCCTGATCGGCCTCGGCTTTTCGATCATTTTCAAGGCCAGCGAGGTCATTAACTTTGCTCAGGGCGAACTGCTCCTGGTCGGAGCGTATATCGTCTCAGAGGGAGCATTTCGCTGGCACCTGCCGTTTCTGGTCGCCCTCTTGCTGGGCCTCGCTGTGACCGTCCTGATCGGGCTACTCTTTGAGCGTTTTATCCTGCGCCGCATGATTGGTCGCCCACCTTTCTCGATTCTCATGATTACCATCGGGCTGGATACCATCCTGCTGACCGCCGTGCTGGTGAGTTTTGGCTCCCAGAATATTCCTGCCGCCTCGCCGTTCGGCGTCACCAGCGGCTTCAACGTGGCCGGCGTTCATTTTGGGACCAGCGACCTGTGGACTATCGCCATCACGATTCTTTTGTGCGCGGCGCTGTTCTACTTTTTCCGCTTCACCCGCTATGGCCTGGCCATGCGCGCGACGGCGCTGGACCAGGAGGCGGCGCTTGCGGTGGGGATTAATATTCGCAGGATCTACGCGCTGGCCTGGGGCATGGCGGCAGCCATCGCCACGCTGGGCGGCGTCTTCCTGGCGATCAGCTCTTATACGATCGATCCCTCCCTGGGAGCGGTCGCGCTGCTGGCCTTCCCGGCGATTATCCTGGGCGGCATTGACTCGGTCAGCGGCGCGGTGGTCGGTGGGATTATCATCGGCCTGGCACTTAATTTGACCGCCGGCTACGAGAGCAATATCGCGAATATCGTGGGCGCCGGCTTCCACGATATCGTCCCTTACCTCCTGATGATTCTGGTCCTGCTCATCCGACCATACGGGCTGTTTGGCAGCAGAAAGGTAGAACGGATATGAGTGCCACCCAAAAGATTCTCGCCAGGGCCGAACAATCCAGGCGCGCACTCAACACCTCGCGCTGGCTTATCGCGGGCATTATCGTGCTGGCGACCGTCCTCTTTTTCGCAATCGCGGGAGATGACTGGTTTACGATTGTCAATAACACGCTGATCGCGGCCATCGCAGCCCTGGCGCTGAACGTTCTCTCCGGCTACACCGGCCAGATCTCGCTGGGCATCTCGTTCTTTATGGCGGTCGGGGCCTATACCGCGGCCCTGCTCGGCGGCGACCATCCGCTCACCCCGGGCGATCCCCAGGGCTTTGCGCTTCCGTTCATCATCTGGCTCCCGGCAGCGGGCATCGTGGCTGCTCTGCTCGGCGCGCTGATCGGCCCAACCGCCCTGCGCCTCAAGGGCTTCTACCTGGGCATCGTTACCCTGGCCCTGGTCTTCATCGGCCAATATCTCTTTATGAATATGCACAGCATTACCGGCGGCTCTCCCGGACGAACCTTCCCCACCCCGGCTATAGGAGACGCGACTTTCGACCAGCAGAATAGCTTGCTGGGCATCGCTCTCACTTCCGGTCAGCAGTATTTTCTGCTGATCCTTCCGGTGCTGCTGCTGGCCTGTGTGTTCGTCGGCAATGTGATGCGTTCGCGCGCCGGACGGGCCTTCAGGGCTGTACGCGATAATGAGATCGGCGCCGCCATTATGGGGGTGAATCTCTTTGAGTCCAAAATGGGCGCTTTTATCCTCTCCTCCTTCCTGGCGGGGATCGCGGGCGCGCTGTTTGCCTCTTATACTCGCTATATCACCCCCAACTACTGGGGCCTGACTCTCTCCATCCAGTTCGTTGCTGCGATCATCATCGGCGGCATCGCCAGCATCTGGGGCTCGATCCTGGGTGCGGCCTTCGTCTTCGGCCTGCCCCAGGTGATCGATCACTTTTCGCTGCTCCCTCCCCCCAGCGGGCCTGGCGGACTGAGCAGCGGCGATCTGAACGCGTTTATCTATGGCTTCCTGATCATCGCTTTCCTGCTTTTTGAGCCAGGGGGACTGATCGGGCTGGCGCGCAGGAGCATCGGGCTCCTGCGCAGACCGGCTATTACACCAAAAGAGGAGGGAGGTGATCCGGCGGAAATAACCGATTTATCTCCAGGTGCCAACGCACCTGTTTAAACAATTGCCCGGAGAAACGAGTTGTATTTTTTACGCTACCCCCTGGCCGAGGACCCTTGCCGGCCAGGGCAACCAGCCGGTGCTGTCCTGACAGCGATGGCTGGATTCGTCCACGAACGAGGTATCACCATGACACATCGTCAGTTGTTCTCAGCACCGCTGCTGCTGCTGCTCACTCTCCTGCTCGCCCTGGCCGGCTGCGCCAGTAGCTCCACCAGCAGCACCTCCGGCGGCATCCAGGCCGGTCCCGGCGTCGATCTGAACGCCAAAACCATTACCCTGGGCATCCTCTCCCCCTACTCCGGTCCCGTCGCCGCTCCCATCGGCATCCCGTTGGCCGATGGGGTCAAAGCCTTCTTCGATCACGTCAACGACCACGGCGGCATCGACGGCTTCAAAGTCAAATTCCTGGAGGAGGATACCAAGTACGATCCGCAGACCGAGGTCCAACTCTACAACCAGATCCATACCCAGGTCCTCATGATCGCCGATAGCCTGGGCACCCAGCCCACCTTCGCCATCAACCCGTTGGCCACCGCCGACCACATGCTCGTCTCCGCCGCTACCCTCTCCTCGGCTCTGGCCACCCAGAAGTACCTGATCCTGGTCGGCACCCCCTACCGCTTGCAGGTCGAGAATGCCTTCGACTACGTGGTCAACACCCTGCACATCGCCAGTCCGGCCACCGGCATCATCTACCAGAATGATGACTACGGCCAGGATGGCCTCAAGGGCTACCAGGAGGCCGTGACCGCCTACCACCTGCACGATGTCGGCCAGGCTGCTTACGGCGTCACGGACACCGATTTTACCGCCGAGGTCTCCAAGATGAAGGCGGCTGGAGCCAAATATGTCTTCCTGACCGCCGTGCCCACCGCCGCTGCCGGCATCATCGGCACCGCCGCCAAGCTGGGCTACGCTCCCCAGTGGATTCTGCAAAGCCCGGCGTTCGCCCGCGCCCTGCTGGCCGTGCCCGCGTTGGTGCCCCTGCTCTCCAAAGCCTGGCTGGTGGGCCAGGGCGCCGCCTGGGGCGACACCAGTGTGCCGGGGATGGCTCAGTTGCTCCAGGATGTGCAGAAGTACTTCCCCAGCCAGCAGCCCGATGGCTACTTCGAGTTTGGCTATGCCGAGTCCTATGTGACCTATGCCATCCTCAAGAAGGCGATGGACAACAAGGATGTGACCCGCGATGGCCTCTACCGCGCCTTCCAGTCGTTGGGCCAGGTCGATCTGGGCGGCTTGTATCCTCCGGCCACCTATGGCTCCTCGCCCAACCAGCGCGTGCCCACCCGCGACTCGGTCATCTACGCCATCGATCCCAGCGCCCCGGCGGGGGTCAAGCCCATCACCCCTGATTTCACCGGCACCGCCGCTAAACAGTCGCAATTCTAAACAGAGAGCAGGGACCTGGCATTCTGCCAGAATGTGCCGGGTCCCCAGCACGCTCGCCCGATGGGTGTGTGGCAGTTCATGCTCGAAAGACATGGTTTGCCACACACCCATCCCTTTTGTATGATGGAGACAGGCGATCCCTGCTCAAGAAAAGACGAGACGCCCCATGCTAGCCCCCCAAAAGACGTTCTGCCAGAAAAGCAACTCCCGTACACTAAAGATATCCCTGGTGAACCATCACCTTGTGGCACAGTGTGGCATTGCTCTGTGGGATATGGGTCTCCCTACAGGACTTATTTAAAGGAGGACACGATGCCCATCTACGATCGTCAACAAAAGAAGGCTTTGGACCAGATTGTTGAAGACTTCAGCGTCCATCACATCCTATCGCGCCGCGAGTTTATGCAGCGAGCTACCGCCGTTGGACTCTCGGTCAGCGCTGCCGGAGCCTTGCTGGCAGCTTGCGGAGGTAGCTCCGGCCCCGCCCAATCTAATGCAAAAGTTAGTTCTATCGACGTTCTGACCGAGTATGTGGAGAAAGAACTGGAGTCATTCGGCGCCATCAACGACGCCTTCACCGCGAAGACCGGCATCAAGGTGAATGTCGAATCCACACGTGACCTGTTGGCCGTGTTGAACACACGCGTGCGCGGAAACAACCCGCCGGATATCGCCGGCATGCCCTCATATACCGAGTTTCAAACGCTCGCCCAGCAGGGCAAACTGGTGCAACTGGACAGTTTCTTTAACATGAGCCAGATCCAGCAGCAGTACAGTCAGGGCTGGATTCAGTTCGGTTCGGTGAACGGCCATCTGTATGCAGTCTTCCCCAAAGCCAACACCAAAGGGATCATCTGGTATAGCCCCAAGCAGTTCCAGTCGCTGAACCTGACCATTCCGAAGACCTGGGATGAGCTGATCGCGCTCTCAAACCAGCTCGCCGGTAGCGGCAAATATCCCTGGGCGATGGGTGTGGAAAGCTCGGCCTCCAGCGGCTGGCCCGCCGCCGACTGGGTCGACCAGATCTACCTCAACCTGAATGGTCCCGACATGTACGATAAGTGGGTCGCTCATAAGATCCCCTGGACCGATCCGAGCATCAAGAACGCTTTCCAGATGTTTGGCCAGATCGTGCATGGCACCCACTACATCAACGGCGCGCCGCAGTCCGTCCTGGCCACAAACTTCCAGGATGCCTCCTACCTGCCCTTTGACAATCCGCCTAAAGCTTACATGTACTACCTGGGCGACTTCACGGAGAGCTTTATTACCAAGCAGTTCCCGAATCTCCAGCCGGGAACCGACTTCAACGTCTTCCCCTTCCCGACCATCAACCAGCAGTTTGCAGGCGGGATCACCGGCGGCGCAGATATCATGGCAGCGTTGAAGGACAACGACGGCACGCGCCAGTATATGCAGTTCATCGCCTCCGCAGAGGCACAGGCCATCTGGCCGAAGCGCGGCGGTGCAACCTCTGTGAATAAGTTGGTCTCTCTCGACGTCTATTCAGATGCCGTGTCGAAGGCTGCCGCCCAGCAGTTGACCACCGCGACCACCTTCCGCGTAGGAGCCGACGACCTGATGCCCACCCAGATGGAGAATGCCTACTGGGCAGGTATGCTGACCTACATCGGCAATGCATCGAAACTTGACAGCGTCCTCAGCTCGCTGGAAAATACAGCGAACCAGGCCTATTCATCCTGATACAAACAGGATATAATCCAGGGTGAGAGATCGATTCCAGCAAGCGGGCTTTCTCTCACCCGGAGTCCGCGACCGCACCAGGTGCAGAGGTCGAGGCTCCAGGCACAAAGACACAATGTTGTGTCTGGCAGAGCGCCTTCCCTACCTGATGCGGCCTTTGTTAACAAAGGATGCATTATATGGCAACAACAGCGACAACTGAACGCGCGGTTCTGCAAGCGCCTCCGCGCCGTCAGCGGAAAGCAGAGGGCACCTCCTGGACAGCCTGGTTCTGGATCGCGCCCGCCCTGATTCTGCTGGGTGTCTTCTTTATCTGGCCGCTGATCGACACTTTCATTCTCAGCCTGCAGAACAAGGACTCAACGACCTTTGTGGGGCTGAGAAATTACAGGACGATCTTCACCGATCCAGATCTGCTCGATGTGATCAAGAACAACCTGCTGTGGCTGGTGGTGGCGACCACGCTGACCGTCGGGCTGGGCCTGCTGGTTGCCGTACTGGTCGATCGGGTGAGGATCGAGAGTATCATCAAGTCCGCGCTTTTCATCCCGATGGCGATCTCCTTCGTCGGCGCGGGCGTCATCTGGCGTTTCATGTACATCTATGAACCGGCCAATACCACCCAGATTGGCCTGCTCAACGCCATCCTGAGTATTTTTCATATTCCTCCGCAAACCTGGACAATTAACGAGGCTTTTAACAATTTTGCTCTGATCGCGGTCTACGTCTGGATGTGGACCGGCTTTAGCATGGTGATCATCTCCGCCGCCCTCAAGGGGATTCCCGACGATATCATTGAGGCGGCCAAGATCGATGGCGCTAGCCGCCTGACGATGTTCTGGCGGGTGACGGTGCCGATGATCGCGCCCACGCTGGGGGTTGTTACGACGACAATGGTCATCAATATCCTCAAGATCTTTGATGTCGTCTACGTGATGACGGGCGGCAACTATCACACCAGCGTGGTGGCGATGGAGTTTTACAATCAGTTGTTTAACTTCGGAAACTATGGGATCTCCAGCGCACTGGCGGTGCTGCTGACGATTGTGATTCTGCCGGTGATGGTTATCAATATTCGAAGATTGCGAGCGGAGGAGAGAGCACGATGAGCCTATCTGAGATTCCTCTGGCCGGCGACCAGCCTGCCACGATAACGACGCAGGTGGTACGCCCGGCGGCGCGGGGGCGCTCGAAAGTCAGTCCGCTGGGGCGCGGCTCCGCCGGTCCGGTGGTCACGACCATCGTTACCGTGATCGCTCTCTTGTGGTCCGTTCCAACCTTCGGCCTCTTTGTCGCGTCGTTCCGCCCGCCTCAATTGATCTCGACCACCGGCTGGTGGACCGGTCTGATACCGCCCTGGCAGTTCACTTTGCAGAACTATATGAACGTTATTCAGGCGCAGGGTATGGGCCAGGCTTTTCTGAATAGCCTGATCATCGCGATTCCGGGAACGATCTTTCCGATCTTGCTGGGCGCGTTCGCGGCTTACGCCTTTGCCTGGTTGCGCTTCCCTGGACGTGACTTCCTGTACTTTACTGTCGTTGCCTTGCTGGTCGTGCCTTCGCAGATTGCGCTGACGCCCGTCCTGCAAATCTTTACTGCCATTGGGTTCACCGGCCAGTACTGGGCGGTCTGGATCGCGCATACGGCCTTTGGTCTGCCATTCGCGGTCTTCCTGCTGCGCAACTTCTTCGCGGCCCTGCCCAAAGATCTGATGGAGTCGGCCCATATCGATGGGGCCTCGTCGTTCCGCACGTTCTGGACGATTGTGCTGCCGCTCTCGGTACCGGCCCTGGCCTCGCTAGCGATCTTCCAATTCATGTGGGTCTGGAACGATCTGCTGGTTGCCCTGATCTTCCTGAGCGGCAACCCGGATCACGCTCCTATGACTCTGGCGGTGGCGAACCTGGTCGGCTCGTATGGAGAGAACTATCAAGTTTTGACGGCTGCCTCGTTCCTCTCGATGGCTCTGCCGCTGGTGATCTTTTTCTCGATGCAGCGCTACTTCGTGCGCGGTATCCTGGCGGGTTCGGTCAAAGGTTAATGTTCATGTGAGAACGCGCAGACCCGATATGCGCTCGGACGTTGTTCGTCTGAGCATATATCGGGTCTACACGTTCTCATACGCCCCCATACGCCACCTGAGCGGCCTGCTCGATGTCTGCAAGTACCCTGTCGAGGTGGCGCGGGTTGGCGATAAATTCCTGGATCTTGAGCCAGAAGACTTTCTCCACGGCGAAAGGCATGAGGTCGTCGGCGCCGAAGCGGAACGGGGCGGCGCGCAGCAGCATGCTGGCCGAGCTGCGCGCTACGTTGTTAGGGTAGTCGGCCAGATCGACCGCGAGGTTGGCAGAGGTAGCGCCGCCACGTTTTACCCAAATGGCCTGCGCCTGCGCGGTGGAGAGATAGGTCATAAACTTGCGCACGGCGTCGTTGTCACGCATGGCTACCACCAGGTCGGCGCTGCCGGTTACGGCGTTGGCGTAGCGGGGATTGAGTGTGGGGAATGGGAAGAAGCTGAAATCGATGCCGGGGCGGGCAAAGGGAAATTGATTGGTAATAAAGCCCGCCGCGAAGTCGCCCAGGTAGTCCATATAGGCTTGTGGCGGCGTGGCAAAGGGCTGATAGCAGGCAACAGTGTAGTTGGTGGAGAGCACAGACTGCGCACCGCCCGCGATATAGTGCTTGCCGTTGACAATCCGGCCAAAGGTCTGAAACGCCTGACGCACGCTGTCGTGCGTCCAGGGAATCTGATGATTCACCCACTGATCATAGAGTTCCGGGCCAAACGATTTAAGATAAATCTCTGCAATCCAGTCGGCGGCGGGCCAGCCGCTGGCAGCGGCGCTCTCTACGCCCATCGCCCAGGGGTATTTACCGCTGGCGGCGATCTCATCGGAGAGCGCGATCAATTGATCCCACGTCGTGGGTACCTGGTAGCCCAGGGCGTTGAAGTGGGCCGGGCTGTACCAGATGGTGCCTTTGTTGGCGGCTTTGTAGACCAGCGCGTAGAGATTCCCCTGGTACGAGGCGAGGTCCAGCCAATCGCTGGAGTAGTCGCTGCGCATCTGGCGCATGTCCAGGAAGGTGTCCAGGCGAATCAGTTGATTCTGGCTGGCCATCTGGCGCATCTGCGGGGGATTGGGCACGACGGCCACGCCGGGCGGATCGTTGCCGCGCAGGCGAATGGTCAGCGCGACGCTCAGGTTGCGAGTGGATTCCAGGTTGATAGTTATGCCGGTCGCCTTCTCGAAAGGCTCCACGACCTTTTTGAAGGATTCCAGTTCCTCCCCGCTCCAGACGTTGAGGATATCGATCGAGGGAGGCTGCGCGCTTCCTTCGCTGCAGGAGGCCAGGAACGAAGAGGCCGCACTCACGCTCAGACCCGCCGCGACGGCCCGCTGCAGAAAAGCACGACGATCGAGCCGGTGGTCTGTATGAGCGGCGACCAGGCAGTCTATCTCTCTCTGACGCTGACGATTCACAATGAACATAGCAGCAACTCATCCTCCTCCCTAACTATATCCCAAAGAGCAGAACCGCCTCAAGCAGAAAGGCAAAACAACTCGCACGCAACATCCTTTGTGAAAGATCAAAGAATTGTCATGTTTTCTCCACTTCGCCGGTCATTACTAGATGAAAGCCAGAGTTCACTGAAGTGAAGGTTAAGCTCTCCCAAATGAAACTCACGCACTTGTCTGGGGGTGATAAAAGATGTCAATGTTGATATCAGGAGGTCGCAAGATGCAACAGGAGAAACGAGAGGCACGGTTGATTCCAAATGAACAACTGCGCCGGGAGCGTCAGCGCCGCGGCTGGTCGCGGGCATATATTGCGGAACAAATCGGGGTGGCCGATCCGAAAACGATCGGGCGCTGGGAACGCGGGGAAGCCTCCCCCAGCGCGTATTTCTTGCAAGGACTCTGCGCGTTAT
>Ga0209581_1001994_pt1 | contig 21319 bp, 16 predicted proteins | sample Coa_R2_FD_187160 | JGI IMG/M metagenome (GOLD analysis project Ga0209581, IMG submission 187160) | Surface soil microbial communities from Centralia Pennsylvania, which are recovering from an underground coalmine fire - Coalmine... | ecosystem: Environmental > Terrestrial > Soil > Unclassified ...
TTGACGGTTGGGTGCTGGGCTTCACCATCGCCTCCGAGATCGGCGAGATCGAGCGGTTCGCGAGCCCGGTCAAGCTGATCGGCTACAGCGGCCTCTGCCCACGCGTCTTCCGGTCCGGGCAGACTGACCGCCGCGGCAGCCTGGCCAAGAACGGGCCGCGCTACCTACGCTGGGCCTTGATCGAGGCCGCCCACCACGCGATCCGCGACCCCCGCTTCGCGCCGATCCGCGAACGCGCACGCGCCCGTCACGGCACCAAGCGTGGTACGAAGATCGCCGCCGTCACCGTCGCCCGCAAGCTCGCCGAATCGATCTGGCACATGCTCACCCGCGACCAACCGTTTGCTCCGGCAGGCGCCGACCAGCTTTTGACCGCGTAGACGGTCCCTCATCGAATTGCGCCACCAGGAGCCGCCCCCATCAGACCTAATCACCGCGAGAGGTGCCATAGAGAGTTGAGCGACGCTCGAACCCGCAACGCGAAGCCGATGCCACCCTAAGCCGTCACTTGATCCGCGGCTGCCCTTCATAGAGAGAGCTGGTTCGGGAAACTCAAAGAACGGGAGGTCTGACTGAACGAATACGAAACCCTCGACGACGCCCGACAAGGGATCGGCGACTACGTCGGCCGGCCGCTACCACCACCGGCCGCACTCACGGCTCGGCTACAGAACACCGTACGAGGTCAAGGAAACCTGGGAGAATCACCAAAACATCGGGGCCTGAACTGTCAACCCCGACGGGGAGCACGTCAAGTCCAGCCCGACCCATCCGAGCAAGGCCTGCAAACCGGCGCCCCGACGAACGCGACCTCCGAGACCGCCGCAGGAAAGGCTCCCGTGCGCCCCTTTGCCCGAGAGCCGGGAGCACCGGTGACGTCGTCTCTGGCGACGCCACGGCCGCCGCGGCGCGTTTGCAACCGGGCCGCCGCCGCGGCGCGCTTCGACCCCACGCGCGCCGCCGCTCAGCTGTTCCCCGTCCGCCCGCCAGCGTGCGGGGGACGGCAGCGGGAACCGTCGTCACGACGCCCCGCGGTCGTCGTCGGCAGGCGGACGGACGAGTCGGCTCGCCGTCCACTCGACGAGTCCTCCGGCATCGCCGAGCTCGAGCAGGAAGGGCGGCGTCGGCGCGGCAGCGAAGCGAGCGCCGTCGACCTCGACCCAGCCCTCCGTGTCGACGACGACCGCGGCGCCGTCGGCCGTAGCGTCGACCGCATCGGGGCAGCGGACGATCGCGAGGCCCAGGTTCGCGCAGTTGCGGAAGAAGATCCTCGCGAAGCTGCGCCCGACGAGGCCGCGCACGCCGCTTGCCCGCATCGCGAGCGGCACGTGCTCGCGCGAGGACCCGATCCCGAAGTTCTCGTCTACGACGAGGATCGTGCCCTCGACGAGCCGGTCGCGCAGCGTGCTGTCGAATCCCTCGAACAGGTGCGGCGCCATCTCGACTGGATCCTCGATGTCGAGGTACCGACCCGGGTACATCACGTCCGTGTCGACGTTGTCGCCGCGCACGCGCAGCGCGACCCCCTCGATCCTCATGCAACCTCCTGCGGATGGACGAGCTCGCCGGCGACCGCGGCCGCCGCCGCCACCCACGCATTCGCAAGGAAGACGCCGGCGTCCGGGGAGCCCATCCGGCCGCGGAAGTTCCGGTTCGTGGTCGTGACGGCGTTCTCGCCTGCCGCGAGCACGCCGTTCGATCCGCCGAAGCAGGCACCGCACGTGGGCGTCGACACGAGCACTCCGGCCTCGACGAGCGCGTCGAGCAGTCCCTCGGCGGTCGCCTGGCGCCAGATCGCCTGCGTCGCCGGAACGACAATCGCCCGTGTGCGCGGGTGGACGCGGCGCCCGCGGAGGACCGACGCGGCCTGGCGCAGGTCGGTGAGGGTCCCGTTGGCGCAGTTGCCGATGTACACTTGGTCGACGCGCACCCGCGGCGCGGAGCTCACGGGAACGACGTTTTCCGGGAGATGCGGGAGCGCGACGAGCGGCTCGAGCGCAGCCAGGTCGATGCGCAACCGCCGCCGGAACGCGGCCCCGGGGTCGGACCGCTCCGCGGTCCACGGCCGCCGCGCCCGTCCCTCGAGGTACGCCGCAACGGCCGCGTCCGCCGGGAAGATGCCCGTCTCCGACCCGGCCTCGACCGCCATGTTCGCAACCGCCAGACGCTCGTCGATCGAGAGCGCCGCGGCGCCGGGACCGACGAACTCGAGCACCGCGTTCGTGCCGCCGCCGACGCCGATCTGCTCCAGCACGGCAAGGATCACGTCCTTGCCGGTCACCCACGCCGCCGGAGCCGACGCGAGCTCGACGAGGATCGTCTCCGGCACGGCCTGCCAGAAGGACCCGAGGGCGAGGCAGGAGGCGATGTCGGTTGACCCGAGCCCGGTGCCGAACGCCGCGAGTGCCCCGTAGGTGCAGGTGTGCGAGTCGCCCCCGGCGACCACCGCGCCGGGCGTGATCCAGCCCTCCTCGCAGAGGAGGGTGTGCTCGATCCCGCCGCGACCCTGGCCGTAGAAGACGACGCCGTGCTCCTCCGACCACCGCTGGAGCCTGGCCTGCAGCTCCGCCGAGCGCGCGTCCTTCGCCGGCACGAAGTGGTCGGCGACCATCACGACGCGCGCGGGATCGAACACCCGCCGGACGCCCATCCGCTCCAGCGCGCGGAAGGCAACCGGGCCCGACACGTCGTTCGCCAGCACGAGGTCACAGCGGACCTGGACGATGTCGCCGGGACGGAGGTCGTCGGCGTCGGCGTGCGCGAGCAGGATCTTCTCAGCGAGCGTGCGTGACAACGGGTCCCTCCGGCGCATCCGGGCGCTCCGCGAGCGATACGGCGAGACCCGGTCCCGCGTCGTCGCGGTCGGACATCGACGCCGCCCGCCCCTCGCCTGCCGAGGCGCCACCTACCACGCCGTCCACCCTCCGTCAACGGCGAGCACGTGCCCGGTCACGAGCGCCGACTGGTCGGAGGCGAGGAAGACGATGGCACCCGCGACCTCCTCCTCGGTACCGACCCGGCCGAGCGGGATCCGGGCGAGGACGTCCTCCCTGAAGCGCCCGTCCGCGAGCATAGGTCGCGTCATCGGCGTCTCGACGAACGTCGGCGCCACGGCGTTGACTGCGATCCCGAGCGGCGCCCACTCGACCGCGAGCGCGCGCACGAGGCCATTGACGGCGTGCTTGCTCGCACAGTAGGCGGCGCGACCGGGATAGCCGACGCTCCCCATCTGCGAAGAGACGGCGACGATCCGCCCGCCGCAGCCGCGCGCCGCGAGCAGACGCGCGAAGGCACGGCAGACGAGGTAGGTGCCGCGGACGTTCGTGTCGAGCACGAGGTCGAAGTCGTCGACGGGCTGCTCGAGCGTCGGCGCGGGGAGGTTCACGCCCGCTGCGGTGACGCAGATCGCGACGTCGTCGCGGGTCGACACCCCCTCGATCAGACGCTCGACGTCCGCCTCGGAGCGGACGTCGCCGACGCAGGTGGACGCCTCGCCGCCCCGCAGGCGGATCTCGGCGGCCGCGCGCTCGAGCTCCCCGGCCGAGCGGGCGAACAGCGTCACGGTCGCGCCAGCCTCGGCGAGCGCGAGCGCCGCCGCGCGGCCCAGGCCGCGGCCCCCGCCGGTGACCACCGCATGCCTCCCGTCGAGCCGCTGGGATGGCAGCATCAGCCGCCCTCCAGCTCCGCCCGTAGCTGCAAGAGCGCCGAGTAGGCGCGGTCGCGGCGCTCCTCAAGCGCGTCCGCCTGCTCTCGCGAGATCGCGTGGAAGCCGCCCCCCGACTTCACGCCGTACTCGCCGTTCTGGACCCGCTCCGTGAGCAGCGTGGGGGCGCGGAAACCCTCCCCGAGCTCGCGCTCCAGCGCCGCGAAGATGTCGGCGTAGACATCCAACCCAGCCAAATCGGCGATGGCGAACGGGCCGAAGAAGGGGAGCCGGAAGCCGAACGACGAGCGCACGACCTCGTCGACCTCGGCGGGTGTGGCGAGCCCCTCCTCGACGATCCGCGCAGCCTCCCGGAAGAGGGCGAACTGGATCCGGTTCGCGACGAAGCCCGGGCCGTCGCCGACCGTGACGGGCGTCTTCCCGAGCCGCGCGAGCGCGTCCACGACCCGCTCGACCACCACCACCTCCGTCGCCGGCGCCGCGATCACCTCGACGCACGGGACGAGGAGTGGCGGCACGAACCAGTGGACACCGAGGAAACGCTCGGGTCGCCGCAAACCGGACGCGAGCCGCGCGATCGGGATGGAGGACGTGTTCGTCGCGATCACGGCGTCGGCGGCAGCGTGCTGCTCGATCCGTCCGTAGACGTCCCGCTTGACCTCCAGCCGCTCGACGACCGCCTCCACGACGAGATCGGCGCCGCGAACGGCCTCGGCAATCGAGCCTGCGGCAGCGAGCACCCGCTCGGCGCGCGACCGCGCTTCCGCGACGAGACAGCCGGTCGCGTGCAGCCGCTCGAGCAGCTCGAGCGCCCGGAGAAGCGCGCCTTCCGAGCGCTCCGGCGAGACGTCGACCAGAATCGCCGGGATGCCGGCGGCAGCGAAGACATGCGCGATGCCGACCCCCATCGTGCCGGCGCCGACCACGGCCATTCGTTCGGGCCATGTCCCCGTCGTGCTCACAGCGACGCGCGCAAGATCGCCTCGAGCTCCTCCGCCCCGACCTCGAGCGGCGCGCCCACGAGCAGGCGCTGCTGCTCGAGCGCGCCGGCGACGATCGCCTCGAGGTCGGCGGCGCGATAGCCGAGCTCGCCGAGCTTCGTCGGCGCGCCGACGTCGAGCAGCAGCCGCTCGACCGCCCCGGCGAGGTCCTCGCCACCGTCGAGCAGCCGCGCGGCGGCAGCCGACCGCTCGGGGATCGCGGACTCCGCGAGGCGCAGGAACGCGGACGCGGTGACCGCGACCGCGAAGCCGTGCGGCACCAACCCCGGCCGACCGTCGTCCACCCGCCGTCGGTGCGCGAGCGAGGCGATCGGATACGAGAGGGCGTGCGGCACGTGGACGCCCGCGATCGAGAACGCGATCCCTGCCGTCGTCGCCGCGACCGACATCGCGGCGCGCGCGTCGAGGTCGGCACCATCGTGCACCGCCGTGCGCAGGCTGCCGCCGATCAGCGCGATCGCGCGCTCACAGAGACCGTCGGTGAGGGGGTTTGCGCCCTGGTAGGGCGGTCGCGTCGCCGGCGGGGCGTACGGCCGCCGGTCGTATGGAAGCGACAGGTACGCCTCGACGGCATGCATCAGCGCGTCGACACCCGTCGCCGCCGTCACCCGTGGCGGGCACGACGCCGTGAGAAGCGGATCGACGAGCGCGAGCGTCGGCTGCAGCCACCGATGCGAGACGCCGGCCTTCGTGCCGAGCCGGGCGAAGTCGACGACGGCAACGGTCGTCACCTCCGAGCCCGTACCCGCCGTCGTCGGCAGCGCCACGATCGGCGGCAGCGGCCCGGGCAGCGCGCGGCCGCCGCCGAGCGGGGCGGCGACGTAGTCGATCGCCTCGCCGCCGTGAGTGGCGAGCAGTGCGCAGAGCTTCGCCGTGTCGATCGCCGAGCCGCCGCCGACCCCGAGGAAGCCGTCGAAGCTCGCGTCGTCGGCGGCCGCCGCGGCGGCGCGGACGGAGTCCTCGTCCGGCTCCCCCTCGACTCCGACGAGCGCCGTCTCGATGCCGACGCGCGCGATGGTCGCCGTCAGCTCGCTCGCGAAGCCGGAGTCGACCAGGAACCGATCGCAGACGACGAAGGCACGCGTGACGCCGAGAGCAGCGAGCTGCTCGCCCGCCTCCGCCGACGCTCCCGGCCCGAGCACGATCCGCGGGGCGCCGAAGGCGAAGGTCGTCGCGGTACGCGTCGCCTCGCGGCTCACCGCGCGGCTCGGACGGAGACGGCCGCGATCGCCTCCTCGACGGAGACGACGTCGCCGTACTTGGCGTCGAGATCGAGGAGGGAGGCACGATGCGCGTCCGGGGCCCGATCGGCCACGGCGTCGCGCGGGACGAGGACGCGGTAGCCATGCTGGAGCGCGTCGACCGCGGTCGCGCGCACGCAGCCCGAGGTCGAGGCGCCCGTGACGATGAGCGTGTCGCAGCCATGCGCCTGCAGCCGCGCGTGTAGGTCGGTACCGAAGAACGCCGAGGCGAACAGCTTCACGAGCACCGGCTCCTCCGGTCGGCGGCTGAGCCGTACGTCCACCTCCACCCACCGCGATCCCGGCCGCAGCGTCGCGAGCGCGGGCGCCTTGGCGATGAACATCGCGGCGCGCTCGGCGTCCTCGTCGCCGTAGCAGACCGTCGTGAAGAGGACGGGCACGCCCGACTCCCTGGCCACATCGAGTAGCCTACGGGTCGCCCCGACGGCGGCGTCCGCATCGCAGTGGAGCTGCGAGTCCGGACTCGTGAAGCCCTCGATGAAGTCGACGACGACGACCGCCGGCCGCGCGCCGGCGCCCTGACGGCCGCCGAAGCCACGGGTCTCGTAGACGTCCTGCGCGCTCATCGGCCGTCCCATTCCGCGAGACCGAGCAGCTCGTTGACCTCGTCGAAAGGCATGAAGCGGTCGCTGAGCGCGACGGTGGAACGATCGCGTACGACCGCCTCCGCCAGCTCGCGGTAGGCCTGCCCGAAGAGCCACGTCTGGGTGCTCGGGAAGATGATCACCCGGTATCCCATCCGCTCGAGCTCCTCCGCCGGGAGCAGCGGCGAGCGGCCCGTCTCGGACATGTTCGCAAGGCAGGGTGCGGACGTCTCGGCCGCGATCCGCTCGAACGCCTCGACCGTCGGCGGCGCATCCACGAAGACGACCTCCGCGCCCGCCTCGGCGTAGGCGTTGCAGCGTGCGATTGCGTCGTCGAGCCCCGTGATCTGCAAGGCGTCCGTGCGCGCGACGATCATCGTCTCCGAGTTCCGCCGCGCCGCGACGGCCGCCCGCACCTTCAGCACCATCTCCTCCGCCGGGATCACCTGTTTGCCCTCCATGTGGCCGCAGCGCTTCGGCGAGACCTGGTCCTCGATCTGAACGGCACTCGCACCCGCTGCCTCCAACTCGCGGACGGTCAGGAAGACCCCCGCCTCGTTGCCGTAGCCCGTATCAGCGTCGACGACGATCGGCAACTCGGTCGCCGCGCGCATCCGGCGGACGCTCTCGACCACCTCGGCGCGCCCGACCAGCCCGACGTCGGGGAGCCCGAAGTGGTGCGCGGCGAGGGCATAGCCGCCGTGGTAGAGCGCCTCGATGCCCGCCCGCTCGGCGATCCGCGCCGTCAGGCCGTCGTGGGCTCCGAGCGCGACGAGGGCGGGACCGCTCGCGATCCGGTCGCGGAGGCTCATCGACCCGCCGCCGGCGCGGTGCCGAAGTCGAAAGTCGGCAGCTTGCCGCGGGAAGCGCGCAGCCGCTCGCGCTCGGCCGCGGTCGCCTCCTCGTCGACGGCGGCCCCGTCGAGCACGACGCCGTAGTCGTGCAACGCCGCCTCGGGAGAGACGAGGTCGCGCAGGACGTCGCGGAGAACCAGTCTGGGATCGCGCTCGAGGGGGTCGCCCCAGCCACCTGCACCCGCGGTGCGGAAGATCAGCCGGTCGCCAGGCTCGACGTGGACGTGGTCGTGCTTGGACGGCAGCTCGATGACCTCGCCGGAGGCCCGGATCAGCGTCTTCGTGCTGCAACCGCCGTGGCGGCCGCCGTTAATCCCCCACGGCGGGATCGTGGCGCGGTCGTCGTGGAACGAGCAGGTCCCGGCGCCGGTGAACACGTACTCCTTCTCGATGCCGGTACCGCCGCGGTGGAGGCCGGCACCCCCCGTGTCCCGTGCCGGGACGTAGCGCGCGATCCGCACCGGGTAGTAGCGCTCGGCGTACTCGGCCGGTGTCGTCCTGAAGAGGGGCCACCAGGAGTGGCCGTCGAGCCCGTCCGCCTTGTAGCGGGCAGGAAGCCCGCCGAACAGCAACTCGACGAACTGGAAGTATTCGCCGTTCGCGTCGTAGCCGGAGAAGACGAAGCTCGGGCTGGTGCCGTAGCCGGCAGCCATCGAGAGGTCGGGCGCGTTCTGACCGAGAGCGCCACTGATGCAGTCGAACAACCTCGTGTGGACGTTCAGCCGGTTCGAGAGCGGCGCCGGAAACTTCGGGTTGAGCAGCGATCCCTCCGGCAGCGTCACCTCGAAGACGTCGTAGATCCCGTCGTTGAAGAGGATCCCGGGATCGAACGCCATGATCATGTAGATCCCGAGGAAGAGCTTGCAGAGCCCCTCGTGGATGTGGAAGTTGATCGATCCCGGTGCCTGGGGGTCGGTGCCGGTCCAGTCGGCGTGGCAGACGTCGCCCTCGCGCCAGATCGTCAGCGTCATCTTGAACGGACCGTTGCCGAGGCCGTCGTCGTCGACCCAGTCGCTGAAGCTGACCGGATCCTCGGGGATGTACGCGCGGATGATGTGTGCCATCGCTCGACGCGTCCGGTCGAGCAGCGCGTCACATGCCTGCTCGAACCGCTTGACACCGAAGCGGTCGCAGATCTCGATGACTCGCCGCTCGGCGGCGCGGCAGCCGCCGATGATCGCGAGCAGGTCGCTGCGGTTCATGTCGGGCGTGCGCGTGTTGTTGAGAATCACCTCGAGCGCCGCCTCGTTCAGCTCGCCGCGCTCGAAGATCTTGATCGGCGGAATCCGGATCCCCTCCTCCCAGATCGAGAGCGCATCAGAGACCTGGCTGCCGGGAACCTTGCCGCCGACGTCCATCATGTGCCCGAACTGGGAGGCGAAGCCGATCCTCCTTCCTCCGTAGACGATCGGGACGATCACGAGCCAGTCGTTGCAGTGCGAGATCGACCCCTTGCAGATGTAGGGATCGTTGAGCAGGATCACGTCGCCCTCGGCGATCTCGCCCGCGAACCGGTCGATCACCTCGGGGATGTACGACCCGAACTGGCCGACGATCATCTGGCCGCGGGCGTTGCAGATCATCGGGAAGGTGTCGTGCTGGACGCGGATGGTCGGCGACATCGCCGCACGCCGGACGACTTCGTCCATCTCGAGGCGGGCGTTCAGGAGCGCGTTCTCGATCAGGTCAAGCGTCGAGACGTCGATCGCGCTCGTTGTCGTCGTCATCCGTTCGGCTCCTCGGGCGAGATCAGCAGGTTCCTCCATTCGTCGACGACAGCCTGGTGGTGCGGTAGCACGACCGTCGTCGCGTCATACTGCTCGATGATCGCGTAGCCGCGCACGACCATGCCCGGTTCGAGCGCGGCTCGCGCATAGGTCGGCACCTCGATCGTCCCCGCGGGCGTCCAGACGGCATGGGTCCCGGTCTGTGCCACCGACGGGTCGCGCTCCGCCCGCTCATGCCGCTCGAGCTCGGGGAGCGGGAGCTTGCCGACGGCGACGACGCGGAGGTTGACGATCTCGGCGCCGCCCTCGAGGACGAAACCGTACAGCCGGCGATGCTCCTCGCCGAACCGGCGCTCCAGCGCGACGGGGTCGAGCGCCGCGAACTCGCCGCCGCTGAGCTCGATCGGGATCTCGTAGCCCTGGCGCTCGTAGCGCATGTCGAGGATGAAGTGGAGTTCCTGCCGGGCTGGCTCGACGCCTTCGGCGTCCAACCAGCCGTGCGCGCGCCTGATGAGCGCCTCAAACGGCTCCCGGACGGCGTCGGGCGTCACCGAGGCGAGGCCGCGCGCAAACGTGCGACTGAACTCGTTCTTGATGTCGGAGGAGATGAACCCGAGCGCCGAGAACACACCCGACTCCTCCGGCACGAGCACAGGGTACGAACCGAGCACGCGGGCCAGCGCGTTCGCGTGCAGACCGCCGGCGCCGCCGAACGCGACGAGCGCGAACTCGCCAGGCGCCCGACCGCGCTGGACGGTGACGACGCGGAGCGCGCCGAGCATCGCCTCGTCGACCATGTCGACGATCGCGCGCGCCGTCTCGTGCACGCCCGCCCGGCGCTCCAGGGCGACGCGCTCAACTGCGGCGTACGCGGCCTCGGCGTCGAGCTCCATCGCTCCTCCGAGCAGCCGCGGCGGAAGGTGGCCGAGGACGACGTTCGCGTCGGTAACGGTCGCGCGCGTGCCGCCTCGGCCGTAGCAGGCCGGGCCGGGATCGGCACCCGCGCTCTCCGGTCCGACGCGCAGCGCTCCCGTCGCTTCGGCCACATAGGCGATCGAGCCACCGCCGGCACCGATCGAGATGACGTCGACGGCCGGCGCGCGCACCGGGAAGTCGCCGACGTTCGTCTCGCGGGTGATCTCGGGCCGGCCTCCAACGCAGACGGCCACGTCGGTCGAGGTGCCGCCCATGTCGAAGGTGAGGATCTGGTCGAACCCGGCCCGCGAGGCGATGAACGACGCGCCGCTGACACCGCCAGCCGGCCCGGAGAGGACGGTGTGGACCGGATTCTTGACCGCGGCTTCGAGGCTCATCAGGCCGCCGTCGGAGCGGATGACCTGGAGCGATGCCTTCACCCGTGCCTGCTCGAGCGCAGCCTCCACATTGCGCAGGTACCGCTCGAGCGTCGGCGCCACGTACGCGTTCACGAGCGTCGTCACCGCCCGCTCGTACTCTCGGAACTCCGGCAGGATCTCCGACGAGATCGAGACCGGCAGCTCGGGCGCGACCTCGGCGGCGATGCCCGCGACGACGCGCTCGTGTCGCGGATTCGCGTACGCGTTGAGCAGGCAGACCGTCAGCGCTTGGACGCCGTCCGCGACGAGCTCCTCGATCGCCGTCCGGACGGCGGCCTCGTCGAGCGCCTCCACGATCGCACCGTCCGCTGCGATCCGCTCGGGGACCTCGCGCACGTAGCGCGTGTCGGTGAGCGGCTCTGGCTTCTCGTAGATCATGAAACCGAACAGGGGGCCCGGCGTCCAGGCCTCGGCGAGGTGGAGGATGTGGCGGTAGCCCTGCGTGACGATCAGACCGACGAGAGCGCCGCGCCGCTCGAGCACGGCATTGGTGGCGACGGTCGTCCCGTGGAGGATCGCATCGAGATCCGTGAGGTCGATCCTGGCCCGCTCAGCGGCGATCCTGATGCCGTCGATGACGCCGACCGACTGGTCGTGCGGGGTGCTCGGCGTCTTGGCAAGCCACAGGCGCTGCTCGATGCTGTCGTGCAGCAGCACGTCCGTGAACGTGCCGCCGACGTCGACGCCGAGCCGGTACCTCACGCCCTCTCCCTTCCGGCCAGAGCAGCCGAGCGGTACTTGTCGACCCGAATGTCGCAACTGCGCGCATGGCCCTCGAAGTTCTCGATCCGGCACTGGCGCGCGCAGATCTCGCCGACCGACGCGCTCGCCTGCTCGTCGCACTCCTGGTAGGTGACGGTCTTGAGGAACTTCCCGACCCAGAGTCCGCCCGTGTACCGCGCCGCGCGGGCGGTCGGGAGGACGTGGTTGGTGCCGATCGTCTTGTCGCCGTAGGCGACGGTCGTCGCCTCGCCGAGGAAGAGGGCACCGTAGTTGCGCAGCCGGTCGAGGTACCAGCGCGGGTCGGCAGTCTGAACCTCGACGTGCTCGAAGGCGTAGCGGTCGGCTAGCTCGCATGCCTCCTCGTCGTCGGTGACCACCACCACCTCGCCGTACTCGCGCCAGGCGACGCCAGCGACGTCCGCGGTCGGCAGCGTCTCGAGCTGCCGCTCGATCTCGCGCAACGTCTGCGTGGCGAGCACGGGCGAGGTCGTGATCAGGACTGCAGGCGACGCCGGGCCGTGCTCCGCCTGCCCGAGCAGGTCGGCGGCGACGATCGCCGGGTCGGCCGTCTGGTCAGCGATGACGAGGATCTCCGTCGGCCCCGCGACGAGGTCGATCCCGACCTGGCCGAACAGCCGGCGCTTGGCCTCGACGACGTATGCGTTGCCGGGACCGACGAGGACGTCGACAGGCGCCACCGTCTCCGTTCCGAGCGCGAGGGCCGCCACCGCCTGGACGCCGCCGAGGACGTAGATCTCGTCGGCGCCAGCGAGGTGCATCGCCGCGATCGTCGCATCGGGTGGCCTCCCCGCGAGCGGCGGCGTGCAGGCGGCGACGCGCTCGACGCCCGCGACCTTGGCGGTCACGATGCTCATGTGGGCGGAGGCGACCATCGGGTAGCGCCCGCCCGGGATGTACGCGCCCACGCTCGCCACGGGGATGTGCCGGTGGCCGATGCGCACACCCGGCAGCGTCTCGACCTCAAGGTCGAGCAGCGTCTCGCGCTGTGCCTGCGCGAACCGCCTGACCTGCTCCTGGCAGAAGGCGATGTCGTCGAGGGCCTGCTGCGACACGCGCTCGAGGCAGGCCTCGATCTCGGCCTCCGAGAGCAGGAAGCGCTCCGGCTCCCAGCCGTCGAGCGCGCTCGAGTAGCGGCGGACGGCGGCGTCCCCCTCGGCGGCGACGGCCGCGAGGATCTCGTCGACGACTCTCGCCACGGCGCCGTCGTCGGCCGCAGCCGACTCGACCTCGCTGCGCGCCTTGACTACCCGCACCAGTCCTGCCTCCCCGCGCTCATGACTACGTATGCATAACGAGCGCGCCCGCATTCGTCAACTCGGACGCCGTAGCGACCCCGCCTGCGAGCCGTACGATTCGACGGCCATGGGAGTGACGAGCAAGGACATCGCCCGGGTCCTCGAGATCAGCCAGTCGACGGTCTCGCGCGCCCTTCGGGGCGACCCGCGCGTCTCCGCCGCGACGATCGCCCGCGTGCTCGAGGTCGCCGAGCGGATGCACTACACCCCGAATCTCGCCGCGCGGAGTCTGATCACGCGGCGAACGTCGATCATCGGCGTCGTCGTCTCCGACATCACGAACCCCTTCTACCCCGAGCTCGTCGAGATTCTCCACAACGAGTTCGCGCTCGTCGGCTACCGCACGATCCTCCTCAACGAGCGCACCGACGCGCGGCTGGAGCGGTACGTCTCCGAGCTCATCGGCGGAGGCGCGGTCGATGGGCTCGTCTACGCCTCGGCCGTCCTCGACGCACCCCTGCTCGGCGCCGCGACCGGGCGGATCCCGATCGTGCTGCTGAATCGGTCGAGCGACTGGGTGGAGGCCGACACGGTCGTGTCGGACAACGTCGGCGGCGGCCGGCTCGCCGCCGACCTCTTCGTGCGGCACGGGCACCGCCGGGTCGCGCTCATCACCGGGCCGGAGAACACGTCGACCGCGCGTGACCGGGAAGTCGGCTTCCGCGAGCGGCTCGAGGCGGCCGGGATGCCGCTCGACCCGCACCTGCGCCGGGTGGGCCGATTCAGCCACGAGAGCGGTTACCACTGGTGCCTCGAGCTGCTCGCGCGCGATCCCCGCCCCACGGCGATCTTCGCCGCGAACGACCTGATCGCCCTCGGCGTCCTCGACGCCGCGCGCCGCCTCGGCCTGCGCGTCCCGGAGGAGCTCTCGGTGATCGGCTTCGACGACATCGACATGGCTCGCTGGGAGGGGTTCAGCCTGACGACGATCAGGCAACCCCTCGCCGAGATGTCGCGGACGGCCGCGAGCCTGCTGCTGGGCCGCCTCTCGGCCGACGAACCCCCGCCGGCGAGGACGCGCGTCTTCCCGGTCGAGGCGGTCCTGCGGCGAACGCTCGGGCCGGCGCCGGACTGAGAGCCGACCCTGCCGGTTGACACGGGGTCGCCGACGCGTTATCGATAACGCCGTCCTTGTACATACGTATGCACACGGTGGCGGCGCGGCCACCGTGAGGGCGGAGAACGCCTCGACCGAAAGCCTCGACCGAAAGGACAATCCATGACGCGTAGGGCAACGCACCGAGCTTCCCTCCTCACCCTTACGGCCGCTGCCGCGGCGGTCTTCATCTCGGGCGCGCTCGGCGCCCGGGCCGCGGGGCCGCTCGCCGGCAAGCGAGTGGGTGTCATCATCTGCACCAGCCAGAACCCCTTCTGCGCCGCCTGGGCGAACACCGTCAAGAGCGGCCTCGAGAGCCAGGGCGCAAGCGTGACGGTGCTCACATCCGTCTTCGATCCTGCCACCGACGCGCAGAACATGAATCGCCTGATCGCCGACAAGCCGGATCTGATCATCTCGGTGCCGGCGAGCGCGTCCGCGATCGTCCCGTCCTACATCCGCGCCAAGCAGGCTGGTATCCCGATCCTCGGTGCGATCGGCCGGCAGTCGCCGGAGGGCGCCAAGCTCGTCACCGCCGAGGCTCGCACCGACGACCCGGCGCTCGGACGGTTCGCGGCGATGAACCTCGTCGAGGGCATGCGGAAGGCCGGCTTCCAGAAGGGTAACGTGATCGCCATCACCGGTACGGCGAGCCAGAACAACGTCACCGACCGGATGGCCGCATTCAAGGCGTACATGAAGAAGTTCCCGCAGTACAAGATCGTCGCGATCGAGGACGCGAACTGGGATCAGGCGACGTCGGCGAAGGACGCGCAGCAGCTCCTCTCGGAGTACGCGTCGAAGGGAGGCATTCAGGGGGCCTACGGCATGGCCGACAATATGGCGGTCGGCATTATCCAGGGAGCCGAGCAGGCCGGCGTGCCGGTTGGCGTCGCGAAGAAGGGCCTGATCGTCTCCGGCAGCAACTGCCTCGCCGTCGGTATCAGGGCGATCGAGGCGGGCACCGAGTACGGCACGGGCACCCAGGCGCCGCAGGTCGAGGCAGCTCTGGCAGTCAAGCTTGCGACGCAGATCCTCGAGGGGAAGACCCCGAGCCCGAAGGTGCAGTACGTCAAGGAGGCGCGCATCACGAAGGCGAACGTCGCCAAGTTCGCGAAGCTCTGCACCTTCTAGCCGAGCGAGACGGCGTCGGTTCGATGAGTGGCGAGCGGGATTCGGTGGCGGCGCCCGAATCTCGCTCGCCCGGCGTCGAGGAGACCTTGCCGGTGCTCGAAGTCGTGGGCGTCTCGAAGTCGTACGGTCCAGTGCGCGCCGTCCGCGAGTTGTCACTCGATGTCAGGGTCGGCGAGGTCCATGCGGTCTGCGGGCACAACGGCGCCGGCAAGAGCACACTGGTGAAGATGCTCGTGGGACTCGTACGTCCCGACGAGGGCGTGATCAGGTTCGACGGCGCCGAGCTGTCGCTCCGGAACCCGCAGGAGGCGCAGGCGCACGGCATCGCGCTCGTCAATCAGGAGCTCAGCCTCGTACCTGAGCTGAGCGTGGAGGCCAACATCTTCCTCGGCGGCATCGACGTCCCGCTCTTCTACCGTCGGCGGCGACTCTCCGATCAGGCACGCGCTGTTCTCGACCAGCTCGGCCTCGCGCACATCCAGCTCGGGACGCTGGTCGAGAGCCTCTCGATCGGCGAGCGGCAGCTCGTCGAGATCGCCCGCCTGCTCGTCCGCAACGCGCGTCTGCTGATCCTCGACGAGCCGACGGCGACGCTGAGCAAGCCGGAGATCGAGCGCGTGTTCCGGGCGACGCGCGACCTTGTCCGGCAAGGTCGCAGCGTGATCTTCGTCTCCCATCGCCTCGACGAGGTCTTCGAGCTCTGCCACCGGGTCTCCGTCCTCCGCGACGGCATGCGCGTCGGCACGCACGACGTCCACGAGATCGACCGGCGCTCGCTGATCGACCTGATGCTGGGCGAGATGGCCGGCACGAGGACGCGGGTCAAGCACGAGCACGCCCGTCCCGGTCGCGACGCCGAGGCCGTCCGCGTCCACCGGCTCAACGTCCCGGGGAGCGTCGAGGATGTCTCGCTCACGCTCGAGCGCGGCATCATCACCGGCCTGGCCGGGCAAGTCGGCTCGGGCACAAGCACCGTCCTCCGCGCGCTCGGCGGGCTGGAGCCGGAGGCGAGGGGCACGATCGAGGTGGAGGGACGGCCGGTGCGCTTGAGCACGCCGCGGCGCGCCGCCGCGGCGGGGGTGCTCTACATCTCGAACGACCGGCAACGCGAGGGCCTCTTCCTCGGGCAGTCGGTGGAGGAGAACCTGACCGTCCAGCGCCTTCGCCGGCTGAGCCGGCTGGGCGTTCTCCTCCAGCGGCGCGTTCAGCAGACGGCGCGCGAGCTCGCCGCGATCGCCGGCATCCCCGCGGATCGCCTCGGTGCGCCCGTGGCGAGCCTCAGTGGCGGCAACCAGCAGAAGGTCCTCCTCAGCCGGGCGCTGCGGCTCGACGGAGTCGCGCTGCTCGCCCTCGACGAGCCGACGCGCGGGGTCGACGTCGGTGGCCGAAGCGAGATCCACAACCTGATCCGCGAGACGGCGCGGAACGGGACCGCAGTCGTCTTCGCCTCGACGGAGCTCGACGAGGTCCTCGACCTCGCCGACGTGGTCGTCACCCTCTTCCACGGCCGCGTCGTCTCGGTCGTCCCGCGCGCCGAGGCCTCGGCCTCGGCGATTCTCGCCGACATGACGACCAGCGACCGCGGGCAGAGGGGAGCCGCTACGTGACCGGGGCGGTGGCCGGCGCGATCGACCGGCTCGGCCTCGAGCGGCGCAAGATCGGGCTTGCCGACGCGGCGCTCGGCGCCTGGATCGCGCTCCTCGTCGCAGTGACGGCGTACGGCGCGGCGACCACCGCCGGCTTCCTCACCTGGAGCAATGCCAAGGCGATCCTCACGGCGACCGCGTTCGTCGGGATCATCGCCGTCGGCCTGACCGTCATCGTCCTCAGCGGCAACCTCTTCTCGCTCGCGCTCGGACAGACCGCGGCAATCTCGGCGATGGTCTTCCTCTACTCGCTCAGAATCGACCTCGGCGCAGCGATCGTCCTGACCCTCCTCCTCGGCCTGGCGATCGGCGCAGTGCAGGGATTCGCGGTCGGCGCGTGGGGTGCGAACCCGATCGTCGTCACGATCGGCGCGGCCGGCCTGATGGAGGGGATGGCGGTCTGGCTCTCGCACGGCGAGAGCATCGTCCCGCCGAGCGGGGCGACGAGCTGGGAGCGCCTCGCGCAACCTGTCCTCGGCCTCCCCGCACCGGTCTACGTCTTCCTGGTGGTCACGGCGCTGCTCGTCGTCGTGATGCGTCGGACGCGATTCGGCCGCCAGATCTACCTACTCGGCGAGAACCGGGTGGCCGCGCGCGCGGCCGCGTTGCCGATCACGCTGCTCACGGTGGGGGCGTTCGCGATCGCGTCCCTGTACACGGCCGGGTCGGGGATCCTGATCGGCGCAACGAGCGCGAACGCCTCGCTGCTCCTGACCGGCAGCTACACCTACGACGCGATCGCGGCAGCACTCGTCGGCGGCAACGCCGTCACCGGCGGACGGGGGTCGATCGCCCGGACGGCCACAGGCGCGATCTTCATCGCCACGATCTCGGACATGCTGCTTCTGCGCGGATACTCGACAGGCGTCCAGATCCTGGTGCGCGGCATCATCGTCCTCGTCGTCGTCGTGCTCACGAACCTGAGGAGCCGGAGCCGGTGAGAGCGATCGAGCGGCTGCGGCGCCCGGCCGGGCGCGAGGTGGCACCATTCGCGATCCTCGCAGCCATGATCGCCGCGCTGATGCTGCTGCCCGCCTTCACGAGCTACTCCGTCCGGACGGCGAACGTCTACGACATCCTGCAGAACTTCGCCTCGTATGGCCTCGTCGCGCTCGCGCTCGGGCTCACGATTATCGTCGGCGAGTTCGACCTCTCCGTCTCGTCGATGTACTTGCTCGGCGGGATGGTGGCCGTCCTCACCGGCGCCGGCTCGCCGCTCGTCGGCGTCCTCGCGGCGCTCGGCGCGGCGATCGTCGTCGGCGCCGTCCAGGGCGGCCTGATCGCGAAGTTCCGCCTCAACTCGATGCCGGTCACCCTCGGCGGCTACCTCGTCGTCCTAGGGATCACCTACGTCCTCGGCCACGGTAAGAGCGTGACGTACGAGAACTACGCTGTCGGTCTCCGGCTCGACAAGCCGATCGCCCAGATCTTCTCGATCAGGAGCCTCGTCACGCTCGGGATCTTCGTGGTCGCCGCACTCGCGCTCCGCTACCTCCGGATCGGCAGGGACGCGAGAGCGATCGGCGGCGACCGCCGCGCCGCGCGCATCGCCGGGGTCCGCGTCGACCGACTCCTCGTCGGCGTCTTTGTCGTCTCCGCGCTCGGCGCCGCCCTGCCGGGTGCCCTGCTCAGCTACAGCCTCGCCACGGCGAGCCCGACGAACATCGGCTTCGACGTGCTGACCTTCTCGGCGACCGCCGCCCTCATCGGCGGGGTAAGCCTGTCCGGCGGCAAGGGCGGCACGGGCGGCATCGCCGCCGGCGTCCTCTCGCTGAGCGTGCTCCAAGAGATCCTCTCGGTGCTTCGCTCGCCCGACTACGTCTCGAGCCTCATCACCGGCGGCCTCCTCGTGGTCGTCACGATCGTCTGGGCGCCCGAGCTGTCACGCTGGCTCGGTTCCGCGCGGGTCCTCAGGCCTGCGGAGGCCGATCGCTCCGCAGCCTGACGACGCGATCGATCGCGCTGCCCGACCTCGGTGCGCCCTCAGGGTCGCCCGGCCGGAGCGTCACCGAACACCCTCGCGTACAGGGCGACCCAGTCCGTCGCGATCGCGCGCTGGGCGGAGCGGAGCGCGATCGCGCCCGAGCAGACGAGGTCGTGGAGCCGGTTCTCGAGCGCGTCCTTCACCCGGTAGCTCCGCGCGCCCGATCCCGGCTCGGGGAACAGGTTCGCGATGTCGTTCGAGCCGCCGAGCTCGAGCGGGACGATATGGTCGATCTCGATCTCGTGCCCGTAGAAGCCCGGCGCCAGCCCGTACTCGGCCTCGACGGCGAACTTCTCCGACTGCGGCACGTCGCGGATCGCGCTCGTCCGAAAGCCCGGCGAGCAGAGCACGGCCGTCGTGAGCCCGCTCGCGTACGCGCCGGGCGAGCAGCGGCGGTCGGGCTCCGCGCCGCGCACGCAGCCGCTCGTCCTCGTCCGGCGGGCGAGAAGCACCGTCGAGCCGACGGTGACCGTCGCGCCGGCCGCCGCCGGCGCCGCCCCGCCGGCGCTCGCGCCCGGCGACCCCGGCCGGGCGGCGACCAGGTGGCCCGAGGCGGGGCAGTCGAACCCGTACCGGTGGTACTCGGCCTCGCCGACCTTGCAGAACTCGCCGGCGCGGAGGCACTTGTTCCCCCAGCTCAGGCTCGCGGCGACGAAGCCCGGCGAGCACGTTCCCCCCGCACCGTGCCGGGCGCCGGCGGCCGACCCGAGCGCAGCGCTTGCCGCGGCCGCCGCGGCGGCGGAGGCTACGAACCCGATCAGGAGCTTCTGCCGCATCCGGGGGCCGTCCGGGTCGGGACGATCGTCGCGCTCACGCTACTGCCCCTGGCCGACGAGGACAAGCCCCGTTCGGGCCACTCGCGAGCGGGCGGCGGGCCGGAGCCCGGCCGCGGCGCCCGCCCCGTGCCCCCTCAGGGAAGCCGGCGCTTCGGCGCGCGCGCCGGCGCCCCGCCGGCGACCACCACGGTGCCCTCGAACACCTCGGGGCCGAGGAACGCCCTCATCAGCCGCTCGTGGGCGCGGTGGCGGAGCGCCTGCGCCTCGAGGCGGACGGCGGCCGCGTACTCGGCCGGGTCGGCGGGCCGCTCACCCGGCAGCCGGCGCTCGAGGATCCGCTCCGCCGCCCACCAGTAGACGGCGTTCGCGGCGACCTCCACCTCGAGCATCCGGTAGGGGACGTACTCCCGCACGCGCGCGGCGCGCAACCCGGCGTTGCGGGCGGCGCGCTCGAGCGCCTTGAACTCGCGACGGCCCTCGTAGACCGTCACCACGCCGGTCTCGGGCTCGAACTCCGCCTCGACGTGCGCGTCCTCGTCCTTGCGCGCGATCTCCCGCACCCAGCCGTGGGCATGGTGGCGGACGACGAGCACGACGAGCTCCGCCACGTGGCCGCCGGCCTCCGCGAACACCGAGAGCTGCGACCCCGGCTCGGCGGAGACGAGCGCGCGCAGCGCCCCGCCGACGCGCGACCACCCGCTCGGGAGCGGCGCCGGCACCTCCGCGCGCCGCAGGCGGAGCGTGAGCCCGGGGTCGGCGGCGACCTCGATCGGCGTCCCCGGCGGGACGCGTCCCGGGTCGACGAGGAGCGAGACCGTCCGCTGCTCGCCCGGATGGAGCCGGAGCGGCGAGTGCTTGAAGCGGATCGCCGCGGTCAGGAGCGCCGCCGCGCCCGTCCCCGGCGGTGGCGGCGACGGCGACCCGCGCCGCTCGCGCTCCTCGACCGGCTCCCGGCCGCCGGCGCCGCCGCGCCCGAACCCCGCCTGCCCGGGCGCGTCGAACGCGGCGCGCAGGACGTCGTTCAGCGCCCGCAGGCCGACCTCGTCGCGGGTGGAGATCTCCCTGCCGGCCCGGACGAGGCGGGCGCCGGCGCGCCGCTCCTCCGCCTCGACGATCGGGCGGACGATCCGCTCGATCGCCGCGTACAGGCGCCGTACGAGCGGGTGGGCGTCGTTCAGGCCGCTTCGGTCGACGCGGACGACGACCTGCGGCCGCGGCGTCTCGAGCGCCTCCCGCTGCAGCCGCTCGATCGCCTCGCAGTACACCTCGCCGTAGAGGTGGCGGGCGCCGGGGCGCGCCTCCAGGCCCGCGAGCGTCGCCTCGTGCGCCGCCCGGCCCGAGCAGACGACGAGCCCGCCGCGCCGGCAGGCGCGCGCCGGGGTGAGCGGGATCGGCTGCGCCGAGCGGCGCACGACCACCCGCGCCTCGACCCCGCGCCCGAGCTCGACGACGTCGTCGAACAGGACCGGCCGCTCCGGGTCCGGCTCCGGGGGCGCGTAGCGGACGAGCTGGAGCGGCTCGCCGGGCAGGTCGAGCTCGAGTTCGCGACGCTCGTCCTCGAGGATCCGCCGGAGCTGCACGAGGTCGGCGACGAGCCGGCGCAGCCGCGCAGCCGGCGGCAGCCGCAGGTCGGCGAGCGGCACCGTCACCCGCGTCCCCTCGCCGGCGATCCCGAGCCGCTGCCTGACCGCGGGCATCGCCGGGGCGTCGAGCACGTGGACGTACACGTAGGGCTCGTCCCCGGCGGCGGGCAGGAACCACGACTCGACCGCGCGCCCGCCCCGCACGCCCTGGATCCGGCCGCCGCCCTGGGCGAGCCAGACGTCGCGCAGCCCGCGGCCGAACAGGCCGCGCTGCCCTTCCCGCTCCGGCACCACCCCGAGCGCGCCCAGGCGGCGGTCGACGACGTCGGCGTCGACCCCCTCGCCGTCGTCGGCGCAGACGAGCTCGTACCGCCAGCTCCCGAGCGCCGGCAGCCGGAGGGCGCGGAGCCCGGCCCGCCACGCCGCCAGGAAGTCGGGATCGGCCGGACCGATCCGGAGCTGGATCCGGCCGCGCTCGCGGCCGGCGGCGGCGATCGCCGCGTCGGCGTTCGTCACGAGCTCCGGGATGATCTGCGCGAGGTCGATCCCCGCCTGGGCGAAGTTCTCGCGGAAGTAGCGTGCCCGCACGCGGCCGTGGCGGAGCTGGGCGACGT
>Ga0209581_1001998_pt1 | contig 21297 bp, 27 predicted proteins | sample Coa_R2_FD_187160 | JGI IMG/M metagenome (GOLD analysis project Ga0209581, IMG submission 187160) | Surface soil microbial communities from Centralia Pennsylvania, which are recovering from an underground coalmine fire - Coalmine... | ecosystem: Environmental > Terrestrial > Soil > Unclassified ...
CGCCCCGCCGCGAGGGCTAGCCGGCGAGCCGAGCCGCGAGCGCGACGAGCGCGACGCTGAGCGCGGCGATCGCGACGCGCAGCGCAGCCGCCGCCCTCGCCCTCGCCCGCAGCCGGAGCTGTCCTGCGTCCGGGTCTCCGGCCTCGAGCGCCGCGCGGCGCGCCCGGGTGAGGGCGCGGGCCTGCACGACGCCGGCTCCGACGGCGACGAGCAGCGCGCAGGCGAGGGCGACGGCGACCAGCTTGGCCTCCGTCCAGCCGCCGCGGGCCAGCAGGGCGGCGCCGCACGCGAGCGCGACGACGAGCGAGCCGCCGCCCAGCGCGAGGTAGCGCCGCCCGAGGGCGCGGAAGAACGCCACGCGCTCGGCCGGTCCGAGCTGGGAGCGGACGATGCGCCCCACGAGCGGGATGGCCACCAGGCCGCCCAGCCAGACCGAGGCCGAGAGCAGCTCGGCCGCGACGAGCAGCGCGCGCACGCCAGGATCAGGACGCCGCGAGAGCGCCGGTCTGCGGCTTCCCGATCCGGACCCGCCAGACGCTGGGCCCCTGCTCGAGGTAGTCCCAGGTGTACGCGCCCGCGTGCTCGGCCTCGAACTGGTACCAGAGCGGCTTGGGGTCGTGGTCGTTGACGAGCACGAAGCTCTCGCCGTCTGCGAGCGCGTGGTAGGTGGCGAAGATCAGCTCGTGCCGGCGCGCCGGCGGCTCGCGGCGAACGTCGAGCGTGTTCTCGCTGTCTGGCATCGGGGCCTCCTTCGGTCGTGTCGTTCTGGCCAGGCGGTGCAGCGTGGCGTTGAGGCGGTTGGCGGCCTCGGGCGCAACCGGGCGGGCGAGCCACCAGGCGCGGGCGGCGATCCGGCAGCCCTCCTCGAGGCCGAGCGGCGAGACGGCCAGCAGCCTGAGCGCCTCGTTGACGAGGCCGGCGAGCGCCTCGACGCGCTGCTCGGGCGAGAGCTGCTCGCTCGGCGCCGTCATGCGACTTCTGCGGCCGTCTCGAGCTCGACCACGACCTGGCCGTCGACGATCCGGACTGGGTAGGTCGCGACGGGCAGCACGGCGGGCAGGCTGAGCGGCCGGCCGCTGCGGATGTCGAAGCGAGCGCCGTGGCGCGGGCAGACGGCAACACCCTCGTCGGCGTCGAACTCGCCTTCGCAGAGGGGGCCGTCGTCGTGCGAGCAGCGATCCTCGAGCGCGTAGAGCTCGCCGTCGAGGTTGTAAACGCCGATCCCGAGCGGGCCGTCGCGCAGGAGCCGCAGCGTGCCCGGCGCCAGCTCCGCGAGCGGGCAGACCGCGAGCCGGCGCATCTAGCGGAACCCCTCGATCGCCGGCAGCTCGGTGCGCTCGCAGTAGTCGGCGACGAGCCGGTCGACGGCCTCCGCTCCGTCCTCCAGGGCGGCGTTGATGCGGGTGAACTCGATCCACTTGTCCGGCAGCGCGTCCTCCGGGAAGATCGCCTCGACCGGGCATTCCGGCTCGCACGCGCCGCAGTCGATGCACTCCTGCGGGTCGATCACGAGCATCCGGCCCACCTCGTGGATGCAGTCCACCGGGCAGACGTCCACGCAGGAGCGATCCTTCACGTCGATGCACGGCTCGGCGATCACGTACGTCATGGCGCTTCCTCCTCGTCGGTCGTGATATCCATGTTATACACCAGCGAAAACATCGAGAAGGGTCCGTTCTGCTACCGTGGGCGAGAGCGAGCGGAAGGAGGCAAAGGTGGCTGATCGTCTGAGGAGCCGGCCGGAGCCCCCGAACGTCCTGCGTCCAGCTCCGGAAGGGGCCTCGGGGGTGAGGAGCGGGCGATGAGCTCGGCGCCTGTGGTCGTGGTCGGGGTCGACCACTCCGAGGGCGCGAAGGCGGCGCTTCGCTTCGCATTCGAGGAGGCGAGGCTCCGCCACGCTCGGCTGCGGGTAGTGCACGCCTGGCAGTACGGGGTCCCGCTCGCCGCAACGGGCTTCGACGGCTTCTCTGCGGCCGCCGTCGACGTGGACGTGAGCGAGCTGCGCGAGGCCGCCGAGCGCCAGCTCGAGCAGACGGTGCAGGAGACGGTGCCCGCGTCGAGCTGCGTCGAGGTCGAGCGGCGGCTCGTCGAGGGCCGTCCGGCCGGCGTCCTCGTCGAGGCGTCCCGCGACGCGGATCTGCTCGTGGTCGGCTCCCGAGGCCACGGTGGGTTCGCAGGGCTCCTGCTGGGCTCGGTGAGCCAGCAGGTCTCCCAGCACGCCGAGTGCCCGGTCGCGATCGTGCGGGCGCCGACTGGGGGGTAGGGGCGGTGGCCGTCAGGATCAAGCGCGCCTACGAGCCGCCGGAGCCGGCCGACGGCTACCGGGTGCTGATCGACCGGATCTGGCCGCGCGGCGTCTCCAAGGAGGAGGCTCGGCTGGACGAGTGGGCGCGCGAGCTGGCGCCGAGCAGCGAGCTGCGCCGCTGGTTCGGTCACGACCCGGCCCGCTTCGAGGAGTTCCGCCGCCGGTACCGTGCCGAGCTCGCCGGCCACGAGGAGAAGCTGCGCGAGCTGCGCCGCCGGGCCCGGCAGGGCACGCTGACGCTCGTCTACTCCGCGCGAGACACCGAGCACAACGACGCGGTCGTGCTCGCCGAGCTGCTGCGAGCGGGCCGGCGATGACCGAGGCCGAGCGGCTCGCCCGCTTCGTCGCCGGACGCTCGTTCGGCGACCTCTCCGACGGCGCGGTCGGCGAGCTGAAGATCCGGGTGCTCGACGCGCTGGGTTGCGCGCTGGGGGCGCTCGGCGCGCCTCCCGTCCGCGCAGTGCGAGCCGTGGTCGACGAGCTCGGGGGCCGCCCGCTCTGCACGCTGATCGGCGGCGGCCGCAGCGGTCCCGACCGGGCTGCCCTCTACAACGGCGCGCTCGTCCGCTACCTCGACTTCAACGACGCGTACTTCGCGCCTGGCGAGACCTGCCACCCCAGCGACAACCTCGCGCCCGTCCTGGCGGCCGCCGAGTACGCGTCCGCCTCCGGGCAGGAGCTGCTGACGGCGCTCGCCGTCAGCTACCAGGTGCAGTGCCGCCTCTCCGACGAAGCGCCGGTGCGGGCCCGCGGCTTCGATCACGTCACGCAGCTCGCCTATGCGGCGGCTGCCGGGGTGGCCAAGGCGCTCCGGCTCGACGAGGAGCGGATCGCGAACGCGGTCGCCATCGCCGGCACCGCCCTCAACGCCCTGCGCGTGACGCGCACGGGGGCGCTGTCCCACTGGAAGGGGCTTGCCGCTCCCTTCGCCGGCGCCGGAGCGCTCGAGGCGGCCTTCCTCGCGGCGCAGGGAGTCACCGGGCCGCCGCAGGTCTTCGAAGGCAACAAGGGGTTCGAGGAGTCGGTCGCCGGCCGGCCGGTCGGGATCGACTGGGAGCAGGAGGACCTCGAGCGCGTCCGGCGGACGTTTCTCAAGCGCTACAACGCCGAGATCCATTCGCAGTCGGCCCTGGAGGCGCTGCTCGAGCTGCGCGCCGCGCACGCCGTCGATCCCGGCCAGGTCGAGCGGATCGAGCTCGACACCTTCCAGGTCGCCTACGACATCATCGGCGGCGGCGAGGAAGGAGCGAAAACCGAGATCCGCAGCAAGGAGGAGGCCGACCACTCGCTTCCCTACCTGCTCGCGGTCGCCTTGCTCGACGGCCAGGTGCTGCCGGAGCAGTTCGCGCCCGAGCGGATCGTGCGGGCGGACGTCCAGGCGCTGCTCCGCCGCGTCCAGGTGCGCCCGGCGGACGACCTCAGCGCCCGCTTCCCGGCCGAGCATGCCTGCCGGCTGCGGCTCGTCCTCACGAACGGGACGGTGCTCGCGGCGGAGAAGCGCGACTACGCAGGATTCCTGACTCGTCCGCTGAGCTTCGAGCAGGCCCGGCAGAAGTTCGAGCGTCTCGGGGCCGCTGCGGGCGAGCCGGAGCTCGTCGCGGAGATCGCCGACATGGTCGCCTCGCTCGACGAGCTCGCCGCCGGCGACCTCTGCGCTGCGCTCGCTCGCGTTGCCGCGCCGGCCCCGGACATACCCCAGCTCGCCAGGAAGGGAGACCACGATGACGACTGAGTCGCAGACGCTGGAGCGGGCGTTCGCGTTCCTGCCGATGAACGAGCGGCCGGACAAGCCGCGCCGGCGAGGCGTGACCGAGATCCGGGGGCCGTACTACACCCCGGTGGGGCGGCGCTACCTCGAGGACCTGCTGGAGTCGATGGGCGCCTACGTCGACACGCTCAAGTACGCGGGCGGGTCGTTTGCCCTCATGCCGCGCTCGGCGGTCCGCGCCCTGAACGAGCTCTGCCACGAGCACGACGTGGAGGTTTCCAGCGGCGGCTTCCTCGAGTACGTGCTCGCCCAGCGCGGCGACGCCGTCGCCCGCTACCTGGAGGAGTGCCGCGAGCTCGGCTTCGACATCGTCGAGATCTCCTCCGGGTTCGTCACCCTGCCCAGCGACGACCTGGTCGCGCTGACGAAGACGGTCCGGGCCGCCGGGCTGAAGGCGAAGCCCGAGGTGGGGATCCAGTTCGGCGCGGGCGGCGCGTCGGCCGTCGAGGCGCTCGAGGCCGAAGGGACGCGCGACGTCGGTCAGGCGATCGAGCTCGCGAAACGCCATCTCGACGCCGGCGCGCACCTGATCATGATCGAGTCGGAGGGGATCACCGAGCAGGTGCGCGAGTGGCGTACCGACGTCGTCGCCCGCATCGTCTCCGAGCTGGGCATCGAGCACGTGATGTTCGAGGCCGCCGACCCGCCCGTCTTCACCTGGTACGTCCGCAACTACGGGATCGACGTCAACCTGTTCGTCGACCACTCCCAGATCGTGCAGCTCGAGTGCTTGCGCGCCGGCATCTGGGGCACCGACGACACCTGGGGTCGCATCCTCAGCTACCGGTCCGGCGAGGGGGAGGAACGCTAGCGATGGCCACGGGCCCCGGCGACCTCGCCCGCCGGGTCGCCTACCGGCGCCGGAAGCTGGGACTCGCCCGCGAGGAGGTCGCTCGCCGGGCGGGCATGCATCCCGACTACCTCGAGTACCTCGAGCGGGCGCCGGCGGTCACCCTTCCCCGCGGCTCCCTGATCCGGCTCGCGTCTGCTCTCCAGACCACCGTCGACTACCTGCTCGGCGGCCAGGTCGAGCTTGCCCCTGGGACGGGCCCGGCTGGCCCCCGCCCGCACCTCGACGTGCTCAGCCGCGAGGAGTGTGAGGCGCACCTCCGCGGTGGCGGCGTCGGCCGACTCGTGTTCCTCCAGGCTGGCGTCCCGGTAGCCCTGCCGGTCAACTTCCGCCTCCTGGACGGCGACATCGTCTTCCGCACCCGTGCCAGCGGCGTGCTCGCCGCCGCCGCCGGCACGGTCGTCAGCTTCGAGGTCGACCGGATCGACGACGCGATGCGCGAAGGCTGGAGCGTGCTCGTCAGCGGCCGCGCCCGCCTCGTCGAAGACCCCGCCGAGCTGGAGCGGATCACAGCCCTCGGCATCGATCCCTGGCCCGGCGGCCCCCGCGACGCCGTCGTGCGGATCGAGACCGAGACCGTGTCCGGCCGGCGGATCCACCAGGGGGGTGCGTCGTGACCGCCGGCGGGCCCTACGAGCACCGACCGCGCCCCGAGCTGGTGCCGGCCGTGGATCGTCACCGCGCGCTCGTCGACGACGTGCGGGCCGTCCTTCCTCGAGCCGACGGCCTCGCCGCCGCGCTCGAACTGCTGTTCGAGCGCCTGCCGCAGGTCTCGTGGGTCGGCTACTACCGGCTCGAAGGAGACGAGCTGGTGCTGGGGCCGTGGAGAGGCCCGGCAGCGACCGAGCACGTGCGCATTCCGATCGGCCTGGGCATCTGCGGCGCGGCGGCGGCGAGCGGCGAGACCGAGGTCGTCGCCGACGTCGCCGGGGACCGCCGCTACCTCGCCTGCTTCCCGTCCACCCGCTCCGAGATCGTCGTGCCGGTGCGCCGCGGCGGCCGGGTGCTCGGCGAGCTCGACGTCGACTCCGATCTGGCGGACGCCTTCGGTCCTGCCGAGCGCCGCCTGCTCGAGCGAGTCGCGGCCCTGATCGCCGAGCGGATGGAGCCGGAGAGGGTCGACTCGTGAAACTGCGTCAGGAAGGAGCTGAAAACGTGAGACTCGACTACCGGAACACCTTCCCGCCGGCGCTGGAGGCGATGCTCGGGCTCGAGCGCGCCGTCCGCGAGAGCACGCTGGAGCCGGAGCTGCTCGAGCTGGTGAAGATGCGCGCCTCGCAGCTCAACGGCTGCGCCTACTGCCTGGACATGCACTCGAAGGACGCGCGCGCCCGCGGCGAGAGCGAGCAGCGGCTGTACGTGCTCGCTGCCTGGCGGGAGGCCCCGTTCTACAGCGAGCGAGAGCGGGCGGCGCTCGCCTGGTGCGAGGCGCTGACGCTGCTGCCGCAGACGGGCGCGCCAGACGACGTCTATGCCGAGCTCGAGCGGCTGTTCGAGCCCGAGGAGATCGTCGCGCTCACGCTGGCGATCGTCGCAATCAACGGCTGGAACCGCTTCGCCGTCGGCCTTCGGGCGGAGGTCGGCGGCTACGTCTCGCCCCTTGCCGAGCGGCAGGAGGTGGCGGGCTGAGCGTCTCGTCGCGCCGCCCGTTTGGGACGGCGCGGCGGCGGAAGGACGGACGAAACGAAAGGAGGAGCGATGCGAGAGCTACGGTGCCGGGACGTCGGCTTCGACTGCCAGCACGTCATGCAGGGCTCGAGCGACGAGGAGGTGCTCGACCAGGCGCGCGAGCATGCGCGCGCCGAGCACGGGATCGAGCAGATGGACGGCGAGACCGAGCAGAAGGTGCGCTCCCTGATCCACGACGCCTGACGCGCTCCCGCGCCGCGGCGACCCCGGCTCGCACGCGGGCCGGGCGTCGCGCCGGGCGGGAGTCCCTGCGCGCGAGCCTCAGCCGAGGAAGATCTCGGGATGCGGGTGTCCGTAGCGCAGCCGCTGCGGCGCGACGACCTCGAGCGGGGCCTCCGGCGGCACGGGCGAGGGCCGCGGTCGGCGCGGGCCGGCGTCCTCGCTCGTCCGGTCGCGCTCGCGATCGCCGGAAGCGGCAGCCGAGTCGCCGGCCACTCGGCCGTGCTTCTCGCTGCTCGAGAGCGCGGCGCTCACCTCGCGTCCCAGCCGGCTGAGCCCGCTAACGCCTCGACCTGCTCCGCCTCGGAGCGCGCCTCGCCTCGCCGGTCGAGCTGCCAGCGGCGGTGACCGCACATCGGACAGCGCCTCCGCTCGTCGGAGAGGAAGGCTCCGTAGCCGCAGACGGCGCAGATGTACACGCGGGCGGGACGGACGGAAGGCCGGGCCGCCGCGGGGTCGAGCACCGCGTCGCCCCTGTCGCCGATCCGGATCGTGCTGTCCAACGCTCCTCTCGCTGTGCGAGGAACTCGCGGCTGCTACCGCGCTTGTGACGCTACGCACAGTAGCGGGAGGCGCTCCCCCCGGGTCTGTCGGATGTGCGACGAGCGAACGCCCCGGCCAGCGCGCCTCGCTGACGGTGGCCGGTGGCTGGCGGTGGCGAGCGAGACGACGCCGGCCGACACCAGCGGCTGGTTGTCGCTGCCACGCCGGCCGGCCGGCTGGAACACTCTCGGCGTGCACCTGCTCGCCACGGCCACGGCGTCTGCGCCGCCCCGGCCACGCGGCCCGAGACGCCGCGCGCCGTCCGACCCCAGGCGGACCGCGGCGGCTCGGGGCGGCGAGCGCCTGCCGCGGCGGAGAGGGCGCCCGCCCGCCGGCAGGCGAGCAAGGGGGTCGCGGTGATCGAGCTCTACCAGGCCGAGTGGTGCCCGCACTCGCACCGCGTCCGGCAGCGCCTGAGCGAGCTCGGCCTCGACTTCGTCGCGCGCCAGGTCGACCCGGACCCGGCCGCCCGCACCGAGATGGAGCGGGCAACGGGCCGGCGCAGCATCCCCACGCTCGTCCTGGAGGGCGAGGTCTTCAGCGGTGAGCAGGAGATCATCGACGCGCTCGACCGGCGCTTCCCCGAGCCGCCAGCGGCGGCTCGCCACCGGCAACGGGCAATCGACGAGTGGCCCGAGTGGCTGCGCCTCGCCCCCGGGGGCTGAGCCCAGCGCCGGCCGGATCAGCCCGCTAGCCTACGCCGGGTGCACTGCTGGGACCTGACCTCGCTGCCGCCCTCCACGCAGAAGCAGACGCCGCGCGCGCCGCATCCGGACGCACCGCGGACACCGAGGCTGGAGGGACAGATTCCGCGCGTGCTCTTCAGCGCTCCCGAGTGCCGTGCGGTTGTCGTCGAGCTGACGGAGGGCGAGACGATGGGAGATCACCACGTGCGCGAGCGAGCGGTCGTCCACGTCGTGCACGGCCGGGTCGCGATCGACGCGTCGGCCGAGACCGCCGAGTGTGCCGCGGGCACGCTCGTCACCTTCGCCCCCGGCGAGCGGCACAGCGTGCGCGCGCTCGCAGACACGACCCTCTTGCTCCTGCTCGCGCCCTGGCCGGCGGCGGCGCACTACACCGACGAGGCAGAGGCCGCTCGCGCCCAGCGGCTCCCCGCCAACGCCTCGGTCGACCCCACCGGGCCCCGTTCGGGCTGATCCGCCGGCTAGCCGGCCACGGGGCGATGTGCGAGGATCTCGGGGTGGCGGGCTCGGAAACGGAAGACCCACCCCCTCCCGGTTCGCCGCAGCCGCTCGAGGCGGCGGACGACGAGCTCGCACGGCTGCGACCGTTCGGCCTGCCGACACGATTCCCGCCCGGAGCGACGCTCTTCCGTCAGGGGGAACGGCCTCAGCGCGTGTACGTGATCGAGCACGGCGAGGTTGCCCTCTGGGACGAGTCGCGGCCGCAGCGGCGGCTCGTGCAGGTGGTCCATGCCGGTGCGAGCGTCGGCGACCTGCCGGTGCTGCTCGACCAGCCCAGCCTGTACACCGCGGTCGCGCGCGTCGAGACGCAGACCCTCGCCTTCAGCCGCGCGACGGTGGACGATCTGCTCGAGCTCGATCCCAAGATCTGCTTCCTCTGGTTCCGGCTTCTGGCGCGCCGCCTCGATCCGGGCTACCAGCGCAACATCGCGCTCGCCGGCCGCTCCGCTCTCGAGCGGCTCGGCCGGTTCCTCTTGCAGGAGCTGCAAGCCAGCGGCGACCCCTGGGTCGAGCTGACCCAAGCCGAGCTCGCGTCGGCGCTCGGGCTCTCGCGCCAGCGGGTCTCGCGCGTCCTCGGCGCACTCGAGCGGCTCGGGGTTGTCGAGCAGGAGCGCGGTGGCGTCCGCGTGCTCGCCCCCGATCGCCTGCGCGAGCTGCTTCCGCGCTGAACGGGCCGGCCCGCGTCTGGCCGGGTTCGGCAGGGCTGGATCAGCGTGCTCTGTCGGATCGAGGACCTTGACTTGACGCGGCAGGTCGCCGTGCACGAGCATCGGCGTGCCTGGAGGTCGGGCAACCCTGGCGAAGCCCGGAGTCTGCGCATGAGCGGGTATGGAAAGACGGCGTTCCGGTCGCTCAACCGCCGGATCCGGCTGCTGGTCGTGCCGTTCGAGGCGGAGCGGGACCTGCGCCCGCTGCCGTTCGTCTGCGAGTGCGCCGACGACCGCTGCGTCGCGTCCGTCTTCGTCTCGGTCGCCGAGTTCGACGCGATCTGTGCCGGCGGCGAGCACCGTCTGATCGTCCCCGGCCATCAGGCGCCCGGTGAGCGGGTCGTCGTCGAGACGCCGTCCTACGCAGTCGTACGGCTGGCGCGGGAGGGTGAGGATGGCCGCCCGGTCGCAGAGCCGGTCGCCGTGGCCGCCCGGCAGCCCTCCGAGCGCGCCGGGCGGGGCGCCGGCGCTTGAGCGTGGGCTGCGCGTTCGGTGCGCCCGGCATCGCACCGACCTGGACCTCGAGCGCGAAGGACCTCGTCACGACCGCGCTGGGCCCGGGCCGGATCTGGGCGACGGTCGGCTTCGGCATCGTGAACGAGGTCTACTGGCCGGCCACCGGCAGCCCGCAGGTGCGTGACCTCGGCTTCATCGTCGCCGGGCCCGAGGGCTGGTTCGAGGTCAAGCGCGTCAACCGCTACCGGCTCTCGACGCCGCGGCCGGACGTGCCGCTGCCGCGGGTGGTGCACGAGGGGCCGGGCTACCGGCTCTCGCTCGAGATCCTGCCGGCGCCCCTGCGGGACGTCCTGCTCGTCGCCTACCGCCTCGAGGGCGAGCAGCTCCGCCTCTACCCGCTGCTCGCCCCGCACCTCGAAGGAAGCGGCGCCGGCAACAGCGCCTGGGTCGCCGACGGCCTGTTCGCGGCCCGGGGCGCACACGCGCTCTGCGTGCTCGCCGACGGCGGCTTCGAGCGTGTGAGCGCCGGCTACGTGGGGTTCTCCGACGGCTGGCAGGACTTCGCCCGCAACGGGCGGATGACCTGGGAGTTCGAGCAGGCGAGCGAGGGCAACGTCGCGCTGATGGGAGAGCTGCGGCGCGCCGAGGGAACGCTCGCGCTCGCCTTCGCCGAGTCGCCCGCGGGCGCGCGAACGCTCGCCGCCTCCGCGCTCGCCGAAGGCTACGAGCCGATCCGAGACCGGTTCGTGCAGGGCTGGCGGCGCTGGGCCCGTAGGCTGCGTCTGCCACCGGCGGCGCCCGAGCTGAGACGGCAGGCGCGGCTGTCGGCGGCGGTGCTGAAGACCCACGAGGACCGGACCTATCCGGGCGCGATCGTCGCGAGCCTCTCCATCCCCTGGGGCCAGCGCAGCGACGATCCCGGCGGCTACCACCTCGTCTGGACTCGCGACGCCGTCGAGGCCGGCCTCGCGCTCCTCGCCGCCGGTGACCGCGCGAGCGCCAGCCGTACGCTCGCCTACCTGGCGGCGACGCAAGCCGCGGACGGCCACTGGCCCCAGAACTTCTACCCGGACGGCCGCCGCTACTGGACAGGCGTCCAGCTCGACGAGGTCGGATTCCCCATCCTGCTGGCGGCCAAGCTGCGCGAGCTCGGCGAGCCGGAACCTCCGCTGATCGGGCCGATGGTGCGGCGTGCGGCCGCCTACCTCGCCCGCTACGGCCCGCTCAGCCCGCAGGACCGCTGGGAGGAGAACGCGGGCGCCAGCCCATTCACCCTCGCCGTCGAGGTCGCCGCCCTCGTCGCAGCGGCCGACTGGCTGGCAGGCGCAGAACGGGCGTACGCACTGCAGCTTGCCGACAGCTGGAACGAGCGGATCGAGGAGTGGACGTACGTGGAGCACACCGACCTCGCCGCAGCCCACGCTGTGCGCGGCTACTACGTCCGGATCGGGCCGCCGGCCGGAGCCGGCGGCCTGCGGGGCTACGTCGAGGTCGCCAATCGGGGGGGCGAGACCGTGCCGGCGACCGCGCTGGTCGGGCTCGACTTCCTGTACCTGGCCCGGCTCGGCCTCCGCGCCGGCGACGACCAGCGGATCGCCGACACGGTGCGAATCGTCGACGCCGTGCTGCGGGTGGAGACGCCACGGGGCCCCGCCTTCCATCGCTACGACCAGGATGGGTACGGCGAGCACGCGGACGGAAGCCCGTTCGACGGCACGGGGATCGGGCGGGCCTGGCCGCTGTTGACCGGCGAGCGGGGCCACGCGGCCCTCGTCGCCGGCGAGGATCCCACCGTCTATCTCGAAGCGATGGCCCGCCTGACCGGCCGGGGCGGCCTGCTGCCCGAGCAGGTCTGGGACGCCGACCCGATTCCGGAACGCGCGCTCTTCCCCGGTCAGCCGACCGGCAGCGCGATGCCGCTCGTCTGGGCCCACGCGGAGTTCCTCAAGCTGCTGCTCGCGGCCACCGCCGGCCGGCCCGTCGAACAGCTCGACGCCGTCGTCGGGCGCTACGGCGGCAGGCCAGCCAGAGCCGAGACCTGGTTCTGGCGCGACGAAGCGCCGATCCGGCGGCTGCCTCCCGGCCGAGCGCTGGTGGTCGAGGCGGCCGAGCCGTTCGTCCTCCACTTCGGGTTCGACGGCTGGCACCAGGTCGCGGAGCGGGCCTCGGAAGCGCTCGGTCTCGGCATGCACGGCGTTCGGCTCGAAGCCGGCGAGCTGGCCCTGCACAGCCGGCTCGACTTCACTCGCCGCTGGTCGGCCGGCGAGCGCTGGGAGGGCGCCGACCACGCGCTCGAGCTGCAACCCGAGGGCTCGGCGGCCTGAGCGCGGGCGCCGCGTGAGCCCGGCTGGCTCCGGGACGCACGTAAGACCCGGCGGGCGAGCCGCCTCTCACTCCGTACTGGCAACGACGGCGACCTCGAAGTGGGGAGACGATGACGCTCGCGACGACCATCAGCTTCGCAACCTCGGCGTTCGCGCCGATCGCAGTTGGCTTCTTCGGGCTCGGAACCGGGTACCTGATCTACGGGCCGGCGGAGCTGCTCGGATTCCCGCCTCGCAGCCCCAGGGTCGACCTGTCGATCGGTATCTGGGGCGTCTGGATGCCGGGCCTCATGCAGCTGATCGCAGGCACCTACCTGTTCGTCGGCATGGCCTGGTTCGGCTCCTTCCGGCAGCCCCTTCTGTACGCGGCCGCACTCGCGTTCACCGCGTACGGCGTGCACTGGTTCGCGATCGGGATGGTACGGCTCTTCCGCTCGGACGCCCGGCCGAGCGCGGGTATGTGTATCGCCTACCTGCTGATCTCGATTCTGGGGATCGTCGCGTTCTTCAAGGGCGGCGACAAGCCGGTCGGGGGCCTCTTCATCGGGCTGACCTGCATCTACGCCGCCGACTTCTTCGCCAGCCTCTTCCCGACGCCGCCGGCGCCGGCCGCGGCTGCCGCGGGGGCTGCGGGCCCCGCGGGTTCGGGGAGCCCGGCCGGCCGGGCCCTGCAGCGCCACCCGCTCGGCACGCTCGGCGAGCGTGCGCTCGGCTTCTTCCATCTGGGCACCGGCTTCTGGCTGATGTACCTGACGTGGGCGACCACGCTCAACTTCGCGAACGGGTTCCATCTCTGGCTGTGAGCCGCGCGCTCCGCGAGCGGCGGCCCGGCTGCTGAGCGCAGAGCGCTGCCGTCGGGCTAGCTGACGCGGCGCCGGATCGCGACGCAGCAACCGTCCGCGCAGGGGTCGCGCTCCGCGACCCGACCCTCGTCGCCGGCGCCCCGGAGCAACCCCTCGACGAAGGCCTGGTTCAGGCCGCAGACGAGCTCGGGGTCGCTGACCGCCAGGGCGTGGAACGGACAGTTGGCGAGCCTGACCGTGCCATCCGGGTCGAGCAGGGGCTCGTAGCCGCGGGCGGCGAGCGTGGCCTCGAGCGCGTCCGCCGAGGAGAGCTCCTCGCCGAGACGCCACCCTCGCTCGTACGCGATCTCGCGCACCGTCGCGAGGAGCTCGGGCCCTGCTCGGTCGACGGCCTCTGCGAGCAGCCGTGCGAGGAAGGGGTAGTCGCGGGCGCGCGTTCGGGCGCTCAGGGCCTGCGCCGGCCGGACGTACCGCTTGGCCGGGCGGCCGGCGCCCGGTCCGGCCCGGCCCGGCGGACGGGCGAACACGACGTCGAGAAGGCCCGCCTCGGCGAGCCTGTCGAGGTGATAGGCGGCGAGCGGCCGGCCGATGCCCGTGGCAGAGGCCGCCTCGTCGCGGGTGACGGGCCGGTGCTGGGCGGCGACGTAGTCGTAGAGCGCGCGCCGTCGTTCCTCGGCAAGCACAGCGAAGGCGGCGACGTCGCCGAGCGGGTCGGGAGCGGGTTGAGGTGGCACTTTCTAAGCGTAGCAGCGTTTGACTTTAGAGTTGCCGGCCTCTATAATCAAGGTAGGTTAGCTATTCAGGAGGTTCGACATGGCAATGCCCAGCACCCACGCAGCTACCGAGGGGACCTCGCCGGAGCGTGCTGCGCGCCTCGACGGCGCAGTCCAGCCGCTTCGCCGGCACCCGTGGCGCGACCCGTCCTACCAGGCCTACGTCGTGCTCCGGCTGGCCTTCGTCGCCCTTCCGCTGGCGATGGGGATCGACAAGTACTTCAACTCGATGGTCTACTGGCCGCAGTACCTCGCGGGCTGGATCAACCACATCCTGCCCGGCACCGCGCAGCAGATCATGTACGGGGTCGGCGGCGTCGAGATCCTCGCCGGCGTGCTGGTCGCGCTCAAGCCGCGCTACGCGTCCTACGTCGTCAGCGCCTGGCTGCTCGGGATCGTCGTCAACCTGTTCAGCTCGGGCAAGGGCTTCTACGACATCGGCGCCCGCGACCTCGTCCTGATGGTCGCTGCCTTCGCGCTCGCCCGCCTCGCCTCGAGGTGGGATCCGCCGCTAGCGCTGGAGCGCCGTCTCCACCGCGCTCGCTGACGCGCGCGAGCCGCCTGCACACGGCGAAACCCCGGCGTCCTCTTCGGGGTCCCAGCGCCGGGGCTTCGCGTCGTGCGTGCTTGACTACCCGCAGCGGCGCCGTGGGAACTATCGGATCTGCGACAGACGGCTTCCGGCGGGGCCGGCGCAGGACGAGCGCGATCCACTAGGGTGCAACCGTCCCAGCGGTAGAGCGAGCTCCGCACAGAACCGCTCGCTCGGCGTCCTCGTTCGTGCCCGACACGAGGAGGATACGTGGACGTCGACGGGCCGCTCGCTCCCCCTCGGGCCTGCGGCCGCGAGCCGGACTCGGCCGAGTGGCTTGGACGCCTGCGGGCGAGGGGGGCGGTTCGCGACCGGGCCATCCGGCGGCTGCACGAGCTGCTGCTGCGGATGGCCTACGCGCGCCTGCGGGCGTGGCGCGGCACGGAGGCGTGTATGGTCGACGAGCTCGCCCTGGAGGCTGCCGACACGGCGCTCGTCGCGGTCCTCCGGCATCTCGACGACTTCCGCGGCCAGAGCCGGTTCACGACCTGGGCCTGCCGGTTCGCCCTGACCGAGGTCTCGGCGGCGATGCGCCGGCGGCGCAGGCACCGGCGAGAGCTGCCGGTCGAGCCGCAGACGATCGTGCGCTTGACGGGCTCGACCGCGGGCGCCGACCGCGACCTCGAGCAGCGGGAGCTCGTGCGCTGGGTCTGCACGACGATTAACGAGGCGCTGAGCGAGCATCAGCGGACCGTGCTGGTCGCCCTGGCTGTCGACGGCGGCTCTCCGGCGGCGCTCGCCGCCGCGCTCGGAACGAGCGAGGGCGCCGTGTACAAGAGCCTCCACGACGCGCGGCTGAAGCTGCGCCGGCGACTCGCCGCGCGCGACCTCCCTGGCGGGGAGGAGGGACGGGCCGACGCGGGCGTGGCCGGCGGTAAGAACTCGGGCCGCGAGGCCTCCAACGGGCTGAGACGATGACGGCAGCGATCGGAGAAGGCGGACGCTGATGGCGGCCCGGCGGGCGGTCTGGCCGGCCCTCGAGCAGCTGCGCGGAGACCCGCTCGGCCTGGGCCGCGCCGCGCGATCGCGACGCTCCGAGACGCTGCGCCCGCGGACAGACGGCTCCGAGCGCGTGGTCAAGTCCGTCTGCCCCTACTGCGCAGTCGGCTGCGGCCAGCGGGTCTTCGTCCAGGAGGGCGCCGTCACGCAGATCGAAGGCGACCCGGACAGCCCGATCTCGCGCGGCCGCCTCTGCCCCAAGGGGGCGGCGACGAAGGGGTACGTGACGAGTCCGTTGCGCGAGTACACGGTCAAGTACCGGCGGCCGTACGGCACGCAGTGGGAGGAGCTCTCGCTGGAACGGGCGATGGACATGATCGCCGACCGCGTGATCGAGACGCGCCGCCAGACGTGGGAGGAGACCGACGCCGCTGGTCGGGTGCTGAACCGGACGCTGGGGATCGCGAGCCTGGGCGGGGCGACGCTCGACAACGAAGAGAACTACCTGATGAAGAAGCTCTTCACCGGGCTCGGGGTCGTCTCGGTCGAGAACCAGGCTCGCATATGACACAGCTCCACCGTCCCCAGTCTGGGGACGTCGTTCGGCCGAGGTGGAGCGACCACGTTCCAGCAGGACCTGGCGAACGCCGACTGCATCGTGATCATGGGCTCGAACATGGCCGAGTGCCACCCGGTGGGGTTCCAGTGGGTGATGGAGGCGAAGCTGCGGGGCGCGAAGGTCATCCACGTCGACCCGCGCTTCACCCGCACGAGTGCGATGGCGAACCAGTACGTGGCCATCCGGGCCGGCTCCGATATCGCCTTCCTCGGCGGGATCGTCAACTACATCCTCGAGCACGGGCGCGAGTTCCGCGAGTACGTCGTCAACTACACGAACGCGCCGGTGATCGTCGACGAAGGCTTCCAGGACACCGAAGACCTCGACGGCTTCTTCTCCGGCTGGGACGAGGCGAGCGGCAGCTACGACACCGCGACCTGGCAGTACGCGGGCCTGCAGGTGCGCGGCGCGGTCCAAAGCGACGAGACGGTCTGGGCCGCCCCGACGGGCGAGCGGCCGGGACGGCTCGAGCGGGGCGACCCGCCGCAGCTCGACCCGACGCTCGAGCATCCGCGCTGCGTCTTCCAGCTTCTCAAGCGGCACTTCAGCCGCTATACGCCCGAGCGGGTCAGCGAGATCTGCGGCTGCTCGGAGGAGCAGTTGCTCGAGGTGGCGGAGGCGCTGTGCGCGAACTCCGGCCGCGAGCGGACGTCGGCGTTCGTCTACTCGGTTGGCTGGACCCAGCACACGGTCGGGGTGCAGACGATCCGCACGGCGGCGATCGTCCAGCTCCTGCTCGGGAACATGGGTCGCACCGGCGGCGGGATCATGGCGCTGCGCGGCCACGCTTCGATCCAGGGCTCGACGGACATCCCGACCTTGTTCGACATCCTGCCGGGCTACATCCCGATGCCGCACGCGCACCGAACGCAGACCCTCGCCGAGTTCGTCGAGGCGAACGCCTCGCCGACGGGCTGGTGGGGCCGGCTCGACGCGTACATGGTCTCGCTGCTCAAGGCGTACTTCGGCGCCCGTGCGACGCCCGAGAACGACTTCTGCTTCGGGCTGCTGCCGCGGATCGACGGCGACCACTCCACCTACCAGGCGGCCCTCGACATGATCGACGGCAAGTGCAAGGGGTTCTTCCTCTTCGGCGAGAACCCCGCCGTCGGCTCGGCGAACTCGCGCCTGCACCGTTTCGCGCTCGCCAGCCTCGACTGGCTCGTCGTCCGCGACCTCGTGGAGATCGAGAGCGCGAGCTTCTGGTACGACGCGCCGGAGCTCGAGACGGGCGAGCTGAAGAGCGAGGAGATCAAGACCGAGGTGTTCCTGCTGCCGGCCGCCTCGCACGTCGAGAAGGACGGGTCCTTCACGAACACGCAACGGCTGCTGCAGTGGCACTTCAAGGCGGTCGAGCCCCGCGGGGACTGCCGCTCGGACCTCTGGTTCACCTACCACCTCGGGTTGCGGATCCGCGAGAAGCTGCGCGGCTCGACCGACCCGCGCGACCAGGCGATCCTGGCCCTGGAGTGGCATTACCCGACCGAGGGGCCGCACGCCGAGCCGAGCGCCGACGCGGTGCTGCGCGAGATCAGCGGCTGGGATGCCGAGGGCCGCGCGGTTTCCGGCTTCGGCGCCCTGAAGGCGGACGGCTCGACCACCTGCGGCTGCTGGATCTACAGCGGCTGCTACGCCGGCGAACGGAACCTGCCCGCCCGCAAGAAGCCGGGCTCCGAGCAGGACTGGGTCGCGCTCGAGTGGGGCTGGGCCTGGCCCTCGAACCGCCGGATCCTCTACAACCGGGCGTCCGCCGACCCCGAGGGCAAGCCCTGGTCCGAGCGTAAGCGCTACGTCTGGTGGGACGAGGAGCAGCAGCGGTGGGTCGGCTACGACACCCCCGACTTCACCGCCGACAAGCGCCCCGACTACGTGCCGGACGAGGACGCGACCGCCGACGCGGCGATCCGGGGCGACCGGCCGTTCATCATGCAGGCCGACGGCCGCGGCTGGCTGTTCGTCCCCAGCGGCCTGCGCGACGGGCCGTTCCCCACCCATTACGAGCCGCAGGAGTCGCAGGTCCGCAACCCCTTCTATGGGCAGCAGTCGAATCCGGTCCGCAAGCAGCACCGCAGCCGGCTCAGCCCCTTCAACCCGGCGGCAGGCGAGTCGGGCGCCGACCGCTACCCCTACGTGCTGACGACCTTCCGGCTCACCGAGCACCACACGGCCGGGGGGATGACCCGGACGGTTCCCTACCTGGCCGAGGTGCAGCCCGAGATGTTCTGCGAGGTCTCGCCCGCGCTCGCGGCCGAGCGAGGCCTCGAGAACGGCGGCTGGGCGACCATCGTCACCGCCCGCACCGCGATCGAGGCCCGCGTGCTCGTCACCGATCGCCTGCGCCCGCTCGAGGTGGGCGGGCGGACGCTGCACACGGTCGCCGTCCCCTGGCACTGGGGCACGCGCGGCTACGCGGTCGGCGAGTCGGCGAACGACCTGTTCGGGCTTGCGCTCGACCCGAACGTCCTGATCCAGGAGGTGCGCGGAGCGACCTGCGACATCCGGCCCGGCCGTCGCCCGCGCGGGCCGGCGCTGCGCGCGCTGGTGGAGTCGTACCCGCACGAGCCGGTGCACGCTCGATGAGCGCGCTCGAGCTGGGAGCCCAGCCGCTCGGCTGGCCGGAGAGCTACGGCGAGGACGCGCAGCCCCGTCTCGGCTTCTTCACCGACACCTCGGTCTGCATCGGCTGCAAGGCCTGCGAGATCGCCTGCAAGGAGTGGAACCTCGTACCGGAGGACGGCTTGCGCTTCTCGGGCGAGTCGTTCGACAACACCGGCTCGCTGGGCGCGAACACCTGGCGCCACGTGGCCTTCATCGAGCAGCGACGGGTCGCGACCGGCGGCGACGGCGGCGACGGGGTTCGCTGGCTGATGAGCTCCGACGTCTGCAAGCACTGCACGCACGCCGGCTGCCTCGACGTCTGCCCGACCGGCGCGCTGTTTCGCACCGAGTTCGGGACCGTCGTCGTGCAGCAGGAGATCTGCAACGGCTGCGGCTACTGCGTGCCCGCCTGCCCCTTCGGCGTCATCGACCGCCGCGAGCGCGAGCAGCTCCCCAGCATCGGCGACGGCGAGGTGCACGGGCTGGGGACGACGCACAAGTGCACGCTCTGCTACGACCGGCTCAAGGACGACATGGAGCCGGCCTGCGCGCAGGCCTGCCCGACGAAGTCGATCCAGTTCGGGCCGCTGGACGAGCTGCGTTCGCGAGCCCGGACCCGTCTCGAGCGGCTGCACGCGGAGGGCGTGAGCGAGGCGCGGCTCTACGGCGACGACCCGTCTGACGGCGTCGGCGGGATGGGGGCCTTCTTCCTGCTGCTCGACGAGCCAGAGGTGTACGGGCTGCCGCCCGACCCGGTCGTGCCGACCCGGCAGCTTCCGCAGATCTGGGGCGCCGCCTTCGCGGCCGGGGCCGCCCTGCTCGGCGCGGTGGCCGTAGCGATGGCGGGCAGCCGGGAATGAGCAGCGACGGCTTCCGCTCGTACTACGGAAAGCCGGTCGTCAAGCGGCCGGTCTGGGAGCCTGTCATCCCCGCGTACTTCTTCGTCGGCGGCACCGCCGGCGCCGCCGCCAGCCTCGGCCTCGCCGCCCGCCTGAGCGGGAACGAGCGGCTGGCGAGGACCGCGACCTACGTCGACGCCGCCTGCATCGCCGTCAGCCCGGCGCTCCTGATCGCCGACCTGGGCCGCCCGGAGCGCTTCCTGCACATGCTGCGAATGTTCAAGGTCACCTCGCCGATGAGCGTCGGCACCTGGATCGTCAGCGCGAGCGGTCTCGCCAGCGGGGCCGGCGCCGTCCTCGAGCTCGCCGGCCGCGGGCCGCGGGCCAGGCTCGCCGCCCAGGTGGCGGCCGGTCTGCTCGGCCCCTTCCTGTCGACCTACACCGCCGCGCTGCTCGCGGACACCTCGATCCCGGTCTGGCACGAGGCGCGGCGCGAGCTGCCGTTCGTCTTCGCGGGCAGCTCGGCGGCCAGCGCGGGCGGCGCCTGCGCGCTGCTCGCGCCGCCGGGGCACGCCGGCCCGGCCCGGCGGCTCGCGGTCGCGGGCGCTGCCCTCGAGCTCGCGGCGGGCCGGGCGATGGAGCGCCGGCTCGGCATGCTCGCCGAGCCCTACCGGAAGGGCGCCGCCGGATTCCTCGCCGGCGCCGCCAGGGCGCTGACCGCCGCCGGCGGCCTGACGATGCTCCTCACCGGCCGCAGCCGTCGCGGCGCCGCCGTCGCGGGCGGGCTGCTGCTCGCAGGCTCCGCCTGTGAGCGCTTCAGCGTCTTCCGCGCCGGCTTCGCCTCCGCCGACGACCCCAGGTACACGATCGTCCCGCAGCGGCAGCGGCTCGAGGATCGCGGCGCGTGACCGACCAGAGACGCCGAGCCGAGACGCCCATCGTTGTCTAGTCACGCGGCCAGGCGGCCAGAACCGGCGCCGGCCAGCACGACGGAGCTCGGCTGGCTGGACGAGCGGCGCGCGATGCACGGGGAGCAACGCCTCCTGTTCGGCGTCAGCGTCGTCCCCGCGGCGGACGCGATCGCCGAGATGCGCGCGGTCGCGCTGCGCGCCGACGCGCTCGGGCTCGACCTCCTGGGCGTCCAGGATCATCCCTACCAGCGGCGGTTCGTCGAGACCTGGATGCTGCTCGCCGACCTCGCCGCCCGCACGCGGCGGATCCGGCTCTTCCCGGACGTGGCGAACCTTCCGCTGCGGCTGCCGGCGCTGCTCGCGAAGCAGGCCGCGTCGCTCGACATCCTCTCCGGCGGCCGCTTCGAGCTCGGCCTCGGCGCAGGCGCGTTCTGGGACGGGATCGCCGCGATGGGCGGGCCGCGCCGCTCGCCCGGCGAAGCCGTGGCGGCGCTCGAGGAAGCGATCGAGATCATCCGCCGTGCGTGGGGCGACGAGCCCGCGATCCTCGTCGACGGCCGCCACTACCGCGTCGCCGGGCTGCATCCGGGCCCGCCTCCGCTCCACCCGATCGAGATCTGGGTCGGCGCCTACCGGCCGCGCATGCTGCGCCTGACCGGCCGGCTGGGCGACGGCTGGATCCCCTCATCCGGCTACGCCCCGCCGGACGCGATCCCGCCGCTGCAGCGGCTCGTCGACGAGGGAGCGGCCGAGGCGGGACGCGATCCGTCGACGGTGCGGCGGATCTACAACCTGATGGGCTCGATCTCGAGGCGTCGCAGCCGGGAGCCGTTGCAGGGCGACGTCGCGCAGTGGGTGGACGAGCTGACTCGCTACGTGCTCGAGCTGGGCTTCGACGGCTTCGTCTTCTGGCCGGCCGAGGAGCCGCTGGCCCAGGTCGAGCGCTTCGCGACGGAGGTCGTGCCCGCGGTGCGCGAGGCGATCCGGCGCGAGCGCCGCTAGGGACGCTCGGGCTGGTCGAGGAGCCCGCGCTCTGCGAGGCTCGCGAGCAGCAGGTGGAAGTAGACGAGGCCGGCGAACGGCTGCCAGGGCCGCACCACCTGCCGAACGGCTGCGTAGTCGAGCGGGCCGGGGACGCCGAGCCGGCGGGCCAGGTT
>Ga0209581_1001999_pt1 | contig 21274 bp, 23 predicted proteins | sample Coa_R2_FD_187160 | JGI IMG/M metagenome (GOLD analysis project Ga0209581, IMG submission 187160) | Surface soil microbial communities from Centralia Pennsylvania, which are recovering from an underground coalmine fire - Coalmine... | ecosystem: Environmental > Terrestrial > Soil > Unclassified ...
CTAAGTCAAGCCCCTCTTCAGGAATGCGAAAATAGGAAGGGATCAAAAGAAAGGAATGCTCGCGGTCGCCAAAGCTTAATTCCTAGCTTCTTCCCACACCGCCCCATCGCTCATTCCGAAACGGCTGCGCCCCTGGCTTGGTTGGTCTGAGTGCTCCCGGAACGCGAGCCATTGACGCGGAAAAAATGATCTGCTCGGATAGGCAAGGCTTGCGGTTCCAAGTTTGGTGCACATGTCGCCGACCTTGAGAAACTGCTGGAGTTCGTCTCCAGGCGGATTGCCTTTCTTTATCGAACACTGCGTTCGCCTCTCGTGCCGAGCAACGCGCTCACTCAATCTCGACCTGCGCCTCACAGCCACAGTTTCTTGACAGAACAGCGAATCCGCCCGATAATGTTTGTTACTTGCCGCGGTAGCTCAGGTGGTAGAGCGCAGCCCTGAAAAGGCTGGCGTCGGCGGTTCAACTCCGTCCCGCGGCACCATTCCTTTCAACAACTTACTGAAAAGCACAGTCGCCGCCGTCGGAACAGAAAGGAACAATAAGAGATTTTCTCCTGCAAGCGGTTTCAAAACCCGTTCCAGCCCATTTGGAATCAATGGGTAATCCGAATGAATCAGGGGTTTTGAAATGGCTTGTAGGAATTGCGCCCGGCTAAGAGGGTGGGTTGCTGTTCTTTGGGAATGATCGTCTCGATCAACTTCTGTTGCGCAGCGAGTTTGTTCGAGGTCACCGCTTGCGCATACAAATCCAGGGTGATTTTGCTGGTTGAATGCCGAAACGATTCTTGCACGGTTTTTACGTCCACGCCTTCGGCAATAAACAAGGACGCCAAGGTTCTTCTGAACATGTGCCGCATGGTCGAGTGATTGATTCGAATTGCCCAGGGGAGTTTTCATAGGCAACTCTAACAGTTAATTGTCTCAGTCAGTGGAAAAATCTAATTCGGCGATTTGGAGGAACTGAAGCAGGCTGGATAAGCTGAAGGATATGTTGAAGGACCAACTTGGAATTCTCGTCGCGCTCGACCTGAATCCGCATGACGTTTGAGAAGAAGGAGGTTAACGGCCATCGCCCAGATTTGAAGCCCCGTCATGCCTGCCCATAGGATAAGGGCCAAGGTCTCCACCGGCGCGGAGAAAGGTCGAGTCCATTGAAATCTCGATGAATCGAAGGCAGCCGTAACGACAGTTGCAAGAAACAGGAAGCTTGCTCCAACCCCGCCGAAAGGGTCAGTGACACTGTGATTGCCGCGCTCTTCGAGGAGCGTTGGGTCAGCAGCGAGCACTACGCCCCTTGCCTGCTTCGAAACACAAAAGGATGTGAGCGGATGGCCGGAATGACCCTCTCCCCAGGGTCAACCGGGAATGACTTATAATGAATCGCCCATTCGCATGTGGGAGCGACGATGTCTGAGACGCGGCAAGATCCAGCTCAACTCGAAACACTCAGCTCAAAGCGCGGGGATCTTCTGGCGCTCGTTGCAGTCGCGCTGGCTGTGATGGCGGTCCATATTGCCACGAATGGCGGATACGGAGTCCATCGTGACGAGTTGCAGGTTCTTGACGACGCGCGGCATCTTGCCTGGGGCTTCGTACCTTACCCTCCGTTCACGCCGTTTGTTGAGCGCATTGCTCTCATTCTGTTTGGCCACTGGCTGATTGGCCTGCGCATGTTTTCCGTGCTGGCGCAGGGCCTGGTCCTGATTCTCACGGGTTGGATGGTGCGCGACCTCGGAGGCCGGCGGCTGACGCAAATTGTCGCCGCGCTCGCTGTAGCCGTGTCGCCGCTCCCGATGTTCGAGGCTACCGAGTTTCAGTACACCTCGTTCGACTTGCTTTGGTGCGTGCTCACCGCCTTCTTCCTCATTCGCCTGCTGAAGTCGGAAGATCCGCGCTGGTGGCTCGGCGTCGGCGCGGCCCTCGGCCTGGGGATGATGACGAAATATACGGTGCCGTTTTACATCGCGGGGATTGCCGTGGGCGTTTTGCTCACGCCGGCGCGCCGTTATTTGAAGAGCCGCTGGCTCTGGTATGGCGCTGCGCTTTCTCTCCTGATTTTCCTGCCCAACCTGCTTTGGCAAATCCATCAAGATTTCGTCACCATCAGATTCCTGCACCACATTCACGCGAGAGACGTCGCCGAAGGCCGGGCCAGGGGATTTCTTCGCGATCAGTTCCTGATCAACACCAATCTCTTCCTAGCGCCATTGTGGATTGCCGGAGTCTTCTACTTCTTTGCGGCCCGTGACGGCAAGCGCTACCGCCTGATGGGCTGGTTCTGGGCGGTCCCGGTAGCGATTCTGTTTTTCGCCGGGGGGCGCGGCTATTACGCGGGCGCGGTCTATCCCATGCTCTTCGCGGCGGGCGCCATTTTGTGGGAACGTGCCGCGCGTTGGCTTTCGATAGGCTGGAGCCTCGCTTTCAAAGGGGTAACTTTCACCGCGATTGCTGCAGGCGGAGTGATGGCAGGAGCGATGTTGCTGCCGATTCTGCCCTTGAATTCTCCACACAATATCGCCGTCAAAATCAGCGGGGATTTGCGTGAAGAAGTGGGCTGGAGAACTCTGGTCGGTACGGTGGCGCATATCCGGGATTCTCTGACTCCCTCAGAACGGGCGGATTTTGCAATCATCACGGGCAACTACGGAGAGACGGGCGCGATTGATTATTACGGCCCGGCGTATGGATTGCCTCAAGCCATCAGCGGCACGAATACGGCCTGGTATCGCGGCTACGGCAACCCGCCTCCCAGTACACTGATTGTGATCGGGCTGTCGCAAAAGCAGGCGGAGTGCCTGTTCCATTCGTGCCGGCTCGCCGGGCATAACGGTAATCGTTTTAGGATTAAAAACGAGGAGAGCACGCAGCATCCGGACATCTTCGTTTGCGGCCCGCCGCGCGAGGGATATCCGCACTTCTGGAAGCATTTTCGAAACTTTGGGTAGATCCACGGGCCGGACGGCCTTCCCGCCGGGGCGGCGCATGGATCGCGGGTCCTGCGATCTGTACGATTCATGGCAAGGCGCAACGCCGAGTTACAACACGGCGCCGTGAACCGCGTCACCATAAAAACTCCAGCATACCTGCTGACGTTTTCCGCGACGTCGATTCTTCTCGGTTTCATTGCCGTCGCGGTCGGATATCCGCCCGCCAGCTTGCGGGTGCAAGTCTTCCTGGGCGGGGCGGTTCTGGGTCGAGCTGGATGTTGTACGGTGCTCCATCTGTCCTCGGCCTGGGGCGGCCTTGAAAAGCGCAACCCGTTGTTTGACAAACTCTTACACGATGAAAATCCAACTTCCCGCAAGTTGGATTTTCGACCCCGGCCAGCAGGGTGACCGGAGCGCCCTATGATCCGATTCCACCCCCGAAAATGCACTTCAACTTACGAATTCGGGGTTGAATAATCCTGAGGCGCGATCTATCCGGGCTCTTCTGTCACAGCGTATTCGATTGGTTTCTGCTGGCCTCTGATTATCAGCTAAGCGGACCTGAAACCGCTGGCGTCGGGCAACCGGGGCGGCCTTGCAGTTAGTGCGCGATCGCAAACCGGACCGTCTTTCGAGGCATCGGCCCGCTTGACGATCACGGCGCGCGCCAGATGAGATGATGGCTCTTGTCGTTGCCGAACATAACAATCGAATCGGCCGTGGTCGGGGTCGTTCGGCCCGTGTTGACGGTGGTTAATGCAGCGCTCCCAAGGTCCATCACATATCCCTGGGAATCCTGAATCTCGATGCCGGGAGAATTTGCGTTAATTGTTATGTTGCTTCTGCTGTTGCCGGCAAGTGAAAGCAACCCGCCGCCGCCCGACCCACTGCCGATTTCCGCTGTAACCTGGGGCTGGCCCTTTGAAGACGCAATGCTGAATTGCAGATGATCGCCGAGCAGCGTTGCCTGTCCCCTTTCGCCCGAGATGGATAGTGTGCCCGCGCCGATGGATGTGGCAGGCTTTCCATCCCGGTCCAGCAATTGAATTTCGGGCCGGCAGTTTGTTTCCGCCGCGCAATTCACAACCATCTGAGCGCGTATATGCCCGTTCTCATCCACCAGATCGAACTCCCGTGCGGCGACGCGCTCAGCGCTGGATTTAATGCCGACTCCCGTTCCACCCGAAGAGCAAGAGACTGCATAAACGATAACCGCAGCCAGCATGGTCGCCAGAGCCAAAGCGCCCAGGCGCTTCAGCCGCCGGTTATCCCGCTCCAGTTTTTCCAACCGCCGCATCATTTCGCTGTTGGTCATAATCCTTCTCTCCATGTTCCAGTTTCCAGGCACACTGCAATGAGTAGCAAGTTTACCACCGCCGCCGAATCTGTCTGTATTCCACCCATGCCTTGAAATCCCGCATGATTTTTGAATTACCCTGGTTTGTGGCGGCACTGCCGACTAGCCGGTTGCGCGCCGAACGATTTACGATGAGTCATGGCCTCGAAGTCCGCCATGACGCTTGACCGCGTGCTTTCACGCTTCGGGATAGCCTCGCGCACCGCCGCCCGTGAGTTCATCCGCGACGGGCGGCTGAAGGTGAACGGCAAAGTCGAACTGAACCCGGACCGCTGGGTCTGGCCGCAGCGCGACCGCATTGAGCTCGACGGCAGGCGGCTGCGCCCCGCAGAGCGGACCTATCTGCTGCTCTATAAGCCCAAGGGGGTCATCACCAGCCACGGCGATCCTGACGGCCGCAAAACGATCTACGACCTGCTGGGCGAGAGCGGCCGATGGGTGGCGCCGGTCGGCCGTCTGGACAAGGACACTTCCGGGCTGCTGCTGCTTACCAACGATACCGAATTCGGCCACGCCGTGATGAGCCCGGAATCGCAGGTCGAGAAGACCTACATAGCAAAGGTCAACGGACTTATGAGCGACGACGTGATCGCGCAGCTTGCCCGTGGGGTCGAAATGAAACGCGGCGATTGGGCCCGGCCCAAAAGCGTCCGGAGACTTGAAGACCGCGGTAAATACACCTGGCTCGAGATTGTGCTGACCGAAGGCAAGAACCGTGAAGTGCGCCGCATGGTCGAGGCCGTCGGCTTCAAGGTGCTGAAGCTCGTCCGCACGCGCATCGGCCCGCTAACGCTCGAAGGACTCGAAGTCGGCAAGTGGCGCCCCCTCACCCGCCGAGAGGTTGCGGCATTCGGCCGGATGCCACAGTGAAATGGATTTTCTGGAGGAGTGACGAGCATGACGGCTGGAGGATTTGCACGGTATTAAGCTAACGCCACCCTCCGCTTTTGATCGTCGTCATCACGAACCACATTGGGCGTTGCCTCGCCTTTACGGGTATTACCCGTGATGACTTCAATAGGCTATAGGCTCAAAATCCCGGACAGCGTCCAAAATGCGATGCGCGCCAACCGATGAGATTCCCACTCCAAGGCGGGCTTTAGAGATCCCACCTCGCGGCTGCCTTTTTCCCTTGACAGCGGCCTTCAAGTATGCTACATTGCTAGTCCAGTCGCGGAGGGGTCCCGGCCCCAAGGCAGAGGGCTCTCGCGGGTTGCCGCCTTCCGGACGGGAAACTGTCGGGCAGTTTAAATGTTATGCATGCAGGGCGAAGGGCCAGCGAACAGTTGTCTTTATACCCAAAATGCGACGCAGGCAGGAGGGCGGGTTTTCATGGTGCAGTCAGCTAGTCCTTCTGAGAGAGTAGAGCAGGGGAAAAATGGGACAGAAAAACCGTTTTTTGCAAAAACGAACCGGAGAAGTCGTTGAAAACAAAGGACAGGCCCTCCAAAATGGGACAAAACGAACCGAAAAACGAAGCGGAGAAGTTATTGAAAATAAAAGCCGGCAGGAAAAACGAACCGGAGAGTCCTGGAAAGCGAAGCTGGCTAAGTTATTGAAAATACAGAATCGGCAAAAACCGACCCTTCGCGTTCGATGTCACACATTTGTAGCCTTTTCGGCATCGACTTTTCCCGGTGCGCTCCGCTCTCCGTCATCGTGGACCACCTGACGGAGCGTATCGATAAACACCTTTGCCGCAGGGGTCAGGAACTTGCCTTTGGCGCGCACGATGCCGATCGTCCTTGAAGGTTGCGGAGGAGCAAACTCCACGAGCCCGGCGTCCTCCCGATTGCGATACCGGCGGCCGGCCATTTCCGGCAACAGCGTGACGCCGGCCCCGGCGGCGACCATCGCCATCAGGGTATCAAATTGTCCGCCCTCGAAAACAACGCGGGGATTCAACTGTGCGCGCTTGCAGACCTGCAGCACGTCATCGCGGAAGCAATGGCCGTCTTTCAGCAGGAGGAAAGGTTCCTGCGCAACCTGATCGAGTGTGATGCGTCGGCGACTTCGCCACAGCCGGTGATGCTTCGGGACTGCCAGCAGCATGCGTTCACGCAGCAGCGGTTCGGCGACGAACTCCGGCGAATCGATGGGAAGGCTGAGCAGGGCAAGATCGAGTTCGCCCTCGCCGAGCCTCTTCAGCAGACCATGGGTGAGGTCCTCTACGACGTCGATGGTGACATCTGGAAACGAGTTCGAGCAGCGGCGCAAGGCCTGCGGCAGGACGTAGGGTGCGACGGTCGGAATGACTCCTATAAAAGCCCGGCCGCTGCGCAAGCCGAGCATGGCCTTTACGTCATGGCGTGCGTCTTCGATGCTGTTCAGGATGCGCGCAGTGTGTTCCTGGAAACGCTCGCCGAAGGCCGTCAGGCGGATGCGGCGACCGAGGCGATCGAACAGGCGCGCCCCCAGTTCATCTTCGAGCTTGCGGATCTGCTGGCTGAGCGACGGCTGGGAGACGTGTTCGTGCTCCGCCGCCCGCGTAAAAGATCGGAAACGCGCCACTGCCTGGAAGTAACGGAGCTGATGGAGTTCCATACGTGGAGCCTATGAATTTCATAGGAATTATATATTTGAACTATGCTTCGGAACAACCCAGACTGGGAGGGTAGCGGAAATTACAGACAGATCGAGAAAGCAGGCGGACCCAGCCCGCAACAGGCTGGCAAACGCTCCTGAGGAGCGATGTGACTCCCCGGGACCTCGATCTGGCGAAAGCAAAAGGAGGGTAACAGCATGGCGCGTGTAGCACGAGAGGTAGTCCAGAAGGCCGGCGTTGATGTGGACAAACTGCTTGACCTGCTTGTCCGGAACGCCTCCGCCGAACTGACAACCTATTACTATTACACCATCCTGCGGGTGAACCTGATCGGCCTGGATGGCGAGGGTCTGAAGGAAATCACCGAAGACGCCCGCATTGAAGACCGCAACCACTTTGAAGCATTGGTCCCGCGCATCTACGAACTGGGAGGTCAGATTCCTGACGACATGAAGGCCTTCCATGACATGTCGGCCTGCCCGCCGGCCCACCTGCCCAAGGACCCGAGAGACATCAAGGCGATGCTCGAAATCCTCGTGAGGGCCGAGCGATGCGCCATCGGCGGGTATAACGCCATTTGCAACATGACGGCCGGAAAAGACCATCGGACCTACGACCTGTCGCTTGCCATTCTTCACGAAGAGGTCGAGCATGAGGCGTGGTTCTCCGAGTTTCTTGGGGAAGGACCTTCGGGGCACTTCCGACGGCAGGGGACAGGGTTCTCACGGAATTCGCCCTATACGTCGAAGTTCCTCATCCCTTAAGATGGGTTTGAGACTGGAAGCACAAGCGCCGGCGCGCGGACGTTTGCCTCGATACGTGGTCTTTTGGCAGACGGCTTCGCGCGCCGCCGGATTTTCATGAGGAGGTTGGCATGGCACTGAAAGCAGGTGACGCGGCTCCGGACTTCAATCTTAAAGCAGCGACGGGCGACACGCAGCAGGACTTCAAACTCTCTGACCACAGGGGCAAGAACGTGGTCATCGCTTTTTACGCTTTGGACTTTACTCCGGTTTGACAGAACGAACTCTCGGCATTTCAGGCGAATCTCGCCGAGTTTGCCGGGTTAAACGCCCAGGTCGTGGGCGTCAATACCGATTCCGTTTTCTCCCACATCGCCTTCCAGAAATCCCTGGGAGGGCTGAAATATCCGCTGGCTGCGGACCGTTGGCCTTACGCCGCCACCGCACAGGCCTACGGAATTTTCCCTCCGTCCAAACATGAAATTCCCTTCGTGAACGACCGGGCGATCTTTGTCGTGGATAAGGACGGCAAAATTGCGTGGTCGAAGGTTTACGAGTTGCGTCAATTGCCCGATTTGGACGAGGTCCTCGATACTTTGCAGCACATTTCGTGAAAAGACGTTGGACCCTTGAAGGCTGTCCTTATCACTTACGAGTGAATTGGTAAATCGCACCGGAAGTTCCGGTTTCGGCGGTCAGTTCGCTCGAGGTTTTTGACGGGCCTCACGATGGGCCTTGTTTTCTTTGCGGGCAAGGCGCAGGTTGGCGCTGTGGAGACTCGCGTGGTGCTGAATTTTTTTCATCTTATGTCGCCCGTATTTCTGCACCAGATCGTGGCGTCCTGCACGGCGAGCTTCAGCATGAATGCTTCCGCGGCTTTCCTTCAGCCGCTGCCGTTGATTTTGCAGTTCCTGTTGATGCAGGTTGCTTTTCACCCTGCTGTGCACCTGCACCGAAGGGCTCCCTTTCTGGCTCTGGGCGAAGGCTGCGGGTGCGGCCGTGAAAACCACAGCCAACATCAAATGCAGAAACCGTTGGGAAAGGTTGTTCATCGATGACTCCTTGGAATTTGCGAGTTGCCAGTCCCCTGCACTTGGCGCGCGACCGCCAATCGTCTTCAGTCGTGCAAAGAAATCAGCTTTCGATGCCCCGTTGCTCGTCGGCGTGATTCGTTTCGCCGCATGCCGGGTTTGTGAACTCCCGGACGGCTCAGGGTTTTCGGGCACGTGCTGTATCATATTAGATGGCGTGCTCTGATGCACCTGGAAAAAGCGTGAGGAAAGTGACAATGATAGCCGTGCGATACAGCCTGCTTTGTCTGTGCCTTCTGGCGGCCCCGGCCCTCGGGCAGCAGGCACACACCGGAAAGCAGAACGAGTTGATCGGCGGGAAGCTGATGTTTGTCGGTCGGATGCCCGGCAGTATCGATGCCTGGGTTATTAACGACCTTAAGGCGTGGGGCCGCTATAAGCCGACCCAGGACCCCGAGGGCGTCGACCTCACGATGAGGGCCTACGCACCAGAAACGCGAACGGAATATCAGATGCGCAACGGCATCCCCCAGCCCAGGGAAGTGAAGAAGAAAAACCACGAGCCCGTAATGTTTACTGTGACTGTTACGGACTGGGTCACGGGACAGTTGCTCTGGCAGGCGGAGATCATCGACCGGAAGCCAAAGCGCGACGAAGACCTGCCGCCGGCGAGCGACGTCAAAATCCGCGCCGGCGGATTTTCGGGAGACCAGATAGCACAAGCCATTGTAAGAGAACTTCGGAAGTACGTGGACCATCTGGCTTCGCAGCCGGGAAGCCGTTAACCCCCATCTTAACCGGAGAGTTGTTGCTCCATCTATACGCAGTTGATTTATAAATACTATGAACGTGGCTATTACCGGAGCCGCAGGTTTGTTTGGTCACGCCCTCGTGCAGGTTTTCGGCAGGCGGCATGCAGCTTTCCCAATGGGGCGCGGGGAAGCGGACATTACAAAATACGAGGAAGTGCGTTCAGCCTTTCAGAGGCTTTGTCCGGAGGTTGTGGTCCACGCGGCTGCGATTCCCAGCCCCGATGTTTGTGAGGAAGACCCGCCCCTGGCCTATCTTGTCAACGTGCACGGCACGCGTCACGTGGTGGAAGCCGCGCGGGAGATCGGCGCCGCAGTGGCCTATATTTCAAGCGACGCGGTGTTTGATGGTGAGAAGCAGACGCCTTATCGTGAAACGGATTTGCCCAATCCGCCCACTGTTTACGGGCGCACCAAACTGCGCGGCGAAAAGATAGTCGCAACGCTGCCACGGTATTGGATTTTCCGCGTGGCCGTGCTTTTCGGGCCGGGAAGAGCGAACTTTATTGATAAGGGGCTGCGAAAAATGAAAGCGGGGGAAGATTATGTGGTGACCTCAGACCAGACAGGCGGTGCGCTCTACACTTTGGATGGCGCCCAAAAGATTCTGGAAGTCGTGGAGAGCGGGCGCTGTGGTCTTTTTCATCTTGCAAACAGTGGAATCTGTACTCGTTATGAACTTGCAAAATACGCGGCGGAGAAGGCAGGCCTTGACCTGCGCCATCTGATTGGAATCCCGTCAGGCCAAATGGGCCGTCCGGCCAAGCGGTTAAAGTATGCCGTGATGGAAATGCGCGCGCTTGCTGAGGCTGGTTTTAATCTGCCGCGGCCGTGGCAGGCTGCGCTGGATGACTATCTGCGAACCGTACTTCCACTGGGAAGTAACGTCCCCGCCTGATTCCCTTCATGCATGAACTCAACGTCATGGCCGGGGATAATCCTTCTGCCGAGCTTGAGCACGGATTGGCGGTCCCGCTGAGATTGCCGGCGGTCGCGGGGGATCATGGTCAGAACGCGGGCGTCTTCCGCCCGGCACAGGCAGGCGTCTCCGGCCACGACGGTGTTGAATTCCGGTCCCGGAACGATCACCGAAACGTGTCCCGGAACATGGCCTGAAGTCGGGAAGAGCATCAGCCCGTCCGGCGGCGAATGTGACTCAAGCCAGCGATACTTCGAGGCCGAGCCCAATCGCTTCCGGTCCCACCAGCGCAGCGTGAGTTTTCGAAGCTGATGCATATAACCGGCGGCATGGTCGTACTCAGGCGTTTCCGGATAGTATTTCAGGATCAGCTTCTCCCACTGCTGATCGTTAAAGAGGTCGGAGTAAAGTGAGCAACACCAGTCGTGCGATTCCTGCGTCCCGTAAATGATGCTTTTGGCAAAGAGCGAATTGTTCAGAACGTGGTCAATGTGAAAGTGCGTGTTGATTACGGCTTCGATGTCGGATGTCTTCAGGCCGCGGCGTTCCAACGCCTGGACCAACTGATGGGCCTCGTGCGGCATGCCGGTGTCCACAATCAAATGGCGATTCCCGTTTGACAAAAGGACGGAACTGGCGTTGCGCCAGCTTCCCGGCAGAAGCGCTTCGACGATCCATTGCGAGTTGCTCATGTTCAGCCTGTGACAGGACGGTTCCAGATGGGCGGCACCCCATCGAACCTGGAAAGATGACGCCCAAAGAAAGAAGATACGCCGTCAGGATGCCGTGGTCAAAGATTTCCGGTTCCTGGCCTGATCTTTTCTGTTAATTGCCGGCGTGCAGAGCTTTCACAGTTTCGACAGGCTGACATCCGGAAGCGTGTCCTCCGCTGGGGGAGCGTGGAGCAGGCGGGCCTCCAGGGCCGCGAGGATGTCGGCCTTGGTTATAATTCCCTCTAACCGGCCTTCAGGCGAAGTAACCAGAAGGATGTGTTGCCCACCCTGCCTTCTCAGCAGTCGAAGGGCTTCCATCACATCACAGTCGCTTGGAATTCTCGCCGCCTGCTTCTCAACGATGCTGCGGATAGGGGTTTCCGGCCACAGGCGCGGGTCAATTTTGGCGAGCGACCAAATGGCAGCCGTACCCAAAAGCCGATCGCCCTCATAAACAGGAAAGACGGTATGATGGGAGCGGTTTTGCCCTGCTTCTGCAAGTGCCTGAACCGATGACGATGCCTGGAGCGACATGACATTCTCCTGCATCACTTCACGGACCGGGATGCGGCCCAGTTCCTGGATGCGAAGACCTTCATGCAGCCGTTGATCGCCGGATGCCGAGGCCTCGCCTGAAACTGCATAGGCTACTGCCGCACCAATCAGTGTGGGAATGATGTATGCATGACCGCCCGTGGCTTCAGCGACAAACACGACTGCAGTCAACGGAGTCTTGTAGCCGCCGGCAATAAAAGCGGCCATCCCCACAGCCGCAAAGAGGTCAGACCCCGGGTTATGTGCGATGATCATGGCGAACGCTTTTCCGAATGCTCCGCCTGTCAAAAAGAGCGGTACGAACATGGCGCTGACTCCACCCACTCCCAGAGAAGCCAGAGTGGCGACGAGCTTAAGGATTCCGAAGTTGATCAACTCCAGAGGATTGTGCGGGTGCGTCAGGATATTTCCCACAGCTTCGTAATTCGGACCGAGCGGAATCAGCGTGCCCGGATATGCGGAGATGAATACGAGACCGCAGAGGGCCGTCAGCAGACCTCCGGCGGCAAGTTTTATCCAGTGAGGAACGGGGCATCGAACCATGAACGTGCGAAAGCGCCGGAAGGCAATGTCAAAGGCCATCGCAATCAAACCACAGACGGCCCCCAGAACCGCAGACCACACCAGATCGTTTCGAGAAAATGAACTGCCGCTTGGAAAGTCGAAAAGCGTTCCAGATCCCAGAAACGAAATCAGAGTGACGTAGGAAACAACAGAGGCGATAAGCGAAGGCACAAGCGCTTCGTGCGCCAGATCATCTTTGTAAGGCATTTCGAGCGCGAAAACCAGCCCCGTCAACGGCGCACGGAAGACGGCAGCCATGCCTGCCGCGGCACCACTGATCAGCATGATGCGCCGGTCGCGGGGCTCCAGACCGACGCGGCGCAGCTTCGCCCACAGCCAGGACCCCAGCGCGCCGCCTCCGTAGATGCTTGGCCCTTCCAATGCCGCGCTGCCACCGAAGCCGACTGTCGTTACCGCGGCCAGAAGTTTGGGGATGAAGGGCCGCATATTCACATCGCCATGATGATGATGGTAAGAGCGGATGATTTCTTCGGTGGAGTGCTCATTGGGGTCGGGCGTCAGGTATTGCATGATCAGCCCCGTAGCTACGAACCCAATCAGCATGATCGGGATGATTTGCCAATGATGCAGCAGAAAGCGGTGTAATAAGGGTGGCCAGACCTTGTTGAGAATGATGATGGCAATACATGTAGTGACAAGACCTGCCGCGACCCCGATAATTGGGCCGACGATCAGCCATTTGTGAAGGTCACGGGAATACGTTGCGGCAAGATCCTGGCGGATGATCGATGCATATTTATGCAGGAGTTCGCGGTGAACTTTCTTCTGCTTTATCTGCTCAGGCATGGTCGTTAATTGGCGGTGGAAACTGCCTCCTGAGGCCCGTTAACGGGCTCGGCTTTTTTCACCAGCGATGCGATCGTCTTTCTGGCGCGAGGTCTTCGTCGAACGCTTTCCCTCCGCTAAAGAATCAGGTTCGGTTGGATTGAGGACTCCGATCCGGAACCGCTGGACCTCGCGCTGGTGAAGTTCGGTCAGGCGGGCCAGGAGTTTTTCTCCTTTGGGCAACAGATAAACTCGCACGACACGTTGGTCGCCCGTCCCATGGTCCTTCCGGACCAGCCCTCGGCGTTCGGCCCGCTGCACAAGCCCCACAACCGCGTTGTGGCGCTCCTGAAGAAATTCCGCAAGTTCCGTGATGGTGGCCCACCCCCGACCCGTGAAACCCGCAACGCCGAGAAGAAGCTGGTGTTGCTGGGGCGTCAGGCCGTTTGATCGGGCGGCCTTTTCGCTGAAGCGCAGGAATTTTCGAAGCTGGTAACGGAATTCCGCGAGCTGGCGCAAAGCCTGCAACCTGCCAGGCGTGCCTGAATTCTGCGACGAATGCAGATGCCCCATACGCCAAGTATATCACACTGCGATATGCTTGCAGCGGTCCGTACAACAAACCCATTTGGCACAAGAGGTTGTTGACAAAAGGCCGCGGGCTGAGTGAAGATGAAAGGGTTCAGCTATATGAAATCAGAGGCGTAAGGGACTTTGGAAACGCATTTTCAGAAGAAGGAACGCGGTAAAATACGGTGGCACGTTGTCGATGCTGACGGTGCCGTCCTCGGCAGGCTGGCCGCGCGCGCGGCACGCATCCTTATCGGGAAGGACTCTCCGGACTGGACTCCTCATTCGGACCATCGCGAAGGGATTATCGTTATTAACGCCGAAAAGGTGCGTTTGACGGGGCGAAAGCTTCAGCAGAAGGTTTACAGGCACTACACAGGGTATCCAGGAGGCCTGCGGGAGATTTCCGCGCAGCGGTTGCTGGAAACGCGGCCAGAGCAGGTCGTGCGCGAAGCGGTTTTAGGGATGCTGCCCAAGTCGCGCCTGGGAAGCCGGCTGGCAACAAGGCTGAGAGTTTATGCAGGGCCGAATCATCCGCATCAGGCACAGAATCCTGTGCCGGCCCGCCTGACAATTTAGTAAAAGGATTGGACATCTTGAACCGTTCGTAAGGAGTAGGTGTGGCTGAATTAAATCAATACTGGGGTACTGGACGAAGAAAGACCTCCGTGGCGCGTGTGAGGCTTCAACCCGGCACGGGGAAGATTCTCGTGAATCGCCGTCCCATTGAGGAATATTTTCCATCCGAGGTATTGCGATCGGAAGTTCGCCAGCCTCTAGTTTTCACGGAAACAGACGGCAAGTTTGATATCATGGTAAATGCTCAGGGTGGTGGAATTCATAGCCAGGCGGGAGCCGCCAGGCTGGGTATTTCCCGGGCTTTAGTTCTCTTCGATCCTGAATTGCGTCCCCGTTTGCGACAGAGTGATTTCCTCACACGCGACCCGCGCGCCAAAGAAAGGAAGAAATACGGCCAGAAGGGCGCACGCAAGCGGTTCCAGTTCTCGAAGCGCTAAAATAGAAACAGGTTGGCAGTTGGCTCTCGCGCGCGACTGAAAAACCCGAGCACTTGAGGGCCCCTGATTTTCCAGTGTTGGAGGAGATTTGTCGAATATCACGATGAAGGAATTTCTGGAGGCTGGAGTACACTTTGGCCACCAGACCCGCCGATGGAACCCCAAGATGAAGGAGTACATCTATGGGGAGCGGAACGGCATTTACATTATTGATCTTCAGAAGACCCTCAAGCAGTTTAAGGAGGCCACGAAGTTTCTCGCAGACCTCGCTCGGGAGGGTAAGATCATCCTGTTCGTAGGGACCAAGCGCCAGGCGCAGGAGGCCATTGCCGAAGAGGCCCAGCGCTGCCAGATGTTCTACATCAACCACCGCTGGCTTGGAGGATTGCTGACGAATTACACCACGGTCCAACGGTCGATCCAACGGTTGCGCGAACTGGAGGAGATGAGCCGGGACGGAAGGTATGACCTGCTGACCAAAAAGGAAGTTCAGCGACTGGAGCGCGAGCGCAAACATCTGGAACAGAACCTTGCCGGCATTAAGGACATGCCGGGGCTGCCGGACGCTTTGTTTGTGATCGATTCGAACAAGGAACAGATTGCGGTTTTGGAGGCCCGGAAGCTCGGCATTCCGGTTGTCGCCGTTGTTGACACGAATTGCGACCCTGACCTTGTCGATTATGTGATCCCAGGCAATGATGACGCATTGCGGGCGATCCGGCTTTTTACATCACGCGTCGCGGATGCCATCCTCGAGGGTCGCCAGCAGGCGCTCGAGAAGCAAATGGAGGAAGAGAAGCTTGCGGCCGAGAGGGCTGCTGAGGAGCTTGAAGCCCGGCGTGAAGCGGAATCCATTGAGGCCAGGGAACTGGTTGCCGAAGAAGTGGAAGGGACCTTCGATATCGGCGAGGAAGATTACGAGAAGTATCTGAGGCTGGAAGAGCAGGAGGCGGGGCAGGGCGTCGCCCGTGGCATCACTGGAGAAGAGGACGATTCCGAAATGCGCTCCAAGCCGAAGAAGCGGCAGAAGTTTGCCGGCAAGCCCCGGGGGCGCCATGGTGGTGAAGAAGGTGAATCGGATCTGCTTGGCCTCGATAGCAAATAGGAATTTAAACTGATGACGCGTTGAATCGGTAGGCAGGTCAGGTTTTGCTGCCTACCTTTTTCGTGTCTGGGGGTGACAAGGTAGAATGGCGGTTTCACTGGATACGGTCAAGAAGCTGCGCGAGATAAGCGGCGCGCCCATGATGGAATGCAAGAAGGCCCTGGATGAAGCGGGCGGCGACTTGGATCAGGCTTTCACGGTTTTGCGAAAGCGCGGCCAGGCTGTTGCCGCCAAGAAAGCGGGCCGGACCGCAACGGAAGGTCTTATCGGCAGCTACATTCATGCCGGGGGTAAGATCGGCGTGATCATCGAAGTCAACTGCGAGTCTGATTTCGTGGCCCGCAATGCGGAGTTCCAGCAGTTGGTCCATGACCTGGCAATGCAGGTTTGCGCCACGGACCCCAAATTTATCCGGCGCGAAGACGTGACGCCGGAAATCCTTGAGCGCGAGCGCGAAGTTCTTCGCGCGCAGACGGCGGGAAGCGGCAAGCCCCCGGAGGTGGTGGAGCGAATCGTTGAAGGGAAGCTTCGGAAGTTTTATGAAGAAAACTGTCTTTATGAGCAGCACTTCATCAAGGACGGCACCGGAAATGTTACTGTCGGTGAGTTGATCGCCTCCCGGATCGCCAAGTTCGGGGAAAACATTGTTGTCCGAAGGTACTCCCGCTTCAAGGTGGGTGAATCGGCTGAATCCACTGGGGCAGGAGCGGAACCTGCTTCGGAATAGGAACCGCGCCCAACTCGGCGGGGAAAGAGCGCCTTTAAACGATGAGTGAGCCTGTCTTTCGACGTATTCTCCTGAAGCTGAGCGGCGAAGCGCTCATGGGGGAGCGCGGCTTTGGAATCGATCCTGCCGTGGCTTCGCGTATCGCTTCCGAGGTGCATGAGATCCAGGAGATGGGCGTCCAGGTTGCCGTCGTTATAGGAGGAGGGAACTTCATTCGCGGCGTGGCGGCCTCGCAACACGGGATTGACCGTGTGGTCGCCGACAACATGGGAATGCTGGCGACCATCATTAACGCGCTGGCGCTTCAGGATGCGCTCGAAAAGGCGGGCGCGGTCACGAGGGTCATGACGGCACTGGAAATCCGCGAGATTGCAGAGCCGTTCATACGCCGCCGGGCTATCCGACACCTTGAAAAGGGCCGGGTCGTGGTGCTTGCGGCTGGTACGGGCAACCCATACTTTTCAACGGATACCGCCGCGGCGCTTCGGGCCATGGAGATCAAGGCCGACGTAATCCTCAAGGCGACAAAGGTGAACGGCGTTTACGATGCGGACCCGGCGAAAGTGGCAGATGCGAGAATGATCAGCAGGATCAATTATCTCGATGTCCTTTCGCGCGGGCTTGCGGTGATGGACACCACGGCGATCTCGCTTTGCATGGATAATCATCTGCCGATTGTTATTTTCAACCTGACCGTGCCCGGGAATCTGAAGCGCGTGGTGACAGGCGAGCAGGTTGGTTCTCTTGTGACGGCATAAACAGCGGGTGAAGAGGACCCTTCCATGATCAATGAAACGACAGCAAGCGCGAAAGCGCGAATGGTGAAGGCCTTGGACGACTTGCGGCAGGAATTGTCAACGCTCCGCACCGGCAGAGCCTCCGTGGGAATTTTTGACCATCTGCGGGTGGAATATTACGGAGTGCCAACGCCTCTGAATCAGGTCGCAACGCTCGGAACACCGGAACCGAACCTGGTAACGGTTCAGCCGTGGGACCCGACCCTGCTGCCGGTGATTGAAAAAGCGATTCGGACTTCTGATCTCGGACTGAATCCGGTGAATGATGGAAAGATTTTGCGGGTCCCAATTCCGCCGCTCACAGAAGAGCGACGTAAAGAACTCGTGAAGCACGTCCACAAAGTCGTTGAGAACCATCGGACAGCCGTAAGAAACATCCGCCGCGACGCAAACGAGGAACTGAAACGGCTGCTCAAGGACAAGAAGATATCAGAGGACGACGAGAGGCGGGGACTTGAAGCCATCCAGAAATTGACGGATGAGTATGTCAAGAAACTTGAAGAGCAGGGAAAGAGCAAAGAAGCGGAGATTTTGGGCGGCCACTAGTTGTTTTTGTGCTTGAAGCCTTGACACCGATGTGCCGTCTCGTGTTAGACTTAAAAGGTTTGGTCACAACCTGACTTGACTTAAGGTGTGGGGGGGTCGAGAAGGTCGTAACGACCCTGCCACGCGGAGTTTGAAGGATGCCCACATTCAATCAATTGGTTCGCCGAGGACGAAGGATGGAGAGGTATAAGACTTCGAGCCCGGCGCTCCAGGGTTCGCCACAGAAGCGGGGTGTGTGCATCCGCGTTTACACCCAGACCCCGAAAAAGCCGAACTCGGCCTTGCGAAAGGTCGCTCGCGTTCGCCTGACGAACGGGTTTGAGGTGACAACTTATATCCCTGGTGTGGGTCACAACCTCCAGGAGCACTCGATCGTCCTCATACGGGGCGGCCGCGTCAAGGACCTTCCCGGCGTGCGCTATCATGTGATCCGCGGCACGCTGGATTCTGCGGGTGTTGCGGACCGACGTCAGGGACGGTCGAAGTACGGCGCAAAACGCCCCAAGGCTTCCTGAGCATTCCCTCGCTGAAGACGGATTTGAGGTCCCGGGGGATGCATAAGGAGTTGGATAAGAAATATGCCGCGTAAAGGCTACGTCGAGCAAAGAGAAATAAAGCCGGACCCGGTTTATGGCAGTCCGCTGGTGCAGAAGTTTGTGAACTGCGTGATGTACGAAGGCAAGAAGTCCACGGCACAGAAGATTGTCTATGACGCTTTTGAGCTGATCAGGCAGAAGACGAATGACGATCCTCTTAAGGTTTTCAAGAAGGCGTTGGACAATGTGAAGCCGGCCCTGGAAGTCAAGAGCCGCCGCGTGGGCGGCGCGAACTATCAGGTGCCGGTCGAAGTGAATCGCAACCGCCAGACTTCGCTGAGCGTGCGCTGGATCATTACTTATGCGCGGGCACGCAGCGAGAAATCAATGGTGGAAAAGCTTACCGGGGAACTTCTGGATGCATCGAACAACCGCGGTGGCGCTGTTAAGAAACGTGATGATACGCACCGCATGGCGGAGGCCAACAAGGCCTTTGCTCACTACCGCTGGTAACCCCTGATCAACAGGGTCAACACGGACTTAGCGGGATGTGGTTCGGCCTCGAGCCGCGATCCGCTTGGTGGGTCGTATCCAGCGACCCTCATTGCCAACTGGATTGTGAAAGCATGCGGCCTTCTCCCGTGGGAAGCGGGAGAAGCGGGGTGTTTTGTCGCACAATAGATTTATGCCAAGGTTAGTACCGTTAGAGAAAATTCGGAACATCGGCATCATGGCCCACATCGATGCCGGTAAGACCACCACGACCGAGCGGATCCTATACTATACGGGGATCACTCACAAAATGGGTGAGGTCCACGAAGGCACCGCCGTCATGGACTGGATGGAGCAGGAACAGGAGCGCGGAATCACCATCACCTCGGCCGCCACCACCTGTTTCTGGAAGGACCATCGGGTCAATATCATTGACACTCCGGGACACGTGGACTTTACCGTTGAAGTTGAAAGGTCGCTCCGGGTCCTCGATGGAGCGATTGCCATTTTAGGGGCCGTTGAGGGCGTCGAGCCTCAGACCGAGGCGGTCTGGCGGCAGGCGGACAAGTACCGCGTTCCGCGAATCGTCTTTGTGAACAAGATGGACCGTGTCGGCGCCGACTATGAATCCTGCATCCAGCAACTGCGCACCAAACTGAATGCAAACCCGGTTGTCATCCAGTGGCCGATCGGGTCAGAAGATAATTTCCAGGGTGTGATTGATCTGATCGAGATGAAGGCATACCTCTGGAAGGATGAGACCCTGGGGGCCGCATTTGAAATTGTTGAGGTCCCTTCGCACCTCGCCGATGTGTCGCGACGACGACGGGAAGAGTTGATTGAATCACTCGGTGAGGCGGACGATCAGATTCTTGAGAAATATGTTCACGGGGAAGAAATTTCGGTCGAGGAATTACAGGCCGCCATCCGGCGCGCCACGATCAGTTTGAAAGCCGTGCCCGTCCTTTGCGGTGCGGCGTTTAAGAACAAGGGCGTGCAGCCTTTGCTGGATGCTGTTGTTGCCTACCTTCCCTCCCCGGTCGATATCCCTCCGATAGAAGGCGTTAATCCTCAAAATGAAGAAGAGAAAGTCGTCCGGCGGGCGTCGGATGATGAGCCTTTTTCCGCGCTCGTCTTCAAGATCATGACGGATCCTTTTGTCGGCCAGCTTGCGTTTATGCGGGTCTATTCCGGGGTGCTTAAGAGCGGCGACAGCGTTTACAATCCCCGGCGCGACCGCAGGGAACGTATAGGGCGGCTGCTTAAGATGCACGCCAACAAGCGCGAGGAGATCAGCGAAGTCCGTGCGGGCGATATTGCGGCGGCGGTGGGCCTGAAGAGTGTTTCAACGGGCGATACCGTGTGCGATGAATCGTCACCCGTGGTCTTTGAGGCAATGGAGTTTCCGGCGCCCGTGATTTCAGTCGCTATCGAGCCCAAGACCAAGGCCGACCAGGAAAAGCTTTCGGTCGCTCTTTCGAAGTTAATGCAGGAAGATCCTACGTTCCACGTGCATACCGATCCCGACACCGGCGAAACGCTGATTTCGGGCATGGGCGAGCTTCACCTGGAAATCCTCGTGGACCGCATGATGCGCGAGTTCAAGGTCGGCGCAAACGTCGGCCGCCCGCAGGTAGCTTATCGTGAAACCATTACCAAGCCGAGTGAGGCGGAAGGGAAATACGTTCGGCAGACGGGAGGCCGTGGTCAGTACGGACATGTGGTCCTTCAGGTCGAGCCGCTGCCTCATCTTGATCCCGCGGCTACTGCCGAACTGACAAAGAAAAAGCCAACCAACCGCTTCGACGCAGACCTTCAGTTGCTGTTTCTTGACGAGATTGTGAGCGGCGTTGTGCCTAAGGAATTCATCCCCGCGGTTTATAGCGGAGTTCGCGAGGCGATGGAAGGCGGCGTCCTTGCTGGATACGAGATGACCGGCGTCCAGGTCAAGCTGGTCGACGGGTCGTATCACGAAGTGGACTCTTCGGAAATGGCTTTTAAGATTGCAGGCTCGATGGGATTCAAGGAAGCGGCGAGGAAGGCCCGTCCGGTTCTGCTGGAGCCGGTGATGAGAGTCGAGGTCGTCGTCCCCGAAGAATATATGGGCGATGTCCTTGGCGACCTGAACTCCCGCAGAGGCCGTATCGAAGGCATGGAAAGGCGGGGATCGACGCAGATTATCCGGGCCACAGTGCCCCTGGCGGAAATGTTTGGGTACGCGACGGACCTACGTTCGCGCACGCAGGGTCGCGCCTCGTACTCCATGCATTTTGCGCGATATGAGCCGACTCCGGCGTCGATTTCAGAAGAAGTCGTGGCCCGAGTTCAAGGGCGTGCAGTGGAGAAGTAGGGTGAATATCACCAGGGTGGAACCTGTGTTTTTCGAATTTCAACAATGAGGCGATAGGGTATGGCGAAGGAAAAATTTGACCGGTCGAAGCCGCACATGAACATCGGGACGATCGGGCACATTGATCACGGGAAGACGACGCTGACGGCGGCGATCACGAAGGTGCTGTCGAAGGAGAACCCGAAG
>Ga0209581_1002001_pt1 | contig 21265 bp, 16 predicted proteins | sample Coa_R2_FD_187160 | JGI IMG/M metagenome (GOLD analysis project Ga0209581, IMG submission 187160) | Surface soil microbial communities from Centralia Pennsylvania, which are recovering from an underground coalmine fire - Coalmine... | ecosystem: Environmental > Terrestrial > Soil > Unclassified ...
CGCTCGCCGACCGCCTGACCGAGACGCTCGACTTCATGGAGGCCTGCGGCCTTACCTCGGAGACGACGCCGCAGATCCGCGAGACCGAGTTCTACACCTCGCACGAGGCGCTGTTCCTCAGCTACGAAGAGGCGCTGACCCGCATCGATTCGACCACCGGCGACTGGTACGACTGCTCGGCCCACCTGGTCTGGCTCGGCGACCGCACCCGCCAGGTCGACGGCGCCCATGCCGAGTTCCTCAGCGGCATCAAGAACCCGATCGGCATGAAATGCGGGCCGAGCCTGGAGCCCGACGACCTGCTGCGGCTGATCGACAAGCTCAACCCCGGAAACGAGGCCGGCCGGCTGACCCTGATCACCCGCATGGGCGCCGACAAGGTCGCCCGGTGCCTGCCGCCGCTGATCCGCGCCGTCGCGCGCGAAGGCCGCCGCGTTGTGTGGTGCATCGACCCGATGCACGGCAACACGACGACGACCGCGGCCGGCTACAAGACGCGCTCGTTCGACCGCATCCTCGCCGAGCTGCACGCCGCCTTCGAGATTCACGACGCCGAGGGCAGCCATGCCGGCGGCGTGCATTTCGAATTGACCGGCCAGGACGTCACCGAATGCACCGGCGGCGCCCAGGGGATCAGCGAGGAGCGGCTCGCCGACAATTACCTGACCCACTGCGACCCGCGGCTCAACGCCAGCCAGGCGCTCGAACTGGCCTTCGAGATCGCCGCGGCGCTGAAGGCCCGGCGCCAGGCCAACGGCAACGGCAACGGCAACGGGAGCGGCCGGCGGCACGGGGCGTTGCTGTGAAGGAGGAGGCGTGGCGGAAGACGAGCCCGGCCTGGCGGCCCAGACCGACAGCTACTTTCTGAAGACCAAGGCGATCGTCGGACGTTTCGGCGACCGCGCCGCGACCTATGCGGTGTTCATGCGCCGGCCGGTGATCTCGACGCCGCGCCTGGCGATCGCGTTTCTCGAACGGGCCGCGGCGCGGCGCGGCGTCAAATTCGAGATCGAGCTGTTGTACCCGGAAGGCGAGGCGGTCGGCGCCGGCGAGCCGCTCATGTACATCACCGGCCCGCTCTACCATCTCGTCGATCTCGAGACGCTGCTGCTGCAAAAGCTCGGGCCGGCCTGCGTCGCCGCCTACAACGCCGCGGCGATGTGCGCCGAATTGCCGAAGGCGGCGTTTCTGGCGATGGATGCGCGGCATTGCGCCGGCGCCGAGATGGCCGAGATGATGGCCTATGCCGCCGCGGTCGGTTCGGCCCATGCCCGCAAGGTGGCCGGTGCGGTCGGCTTTGTCGGCTGCGCGGCGGCGGCCAACGCGCATTATTTCGGCCGCGAGGCGGGGCTCGGCACGATGCCGCACGCGCTGATCGGCTATGCCGGCTCGACCGTGCGCGCCGCCGAGATGTTTCACGAGACCTTTCCCGACGAGCCGCTGACGGTATTGATCGACTATTTCGGCCGCGAGACGACCGATGCGGTGGCCTGCGCCCGGCGCTTTCCCGAGCTCGCCCGCGACGGACGGCTGTCGCTGCGGATGGACACGCCGGGCGGGCGCTATTGCGAAGGGCTCGACCTCGCCCGCTCCTATGCGGTGCTCGAAGAACACGCGCCGCAGTCGATCCGCGGCTACCGCACCGACGAGGAACTGCGCTATCTGGTCGGCACCGGGGTCACCGCCGCGGCGCTGTGGCGGCTGCGCCAGGTGCTCGACGAGGCCGGCTTTCCCAAGGTCAGGATCGTCGCCAGCTCGGGTTTCGGCCCGGCCAAATGCCGCATGATGGCGGTCGCCAACGCCCCGATCGACGTCATCGGCACCGGTTCCTACCTGCCCGAACTGTGGTCCGAGACCTATGCCACCGCCGATATCGTCGCCTATGACGGAAAGCCGATGGTCAAGGCCGGCCGCGAATTCCTGCTGCGCCGGCGCTGATCCGCGATCCGCCCCGTCGCGCGCGGGCCGGGCTCGACGCGCTCAACTTCTTCCTCGCCGACGTGCATGGCGGGCTCGGTCCCTATCTCGCCGTCTACCTGCTGACCGTGCGGCACTGGAACCAGGCGGCGATCGGCGTCGCGATGTCGCTCGCCGGGCTCGCCGGGATCGCGGCGCAGACCCCGGCCGGCGCATTGGTCGATGCCACGCGGGCCAAGCGCGCGGTCGTCGTTGCCGCGGCGGCGGTGGTCACCGTCTGCTCGCTGGCGCTGATCGGGCTCGACGGGTTCTGGCCGGTTGCCTGCCTGCAGCTCGCCACCGGCGCCGCCGGCGCCGCGTTCGGTCCGGCGATCGCGGCGATCAGCCTCGGCGTCGTCGGCCATGCGCGGTTCGCCCAGCGCAACGGCCGCAACGAGGCGTTCAACCATGCCGGCAACGTCGCCGCGTCGCTGGCCGCCGGCGCCGCCGCCTATGTCTGGGGAGCGATCGTCGTCTTCGTGCTGATCGCGCTGACCGCCGCGGGCAGCCTCGCCAGCGTCCTCGCCATTCCGGGCGGCGCGATCGACCACGACCGCGCCCGCGGGCTCGGCGACGGCGAGCGGGCAGCGCGGCCGTCGAGTCTGGGCGTCCTGCTGGCCAACCGCACCCTGCTGCTGTTCGCCGCCTGCGCCTTCCTGTTCCACCTTGCCAACGCGGCGATGCTGCCGCTGGTCGGGCAGAAGCTTGCCGGCGGCGACGCGGGCGGCGGGATCAGCCTGATGTCGGCCTGCATCGTCGCCGCCCAGCTCGTCATGGTCCCCGCCGCCTTGCTGGCCGGCGGCAAGGCCGACCAATGGGGCCGCAAGCGGCTGTTTCTCGCCGGGTTTGCGATCCTGCCGATCCGCGGTGTGTTGTATACGCTGTCCAGCGACCCGTTCTGGCTGGTCGGCGTCCAGCTCCTCGACGGCATCGGCGCCGGGCTCTACGGCGCGCTGTTTCCGCTCGTCGTCGCCGATCTGACGCGCGGCACCGGGCGCTTTAACGTCAGCCTCGGCGCCGTCGCCACCGGGCAGGGGATCGGCGCCGCCTTGTCCAACGCGCTGGCCGGCGCGATCGTCGTCGCCGCGGGCTATTCGGCGGCGTTTTTCGCGCTGGCAGGGATCGCCGCGCTGGCCCTGGCCCTGTTCTGGGGCCTGATGCCGGAGACCGGGGGAGGCCGATGAGCGCGCCGTACATCGCTGCGGTCACCGTCTTTGCCCTGACCTATCTCGTCGTCGCGCTCGGCAAGGTGCCGGGGCTGCGCCTCGACCGCGCCGGCGCCGCGCTGGTCGGGGCGAGCCTGATGCTCGCCGCCGGCGTGCTCGGCGTCGACGAGGCGGCGCGCGCGGTCGATCTCGCCACCCTGGCGCTGCTGCTCGGGCTGATGATCGTGGTCGCCAATCTGCGGCTCGCCGGCGTTTTCGCGCTGGTCGGCGGCGGCATCGTCGCCGCCGCGCGCCACCCGCTCGCCCTGCTCGCCGCCATCGTCGCGGTGTGCGGCACCTTGTCGGCGTTTCTGCTCAACGACGCGATCTGCCTGGTGATGACGCCGCTCGTCGTCGAGCTGACGCGGCGGCTGCGGCGCGATCCGGTCCCCTACCTGCTGGCGGTGGCGATGGCCGCCAATATCGGCAGCGTCGCGACGATCACCGGCAATCCGCAGAACATCCTGGTCGCCGGGTTCTCGCATATCGCCTATGCCCGCTTCGCGCTCGCCCTGTCGCCGGTGGCGGGGATGGGCCTCGCCGCCGCCTTCGTGCTGATCGCCGCGATGCACCCGGGCGAATTCCGCAGGCCGCAGCGCAGCGACCTGGCGCCGTCGCCGCGCACCCGGCTGCACGGCTTCCTCGCCGCCAAGGCGGCGCTGGCGACAATGCTGATGATGGCCGCGTTTTTCGCCGGGGTGGCGCCGGCCAAGGCCGCGCTCGTCGCCGGCGGCGTGCTGCTGCTGACCAACCGCCTGCGTAGCGTGCGCATCTACAGCCAGATCGACTGGCCGCTCCTGGTCATGTTCGCCGGGCTGTTCGTCGTCGTCGCCGGGTTCGAGAAGGCGGTGCTGACGCCCGATGCGCTGGCCGCGATCGGGCGGCTGCACCTCGACCGCCTGCCGGTGCTCGCGGCGGCGACGGCGGCGCTGTCGAACCTGGTCAGCAACGTGCCGGCGGTGCTGGTGCTGCGCCCGTTGGTCAGCGGCGAGCGGGCCTGGCTCACCGTGGCGATGGCCTCGACCCTGGCCGGCAACCTGACCCTGGTCGGTTCGGTCGCCAACCTGATCGTGGTCGAGATGGCGCGCGCCGCCGGGGTCCGGATCGGGCTGTGGGCCTATGTCCGGGTCGGGCTGCCGCTGACCGTCTTGACGATCCTCGCCGGGCTGTGGTGGCTTGCGGCATGATTTTTTTCAGCGAAAGCGGCCTCACCGATCCCGCCCGCCTTGCCGCCTGGGACGAGTGGTATCTCGGCCACCTCGCCGCGATGGTCGCGGTGCCCGGCGTCGCTTCGGCGCAGCGCTTCCGCGCGCTCGACGCCGGGGTGCCGCCGTCGCTGGCGATGTACACCGTCGCCGGCCCCGAGGTGTTCGACGGCGAAGTCTACCGCCGCACCCGCGGCATGGGGCCGTTCCTGCCCGTCGTCGACGAGCGGCTGCACCGGCGCAACCTGTTCCGCGGGCTCGACGCCGCGCCCGAGGTCAAGGACGGCCGGGTGCTCGCCGTGCTCGACCGCGCCGCGCCGGAGCCGGGCGGCGGCGTCGTCTGGCTCGAGGCGGCCGGGCTCGACCGCTCGACCCCCTGGCGCGGCATCGCCGTGTGCCCGGACGCGGCGGCGGCGCATGCCCTCGGCGGCGCCGCCTACGCGCCGGTCACCGGCTATTTCCGCGCGTCGGGCGAGACCCGGGTCAACCGCTTCGGCCAGGGCATCGGCCGCGAGCTGCCGGGCTGGACGCCGCGCCCGCGCCCGCCGCGCACCGCGATGGAGGGGCGGTTCTGCATCGTCGAGCCGCTCGACCCGGCGCGCCACGCCGAAGACCTCTTCGCCGCCAACAGCGAGGACCGGGACGGCCGCAATTTCACCTACTTCACCTACGGTCCCTTCGCCACGCTGGCGGACTACCGCGCCTGGGCGGAGGCCGCCGCCGGGCGCGACGACCCGATGGTGCACGCGATCGTCGACCGCGCCGCCGGCAAGGCGGTCGGCGTCGCCAGCTACAACCATATCCAGCCGGCGATCGGCTCGATCGAGATCGGCGGGCTGGTGTTCAGCCCGCTGCTGCAGCGCCGGCCGGCGGCGACCGAGGCGATGTACCTGATGATGCGCCGCGTCTTCGACGACCTCGGCTATCGCCGCTACGAGTGGAAATGCGATTCGCTCAACGCCCCATCGCGCGCCGCCGCGGCGCGGCTCGGCTTCCAGTACGAAGGGCTGTTCCGCCAGGCGACGATCACCAAGGGCCGCAACCGCGACACCGCCTGGTTCTCGATCCTCGACGGCGAATGGCCGGCGCTGCGCGCCGCCTTCGAGGCCTGGCTCAGCCCCGACAATTTCGACGCCGCCGGCCGCCAGAAGCGCAGCCTGGCGAGCTTCCGCTGAGGCTCAGCACCATTCCTCTTCGGCCGGCGGCGGCGGGTCGCTGTCCGGGTCGTGCGCGGTCAGCACGATGGCGCCGTGCACGCCGCCAAAATCGAGGCGCGTGCCGCCGGCGAGCCGCACCGTGCCGGCGGGCTCGACCTCGCGCACCGTGCCGTCGGGCAGCACCGCCTCCCAGCTCGCCTTCGACAGATTGCGCAGCACCAGCACCGCCGGATCCTGCGGATGGCGCCGCACCTCGGCGACGATGCCGTCGGCGGTGCGCGGCTGCAGCCCGGCGATCTCGCGCACGGTCAGGCTGAGCCCGGCGGCGAGCCGGGTGCGCGCGGCGCCGATCTGCAGCCAGAAATCGCCGCTCAGCGCCGGCGCCGGCGGCAGCGGGTCGACCTCCGGCGCCTGATAGGGCGGCAGCGAGCCGAACGGCCACAGGAACTCGCGCTCCGGCGACACCTCGCGCCCCTTGAGGATGGTCGAGGCGAGGACGACGAACGACACCAGCGCGATCAGCACCTCGTGCAGCGGGCTCATCAGGGCGAAGGCGCCGGTGTAGAAGCGGATCGCGTCCCAGGCATCGTGCAGCAGATTGGCGATGGCGAAGCCGACGGCGACCGCCAGCACCGCCTTCCACGCGCTGTGGCGATGCAAGGCCGCCAGCCCGACGAAATAGCCGAGCGCGCCGCTATAGGCGATATGGCCGAAGACGTTGACGAGCAGCCGCGGCGCGCTGATCAGCGCCCCGTAGCTCGGCACATAGATGAACATCGTTTCGAGATAGGCGAAACCGGTGGCCGAGGCGGCGGCGATCAGGATGCCGTCGAGCGGCTCGCGCAGCCCGTATTTGCGCTCGCGGTGGTGCGACAGCAGCCGGCCGAAGCCGAACACGGCGGCGAGCGGCACCGCCTTGACCGCCTCCTCGACGAGGCCGGGGGAGATCGCCTTGGGCAGGGCGCGCTCGGCCGCGACAATCAGGTCGAGGATGACGGCGTCGAAGGCGAAGGCCAGCGCGGCGACCAGCAGGACATAGGGAAACGGCTGCTTGCGGCCGCACCACAGGAACACGAGGTAGAGGTTGACCAGCGAGAAATACGACGACAGGCACCAGAAGAACGCATCCTCTTGCTTGGTCCCCGCGAGGATCAGCAGCGCCGCGGCAAAGCTCGCCGTGGTCAGCCCCGGCCACAGAAAGGCGCGCTTGCGCAGGTCGCGAAACGGCAGCAGAAACGGCAGCATCTCGGTGCGCGAGATGTCGTCCCGCACCGCCGTGCCCGCCGCGCCGTCGCCCGGTTGCGTGTTCATCGGGCTATGCTAGCGTTACGGTACCGAGGCGGCAATCGCGCTTGCCCATTACGGTTGCGGGTGAGGGGTCTGGGCATGAGCACAGCGCCGGCGCCGCCGCTGGCCCTGATCGCGACGGTCACCGCGATCGGCTTTTCCGCGCTGCATGTCGTGGTACCGGTGCTGCCGGTGATCGCCGCCGCCTTCGCCGCCCCGCCGGAGGCGGCGCAATGGGTCCTGACCCTGTACTTTATCGGCATCGCCGCCGGGCAGCTGTTCTACGGCCCGGTCAGCGACCGTTTTGGCCGCCGCCCGGTCCTGCTCGCCGGGCTGGCGGCGTTTCTCGCCGGCACCGCGCTGTGCGGCTTTGCCTGGTCGCTGCCGGTCCTGGCCGGCGCCCGCATCGTGCAGGCGCTGGGCGGTTGCGCCGGGCTGGTGCTGGGCCGGGCGATCATCCGCGACGTATGCGAGCGCGAGGCGGCGACCCGGGCGATCGCCCTGGTGATGATGGCGATGACCCTGGCGCCGGCGGTCTGCCCGGCGGTCGGCGCCTATCTCAGCGAATGGTTCGGCTGGCGCGCGATTTTTGCGGTGCTGGGCGGGCTCGGCGCGGCGGCGCTGGCGCTGACGGCGTGCCGGCTCGCCGAGACCAATCGCGGCGGCGCCGCGCTCGATCTCGTCGGCATGGCCCGCGCCTATGCCCTGCTGCTGCGCTCGCGCACCTTCGCGATGTTCGCCCTGTGCAGCGCCTGTTCGAGCGCGTCGTGGTTCGTCTTCATCGCCAGCGCGCCGTATCTGCTGGCCGAGCGTCTCGGCGAGCCGCCGAGCACCTATGGGTTGATGATCCTGATCCCGATGGCCGCCTATATGCTCGGCAACGCCGCGGCGGCGCGGCTCGGTCGCAGGCTCGGCAGCACCGCGCTGTTCGTCGCCGGGCTGGTTGTCTCGCTCGCCTCGGGCGCGCTGATGGCGGCGTGGTGCGCCGCCGGGCTCAGCGTCTGGGCCTTGTTCGTGCCGATGGCGGCCAGCTCGATCGGCAACGGGCTCAGCCAGCCGGCGGCGCTGGCGGCGGGGTTGAGCGTCTATCCCCGGCTCGCCGGCACCGCCTCGGGGCTGATGGGGTTCCTGCAGATGGCGGTGTCGGCGCTCGGCACGGTCGCGCTCGGGATGCTGCCGCGCGACGCCTTCGCCACCGTGGCGGTCGTCGGCCTCGCCCAGATCGGGGCGCTGGCGCTCGGCCTCGGGGCGCTGGCGCCGCGCCGCGAGGCCGGTACCGCGGGCCGGCAAAATGCTCTAAGACGAGGCAGGTTCCTTGCGCGGAGGAGGCGGGCATGATCGACGAAACCCACGATGCGAAGCGCCAAAGCTGGGTCGCCTCGGCGCGCGGGCACGGCGAATTCCCGCTGCAGAACCTGCCGCTCGGCGTGTTCAGCCCGCCGGGCCGCACCGCTCCCGACGCGCGGCCGCGCGGCGGCGTCGCGATCGGCGACATGATTTTCGACCTCCGCGCCGCGCTGGCCGCCGGGCTGTTCTCGGGCGAGGCGGCGAGCGCGGCCGAGCTCGCCTCGGGCAGCACGCTGAACCCGCTGATGGCGGCGCCGCCGGCGCTGCGCCGGGCGCTGCGGCGCCAGGTCTTCGCGCTGCTCGCGGAGGGCGGCGCGGCCGAGGCCAAGGCCGATGCGGTGCTGCACCGGGCGGCGGCATGCACGATGCACCTGCCGGCCAAGATCGACAATTTCACCGATTTTTTCGCCGGCATCCACCACGCCACCAATGGCGGCCGCCGCCGCGACCCGAACAATCCGCTCAACCCCAACTACAAATACGTGCCGGTCGCCTATCACAGCCGGGCCTCCTCGGTGCGGCCGTCGGGGGTGCCGGTGCGGCGCCCGTGCGGTCAGCGCAAGCTTCCCGACGAGGCCGCGCCGACTTACGGCCCGTGCCGCAAGCTCGATTACGAGCTCGAACTGGCGGTGTGGATCGGCCCCGGAAACCGCCAGGGCGAGCCGATCCCGATCGCCGAGGCGGGGGCGCATATCGTCGGGCTCGGTCTCGTCAACGACTGGTCGGCGCGCGACATCCAGCAATGGGAATCGGCGCCGCTCGGCCCCTTCCTCGGCAAGAGCTTCGGCTCCACCGTATCGCCGTGGATCGTCACCGCCGAGGCGCTGGCGCCGTTCCGCGTCGCCCAGCCGCCGCGGCCGGCCGGCGACCCCCGGCCGCTGCCGCACCTATGGGACGAGGCCGACCAGCGCGACGGCGCCTTCGACATCGCCCTCGAAGCCCTGGTGCACACCGCCGCGATGCGCGAGCGGGGCCTGCCGCCGCACCGCATCTCGGCGAGCAACGCCACCGACCTCTACTGGACCCTGGCGCAGCTCGTCGCCCACCATACCAGCAACGGCTGCAACCTGATGCCCGGCGACCTGTTCGGCACCGGCACAATCTCCGGCCCGACCGAGGACGGCTGGGGCAGCCTCAGCGAGCAGAGCCTCGACGGCAGCCGCACCCTGACCCTGTCCTCGGGCGAGACCCGGAGCTTTCTCGAAGACGGCGACGAGGTGGTGTTCCGCGCCCATTGCCGGCGCGACGGCTACGCCCCGATCGGCTTCGGCGAATGCCGCGGACGGGTGCTGCCGGCGGTACTATGAGTGCAGCCGCATCATCGCGCCGAGCAAGGTGATACCGGCCGCGAGCATCACCCCGGTGCGCACGGTAAGGCGCAGCGCCATCGTGTCCATCTTCGCTTCGAGCTCGCGCCGCACCGTCGCGATGGCGACTTCGAGCTCGTGCCGGGTCGTTCCCATGGCGACTTCGAGCTCGTGCCGGGTCGTCCCCATGGCGGCTTCGAGCTCGTGCCGGGTCGTCTCGATGGCGACTTCGAGCTCGTGCCGGGTCGTCTCGATGGCGGCGGAGAGTTCCCGCCGGCTCGCCTCCAGGTCGGAGCGAAGCGCGCGTTCGGTCGTGTCGAGGTCGTGGCGGGTTACCAGCTCGGTCATCACGAACTCCCGCGCCGCCTCGGCATGGGCCTCGGCCTGGTCTTGCGGCACGCCGGCATCGCGCAGCTTTTTAGCATAACCGAGGCTGTCGAACGCAAACGCCATCGGGCATTCCTCGCGGGCGGGTTTCCCGCTTATCCTACCTCCATCGGCGGAGGAAACAACTTATGGTCGATGCCCTCGGCTGGCGGATCAAGTTCGGCGTCATCGCGCCGTCGACCAACACCGTGGTCCAGCCGGAATTCGACGCGATGGCGCCGCCCGGCGTCACCAATCATTTCGGCCGCATCCACATTCCTAACGATCCGCTCGGCGGCGACGACGATTTCACCCGGCTGATCGAGACCGTGCGGCGGGAGCTGATGGCGGCGGTAGACCGGGTGATGACCTGCGAGCCCGCCCATCTGATCATGGGCATGTCGTCGGAGACCTTCTGGGACGGGCTCGAAGGCAGCGAGCGGCTGCGCGAGCGGGTCGAGGCGCGCGCCGGGGTCCGGGTCACGATGGGCTCTGACGCGGCGCGCCAGGCGCTCGCCCGCTACGGCATGATCCGCCGCCTCGGCATCGTCACCCCCTACATGCCGGTCGCCGACGCCCAGGTGCGGCGCTTCTTCACCGATTGCGGCTTCGAGGTGGTCCGGCTTCACGGGCTCCAGTGCAAAAGCCCGGTGCTGATCGCGCATGTCGGCGAGGCGGAATTGCGCGAGGCGATCCGCCGCGTCGACGGCGAGGGGATCGAGGCGATCGTGCAGGTCGGCACCAACCTGGCGATGGCCCGGCTCGCCGGCATCGCCGAGATCTGGCTCGGCAAGCCGGTCGTCGCGATCAACACCGCGACCTACTGGTGGGCCTTGCGGCGCAACGGCATCGCCGACCGCGTCGCCGGCTTCGGCACGCTGCTCGAGCGCCACTGAGGGCGCTCCGCGCTATTAAGGCTTCGTCAATCCCCGCTCGCGTAAAAATTGCCCTCCGGTTCGTGGTGGAGCGGGACAACGTGATCTCTCTTCTTGCCGATCGGCGGCCGCCGTCGCCGCGCAAAGGCGAATGGGCGCTGGCGAGCGTGCGCCCGGTCACCTTGTTGATCGCGTGCGGCATCGTGCTGGTCACCGGCCTGCTGATCGTGACCCTGCTGACCGTTGGCAGCCTGCACGATTCGGCGCTGGCCGGTACCCGGCGCGAGCTGGCGCGGATCGACGGCATTTTGGCCGAGGCGGCGAGCCGGCCGCTGAACTCGGCCGACGGCGTGCTGCGCGCGCTCGCCAAGCGGCTCGGTCCGAACCGCGACGGGCTCGCGGCGCCGGAGGTGGCGCGGGCGCTGGCCGACGGGGTCGGTCCGGGCTCGCCGCTGGCGACCATCGCCCTCGTCGGCGCCGATGGCGAGTTCGTCAACAGCGTCGGCTGGTGGCCGCCCAACGCCGCCAACACCGCCGAGCGCGACTTCTACAAGGCGCTGCACGCCGATCCCGGGCTCGACCGCGCGATCGGCGCGCCGATCGAGGATTTGCGCACCGGCGCCAAGCTGATCCCGCTGGCGCGGCGCATCGCCGACGCCTCCGGCGCCACCCTCGGCTACATCGTCGGCGCGATCCCGGTCGCCGAGTTCGAGTCCCTGTTCGGCGCGGTGCAGTTCGGCATCGACGGCAGCGTCGCGCTGCAGCGGGTGGACGGGACGACGCTGGCGCAATATCCGATGCACAGCCGCACCGCCGGTCCGCGCCTGCAGGCTGCCGCCGCGCTGCCCGGCTATCCGCTGTCGATCCTCGTCGCCCGCAGCCAGGCCGCGGCGCTCGACGATTGGGCGCACCAGGCCTCGATGTTCGGGCTGTTCGCGCTGGCCGGCGCCTGCGGCATCGGCACGATGCTGTACCTGATCGCGCGCCAGCTCCGCATCCATGCAGCGCTCGCCGCGGTGCGCGCCGAAAAGCTCGACATGGAGCACGCGCGCGTCGTCGCCGAGGCGGAGCTGCTGAAGAAGGATCGGCTGTCGGTGCTCGGCCAGCTCACCGCGACGGTGGCGCACGAATTGCGCAACCCGCTGAGCGCGATCCGCAACACCCTGTTCAGCCTGAAGGAGATGGCGGCGGGCGGCGGGCTCAAGCTCGACCGCCCGATCGCCCGGATGGAGCGCAGCATCGAGCGCTGCAACCGCATCATCGGCGACCTGCTCGAATACGCCCGCACTCGGGAGTTGCGCCGCACCGCGATCGGCTTCGACGCCTGGCTGCGCGAGATCGTCGCCGAGCAGAGCCTGCCGGCGACGGTGACCCTGGTCGAGGAGCTCGGCGCCGGCGACGCGCTGGCGCTGATCGACGGCGAGCGCGTCCGCCGCGTCGTCGTCAACCTGCTCGAAAATGCCGTCCAGGCGCTCGCCGAGATGCCGGCCGACGGCGGCGAGCGGCGCATCGCCGTGCGCACCCGCGTCGTCGACGGGAACATCGAGTTCGCCCTCGAAGACACCGGGCCCGGCATCGCGCCGGAAAATCTGGAGCGCATCTTCGAGCCCCTGTTCAGCACGAAAAGCTTCGGCACCGGCCTCGGGCTTGCCACGGTCAGACAGATCGTCGGCCAGCACGGCGGCACCATCGACGTGGCCAGCGAGCCGGGGCGGGGAACCTGCTTCACGGTTCGCCTGCCGCTCGGCGAAGCGGTAAAGGAGGCAGCGTGAAACAGCGTGTGCTGATTGTCGACGACGACCGCGACCATGCGGAAAGCCTGGCCGACGTGCTCGAAATGCGTGGCCATCCGGTCGAGCTGGCGCACAGCGGGGAGGAGGCGGTCGAACGCTTCCGCGGCGCCGAATTCGATCTCGTCCTGCTCGACGTCAAGCTGCCCGGAATCAACGGGGTCGAGACCTTTGTCGAGCTGAAGCGCATCCGCCCGACCGCGCGGGTGATGATGATGACCGGCTACAGCCTCGAACAGCTGATCGCCCAGGCGATCGAGGGCGGCGCGCTCGGCGTGCTCTACAAGCCCTTCGCCGCGACCCAGCTTCTCGAAGCGCTCAACCAGGTGACGGCGCGCGGCACCGTGCTGGTCGCCGACGACGACCCCGATTTCGTCGACAGCATCGTGCCGATTCTCGAAGCCGGCGATTACGAGCTGCAGCTGGCGTCGAGCGGGCGCGAGGCGCTGGCGCAGATCGAGCGGCGGGCGCCCGACTGCCTGATCCTCGACCTCGGCCTGGCGGTCCTTTCCGGCCCCGAGCCGATGGCCCGGCTGATCGACACCTGCCATAGCGTGCCGACGATCCTGGTGACCGGCGGCTACGGCGCCGAGGCGGAAGCCTGCGTCGCCGGGTTTCAGACCCGCATTCACGGGCTGCTGCTCAAGCCGTTCGATCCGAGCGCGCTGTTGGCGGCGGTCGGCGCCGCGGTGGCCCCGGCAAAATAGCCGGTCCCTGCGATGACGCAGAGCAGCACCTTGCGGCGCTCGATCCTGATCGTCGACGACGACGCCGATTTCGCCGACTCGCTGGTCGACATCATCGAACCGCATGGCTATGAGATCGTCGTCGCGGCGACCCCCGAAGCCGCGCTGGCGCGGATCGAGCGCGCCGGCGACGGCGAGGCCGAGCCGCCGGTGGTGTTTGTCGATGTCCGGCTCGGGGTGACCTCGGGGGTCGATGTGCTCGGGCGGCTGCGCGCGGTGCGGCCCGACCTGATCTGCGTCGTGATGACCGCCGAGCTCGACACTCAGACGGCGATCGCGGCGCTGCGCCGCGGCGCCTACGACTATTTCGACAAGTCCTGCGACCCGGGTTCGCTGCTCGCGGTGCTGGACCGTTGCTTCGACCTCGTCGAATTGCAGCGCGAACGCCGCGCCGCCTACGAGGCGCTGCGCCTCGCCAAGGAGGAGGCGGAGGCGGCAAGCCGCGCCAAGTCCGGGTTCCTGGCGACGATGAGCCACGAATTGCGCACCCCGCTCAACGCGATCATCGGCTTTTCCGAGATGATGCTGCGCGAGGTGCTGGGCCGGCTCGGCAACGAGCAGTACCGCAGCTACGTCGCCGACATCCACGCCAGCGGCACCCACCTGCTCCAGATCATCAACGACATCCTCGACCTGTCGAAAGCGGAATCGGGCAAGCTCGAACTCCACGAAGACGTGTTCGACCTGCACGAGATGATCCGCGCGGTCGCGCAGTTGACCTGCGCCCGCATCGGCGAGGCCGGCCTGTCGCACGCGACGCATCTGCCGGGCGACCTGCCGCTGCTGCGCGGCGACGAGCGCAAGACCAAGCAGGTGCTGCTCAACCTGGTGACCAACGCGGTCAAGTTCACCCCGCCGGGCGGCCATATCGAGATCGCCGGCCGGTTCGACCCGGCGACCGGACTGGCGCTCACCGTGTCCGATACCGGGATCGGCATCGCCGAAGAAGACCTCGACCGTGTGCTCGAACCCTTCGTCCAGGTCGATTCCTCGCTGAGCCGCCAGCATCAGGGCACCGGGCTCGGCCTGCCGCTGGTCAAGGCGATCATGGAACTGCACGGCGGCAGCGTCGTCATGCAGAGCGAGGTCGGCGTCGGCACCCGGGTTACCGTGACCTTCCCGCCCGAGCGGGCGGTGGCTGCGCACGCCGCGCTCACCGCCGCGTGACGCTCGCCGTCCAGCTCGGATAGGGGCCGAGCGGCGCCGCCGACGTCACCGCGCGCATGATCGCGCGCGCCAGGCAGTCGGCCGCGGCGTGGCCGAGCCGGGTGAGCTGCGCCGGGTCGGGCGTGCCGCCGCCGCCGGTCGCCAGCGCAAACACGGTGTCGCCGTCGAACGGCGTGTGCGCCGGGCGGATCGCCCGGGCGAGGCCGCCCTGCGCCATCATCGCCAGGCGCTTGCAGGCGCCGCGGTCGAGCGCGGCGTCGGTCGCGACCACCGCGATCGTCGTGTTGGCGCCCGCCGCCGCCGCGGCGCAGGCCGAATAATCCTCGGGGTCGAGCGGCGCCGCCGGCGGCTCCGGCTGAGCCGGAATCTCGCCCGGCAACGCCAGCTCGGCCGCCCAGAGCCTGCCGTTGTCCGGCCGCGCGACGCTGCCCCAGCTGTTGACCGCGACCAGCGCGCCGACGGTGGCGCCGTCCGCCAGCACCAGCGAGGCGCTGCCGAGCCCGCCCTTGAGCCGCCCCGCCTTGGCGCCCAGCCCGGCGCCGGCATTGCCGAGGGCGAAATCGCGCCCGGCCGCCGCCGCCGCGGCGCGGCCGAGCCGGCGATAGGGCGGCGCGCCGCGCCACGCCCGGCGCCCGGGAAAGCCGAGGTCGAACAGGATCGCCGCCGGCACGATCGGCACCCTGACCTCGCGCACCGCAAAGCCGCGTCCCGCCTCGGCGAGCGCCTCCATGACCCCGCCGGCGGCGTCGAGGCCGAAGGCCGAGCCGCCCGACAGCACCACCGCATCGACCCGCTCGACCAGGGTCGAGGACTCGAGCAGCGCGGTCTCGCGGCTGCCCGGCGCGCCGCCGCGCACATCGACCGCGGCGACCGCCGGCGCCTCGGCGACGACGACCGTGGTGCCGGTGATGCCGGCCGCGTCCTCGGCCTGGCCGACGAGGATGCCGGGAACGTCGGTGATCAGGTTGCGCGGACCCGGTGCGGCCATGTTCGCTGCCTCGGCTTCGCTATAGCATGATCGCCGCCGTCCTGTCGGGGAGAAGGCCATGCCGACCACCGTGATCAAGAACGCCGCCTGGGTCGTCGCCTGGGACGCCGGCGCCGGATCGCACGTCTACCGCCGCGATGTGGATGTCGCCTTCGACGACCGCATCCTCTTTATCGGGCGCGGGTTCGCCGGCGCCGCCGAGCGGGTCGTCGCCGGCGAGGGGCTGTGCGTCATTCCCGGCCTCGTCGACATCCACGCGCATCCGCATCACGAGCCGCTCTATCGCGGCATCCGCGAGGAGCACGGCGTGCCCGGCATGTACATGACCGGGCTGTACGAGCGTTCGCAGGCGCTGTCGGCACCGGATGACGAGGCGCGTGCGGCGAGCGCCGAATTCGCCTTTGCCGAGCTGCTGCAATGCGGCGTCACCTCGCTGGTCGACATCTCGGCGCCGTGGGACGGCTGGATCGAGCTGTTCGCCAAGAGCGGCCTGCGCGGCTTTCTCGCGCCGGGTTACGCCTCGGCCCGCTGGTTCATGAAGGACGACCACGAACTGCACTACGCCTGGGACGAGAAACGCGGCCGCGCCGGGTTCGAGCGCGCGCTCGCGGTCATCGACCGGGCCGCGGCGCATCCCTGCGGCCGGCTGTCGGGCGTCGTCTCGCCGATGCAGATCGACACCTGCACCGAGGACCTGTTGCGCGACAGCCGCGCCGCAGCGCGCGAGCGCGGCCTGCCGTTCACGCTGCACGTCGCGCAAAGCGTCGTCGAGGTGCGCGAGATGATCCGCCGCCACGGCAAGACGCCGATCCAGTGGGCCGCCGAGCTCGACCTCCTGGGCCCCGGCGCGATCCTCGGTCATGCCCTGTTTCTCGACACCCATTCCTGGGTCCGCTGGTGGACAAGGCGCGACCTCGACCTGCTCGCTGCCGGCGGCTGCGCCGTCGCCCATTGCCCGACCCCGTTCGCCCGCTACGGCCAGATGATGGAGAATTTCGGCGACTATCGCCGCGCCGGCGTGGTGATGGGGCTCGGCACCGATTGCAGCCCGCACAACCTGGTCGAGGAGATGCGCAAGGCGGCGGTCTTGGCGCGCATCGCGGCGCGCGACATCAAGACGGTATCGACTGCCGACCTGTTCCATGCCGCCACGGTCGGCGGCGCCGCCGCGCTGCTGCGCGACGATCTCGGCCGCCTCGCGCCGGGGATGAAGGCGGACCTGGTTTTGCTCGACCTTGCCTGCCCGCAGATGCAGCCGGCGCGCGACCCGCTGCGCGCCTTCGTCTACCACGCCGCCGACCGCGCCGTGCGCGATGTCTTCGTCGACGGCGTCCAGGTGGTCGCCGGCGGCCGCTGCACCACCCTCGACCAGCCCGCCGCCGGCGCCCGGCTGCGCGCCGCGCAGCAGCGCATGGAAGCGGCCGCCCCCGGCCGCGACTATCTCGGCCGCAGCGCCGACGAGATCACGCCGCTAAGCCTGCCACTATCCCCCTGATCTCGCCGAGCGCACCGCCCGTTCCGAAGTCGCGCACCAGGGCGAACAGCCGGTCGCCGCGGGCGCCGAGGCGGGGGCGGACCAGCGCGTCGAACTTTTCCCACATGTCGTCCCAGCCCATCGGGTTGCCGGGATGGCCCTTGCCGACCGGGATGTGGCGTTGGGCGCCGCTGCCGTCGGCGAATTCGAGCGCCAGCCGCGCTTCGGTGTAGCCGATCGCCGGGTCGGCCACGACCTCGACCTTTTGCGCGGTGGCGAGCACCGTCGGGTCGGGCCGCCACGGCTCGGCGAAATCCGCTGCCGACAGGGCGCCGCCGTGCAGGCCCAGCGCGATGCAGTAGCGGATGTCAAACTTGCCGGCGGTGCCGCTTTGCGGGTTGCCGTCGCGCCGGCCGGTGATCTGGTCGGCGAGCGGGGCGATCGTCGCGCGGACCGCGCGGAGCGCGGCAAGCGCGTTGGCGCCGGGCGCCAATTGCCGGGCCGCATCCACCGCGGGATGGGTCAGATGACAGGCGGCATAGGGTTTGAAGCTGTTGCGCAGAATCTGCCACTGCTCCAGATCGGTCTCGGCGAGCCGGGCGCTGCCGTCCTGCACCAGCGCGTTGTCGAGGCCGCCGCCCGGTTCGAGCACCCCGGCCGCCCCTTGCAGCCCGCTTTCGGCGAGCTGCGCCGCGAGGATGCCGTCCATCGCCGCCTTGCCGGCGTGGAACGGCTTGGCCATCGTGCCGAACGAGGCGGTCAGCCCGCCCGCCTGGGTGGCCGCCACGGCCAGCGCGTGCAAGGCGCGGCCGGGGTCGAGCCCGAGGATTGCGGCGGCGGCGCCGGCGGCGCCGAGCCGGCCGAACACCCCGGTGCCGTGCCAGCCATGCGCGGTCACCGCCTCGCCGAAGCCGAGGCCGAGCCGGTTGGCGGTCTCGTAGCCGGCGATGAAGCCGCGCAGGATCGCCGCCTCGTCGGCGCCCAGCGTCTCGCCGAGCGCCAGGCTCGCCGCCCAGACCGGCGCGCTGGTATGGGTCACCGCGCCGATATGGGTGTCGTCGAAGTCGAGGCAGTGCGCCAGCGTGCCGTTGGCCAGCGCGGCGAACGGCGCGGCGGCGCGGCCGCCGTAGAGCACCGTCGCCGGCCCGCCGCCGCCCCACCCGGCGACCACCCGCCGCACCGCCGCCGCCGGCGCCTCGCCGCCGGCGCCGATCGCCACGCCGAGCCAGTCGGCCAGGCACAGCCGCGCCGCATCGGCGACTTCCGGCGGCACCGTTGCCTCGCCGATGCCGGCGATGAAACCGGCGATGCGCTCGCCATTGCCGCTCATGATTCCTCCCAGGGTTTCACGCGAACGAATCGCTAACATCGATTTGGCGAAACCGACGCTTGCCCCCAACATATCGGCGAAGCGAGCGCGCCGACCACCAAAATCCGCGCCGCTGTCGAGAACGAATCGGCATCGCCGCGATCAGTCCGCGAGGGCGATGCCGAGCCCGCGGAAGCGCTCGATCACCCGGCGGTAGAACTCGCGCTGTACCGGCAGGCGTCCGGCCACGGTGCACTGGATCTGGCCGGCAAAGGTGATCGCCTTGCCGCTGACCCCGTCGATCCCCCAGAGCTGCAGGTTGCCGAGCATCAGCGGGGCGAAAGCGGGGTCCTCGCGCAGTTCCGCGCCGATGCCGGTCAGCGCCTCGCCGACCCGCTCGAGGTCTTCGTCCGGCCTGACGCTGACCGAGAACGCGGCGTTGCCGAAGCCGCGACTGGTGTTGGTGATCGTACCGACGGCGCTGAACGGCACGATGTGCAGGGCGCCGTCGCCGGCGCGCAGGCGCAGGGTCCGCACGGTGAGCTCCTCGACCGTGCCGGTCAGCCCCGCCGCGGTCACCGTGTCGCCGATCTGCACCGCGTTTTCGAGCAGCACCAGCATCCCGGTGATGACGTCGTGCACCAGGGTCTGCGAGCCGAAGCCGACGGCGATGCCAACGATGCCGGCGCCGGCGAGCAGCGGCGCGATGTTGACGCCGATCTCGCTCAGCCCGGTCAGCGCGACGATCAGCACGATCGTCGTCAGCAGCGCCGTGCGCAGCAGCGGCAGCAGCGTGCGCAGCCGCGCTGCGCGCGCCGCGTCGGCATCGGCAAGCCCGGCGATGTGGCGGTCGAGCACCGCCGTCGCCGCCTCCCAGACGGCGATCGCCGCGGCAACCGCGACCGCGATCGTCGCCAGCGCCGAGGCGAGGTGGCGGCCGAAGGTGTTGGGCGCGAACCAGGCGGCGGCGTCGACGCCCCAGACGTGGAGCAGGGCGATCGCCGTGCCGACCGCGATCGCGGCGACGACGAGGCGCCGCCCGGCGCGCTGGTAGGCGGCGAGGCGCACCGCCGCCTCCGCGTCCTCGCTGCCCCGCTCCGGGGCGAAACGCACCGCGCGCTGCATCAGCCCGAGCACGACGACCGCGACGATCCGCGCCGCGACCAGCACGGCAAAGGTGCCGATCAGCACCGGCAGCGGGTCGAGCCCGGCGTCGATGCCGCCGGTCAGGATCAGCCACACGACGACGATCGCGGCAACCGCGAAATAGGGCCAGGTTTCGGCGATCCAGAGGCTCCACGCCGCGCCGGGGCGGGCGACCCAGCGCGAGCCGGCGGCGGCGTGCCGGCAGTTCCACACCAGGATCACGGCAAGCGCGGCAAGGACCAGCAGGGCGAGCCGCAACACCGCGTCGTGCCCGTCGCGCGGCAGCCCGAGGATGGTAACGATGCCGGCGAGCGCGCTGCCGAAGATGGCCGTCCCGGCGATGCGGCCGAGCCATTCGACCGCGGCCGCCGCCGCGGCATCGCCGAACGGCACCAGGCGCCGGCGCGGCGCTTCCGGGGCGGCCATCACCGCGCCGACGCTCATCACGATGCGGAACATCGCATAGGCGTTGACCAGCTCGACGCCGATCGGCGCGGCCAGCCCGTTGCCGCCGGCGACCAGCCCGGCGACCAGGTCGCCGACCGCGGCGAAGGCGGCGGTCGGCACCAGGGCGAGCAGCAGCAGCGCCGCCGCATTGGGCAGGCGCCGCAGCAATTCCCAGGTATCGGGCGGCGCGTCGGCGGGCCCCGGGACGCCGCGCAGCGCGGCGAGCCGGGCGGCGGCCCGGCGCAACGCCCGCCGCGCCAGCAGGCCGGCGCCGATTGCGGCGAGGAGCGCTGCGGCGATGCGCCAGGCGGTGTCGGTCGCCGCGGCGCGCTGCGCCGGATCGAGCGCGGCGTCGATGAGCCGGCGGCCGAACCCCGGCAGCTCGGCGGCCACCGTCACGGTCTCGGCGGCGGCGACCGAGACCTGCCCGGTCCACTGCGTGACCCGGCCGAGGAGCTGGGCGCCGAGGCTGTCCGGCGCCAGCGCCGCCTGCGGCCCCGCCGGCTTCGGCTGGGCCGCGGCGATCGCCTTCAGGTTGGCGATCAGCTGGTCGCGCTGCTTCGGGTCCTGCAGGATGTCGAGCGTGCGCTGCGCGTCGGCCGGCGTCACCGGGGCCGCCGCCGGCGGTTGCGCCGGGGCGGCGGGCGCCAGCATGACGAAGGCGATCAGGGCGAGAAGAAGGCTGCGGATCATCGACCACCGGAAAGCTGGGCCTGGTCCGCCCCCTATTAGCGCATTGGTCCCGCCGCTGCGCACCCCCATATGCCCTAACGCCCGGACGACGCACGCGATCCGCGATGAACCCTGCCGCCGCCTTGCCCGAAAGCTGGATTCGCCCGACCCCGGCAGGGCTGTATTGCGAGCCCGGCGGGTTCTACATCGACCCGGTGCGCCCCGTGCCGCGCGCGGTGGTCAGCCACGGCCACAGCGACCATGCCCGCCCCGGCCATCGGGCGGTGCTCGCCACCGAAGCGACGCTGGCGATCATGCGCCAGCGCTACGGCGCCGAGGCGGGCGGCGTGCTTCAGGCCGCCGCCTATGGCGAGCGCATCGACCTCGGCGGCGTCGCGGTCACGCTCGTCCCGGCCGGGCACGTCCTCGGCAGCGCCCAGATCGTGCTCGAACACCGCGGCGCGCGGGTCGTCGTCTCCGGCGATTACAAGCGCCGTCCCGACCCGACCTGCGCGCCGTTCGAGCCGGTGCCGTGCGATGTCTTCGTCACCGAGGCGACGTTCGGCCTGCCGGTGTTCCGCCACCCCGCCGACCGCCGCGAGATCGACCGGCTGCTGCATTCGCTGCGCCTGTTCCCGGAGCGCTGCCACCTCGTCGGCGTCTATGCGCTCGGCAAGTGCCAGCGCCTCCTCGCGCTGCTGCGCGCCTGCGGCTACGACGAGCCGGTCTACCTGCACGGCGCCCTCGTCGCGCTGACCGAGCTGTATCGCGGCTTCGGCCACGATTTCGGCGCGCTGCTGCCGTGCGCCGGGGTCGAGCGC
>Ga0209581_1002008_pt1 | contig 21172 bp, 20 predicted proteins | sample Coa_R2_FD_187160 | JGI IMG/M metagenome (GOLD analysis project Ga0209581, IMG submission 187160) | Surface soil microbial communities from Centralia Pennsylvania, which are recovering from an underground coalmine fire - Coalmine... | ecosystem: Environmental > Terrestrial > Soil > Unclassified ...
GCCTCGTCGGTCGTCTCCCGCATGGCCGCCTTCATCGCGAACGCGCCGGCCGCCACCACCGCGCCGGCGTGGCCCTGGCCCACGCAGGTGTACGTGCGCTCGAAGAGCACGCCGTCCGGCGCGGCGACTGTAAAATGCAGGTCGGCGTGCGCGGCGAAGTTGTAGACCTCGAAGTACGTGAGGTCGACCGTCACCGTGGCCGGGCCGCCGGGCGGGAAGGCGTTCGGGAGATAGGCATGGGCGTAGTCGACCACCGCCCGCCCGATCTGGATCGTCCAGCGGTTGGCGATACCCGCAAGGCCGCTGCGGAGGGTGTAGGTCGCCTGTGCGGTCGCGGGCGGAATCTCGATGTGCGCGGGCAGGAGCGGTGCTTCGTGCGCCACGGGCGCCGGCGGCGTCAAAGCCACGTGGTAGCAGCCCGCGAGCAGCGCGAGCAGAAGGAACACGGCGAGCCTGTTGGAGCCGGTAGTTTGCACGCGGTCGACGTTCCCTCACAGGGAGTGCCGGCAGCGCGCCCGTTACAAACGTGCCGGCGTGTCACGCCGCGGCAGCCCCGTCGCCGGCCAGCGCCCCGGCCGGAGGCGGGAGCTGGCCCCCGGCACAGGCGTTGCTCCCCCGAGCCCGTCGGAGGCTCGTATGCGCACCCTGCTTCTGGCGATCGCGTGGCTGGCGCTCCCCGGCCTCGCCCTCGCGGCGAGCGTCGTGGCGACGCCCGACGGTACGCTCGCCTGCGTGGCCTTCACGAAGGGCGAGGTCCGCGCGCTCACCGGCGGGGCGGTGCACGGCGTTCACGCCGCGGGCTGTGTCAACGGGGACGGGGAGGTCGTCCTCGGCGTGCTGCGCCCGAACGGCGCGGTGGTGTGCAGCGCCGTTGGCACGCTCGACTTCGACACCGGCTGCCTTGCCGTGAGCGGTTGTAGCGGCCTCGCCGACGTGTGCCTCGATCCGGCGACCCTCGCTGCCATTACGGCAAGCCTCGGGCTGTAGGCCCATGGGGAGGACGCCATGATGATCGTACGCTCGCTTCTACTGGTCACCCTGGTGGGGGCCGCCGTCGCGGGGTCCGCAGCGGGGGACTCGATGATGTGGAACATGGGAGACGGCAACTACATGGTCACGCAGCCGGGGCGACCGACCACGAACATCTGGAACATGGGCAACGGGAACTACATGGCGACAACGCCCGGGCAGTCGCCGACGATGATGTGGAATATGGGCAGCGGCAATTACATGATTCAGCAGCCCCGCCAGCCGAGCCTTCCCACGTATCAGCCGTACTCCTTCCCGCGCTGGTGAGTATGCGGCACCGTGTTCCTCTATCTGCGGGCGCGCCCGCATCGCTTCGGAGCGCCACGTCTTTCGCGAACGAACGATGCGCTTGGGTCATTGCCGTCATGCTGGCGGGCAGTGGCTGCGGCGCGTTTATGGCGGGCTACCGGACGGCGACGGTGCGCAACCTGGCGCTCGGGATGACGATGGCGGGAGTAACCGACGTTGCTGGGCAACCGCAGCGTCGGGCTGCCCTGGCGACCCCGGACGGCAACCTGGAGGTTTGGTATTACGTGATCGCGGGAGGCGGAGGCGCGCTTGAGGAATATCCGATCGTCTTCGCGAACGGTTACGTCATCGCTGTCGGAAGCGAAGCCGTCCAGGCGCTGGCACACCAAGGGCAGCAGCCGTCCCAGGCACCGACGGTTAGCAACGATGGAGCTCCCGCCGTAACAGGGCCGGCTGATCCAGCGCAACAGCTCGCGGCCTTCTACGCTGACAACCCAGCGTTGCGGGGCCGCGAGGCGTGCGTGGTCCGCGTTTTCAAGCTGTATTCCCCGAAGACCTGGGACGACCTCGGTCGCCTGGCCTCGTCGATCTGCTTGCCTTCAAAGCAGTGGGTGAAGGTGTTTACCGACCCAAGCGGTCGAAGCACGTACGTTGACCCGACACGTGCCGAGGTCAGGGAAGGCAGTCAGATTACGTTCTGGGAGGAAGTGGAGACCTTCGACGACGACCGGGACTTCTGGATGATGCGGATGGTCGCGGACTGCGACAAGCGGTTTTGCGCCATCATCACCATGGCCGAGCTGGTGGCGGGCGAGTACCGAAACGCCAACTCTCCGGCAGAGCTAGCGTGGCAGAGCGTCCTGCCCGGTAGCCAGGCCGAGGCCGTTTTGAACACGATGTGCGCCGTCCGCAATGCATGGATCGGCGAAGCGCGATCGAAGGGACGGCCGCAAGGGCAGGGGGTCCCTGAGGTCCCACGGGGGCCCGCCACGCCAGGAATATAAGGGATCACCTGCGCTGGTGGCTCGGTTGCTGTGGAACGGCAACAGGGAGGACGCCGACCACCTCCCGCGTCGGCTGCCACCGTAGGCGAGGGCAGACGACCTCCTCGACGCGTGCATCGCGTGCTGGACTGCGAAGCGCATCGCCGCCGGCTCGGCGATCGCCGTGCCGAACCCGCCGCCGGTCGATGCCCGCGGGCTCCGCATGGCGCTGTGGCGGTGACGCGCCAACGTCCGCAGAGCCACCCGCCGGAGTCGAACCGGCGACCTACTGATTACGAATCAGTTGCTCTACCGACTGAGCTAGGGTGGCGACGCGGCGCCTCTTCTACCCAGGGGGGGTGCGACGGTCAACCTGCGACGCGCTCCTGAAGGCGCTCGCCCGGCCCCGGCACGCGCGTTGCTCTCGGGATGTCTCCGGCCTCCCCACGCCGGTGCGCGCGGCGGGGCGCGGTCGCCGGGCCTGACGCGGAGTCAGCGCCGTGACGCGCGCCGGCTTCGTCGCCGGTGCGCTCCTCGCGCTGCGTGCGGCGCCGGCGACCGCCGTGCCCTTCGTGCTCGCGCGCAGCTTTACAGAGCCGATGCCCGTCCGCTTCGACGTCTTCGGTGCGGCCGTGGCCGCGGCGGGCAGCGCAATCGCGATCGGGGCGAGCCGCAACGACGCCGCGGGCACCGATGCGGGCGCGGTCTACCTCGTCGACGCCGCCTCGGGCGGCCTCCTCGCCACGCTGCGCGGCGCCGCGGCCGGCGACGAGTTCGGCAGCGCGCTCGCCGCGGTGGGCACGCATCTCGCCGTGGGGTCGCCCGATGCCACCGCGGGCGCGCCGCGCGCCGGTGTGGTGACGCTCTTTCCGCTCGGCGGCACGGTGCCCGAGCGGGTGATCCCGAACCCCGCACCCGCGGCCTCCGAGCTCTTCGGCTCGGCGCTCGCCGCCCTCGGGTCGAGCCTCGCCATCGGCGTGCCCTACCGCGACGCGCCCGGCGCCGCCGCCGCCGGCGCCGTCTACCTCGTCGACCCCGACTCGGGCGCGACGCTCCTCGATCTGGCGAATCCCGCGCCCACGGCCTACGCGCGCTTCGGGACCGCCGTCGCCGGCGCGGGCACGAGCCTCGTCGTGGGCGCACCCTACGACGGCAACGGGCTCGCCAACGCGGGCGCCGTCTACGTCTTCGACGGCGCGACCGGCGCGCTCGTGCGCACCCTCACGAGCCCGCGGCCGGCGGTGGGCGCCGCCTTCGGTGCGGCAGTGGCCGCCACCGACACGCAGCTTCTCGTCGGCGCGCCGCTCGATCCCGCCGGCGGCTCGGCCGCGGGCGCCGCCTACCTCTTCGACCTGGCCTCGGGCACGCTCCTCCAGACCTTCCTCCCCCCCGCGGGCCTCCTCGACTCGCGCTTCGGCGCCGCCGTCGCGCTCGCCGGCACGACTGCGCTCGTCGCCGCACCGTTCGCGAACGCGGGCAGCGTGCCCGATGCGGGATCGGTTTTTCTCTTCGACGCCGCGAGCCCGACGCCCCTCTGGACGTTCGCTGATCCGGCGCCCGCGGCGGGCGACCAGTTCGGGGCCGCCGTCGCGTTCGTCGGCCAGAGCGTGCTCGTCGGCGCCTGGTTCGCCGGGGGCGGGAGCGGCGCCGCGTATCTCTTCGCCGACCAGGGGCCGACCACGACCACGCTCGCCCCCTCGACGACCACGACGAGCACCACGGTGTCGACGTCGACCTCGACCTCGACGACCACGACCCTCACCACCACGACCACCACCATCACCACGACGACCACGGTGGACGGCGCGACGACGACCACGACCACCACGACCACCACTACGGCCACCACCACCGTCACGCTGCCCGCGACCTCGACCACGGTCGTGACCACCACCACGACGCCCGACCCGACCGGCCGTGCCGATCCCCCCACCTCGACGACGCTCGCCTCGCCGGTGGCCTGCGTCGCGGGGGTGCCCCAGGCGTGCGACGACGGCGACCCCTGCACGCTCGACGGCTGCGTCGGCGGCTTCTGCACGCACGAAGCCCTGGATGGGCTCGCGGCCGTCGATTGCCGGCTTGCGACGCTGGCGAGCCTGCTCGTCCCCGGCAGCGCACCGCGGCCGCTGCTCCGCCGGCTGCGCGCCCGCCTCGCGGCGGCGCGGGCGCTCGTGCGCCGCGCGGGCACTCAGCCTCCGGGTCGTGCGCAGCGCACGCTCGTGCGCGCGGCCCGTGCGCTCGGCGCCTTCATCGCGACGGCCGAGGGGGGGATGACGCACCACCGCCTGGAGCGCGGATTCGGGGGGCGCCTCGTCGATCTCGCGATCGCGGCTGCGAGCCACCTCGCGTAGTTGCGCGCGATGGCGCTGCGCGTAGAGTCGCTCGCCATGCGCCGGCTTGCCGTCGCCGCCACGGTGGTTGCGCTCGTGCGTCCGTGCGCGGCGGCGCCTCCCCGCTTCTTCGTCGAGGGCCCGGGCAGGCTCGCCATCGAGAACGCGCACACCGGCGAGCGCGCGGCGGTCGTCTATCGCCGCGCCGACGGCACCTACGATCCCGACGCGCTCGCCCGCCTGGCGCACGTCTTTCGCAGCGCCGACGGCCGCGAGACGCCGATCGCGCTCAGGCTCGTCGAGGTGCTGGGTCGGCTCCAGGCACTGAGCGGCACGCGGCCGCTCGTGCTGATGTCGGGCTACCGCAGCCCCGACTACAACGCGGCGCTGCGCGCCCAGGGCCGGCAGGTCGCGGGCGGCTCGCTGCACACCGAGGGCCTGGCCGCCGACCTCGCCTTTCCCCGCCGCGAGCTCTTCGGGCTCTGGCTGCGCGTGCGGGCGCTCGGCTGCTGCGGCGCGGGTTACTACGCCCGCGAAGGGTTCCTCCACGTCGACGTCGGCCGGCCGCGGTTCTGGGAGGCCGCGACCTCGCGCGTCGACGAGAACCTCTCGGCCGGCAATGCGCGGCTCTTCGCGCGCACCGAGTTCGACCGCTACGCGACGGGCGAGCCGATCGCTGTGGCGCTGCACGCGCTCACCGTCCCGCCGGTGCGCGTCGCGCGCACCGCGACGCTCCTCCCCGAGCGCGGCGCACCGGTGTCGGTGACCCTGGAAGGCGACGCCGGCGACGGCTGCCTTCCGGCCGACGCCACGGGCGCGGTGTTCCGCGTCCCGGCCGCACCCGCGTGCGGACGGGCGCGCCTCGTGCTCCGCACCTGCGCGCCGCGGGTGGAGCGGACGCCCGAGACGGTCGAGAGCAACCCGATCGAGGTGCGCTAGCCGTTTGAGCGCGACGCCGGGATCGTGGTCTATTCCCGGCGATGCAGTTCAACCTCGCCGATCTCTTCGAGCACGCCGTCGATCACTTTGGCGACCGCGAGTACCTCGTGTGCGAGGGGAAGCGGCGCACCTACCGCGAGATGGAAGCGCGCGCGAATCGCCTGGCGCACCACCTCGCCGCGCACGGCATCGGCCCGGGCGACCACGTCGGCATCTACGCGCTCAACTCGGTCGAATGGGTGGAAACGCTCTGGGCGGTCTTCAAGCTGCGCGCGGTCTGGATCAACATCAACTACCGCTACGTCGAAGACGAGCTGCGCTACCTCTTCGACAACGCCGACTTAAAGGCGCTCGTCTACCAACGCCAGTTCGCCCCCCGGGTGACGGGCGTGCGCGACGCCATGCCGCTCGTGCGCCACACGATCTGCATCGACGACGGGAGCGACGCGGAGGCGCGCGGCCTCGGCTCGGCCGACTACGAGGCGGCGCTCGCCGGCGCATCCCCGGTGCGCGACTTTCCGCCGCGCTCGGCCGACGACCGCTACATCCTTTATACGGGTGGCACCACGGGCCTGCCGAAGGGGGTCGTCTGGCGCCACGTCGACGTCTTCATGGCGCTCGGCGGCGGCATCGACCCGATGACCGGGGAGCGCGCGCCGTACCCGGAATACATGGTCGAGAAGGCCAAGGCGGGCGCACCCATCACGTTCCTGCCCATCGCGCCGCTCATGCACGGCGCCACGCAGTGGGCGGTGATGGGGCAGAGCTTTCTCGGCAACAAGGTCGTGCTCGTGAGCCGGTTCGATCCGCGGCGCGTCTGGGCGCTGGTCGAGGCGGAGCAGGTGAACTCGCTCATGATCACCGGTGATGCGATGGCCCGCCCGCTCATCGAGGCGCTGGCCGCGCCCGATGCGCGTTGGAATCTCGCGTCGCTGCGTCTGCTCACCTCGAGCGCGGCGACCTTCTCGCCGGCCGTGAAGGATCAGTTCTTCCAGCGCTTCCCCGACCTCGTGATGATCGACGCCGTCGGCTCCTCGGAGAGCGGCAACAACGGCATGGTGATCGTGCAGCCCGGTGCGACCGCGATGCGGGGCGGGCCCACCGTCTCGCGCATCGGCACGACCGCCGTCCTCGACGAGGCGGGCCGGCCGATCCCGCCGGGCTCGGGGAAGATCGGCAAGATCGCGCGCTCGGGCGACATCCCGCTCGAGTACTACAAGGACCCGGTGAAGACGGCCGAGACGTTCATCACCGTCGACGGGGTGCGCTGGGCGATGCCGGGCGACTGGGCGACCGTGGAGGCCGACGGACGGATCACGCTGCTCGGCCGGGGCTCGGTGTCGATCAACACGGGCGGCGAGAAGGTCTTTCCCGAGGAGGTGGAGGCGGCCGTCAAGTCGCACCCCGCGGTGTTCGACTGCACGGTGGTCGGCGTACCCGACGCGCGCTGGGGCGAACGGGTCACGGCGGTGGTCGAGCTGCGGCCCGGCGCACAGGTGACGCTCGAAGAGCTTCAGGCGCACTGCCGGACGCGGATCGCCGGCTACAAGATCCCGCGTGGCCTCTGCGTGGTTGACCGCGTCGTGCGCTCGCCCGCGGGCAAGCCCGACTACCGCTGGGCGCGCGCCGTGGCCACGCGGAGCGCGTAGCGCTCTAGCCGAGCGCCGTGCGGATCGCCGCGGCCACCTCGGCGAGCGGGCGGCGCGTCCGGCGCGGGAAGATCGTGTGGATGGTGCCTGCGCCGTCGCCGGTCCAGCGCGGCACGATGTGGACGTGGACGTGCGGCACGGTCTGCCCGCTCGCCGCCCCATCGTTGACGCCGACGGTGGTCGCCTCGGCGCCGAGGGCCCGACGCACCGGGCCCACCAGCCGCACGACCGTGCGGAAGAGGGCTTCGGCGTCGGCGGCGGCCATCTCCTCGAGCCGCGCGACGTGCGTGCGCGGCACCACGAGCACGTGTCCGTCGGCGAGGGGCTGGACGTCGAGGAACGCCACCGCGCCCGCGTCGCGCGCCACCACCTCGGCCGGGATTTCCCCGGCGACGATCCGGCAGAAGATGCAGCTCATGCGCCTCCCTCCTCGAGCTCGACGTAGACCGGGCTCGGGCCGAGCGTCAACGCGATGGGCACGCGCGGGTCGAGCGGCGTCACCGCGCCGTCGAGCGCGATCAGGCGCGCGACGCGCACGCGGCCCGGGGCCGTAAGCCGCAGCGCCACGGGCGCCCCCGGGGCCCAGAGCACGAGCACCGTGCGGGCACGGCCGCGGAAGGCGAGCGCGTACCCGCCCGCGCCGAGGAGGCCCAGGCGGGCCGAGAGGTCGCGGCGAAAGCGCGTGTCGGCGAGCGTCGCCGCGAGGGTGCGCGCCGCGTCGTAGGCGGGCTTGGGCACCAAGGCGCCGGGGGCGGGGTCGGGCGTCCAACGCACGAGGCCGAATGCCGCCTCCTTGTCGTGCAGGAAGTTCGCGAAGTCCGTGAGCGTGTACCAGCAGACGCGCTCGGCCCCGGCGGCGAGCGCGAGCGCGGTGCCGCGCACGAGGTAGCGGGCCTGGTCGTCCTCGCTCACCCCCGGGGGGAAGAGCGGGTTGCCGCTGTCGGGCGCGGTGTACCAGCCGAGCTCGGTGACCCACACGGGCAGCCGGCCGCCGCTCGCCGCAGCGAGGCGGGCGCGGAAGTCGGCGAGCTGGTGCGGCACCGAGGGCCCGATCGGGTTGACGTCGTACTCGGGGGCCGGCGTCTGGAGGAACGTGTAGGGATGCACGGCGGCCGCCGAAAACGCGCGCAGCCAGCCGCGGTGCGCGGCGGCGGCCGCGGTGAGAAACCCCCAATCCTGGTGGTAAAAGAGAAAGTCGAAGGTGGGCGCGAGCCCGCCGGTGGCGATCGGGACGCGCGCGCCGGTCGCCCGAATGGCGCGGGCGGCCTCGAGCGCCAGCCGGGCGTACGCCGCCGGGTCGGGAGCGGGCTTCCAGAAGGTCGGGCTGTTCTCCTCGTTCCAGATCTCCCAGGCCGCGACGCGCCCGGCGAAGTGCGCCGCGGTGGTGGCCGCGAAGGCGGCGAAATCGGCCGGGTCGGCGGGCGGGTAATGGTCGTCGTTCGCGGGCGCCCGGGGCGCGGCCCAGGGGTTCCCGTAGTCGAGGATGCCGAGCACCGCGACGCCGTGCGCTCGGGCGCGCTCGACGACGTCGTCGTAGTCGGCGAACGCGAAGCGTCCCCGCGCGGGCTCGAGCACGGTCCAGGTGAAGTCCGTGCGCAGCCAGCGCCAGCCGAGGTCGGCGAGCGCGCCGAGATAGGCCTCGCGGCCCGCCGGTGTGGCGCCGAGGAGGGGGCCCGCCGAGAGGGAGATGCAGAGCGCCTCGCGCACGGGGACGTGCCGCGCGGCCGCAGGTGCCGCCGCGGCGAGGAGCGCGAGCGCGATCGCAAGCCCGCGCACCGTCACCGCGCCGCGGTCTCGCGCGCCGGGGCGGCCGCGGCGCACCGCCGCCCGTAGAGCCAGGCGAGAAAGCGCTCGACGCCGTGGATGACGAAGGTCGTCCGCAGCGACGGGAAAATCTCGAAGGCATGTTGCGCGCCCGGAATCTCGGCGTAGACGACCGGCTCGCGCGAGGCGCGCCGCAGCGCCGCGACGAAGCGGCGCGCCTCGGCCACCGGCACCATCGTGTCGCGGTCGCCGTGGATCACGAAAAACGGCGGGGCGTGCGGGCCCACGTGGTAGATCGGCGAGGCCCGCTCCCACGCCGTGCGCGCCGCGGCGAGCGGCGCCTTGAGCACCTGCCGCTCGAGCAGCCGCTCGAGGCCGCGGTGCGGCCAGTGCCCCTCGGCGTCGGTGAAGTCGTAGACGCCGTAGAAGGCGACGCAGCCGGCGACGGCCGTGTCGACGTCCTCGAAGCCGGGCTGGTACTCGGGCGCGTTCGGCGTGAGCGCCACCAGCGCCGCCAGGTGCCCGCCGGCCGAGCCGCCGGTGACCACGAGGAAGTCGGGGTCGGCGCCGTACTCCGGGCCGTGGCGGCGGATCCAGGCGACCGCGCGCTTGAGATCGACGAGCGGGTCGGGGAAGGTGGCCCGAGGGGCGAGCCGGTAGTTCGCCGCCACGCACACCCATCCGCGCGCCGCGAGGTGGACCATGAGCGGAATGCCCTGCTCGTTCTTGCTGCCGACGATCCACGCGCCGCCGTGGATCTGGAGCAGGGTGGGGCAGCGGCGCGGGTGGTCCCGGCGGCGGTAGACGTCGAGGCGCAGCGCATGGCGGCCCTCGCGGTGGTAGACGAGGTCGCGCACGCGCTCGACCTCGGGATGGCGCACGGGGATCGGCAGGAGGAGCTGCTTCCAGTCGACGGTGGGCGAGAGACGCGCGCGCAGGTCTGCCGGGATCGCCTCGGCGTAGCGCTCGCCCAAGCCGGCGCGGAGCGCGCGCTCGACGGCCTCCTCGGCGAGATGCGCCGCGCGCCAGATGTGCACGAGCCCGGCCCACGACGCGAGCGTTACCGCGAGGCCCACCCAGCCCGGCCAGGCGGCGAGCGCCCCCGCCCACACGAACCCGAGCGTGAACAGGGCCTGCCAGGCGAGGTGGTGCAGGGCCAGCTCGGTGGTGAGCCAGCCGGCAAAGAAGCTCAACACCGCGCGGCGTCTGCCGCGGTACGCTGGCTTGAGCCCGTTGTACGTGAACCACGCGCCCCAGAGGCTCACGGCGAGGAAGCTCCACGGGACCCAGGGCGTCCAGGGCATCGCGCTCAAAGCTTGCCACGCGCCCGCGGGCTCATGCCAGCGCCGCCACGAGCGCGCGCGTGGCCGCGGCGGGGTCGTCGGCGGCGAGGATGGCGCGGATCACGGCCACGCCGGCGGCGCCCGCGGCGCGCACCGCCGCCACGCGCTCGGCGGTGACCCCGCCGATCGCGAGCACGGGCACGGCCGCTAAGGCGACCGCCTCGGCGAGGCGTGCCGGCCCGGCCGCCGTCTTGCCGGGCGTGTCCCACACCGGGCCGAAGAACGCGAAGTCGGCTTCCCCGGTGCTCTCGCCCGGCGCGTGGATCGAGACGCCCACGCGTGCGCGCCGGGGCAGCAGCCGGCGGGCCACCGCGGCGGGGAGCGCCCCGTGCCCGAGGTGCACGCCGTCGGCGCCGACGGCGATCGCCACGTCGACGCGGTCGTTCACGAACAGCAGCGCGCCCGTGCGCGCGGTCGCGGCGCGCAGCCGCTCGGCAAGCGCGAGCAGCGGCCGTCCCGGCAGGTCCTTGTCGCGGAGCTGCACCGCCGGCAGCCCGGCGTCGAGCGCTGCGGCGACGACCTCGAGCAGGTCCCGCCCCCCGGTCGCCCGCCGATCGGTGACGAGGATCAGCGGCGGGACGCGCACGGGCGGTCAGCGGATGAGCCCGGTCAGCGGGCTCGATGCCGTCGCGTAGAGCTTCTGCGGGATGCGCCCCGCGAGGAACGCCTTGCGTCCCGCCTCGACGGCGAGCCGCATCGCCTCGGCCATCGTGAGGGGATCCTGCGCGCCCGCGATCGCCGTGTTCATCAGCACCGCGTCGCAGCCGAGCTCGAGCGCCTCGGCCGCGTGCGACGCCGTGCCCACGCCGGCATCGACGATCACCGGCACGCGGCTCTGCTCGACGATGATCCGCAGGTTCCAGGGGTTGCGGATGCCGAGCCCCGAGCCGATCGGCGCCGCAAGCGGCATGACGGCCGGGCAGCCGAGCTCCTCGAGACGCTTGCACGCCACCGGGTCGTCGGTGACGTAGGGGAGCACCTGGAAGCCCTCCTTGAGGAGGATCTTCGCCGCCTCGATCGTCGCCGGCACGTCGGGGAAGAGCGTCTTCTCGTCGCCGATCACCTCGAGCTTGACGAGCGTGCCGACGCCGGCCTCGCGCGCGAGCCGGCAGGTGCGCACCGCCTCCTCGACCGTGTGGCAGCCCGCGGTGTTGGGGAGGATCGTGTAGCGCTCGGGCGGCAGGTAGTCGAGGAGGTTCTCCTTCGCCGGGTCGGTGATGTTCACGCGGCGCACGGCCACCGTCACGATCTCCGCGCCCGACGCCTCGACCGCGCGCCGCGTCTCCTCGAACGAGCGGTACTTGCCGGTGCCGACGATGAGCCGCGAGCGGTACTCGCGGCCGGCGAGCACGAACGGATCGGCCGCCATCTCAGCCGCCCCCGACGAAGTGGATCACCTCGACACGGTCGCCCTCGCCGAGCGCCGTCGTGCCGTAGGCCGCCCGCGGGACGACCGCCGCGTTCACCTCGACCGCGATGCGCCGCCCGCGCAAACCGAGCGCCTCCACGAGATCGGCGACGGTGGCGCCGGCGGCGATGGTGCGGGGCTCGTCGTTGACGATGATCTCCACCGGCCGTCGACGATAGCCCCTCGCCACCGGCCGGGCAACGGCTCAGGCGAGCGCGCCGCGCAGCGACGGATCGAGGCGGAGCACGGCCTTCCGCGGCTCGGCGACGAACCCGTGCTCGACGATCCACGCCACCGTGCGGCGCACCACCTCGGGCGCCGGGCGCCAGGTGTAGCCGAGGTCGCGCGCGGCCTTGGCGTTCGAGAAGTACGCCCAGCGCCCGGCAAACTCGGCGACCTGGCTGCGGTCGATCATCGGCCGCGTGCCCGTGAGGCGGCTTGCGACCTCGAGCACCGCGGCGAGCACCCGCATCACCGGGACCGGAAGCTTGAGCGTCGGCGCCTTCACCCCGGTGAGCGCGGAGACCATGTCGAAGAGCTGTTTCACCGTGACATTGTCGCCGGCGAGAATGTACTTCTCGCGATCTCCGCCCTTCTCCATGGCGAGGATCGCCCCGCGCGCCACGTCGTCGACGTCGACGACGCTGAAGCCGCCGTCGAAGTAGGCGGGGGCGCCGCGGTTGACGAACTGCACGAACTGCGCGACGGACTCGCTCGGCTTCCAGAAGCGCGGCCCGAGGATGAGCCCCGGGTAGATCGCCGTCATCGGCAGCCCCGTGCGGGCCGCGATCGCGAACGCCTCGCGCTCCGCGGCGATCTTGCCCCGCAGGTAGTGCGTGTGGGGAGTGGTGTTCGTCCGCGACTCGTCGTAGGGCGTGTCGGGCGACTCGGCGTGGCCGATGGCGCCCGAGGTGCTCGTGTAGACGACCTTCTCGACGCCCGCGCGCGCGGCCGCCTCCATGACGTTGCGGGTGCCCGCGACGCTCGGCTGGACGATCTCCCGCTCCGGATCGCGCGCCCAGAGGAGGAAGCCCGCGGCCGTGTGGTAGACGCGCCCGCAGCCCTCGACGGCGCGGGCGGTCTGGGCGGCGTCGAGAATGTCGCCGCGCACGATCTCGACGTCGAGCCCGGCGAGCGGGGCAGGGTCGGCGCTCGGGCGGATCATCGCCCGCACGCGCTCGCCGCGGGCGAGGAGCTGGCGGCAGAGGTTGTTGCCGAGGTGCCCGTTGGCCCCGGTGACGAGTGTGGGCTTCATGGCGCCTCTCATGCCACCGCCGCGGGCATGCGTCCACGGGGCAAGTTGCGGCGGGCGGCGGCTTGACCCCCGGGAGGGGCACCTCTACGCTCGCCGCGGCATGGCGGCCGAAGACCTCGCGCGGATCGTGGCTGCGGTGGCGGCGGCCGAGCCGGGGATCATCGCGGCGTGGGTGTTCGGCTCGCGGGCGCGCGGCGAGGCGCGCGCCGGCAGCGACCTCGACGTCGCGATCCTCACGGACGGTACCGCTCCCGGCCTCGCCGACGCGGTGGCGGCCGAGATCGCCCGGCGCACGGGGCTCGAGGTGGACGTCTGCCGGCTCGAGGTCGCGGGGCCGGTGCTCGCCTACGAGATCGTGACCGGCGGGCGGCGCGTGTTCGCCCGCGACGAGGAGGCCGCCGATCTCCGCGAGGAGCGCGTGCGCCGCGAGTATCTCGACACCGCGTACCTGCGCCGCGTCCAGCATCATTATCTGTACGGGGATCCCCTGTGACGCTGCGCCCGCGCGCCGTCGAGGCGAGGCTCCGGCGGCTCCAGCAGGTGGTGCGGCGGCTCCGGCGCTATCGCGAGCGGGGGCGGGATGCGCTCCGCCGCGACGAGGATCTCCAGTGGCTCGTGGAGCGCGGGCTCCAGCTCGGCTGCGAGATCGTCCTCGACGTGGGCAATCACGTGCTCGCCAGCGCCTTCGCGCGCACCCCGGACACCTACGAGCAGATCCTCGACGGCCTCGCGGCCGAGGGGGTGCTGAGCCCCGGCCTTCGCGCCGAGCTCAGGGGGCTCGGCGGATTCCGCAACGTGCTGGTCCACGACTATCTCGACGTCGACGTCGAGCGCGTGATCGAGGCGCTGGCGCACGCCCCGGAACGGTTCGAGGCCTTCGCCGGCGAGGTGCATCGCTGGCTCGCGGCGCAATCCGGCTAGCCCGGCGGCCTCACGGGAGCAGTGGCGTCCCCCAGCGGTCGGCGAACGTGAGCGCGGCCAACGGCTTGCGCTCGACGGGGCCGTAGCCCGTGCCGGCGGGCCACCCGATCGGCACGTGGGCGCACGTGGCCCAGCCCTCGGGGATGTCGAGCAGCGTCCGCACCTCGGGCTCGTGGAGGCAGAGCAGCGTCGTCAGCACGGCGCCGAGCCCCACCGCGCGACAGGCGAGGAGCAGGTTCTGCACGGCCGGATAGATCGACGCGCCGCCCACCACCGAGGGGCGGCCGAGCTGTGCGTCGGTGATCATCAGATCTTTCAGCCGCGCGCACACCACGACGATCGCGGGCGCCTCGTTAAGATGCGTGGCCAGGTGGTCGCCGGCGGCGAGCCCGCGCTCGGCGCGGCGCCGGCGCTCGGCGGGCAGCTCCGCGGCGAGCCGGCCGCGCTGCTCGCGGTAGGCGCGCCAGGTGGGCAGATAGAGATCGCGGAGCGCGGCCTTGAGGCGCGGCTCCGTGACGACCAGGAAGCGCCAGGGCTGGCGATTGCCGCCGCTCGGCGCCCAGGTCGCGGCCTCGAGCACGCGCGTGAGCAGCGCCGGCGGGATCGGGTCGGGCCGCAGACGCCGGATCGCCCGGCAGGTCCGCATTGCCTCGAAGACGTCCATGCGCCTCGCCTACACCCGCGGCGCCGGCGTCGGAAGCGCTATCTTGCCGACACGCTGCGATCCGTGGTTCACGACCCTTGCGGGGCCGCGGCCAACAGGGGGCCGCGGCGTGGAGCCTCTCGGCATGGCACAGGCGACCACGGTGATCACCTTCGGGGCCTTCCGGCTCGACCCGTACGAGCAGCGCCTGTGGAAGGGCGATCAGCCGGTCGCGCTCCAGCCCCGCCCGCTGGCCGTGCTCTGTTACCTCGCGACCCGTCCTGGGGTCGTGGTGAGTCGGGACGAGCTCATCCGGGCGCTCTGGGCGGGCACCTGCGTTACCCGGGCCGTCCTCAAGGTCGCCGTGCGGGCGATTCGCGAAGCGCTCGGCGACGACGCCGATGCGCCACGCTATGTCGAGACGGTCGGACACGAGGGCTACCGCTTCGTTGGCCTCGGTCCGCTCGCGGCGCGGGCGGGGACTGGCGCACGGGTGCCGGAGGCGCAGCCGATCGTCGGCCGTGCGCGCGACTTGTCGGCCCTTCACGGCGCGTTCGTGCGGGTCGCCGAGGGATCGCGTCGGATCGTGCTCGTCACCGGCGAGGCCGGGATCGGCAAGACCACGCTCATCGAGCGCTTCGTCGCGGACGTGGCGCGGGGAGGCGCGGCGGTGGCCTGGGGCCAGTGCCTCGAGCAGTACGGGGAAGGGGAGGGGTACCTGCCGGTGCTCGAGGCGCTCGGCAACCTCGCGCGCAGCGCCGCCGGCGCGGAGCTGGGCCCCGTGCTCCGTCGCCACGCGCCCACGTGGGCCGCGCAGGTCTCCGCAATCGCACCTGCCGGCGCCGCCGCGCTGCCGACGACCAAGGTGCGCACGGCCGCTCCGGCGCGGATGCTGCGCGAGATCGCCGACGCGCTCGAGGTGCTCACGCGCGACTGGCCGCTCGTGCTCGTCCTCGAGGACCTCCAGTGGAGCGACCCCTCCACCGTCGACCTGCTCGCGTGCCTCGCGCGGCGGCGCGAGCCGGCGCGGCTCATGGTGATCGGCAGCCTCCGGCTCGCCGACGTGATCGTGCGCGCGCATCCGATGCACGCAGCCCGGCGCGAGCTGCAGGCAACCGGGCGATGCGAGGAGGTTGCTCTCGAGCTCCTCTCGTCGGCCGACGTCGCAGCCTACCTCGATGCCCGCTTCGACGTGCCGATCCCCGGGGAGATGCGGCGCGTCGCGTCATGGGTCCACGCGCGCACCGAGGGCAACCCGCTGTTCATGGTCAACGTGGTGAACGACCTCATCGCGCGCGGCGTGCTCGCCCGTCGCGACGGCCGCTGGCGGCTGGCGGGTTCCGTGGAGGCCCTGCGGGAGTGGGTGCCGACGGGTCTTCGGGAGCTGATCGCGTGCCGTCTGGCGGGCCTCGCGCCTGCGACACGGCGGGTGCTGGAGGTGGCGAGTGTCGCCGGAGACGAGTTCGCGGTGGCCTCGGTCGCCGCGGCGTTGGGCGAGGCCCCTGACGCTGTCGAGGAGACGTGCGACACGTTGGCGGCCGAGGGGGCGCTCATCGCCGAGACCGGCGTCGCAGAGTGGCCTGACGGGTCGGTGAGCGGCCAGTACCGGTTCCTGCATGCGCTCTATCGTCAGGTGCTCTATGACGGCATCGGCGCGGCACGCCGCGTCCGTGTGCACCGCGCGATCGGGCTCCGCGAGGAGGCCGCCCTCGGCCCGCGCGCGGATGAGCACGCAGCCGAGCTCGCGATGCACTTCACGCGCGGCCGCGACGCCGCGCGCGCGCTGCGCTACCACGAGCGGTCGGCACAGGCCGCGCTCGACCGCCATGCCGCGCAGGAGGCGGTCGCCCACCTCGACGCTGCCCTCGCCGCCCTTGCCCGCATGCCCGACGCGCCCGACCGTGCCGAGCGCGAGCGCGGGCTCGTGGTGGCGCGGGCAACGCTTCTCATGTCGACCCACGGCTACGCGGCCCCCGAAACCGAGCGGGCGTTCGTCCGCGCGCGGACCCTGTGCGATGCGGCCCCCGCGACGCCGCAGCTCTGTGCCGTGCTGCGGGGGCTCGTGTCCTACCATCACGTGCGGGCGGAGCTGGCCGAGGCGGGCCGGCTTGGCGAGACGCTCCTCGCCCACGCCGCCGATCAGCCCGGGGACCGCGCCCTGCGCGTCCAGGCGCATTACGGCCACGGCGCGACGCTGTTTCACATGGGGGCCTTCGCCGGCGCGCGCGCCCACCTCGAGGCCGCGCTGGGCGCGTACGATCCCGCGACCCATCGCGAGCACGTGGTCGTCTACGGCGGCTACGATCCAGGCGTCGCCTGTTCGCTGTGGCTCGCGTGGACGCTCGCGCTGCTCGGCCGGCTGGACGAGGCCGTGGCGTACGACCGTGCTGGCCTCGCGTTGGCCGAGCGGCTGGGCGACGCGTTCACGTTAGCCTGGGCGCACCATGCGGCCGGCGTCACCCGGCAGCTCTTCGGCGAGTGGGCCGCGTGTGAGACCTCGTCGGCCGAGGCCGCGCGACTCGCCGAGGAGCAGGGCTTCCCGCACGTCCTCGGTATGGCGACGGTCAACCGCGGGTGGGCGCTCGTCATGCAGGGCAAGCCCGAGCGTGGCATTCCAATGCTGCGCGATGGCGTCGCGGCGGTCGAGGCGACGGGGGCGGCGCTGCTGCGGCCGTCGTACCTCGGTATGCTCGCCGCAGCCGACACGATCGAGGGGAACCGTCGCTCTGCGCTGCGGCGGCTCGACGAGGCGCTCGCCGAGGTCGAGCGCACCGGCGAGCGGCTCCACGAGGGGCCGCTGCTGATCGCCAAGAGCCGGTTGCTCGCGGCGGGGGGCGACGGACGCGCCGTGCGCACGGGGGCCGAGGCGGCAGAGGCGTGCCTGCGGCGGGCCCTCGAGGTGGGCCAGGCGCAGGGCGCGCCGCTGATCGTGTTGCGGGCAGCCTTGGCGCTCGCGCGCCACTGCGAGCGCCGCGGTCGGGTGGCGGAGGTCCGGGCGCTGCTCGCCGCCGCTCTCGTCCCATTTGCCGGCGCACGGGCCGCAACCCCCGAGGTGGTCGCGGCGCGCCGGCTGGTCGGCCAGTAGGGCGCTTGCCGACTTGCTCAGGACCTTCCCAAAGTTTACCGCAATCTTTACCGCTCCCACCTTGGTTGGCGCGCGCTGCCTGCCGTAGGGTGCACCGCCGACCGATGCAACGCCCGACGAATCGATCGCCAGCCGTCCCCCGCGGCGCAGAGCTGCCGGTAAAGCGTGCGTTCGTCGTCCAGGTCCAGGCCGATGCCGATCTCGCGCGGGGCGTGCTGAGGGGGCGGGTCGAGCACATGGTGTCCGGCGAGGCCGCGCGCTTCGACTGCGCCGAGGAGCTGATCGGCTGGATGGGCCGGACCCTCGCAAGGAGAAGACAATGAGGCAGAAGCACATTGCTGCCACGGCGGGAGTCGTCCTGCTCTTTGGTCTCGGCGCCCCGGCCCGGGGGGACGGCCCGGGCGCCGTGCGGCTGCAGCCCGATGCAGCCGGCGTGCTCGCGACACTGTCGACGAATGCTTTCGACACCGGCGACACCCGCGGCTTCTTCGCGAACCTCGGCACCAACGGCCGCACCTGCGGCACCTGCCACGTTGCCGCGGACGCCTGGACGTTCACCCCCATGCACGCGCGGTCGCTTCCGCCAAACGATCCGCTCTTCATGCCAAACGACGGCTCCGACTGCCCGCCGACGAGCCCCTCCCAGGGCCCGGATTCTGCGCTCTCCTCGGAGGTGCTCGACTACGGCCTCATCCGCATCCAGCTCAGCATCCCCGCCACCGCCGATTTCACCCTCGCCGGGGCGACCAATCCCAAGGGCTGTGCGATCCCACCGGGCTCGCCCTCGGTCGATGGCGCCCTGTTTCTTTTCCGACGGCCGCTCCCCTCGACGAATCTCATCTTCGACTCGGCGATCATGTGGGACGGGCGGGAGACGCTCCACCCGCTCACCACGCAGGCGGGGTTCCGGAGGACGGGGCCGCTCCTCTTCGACCTGGCCGATCAAGCAAATGGTGCGACCACCGGTCACGCGCAGGGAGCGTCGATCGTCGGCACCGAGGCGCAGAGCGACATCGTCGCCTTCGAGACGAGCCTCTACACCGCGCAAATCCTCTCCCAGCGCGTGTTGCTGATTGGCCCGGGTGCACGCGGCGGGCCGGGTTACCTCGCGGAGGTGGTGGCGCCCGCGTTCTCGATCGGCGTGAACGACCCGCTGAAGCCGGGCTTTACCAACGCGAGCTTCAATGTCTTCGCCGCGTGGGAGCCGAAGAGCCCACGCTACCCCTTTCTTCGACCGGCGCAGCAGGCCATCGGGCGCGGCGAGGCCATCTTCAACGACACGACGTTCGTGATCCACGATGTGCCGGGCCTCAACAGTGTGCCGACGGACCCGCTTTACAACCCGGCCGACCCGCTCGCGGGCCAGGACATCGTGGGCGGCTGCGGCGTCTGCCACAACAGCCCGAACGTCGGCAACCACTCGACGTCGCTGCCGATCAACATCGGCGTCACCATGGCGCAGCCGGTGAACAACGACGGGTCGCCGAACACGGTGCTCGATGTCGCGAACCTGCCTGTCTACACGCTTCAAAACGTCGCCACCGGCGCCATCGTGGAGGTAACCGACCCAGGGAAGGCGATGCTCAGTGGCAAGTGGACCGACATCGGCAAGACGAAGGGCCCGATGTTGCGCGGGCTCGCCGCGCGCGCCCCGTACTTCCACAACGGCTCGGCGCCGGACCTGAGTGCCGTCGTGAACTTCTACAACGCCCGCTTCGCCATCGGGCTCACGCCGGAGCAGGTGAGCGATCTCGTGGCGTTCCTGAGCGCGCTGTGAGTTCTTCACCGACGGGTTCAACGCGGCGATGAACTCTTCGTAATCGCGGGACGCCATCGGCCCCTCGCGTCTTGAGGCAGCTCTCGAGCGCGGCCTCTACCGCCTCGACGCGCTCCTCCGCAGTGAGCCCTTCGTACCAGAAGCGGAAGTCGGCCTCGAACGCTTCTGCTCGGGGCACCCTCCGCACCGTCCACAGCCGACTGCCCCGGCGCACGACCCGTGCCCGCTCGCCCATGGCCCGCGGCATCCTATCACCGGGCGTCCCGGCCAGTCACCCTGCCCGCCGCGTCGGTAGCCGCGCGCCGGGCGATTTGGTATGCGAAGCAGCGTCTCCTCCCCCTCGATGCGTGACGTTCCCGGCAGACCGACGGTGGCCGAGGTGAGCCTCGGTGCGCTGCGCGCCAATTGTCGCGAGGCGCAGGCGTGCGTGGGCCCGGGTGTCGGGGTGATGGCGGTGGTGAAGGCCGACGCGTACGGGCACGGCGCGGTCGCGGCCGCGCGCGCCTTCGTCGAGGCCGGCGCGGCGGCGCTCGGCGTCTCGACCGTCGAGGAGGGCGTGGAGATCGCCCGCGCAGGGCTCGACGTGCCCATCGTCGTGCTCGGGGGGGCGTTTCCGGGCGAGGAGGCGACGGTGGCAGCCCACGGGCTTGCGGTGGCGGCCTGGACGGTCGAGAGCGTGCGCGCGCTCGGGGCGGCGGCGCGCGCGGTGGGCAGGACGGTTGCCGTGCACGTCAAGGTGAACACGGGCATGACGCGCCTCGGCCTCGAGCCGGGCGAGGCGGGCGCGTTCGCCGCGGCGATCCGGGACCTGCCCGGTGTGGCCATCGCGGGCGTGTTTTCCCACTTCGCCTCCGCCGACGACCTCGACACCGCCGCGGCGCGCACGCAGCTCGCGCGCTTCGCCGAGGCGCGCGCCGCGCTCGCCGCGGCCGGCGTGCACCCGCCGCTCGTCCACCTCGCCAACTCCGCCGCCGTGCTCTCCCTGCCGGCCGCGCACTTCACGATGGTCCGCCCCGGCCTCATGCTCTACGGCTACGCGCCCGCGCCGCACCTCGCCGCGCGCGCGCGGCTGCGACCGGCGCTCTGCCTGCGCACGCGGATCACGCAGGCCCGCGCGGTGGCCGCCGAGACGCCGGTCGGCTACGGCGGCACGTTCGTCACCGCGCGGCCGAGCGTGATCGCCACGCTGCCGATCGGCTACGCCGACGGGTACCATCGCCTCGCTTCGAATCGCGCGCAGGTGCTCGTGCGCGGCCGCCGCGTGCCGGTGGTGGGGCGCGTCTGCATGGATCACACGATGATCGATGTCACCGACGTCCCGGGCGTCGGCGCCGGCGAGCCGGTGGTGGTGCTGGGTGTGCAGGACGGCGCGGCCATCGGCGCCGACGAGGTCGCCGGCTGGTGCGACACGATCAGCTACGAGGTGCTCACCGCGATCGGCCGGCGCGTGCCGCGCGTGTACGTGGAGGAGTTCGATGCCTAGGATCCGCCGCGCGCTCATCAGCGTGAGCGACAAGCGGGGCGTGGTCGAGCTCGCCCGCGCGCTCGTCGAGCGCGACGTGGAGATCCTCTCGACGGGCGGGACCGCACGGCTGCTCGCCGACGCCGGCGTCCCCGTGCGCCAGGTGAGCGACTGGACGGGGTTCCCCGAGCTGCTCGACGGCCGGGTAAAGACGCTCCACCCGAAGATCCACGGGGGCCTGCTCGCCCGCCGCGACCTCCCGGCGCACCAGGAGGAGATGCGCGCGCACGGCATCGAGCCGATCGACCTCGTGGCGGTCAACCTCTACCCGTTCC
>Ga0209581_1002009_pt1 | contig 21170 bp, 14 predicted proteins | sample Coa_R2_FD_187160 | JGI IMG/M metagenome (GOLD analysis project Ga0209581, IMG submission 187160) | Surface soil microbial communities from Centralia Pennsylvania, which are recovering from an underground coalmine fire - Coalmine... | ecosystem: Environmental > Terrestrial > Soil > Unclassified ...
CCGGCTTGCCTGCTCGAGATCGTCGTTGCAGCGGGGCACCCAGGCCTCGCCCCAGAAGAAGTTGCAACTGGTCTCCGCTCGGAGGACCCGCCAATGGGCTTCCTCGACCAACCGCCACCGCTCTCCGTCCTCGGTTGCGATGGCGCCGATATCGCGGCGGGCGGCGTGGACGGCGTGGCTGATCTCGTCTAGCCGGATCATGGCGTCCTGCTGCGCCTGCGAGCCCATCCATTGGACGAAGCCCCGCCCGTGATGCCAGCCGGTGTTCCACGCTCCCGGGCCAACCGTGACCTCGCCGTGAGCTCCGTAGGTATCGAGGTACTGGTCGATGAATACGGGACGGATGCCCTCGCTGTGATTCGCCCGCACGCGATCGAGCAGAGGTTGATAGAAGACGCCCCAGAAATTGCCCTTGGCCGAGGTATTGCGGAACCACCCCCCGTTCTCGCCATCGGTGCAGGTGGTCACCAGCGGTGGGAACTCGCAGTACTTGGTTCGTTCGCACACCTCGTGGATGAACCAGCCGGGATCCATCCCCGCCTCCTGGGCGTTGGAGAGCTCGCGGTCCCGTACCACGACGATGATCTCTTCGCCCCCGTGGCGCGCCGTGTGCGGACGGTAGCGCAGCTCGTGCCATGGCATGGGTGTGATCGCCTCCACGTGCTCACTGTCGACGAGCACATAGCGATAGCCCCAGCGTTTCAAGGTGGGAATCAGCTCCATGCAGAATCCCATCTCCGGCGGCCAGAAGCCGGGGAAGCTCGTGCGACCGAACAGGTGCCGGCCGATTCCCTGCCAGCGTCCGATCTGCTCGTCCCAGTCGGCCCTGGGGATCAACGGCAGGACGGGGTGATAATAGGCGGTGCCCAGGACCTGGATGATCCGGGTGTTCTGCACATGCCACAGCAGCGACCCGCAGTCCACGATGCCGTACGCCTGCTGCTGGAACTCGGGGCTGGCGAGCGTCTCCAGCAGGGTGCCGGACAGCGACAGGTGGACCCGACCCACATCCTCGGATTCCCACAGAGAGCGGGGGATGCGATCGAGGGCCCAGAGGATCTCTTTCGCTTCCCACTCGCTATGTTCGAGCAGGTCCTCGAGGTTCCAGGCGGGCTGGTGCAGGTTGAGAACCAGGGCGAAGGACACGTCGGTCATCAGTTGGGCTCCTCTGGTCGCTACTATTCCTGGGTCACGATCTCACTGGTGCGACGGGCGAGCTCGCTGCCGTAGTCGGTCCAGATACCCTCGCCCCAGTAGCGGTAGCAGCTCGTCTCGGCGGTCAGCAGGTGGAACAGCGCGTTGCGGTACCGCGGGTCGTCGCTGCGCACACCCGGGGCGAGGATGCGCTCGTGGAAGAGTGAGCTGGCCTTCTCCATGGGCACGAGCACCGCGTCGTAGCCCCGGACCCAGGAGATGTTGTTGGTCCAGCTCCCCCCTTCCATGTGGAAACGGCCGTCCTCGCCCCGAAGCTGCTCGATCACCACGGCCAACCGGTCCGGCCCATCGCCCGGGGCCATGCGCTCCCAGATGCGTGATTGGAAAAGAGGCTGGATCGCGGGGAGGTCGTGGTCCTGGATCCCCACGGAGCGCAGCCGCTCGAGATATTCGGTGACGTTCATGATCGGCGTCCCGGAGCCCGAGCACTCGCGGATCACCTCGAAGTACTTGGGGGGGAACTCGTTCATCATGACGCCGCCGTTTTCACCGTCGGCAATCTGGGTCACCAATAGCGGGACCTGTTGCCCGGCGAGGTCCAGCCGGGAGAGGCCCCTGGCCGCGTAGTAGGGCTGCATCTGGCCGACCAGCTTGGTATCGCTACCCTGCGTCTTGATCACGGCGGTAATGCTGGCGGTCTCGCCGCGAGAGTTCGTGCAGACTAAGCGATGCGGGAGATGGCGCTGCCGCGGCCCCTGACCGTCCGGCTGCTCAATGGTGTGCTCCTGGACCAGGACCCATTGATAGCCGCAGTCGACGAGGGTCTTGACGAACTCGTAGGCCACGTCGGGATGATTGGGCAGGGCCATTTCGGAGGGCGAGAAGCCGCGGACCCGGCTCAGGGCGTCGAGCCCGAAGAGGGCGGCGAAGTAGTGCTGCCAGGCCCGCACGTGTAGGCGGTAGTCCTGGACAGGGGTAGAGGGAACCACGGCGTGACCCCACGGGCAGCCCAGCCACTCCACCGCCTGATGGTAACGGGCGTCGCAAGTGATGCGTGCCAGCGCGTCGAGCACGTCGTTGGCGCCCATCTGGCGCAACCCATAGAGCAGAGTGCCGGAGTACTCGAGCATGATGCGCGGCTGGACGCCTTCGTCGAGGAGCTGCGGTATGAACTCGCCCATGCGCTTGTAGCACCACAGGAACACCGGGGCATTGTGGTTGTCGCCGATGCCGGGATTGTCCATCATCCACTGTAAGTTGCTGATCAGCCGTGCCGTGCGCAGATCTGGTCCGCCGGCCGGGATGAGGGGCTGGTGCATGTGCAGGGCTATAGCGAAGGCGCTGTCGATCTCGCCGAAGCCCGGGGCACCCGGCGGCAGAAACACCGGCCTGGTCCGGCTGGCCCGGATGACCTCTTCGATGCGCTCTTCCGAGCCGGAAAGGTTGGGAAGCCCATCAACGTATTCCGCAATATCGCCCACGATCGCGCTCCTCATCGCCGGTCTGGTCCGGCACTCATTTATGGCGGATGTACTCGTAGATGTTCAGGTAGTGTTGCCCGGGGATCGCCCAGGAGTGATCCTGTTGCATGCCGTTGATCATCAGTTGCCGGAACTCCCAAGGGTAGTCGTACCACAGCCCAAGGGCACGCGACATGGCCGACTCCAGGGCCTGATGATCGACCTGGTGGAAGACATACCCGTTTCGTTCCTCGGGTGGGCGGGGTGAGTAGTCGCGGTCGATGACCGTGTCAACCAGCCCGCCGATGGCCCGCACGATGGGAACGGTCCCGTACTTGAGTGCGATCATCTGGGACAGACCACACGGCTCGAACATGCTGGGCATGACCAGCATGTCCGCGCCGGCGTAGGTCAGGTGTGCCAGGCCCTCGTCATAGCCGATCTCGATATGGCAGTCGGGGTTGTCGTTGAGGTAGTGTTTCAGGTGCCAGAGGTGGCCGTTGACGGCGTGCTCGGGACAGGTGCCCATCAGGACGAACTGGGCGCCATGGGCCAGGGCGTAGAAGAGGGCGTGGTGGATGAGATGGATGCCCTTTTGCTTGTCCACACGGCCGATATAGGCGATGATCGGCTTGAATTCCTTGCGTAGCCAGAAGCGGTCACGCAGCGCTTCCTTGTTGGCGTACTTCTGATCCAGCGTCTGCGCGGTGTAGTGAGCCGGGATGAAGCGGTCGATCTCTGGGTTCCAGACGTCGTAATCGACGCCGTTGAGCACCCCACCGAACTTCTGCCCGTGGACGAAGAGCGTATGTCCCAGCCCTTTTCCTTGATCGGTGGCCGTGGCTTCCCAGGCGTGTTGGGGCGAGACCGTGGTGATGAAGTTCGAGTAGACGATGCCACCTTTCATGAGATTGAGCGCGCCATGGTCGAAATTGTCCCGCAGGCGGCGCTCGTCGAAGAAGTGGGCCGGTCGAGTCAAGCCGGTGGCCCACAAAACGTCCTCGCCGGTGATGCCCTGATGGCCGAAATTGTGGATCGTGTAGCAGACGCGTTGATGCGGCATGCCGGTATGCTGATAGATCTCGAAGAGGAGGACCGGCACCAGGGCCGTCTGCCAATCGTGACAATGGATAACGTCGGGCCGCTTGTCCGACTTCAACATGAACTCCAGCGCCGCCTTGGCGAAGAAGGCGAATCGGTTCGCTTCGTCGAGCTCGCCGTAGATGCGGCCCCGATTGAAGAAGTTGTCGGGTGAATGCGGGTCGATGAAGTAGCAGCGCCGGCCGTGGACGAATCCGAACCACACGGTGCAATGAACGGCACCGCTGTACCAGGGCACCCACAGGTCCTGGTAGGAGACGGTGAGCCCGTAGATCTGGTCGTAGCGCATGCAGTCGTACTTCGGCAGAATGATGTCGACGGCATTGTCCCGCCACTCGAGCTCGCGGCTGAGGCCAAAGATCACTTCGCCGAGGCCGCCGGTCTGGGCGACCGGGGCACACTCGGTGGACACCATCACGATATACACGGCGCGACCTCTCTAGAGGGACCGCGTCGCGCGCGAAACGCCGGTGCAAGCCGCTGTCCCGTGTCCACTGCTCCTGTTCCCGGCCCGGTGAGGCGCCACACGTGGAACGTAGCCATACCTATGGGAACGCTGCACGACCCGCTTTTATTCCCAGGAAACGGGACAGAATTTTAATAGACTTTTAAAGGAAATATCTTCCAGCGAGGAGCGTTCTCGTCTAGGTGAGCCGGGCGCCAAAGCCAGTTGAGGCTCACTCTGTGGCCGGTGGGAATGGGCAGGGCCGGATGCCGGCCCTGCCCAATGCATGGTCGAAAGGATACGCCGTTGCACCTGAGACGATTGTGAGTCGATCAACATGAACCTCGGCGCGGCGGCAGGTCGCGGTCGCACGAGGCGTAAGCGTAAAGGTAAGAAGGGAGTTAGTGGTATGAGTACGCTCGTGGCTATCGCCTATCCCGAGCAGGGACGGGCCCGGGAGGTCATGGATGTCCTCAAGCAGTTGCAGGCCCAGCACCTTATCGAGATGGACGACGCCGTCGCGGTAGTCAAGGATGACGAGGGCAAGATCAAGCTCGACCAGGCGGTCAGTCTGACCGGAGCCGGGGCGGCCGGGGGCGCGCTGTGGGGCATGCTCATCGGCCTGCTCTTCCTCTCCCCGCTGCTGGGCGCGGCCGTCGGGGCGGCCACCGGCGCCATCGGCGCCAAGATGTCTGACTACGGGCTGGACGACAACTTCGCCCGGCAACTGGGGGCGCAGCTAAGACCGGGCACCTCGGCGCTGCTGGTGCTGGTGCGGCAGGCGACGCCCGACAAGGTGCTGGCGGAGATCGGCAAGTACGGGGGGACGGTGATGCAAACGTCATTGCCGAACGATGCTGAGCGGCGCCTGCAAGCTGCTCTCAGCATGGGAGGTGCCGTCGCCTCAAGACGCTGAGCAACGCCCGCATAGGAGGGTGCGGCAGCGTCGCCGCCGCCACGCTGCCGCACCGAACTGAGATGATCCGGAGCCCCGCCCTTGACACAGGCCCATGCTGGGCAGACCGACCCGACCGAGCCTCCACCGAGATGACGGGCGCATGCCGATCCCGTGACCGGGGTCGCGGCAGGGCGCAAGGGGCGAGAGGAGGAGTGGCATGAGTGGCGCGGACAGGTCGGCGCCTGCCGGCGTCGTCCAGGCCCGGCGCGCCTGGCAGCAGCTTGGGTTACGCTTGCAGGGCGTGACGCCCCGGGCGCTGGTACGCTTCCTGCTCGTCGTCGGCGCACTGGCTGTCATCGTCTGGCTCCTCGCCTCAGCCTGGAGCGTGTTGACTCCGTTCATCTTGGGCGCCGCGATCGCCTATGTGCTCCTGCCGCTGATGAACCTGCTCGACCACTGGCTGCCGCGCTGGACGTCCATCGTGCTCGTCTTCGTCGCGTTCCTGGCGGTGGTCCTGCTCGCCGTGGTCTTCATCGTGCCGCCGCTCATACATCAGCTCGTTAGCCTGGTGCAGAGCATCCCCGACGCCAAGGAGATGAGAAGGCTAGTGCAGCAACTGGACAAGCAGATCGCGGCCTTGCCGCCACAGGCGCAACAGGTGATCAACAACGCGGTGGAGGAAGCCCAGAAGGCGCTCAAGGCCAACCTGGGCGATGTCGCCAAGGGTGCGGCGTCGTTCTTCTTTAACCTCGTCTTCAGCGTGATCAACTCCATCCTCTTCCTGCTCGGCTTCTTCATCGTGCCCTTCTGGTTGTTCTACGTGCTCAAAGACGAGGGCAAGGGCCGAAGCGCCGTCGCGCGCCTGCTCCCTCCCTGGATGCGCGCCGATGTGCTGGGGGTACTGCGGACGATCGATCGCGTGCTCAGCAGTTGGCTGCGCGGCCAGATTATCCTGTCGGCGTTCCTGGGAGCGTCTGTGTACGCGGGTCTCACGCTGCTGGAGTTGCTTGGCGTCAAGGGCATCCAGTACAAGCTGCTGGTCTCCCTCTTCATCTGCGTGACCTCGCCGATCCCCTTTGTGGGCAGCTTCCTGAGCGCGATCCCCCCAGTGCTGATGGCGCTGGTTGGCGGCGGGCTCGGGAGCGCACTGGCCGTGGTGGCCCTCTACGTCGTCATGCAGACGGTGCAGGACAACGTGCTCAGCCCGAAGATCATGGGCGATAGTCTAAACATCCACCCCGCGATCGTGATGCCGCTGGTGGTGATCCTGGGGCGTAACGGTATCCTATGGATCATCCTAGCCGGCCCTGCCGCGGCGCTGGCGCGCGACTTGTTCCTGTACGTGTACGGGCGCTTCGAGGACCCGCCGCGCCCGGCGGGACTGCTCCCCGGCGAGCCGCTGCCCCTCCTCGAGACGTGCGCACAGGTTGAGGTCGTGCCGGTTGAGCGGACCGAACCGGGCCCGGTACCACCCGGGGCACCGTCCAAATCAAGCGTGGCGCCGGCGTCCTGGTCACAGCCGCGGGCATGAACCGGCCGGGGGTGGCTGCGCGGCCCTCACGCCAGATTAGGTCCCCGACCGTAGCCCAAGCGCTTGGGTGGTCGTGCCGCGGTTCTAGGTGACGTCCGTGATGCCCTCTGCCACGCCTTGTGCGGCGTCGTAGGCAATCCGCGCGACTGCTGGGGCCGCTGCCCAAGCGTCATTGCGCCTGGGCGATCGATGTAGAGGTGAGTGTGCGACGGTACGGGCGCCCTGGGCGCTTCAGCGCGATGCCAGCCGATCCGGCGCCGACGTGGGCTCGAGGTCCGGGGGTCCGGCCTGTTCCGCGTAGACGAGGGCCAGTAACTCCTCGCCCTCCAGCGTCTCCTCCCGCAGCAGCGCCTCCGCGATCGCCTCCAGTGTCGACCGATGCCGCCGCAACAGCGTGCCCGCGCGCTCGTGCGCCTCCTCGATCAGGCGATGTACTGCCGCGTCGATCCGCTCGGCCGTCCGCTCGCTGTACTCCTTCGGCTCCCACGGGTTGTAGCCCCGCCCGCCCAGCACGCTGTCCGACGCCCCTCCGAAGTACTCCGGCCCCAGCTCCTCCGCCATCCCCAACTGCGTCACCATCGCCCGCGCCAGTCGCGTCACATCCTGCAGGTCGTTCTGCGCGCCCGAGCTGATCTCCCCACAGGCGATCTCCTCGGCCGCCCGGCCGCCCAGCCCTACCGCCAGCCGGTCCAGCAGGTAGTCCCGCCGGTAGTTGCACCGGTCGTCGCTGGGCCGGAACTGCGTCACGCCCAGGCTGCGGCCACGCGGCGTGATGGTCACCCGATGCACCGGGTCCGCGTTGGGCACCAGCAGCGCCACCAGTGCGTGGCCCCCCTCGTGATAGGCCACTGTCCGCCGCTCCTCCGCGCTCATCAGCAGGTTGCCCGGCGCCCCCAACGTGATACGATCCAGCGCCGCATCGAAGTCGGCCGGGGCTACCCGTTCCGCACCCTGGCGCGCCGCCATCAGCGCCGCCTCGTTGGCCAGGTTGGCTAGGTCCGCCCCGCTCATGCCCGGCGTGGCCTGCGCCAGCGCCTCCAGGTCCACTCCCGGCGCCAGCGGCAGCGGCCGGGTGTGCACGCGCAGGATGGCCTCGCGCCCCCGGCGGTCGGGCAACTCCAGACTGACCTGCCGGTCGAAGCGGCCAGGGCGCAGCAGCGCCTGGTCCAGCACGTCCGGCCGGTTGGTCGCCGCCAGCACGATGACGGCCTGACTCGGCTCGAAGCCGTCCAGGCAGACCAGCAGCTGGTTGAGGGTCTGCTCCCGCTCGTCGTTGGTGCCCCCGCCCAGCGGCCCCCCCGTCCCCCGCTGCCGCCCGATGGCGTCGATCTCGTCGATGAAGATGATCGCCGGCTGAGCGGCCTTGGCCTTCTCGAACAGGTCGCGCACCCGGCTGGCGCCGACGCCCACGAAGACCTCCACGAACTCGGTGGCGCTGATGCTGAAGAAGGGGACGCGGGCCTCGCCGGCGACGGCGCGGGCGAGGAGGGTCTTGCCGGTGCCGGGGGGGCCGACCAGCAGCACCCCCTTGGGGATCTTGGCGCCCAGACGCTGGTATTTGCTGGGGTCGCGCAGGAAATCGACCTCTTCTTGCAGCTCCGCTTTGGCGGCTTCGACGCCGGCCACGTCGTCGAAGGTGGTGCTGGGCCGCTCCTCGGTGTAGAGCTTGGCGCGGCTCTGCCCAAAGCCGAAAATGCCCTGTTGCTGGCGACGCGCCGCCTGGGCGCCGAACACGAAGAGGCCGACCAGCAGCAGCAAGGGCAGGGCGTTGAGAAGAACGCCGAAGATGTTGGCCCACAGCGGCGTGCTGGTCTGTGCCCCGATGAAGGAGACGTGGTGCTGCTGCAAGAGCGGCACCAGGTTCTGGTCGGGGACGGGCAGGGTCGGCGTGGAATAGGACGTGTAGTCGGCCTTCTTCGACGGATCATGGTACGGCTTGACGAATTCGCCGGTAATGGTGTCCGGGGAAATCTTGGCCGTCTTCACGTTGTTGGCCCGCACCTGAGCGAGGAAGACGCTATACGAGATGTTGTCGGTGGGCCCGGTCTGATTGGACGTGCCACCGGTCAGGAGCGGGCCGTAGACGAACAGGTTAAACAGGATGGCGATGATCAAGAGAGTCAACCAGGAACCTATCGTAATGCGTGGGCGCGGTGGCTGGTTCCCGGGTCCGCCCGAGTTGCCGCCCCCTTGTGAATTATTACGACGCGGATCGTTCATGCGTATCTCCCATGGCACTCGAAATGCTGGTGCCATATAGCATACTGTACCCGAAGTCACGTATACGTCGCTGCGCAGGGTCTGTGGATTCCAATCCGGCGCGGGACCGAGGACTGCGGTCCCCTGGCACCTCACGCGCACCGCGGTGCCGGGCGGCCCGACCGCGGTCGGAGGCCGCCACGATGGAGAATGCACAGACCGTGCCTCGCCGCGGCGCACGGTGGCATCTGGGGAGGGTGGCATGTCATTGACGGACCTGCGGGCGAATTGCGGCGCCTACGAGTTCCTGCGCGAGCACGACCTCGGCGCCGTATCCTCGACCTCGCGCCTGCTGCGGGCCGGGGACCTGGCCTTTCTGATGGGCCGCGCCCAGGCCGAAATAGAGGAACTGCGCGGTACCATCGCGGGCACGCATGGGCACGGCGGAGGGCAGGAGGATATCGTGCTCGAGGCGTCCCAATCTATCTACTGGCTGCTGCTCGTGGCGGTGGCGGCCGGGGACCGGCTGGACGACCTGGGCCTGCGCCACGACCTGTTCTCGCCGGGCGCCGACGCCGGTGGTTCGATGCCGGAGCTCATCCTTCCGGCACCGGATGTCCTCGACAACCCGGCGGAGCGCCGGGCGCTCGTGCGCCGCGCACTTGAGTTGGTCGTCGCCCTTTGCCGCCAGGCCGGGGTCGAGCCGCTGCGTGCGATACGGCGTGATACCATGGAATTGCGTACGCGCCCCTACCTGGCGCCGTACTGGAGCACCTGGGACCACGGAGAGAAGGCTACAGGGGAAGGGACCATACCATGAGCGAGATTGACGATCTGATCAGCCGCTATGCCGCCGCTCCGCGGCACCTGCGTGCCGCGGTGACCACTCTTGATGCCGGCGCGCTGAATCATCGCGAGACTGAGTCCGATTGGTCTGCGCGTCAGATCGTCCATCACATCGCCGATAGCGAACTGGTGGCGGCAGTACGCATTCGCCAGGTGCTGGCCGAGCGCGAGCCGCGCTTTGCGGTCTTCGACCAGGATGCCTGGGCGGCGGCCTTTCGCTACGCCGATCGCGACGAGACCGAGCTGAACCGCGACCTGGATCTCTTCACCCTATTGCGTAGCGGCACCGAACGGCTCTTGCGCGCGGCGCCACCGGAGCGCTGGGAGGCCGTCGGCTACCATCCCGAGCGCGGGCCCATGACGTTGCGCCAGCTCGTGAGCTTGTTCGCCGGCCACGCGGACGTGCACCTGGAACAGCTCAGGCGCGCGGCGGGCGCGGTGCGGGTCTAACGGGCGCGACCAACGCCCTGGTGCGGGATCAGGGGACCGACCGTGCACAACTGACCTGGGACCGCCGGCAAGCGGGGGCCGGCAAGGATGCCGGCGGCGGCGGCCCGCAGGCCGCCGCCAGGAATGCTGTCTCGCTGCGCAGTAGCTCTTCCGAAACAACACTACGAATTGACGGTGCCGGCGAGGTCGGCCGCGTCTTCCCGCGGCGTGGCGTCCTTCTCCAGGAACGGGGGCAATTCACCGAGGGGCAAGATGAGGTAGAAGGTGCTGCCACGGCCGAGCTCGGATTCGACCCGGATATCGCCTGCCATGCGCTCGGCCATGCGTTTGGCCAGCGCCAGACCGAGCCCGCTTCCCTGCGTTGAGCGGATCTCGCTGCGCGCACTGCGAAAGAACTTGGTGAAGAGCTGGTCTTTCTCCTCGGGCATCAGCCCGTATCCGGTGTCCCGCACGGCCACCATCACCTGCCCGCCGCTCTGCGCTACCGTGAGGTCTATGGCGCCGCCTGGCGGCGTGTATTTGATGGCGTTGCTGAGCAGATTCGATAGGATCTCGCGGCACCAGGTGGGGTCGGCCCAGGCGCGCGCATCGGGGCCCGCGATGCTGACCGCGATGCTTCGGGCCAGGGCCGCATCGGCGTGCTGGCCCACCAGATCTTCCAGCATCGTGCGCATGGGCACGGGACGCGGGCGCATCAGGTCCTGTCCGCTCTCGATGCGTTGCAGTTCCAGCAGCTTGTTCACCAGGCGCAGGAGCTGGCCGTTGGCCTCTTCCACCCGCGCGACGAGCTTGCGGGCGGTCGTCGATTCATCCAGGGTGCGCGCCAGCTCGCGTTCGAGCAGGTAGGTGTGGCCGACCAGGCTGGTCAGCGGCGTGCGCAGATCGTGCGTGATCAAGGAGAAGAAATCCTCGCGCACCCGTTCCTGTTCCTTCTCGTCGGTGACGTCGCGCACGCCGCCGATGCCGAAAGCCACGCGCCCGTTCGGACCCGGCACGGCCGTGTATCTGGTGTGTAGCTCGCGGCTGCCGGCTGGGGTCTCGATGGTCGAATCGATGCGCACGGCGCGCTTCTCAAGCAAGGCCCGGCGCAGCGCGTCGCCGACGATGGCCGGGGCATGCTGTTTGCCCAGCACTTCTTCGACGGGACGCCCGACGGCCATCTCGGGCCGCAGGCCGGTCAGCGCCGCCAGGGCGGGATTGAAGTGCTTGATGCGCAGATCGCCATCCAGGGTGAAAATGCCGTCTCCCGAGTAGTTGATGACCTTGGCCAGGGTATCGCGCTCGACGCGCAGGGCCTGCGTGATGATCTCGCTGTGCCGGACCAGGCGTCTGACCGTCCGATTGAGTCCCAGGATGGTCAGGATGCCGCGGGATAAGAGCAGGGTGGCGCCGCCGCCGACCAGGATGGCTGGCAGCATGGCCGGGGCCCTGACATCGGTGAAAGCGGTCAGCCCCGCCACGAATGGCGCCAGGGTCAGGCCGGAGAGCGAGGTTTGTCGCAATCCGCGTGCCCGGACCAGGTGGCGCACACCGCCCGACACCGCCGCGTAGACGAGGCAGAAAACGGCGATGCAGCCCAGGACGCTATTCGAGCCGTTGGGGACCAGGCCGACCAGGATCGTGGCGACGCCGCCGGCGATCCAGGTGGCCAGCACCGCGACCGCCACCGAGACGGCCGGGGCCGGTTCGCGCCGCTTCAGGTGCACGAGCACGACCACGGCGCCCACGACAATTGCCGCGGCAAACGGCGTGGCGTAGTGCCAGAGCGACTCGGCGCTCCACGGCGGCGGGGCGCCGATCCTGTGCCGCACCGGCGTCAACTCGGGTCCTGAGGAAAGCCAGACCATGGTGCCACCGCCCTCTCCTGAGGCCATCGTAGCAACCCCACGGCTGGCGGGTATCCCCCAAATGGGCTACCGGCGGTGCCCTGCTGGAATGCGTTTCGGCCGGTGAAATATGCTCCGCCCACGATGTGCCAAATCAGATAGCCTGTTAAGGGATAGAGGAGACGATGAGCTGGTTGCTGATAGGCCATGAGCGGGCCGTCAACGTGCTGCGCAAAGAGACGCTAGCCGGGACGCCCGCGCACGCCTACCTTTTTGCCGGGCCTGCCGGCATCGGTAAGCGTCGCCTGGCCCGTGAGCTGGCGGCGGCCCTGAACTGTGAGGCGGACGCCGGCAACCGGCCCTGCCACGCCTGCCGCACCTGTCGCATGATCGACAAGGAGGCGCACCCGGACTTCCTGGTCGTCGATAGCGCCCGCGAGGAGCGGCGGAGCGCCGAGGGCGATCGGGCGGCGGATGCCGCCGGTCAAAACGGAGATGGGCCTGCTAACAGCGCCGGGCGCCGTCCGGACGGGCGTGGCGCCGACCGCACCAAACACATCGACCTGATACGGGCCGCGCGCGAGACCGCGGCCTGGCGGCCCTATGAGGCGCGCTACAAGATCCTGCTGTTCGCGGATGCCGAGGAGATGAGTGAGGCGGCGGCGAACGTCCTTTTGAAGACCATCGAAGAACCTCCGCCACAGGTCATCATCGTGATGACCGCACGGCATGTGGAGGCGGTGCCGCTCACCATCCAATCGCGCTGTCGCGCGGTCACGTTGCAGCCGGTGCCCGTTCCCGATTTGGCAGAGGGGCTGCAACGCCTCCATCGCGCCGAGGCCGGGCTGGCGCTGCGGCTGGCGGCGCTATCCGGCGGCCGCGTGGGCTGGGCCGTCGACGCCCTCTCCAACCCGGATCTGGTGGCGGAGCGCGAGGCGGAGGTGGATCGCGCCGTGGAGCTGTCGGCCGGTCCGCTGAGCGGCAGGCTGCTGCTGGCCGGCCAGGCGACGCGCGGCGAGAGCTTCGGCGAGGCCCGCGCCGCCTGCCTGCGCACGCTGTCGGATATGCAGGTCTGGTGGCGCGACCTCCTGCTGGTGGCCTCCGGGGCGCCGGTGACGCCCGTGCACCAGGATCGGGCCGGGGACCTGGCCCGTCAGGCCGAACGGCGCGGATGCGCGCGCATCGTGGCGGGCCTGCGCGAGATAGAGCTGACCATCGCGGCGGTGGAGGAGCGCAACGTGACCCCGCGGCTGGCGCTCGAAGCGCTGCTGCTGCGCCTGGGAGTGTAAGCCTGTATGCCCGAGATTGCCGGCGTGCGCTTCGACCCGTACGGGCCGCTGGTCTTCTGCCGCTGCGAGGTGGCCGGCGTGGCCGCCGGTTGCGAGGTGCTGGTGATGCTGGCGGACGGAGAGCGCAGCGGCGTGGTCGAGGTGCCGCCGGACCGGATCTTCGCCACGGAGCTGCCGCGCGCGCCGCGCATTGTTGCCGTCCGGCAGCCGGCTCGCGACGATAGCGAGCCCGTGGCGATTCCGGACGGCATCGACTTCCTGACGGCCGCCGACGGCGATGTCGGGACGGCGGACCTGGCCGAGGCGCTCCGACTGGCGGCCCTGCCGGTGCCCGCGCCTCCGGAGCAGCGCCGGCCATGACCTATCGCGCCGATCAGGACCCGCGCATGGCGCAGCGTCGCTGGCCGTACCCCTCAACCGCGGTGCCGGCCACCGCCGAGGCCGGGCCCGGACCGCCGCCGCGTCGGGTCGCCGCCGCGCTGGCGGTCATCTTCCTGGCCCTGTATGCCCTGACCTATTCGGCTACCCTCACCTCGCGCGACGGCGGCGTCATGTACGACACGGCCATGGCCATCGTGGAGCGACATAGGCTGGCCCTGCCACCGCACCACCACGGCATGCCGGGCGTCAATGGCGGCTTCTACTCCAAGTACGGTATCGCTTTGAGCGTGGCGGAGATACCGCTATATCTGCTCGGCAGGGCAATATCGGGATTGGCGCCGGCGCCGCTCTCGGGTCAGATTGCCCTGGCTGTCGCCATGCTGGTCAATCCCTTGATCGCCGCCCTCTGCGTGGCGGCCTTCTTCCTGCTGGCCTACGAGCTGTGCTGGTCGCAACGCCGGTCCCTGCAGGTGGCCGTGCTGTTCGGACTGGCCGGCATGCTCTGGCCGTATGCCAAAACCGACTTCAGCGAACCGCTCTCGACCCTGTACCTGATCGGCGCGGTCCTGTATCTTGTGCGCACGCGAAACAAGGGTGGGACACTGGATTATCTATGGGCGGGCCTCTTCGCGGGGTTGTCGCTGCTGGCCAAACTGACGGCCGGATTCGTGTTGCCGGCTCTTGGGCTGTACGCCATCTACGTGGCCGCCACCGCCGACCGGACGGTGCCTGGCCCTACAGGGACCCGCCCTGAAGGGCGACCGGGGGCCATTCACGGCCCTGTGCCTGCCATGACCCTTCAGGGTCAGGTCGTTCCTCGCCCCCAAGCCGGTGGCCCGCGCCGCGTCGCGTGGCGCCTGCTGTGCTGGGGGCTCGGGGTGGCCGGCGGCATCGGCCTGTCCGCCCTGTACAATCTTGTGCGCTTCGGGCGGCTGACCGATAGCGGCTATCGCGCCGAGGATCTGCCGTTCCACGCGCCGTTTCTGACGGGCCTGAGCGGACTGCTGATCTCGCCGGGCAAGGGCCTCCTCTGGTACTGCCCGCTGGTCCTGGTAGCGCTTGTGCTGTGGCCACGCTTCATGGCGCGCCACCGCGCCGAGGCGCTGCTGGCCCTGGGCATGGTGTTGCCGACGGTCGGCGTGTACGCCACCTACCCGGTCTGGTGGGGCGGCGTGTGCTGGGGGCCCCGCTACCTGCTGCCCGTGCTGCCGTTCGTGCTGTTTCCGCTGGTGCTGTGGCCGTCGGGGCCGGAGTCCCGCGCGCTCTGGCGCTACGCCGCCGGGGCCGTCGCCGCGATCTCCATCGGCGTGCAGGTGCTTGGCGTCGGCGTGCATCCGAACCGATTTCCGGCGACCGGCATCACCGACGCGCAATACCTGTGGGTGGTGAGCGACTCGCCGCTGCTGGGAAACGCCTGGCTGTTGGGCTACGACGTGGTGCGCACCGTCCGTCCGTCCGCCGCGCCGGCCATGCTCGCCGGCTATCCCTGGCAGCGCCCGGGCGGTACCTCGCCGACGCAGCGTCTGGCCATCTCAAGCTGGCCGTTCTGGTGGTGGGACGTGCTGGCCCGCTACGGGCTAGAACGGCGGGCGCAGGCGGCCATCGCCGCGCTATTGCTGCTCGTGATGGCGGGCGGCCTGTGGGCGCTCTTGAGGTCTAGCGAGCCGGCGGAGCTCGCGGGTCAGCCCACCGGACGGTACGCGCTACGCGGCTGACCTCGCACTATTGCATTAGCCCCCGTTTGGTTGTATCAAAAGCGCACCAGATCGCCTCTATAATAGAGGGGAAGAGGTGGTGCGGTCGCCACCTCCCTCGCACGATGGGCTTCGACTGGAAGGGAGACCGCGGTGGGTGCGGGCATCTTGGTGGTCGAGGATAACGACCTGCTGCGCGACATGACGGCCTATGCACTGGAGAGCCACGGCTTCGACGTTCAGGTGAGCAATGGCAGCGGCGTACAGTCTGCCGCCGAGCACTCGCAGCCGGCGCTGATACTGCTCGATTTCTGCCTTCACGGCGAAAACGGACGTGAGATCTGCCGGCAACTCAGGTCCAGCACGCGCACGGCCGGCATCCCGGTGGTGGCAATGACCGGGTCACCGCCGAGCGACGTCCGGGACGTGGACGACGTGCTGGCCAAGCCGTTCACCGTGGCCATGCTGCTGCACAAGGTGCGGAAGTGGACCGATGTATCCCGCGGCACCGCTTGACCTTGAGGCATCGCCGCTCTATAGTTAGTGGTGCAGCGGGGTGTGGCGCAGTTGGTAGCGCGCGGCGTTTGGGACGCTGAGGTCGGAGGTTCAAGTCCTCTCACCCCGACCCTCCCAGCATCTATGTTCTATCTGTACTACCGCGACGAGCGAGAGGGCGGTTTCGCCCGCGAGGCCGAGACGCGCGCCCTGTCGCGGCTGGTCGACGTCGACGTACACCAATTGGCGCTGGCGGCCGAGGCCCAATATGCCGACCCCGGCGGCGGCTTCAACGTGCGCCACTGCGACGGCGCGGAGACGGCGTGGGGCGAGATCGTGATCGCGTGCAGCGTGCTGCCGTTTCTCAGCGCGTCCCAGGTGGTGCGCGTGAGCGGCCTGATCGGCGCCTCAAGCCAGCGGCGGGCAAAAAGCGGTGACGACCCCTCGCGTCCGGGGGTGAGCCCCGACGGCCTGGCCGACCTGGTGCGCGGCCTGCCCGAGACCACGGTGCTGATCCTCGAAGAAGGCACCCTGAAGTCGAGCAGCGCCCACCTCAAGGCCCTCGAACGGCTCGACGTGCCGAAGACCGTGCAGGGCTGTCCGCCCTTGCAGGGCGAGGCCCGCGCCCGCTGGATCGCCGACGAGGTCAGGCGGCGGGGCGGCGCCATCGAGCGCGAGGCGGCCCGCGCGCTGGCCGAGGCCTTGCCGGGCGTGCTGTGGTCCGTCTCCTGCGCCATAGACACGCTGATGGCCTACGCCGGGCCGGGCGGGCGCATCACGACGGAGGCCGTGGGGACGCTGGTGGTCTCCGACCAGAGCGTCAGCAGCTTTCAACTGGCCGATGCCATCGCCGGGCGCAACGCGCCGCTAGCCCTACGGCTGCTGCACGATCTCACGGCGCGGGGCATGGTCGAGGAACAGATCATGGCCCTGCTTGTCAACCGGGTGCGCGACTGGGCCATGGTGGCGGCATTCAGGGGCGACCGCGTGCCCGAGCAGGAGGCGATCAAGCAGCTTGGCTGGAACCCGGGCAAGTACCAGACGACGGCGCGCGGCACGGGTAACTTCGCGCGGGGAGAGCTGCCTGCCGCCTATCAGGCCCTGGTGATCGCCGACGAAGCGCTCAAGAGCCGCCCGGGCGACGAGCGACCCCTGATCATGGACATGCTGGTGCTGACGCTGGCCAACCGCGGAGACCCAGAGGCCCTGCGCCGGCTCTTCCCCGTGCCCGCCGTGCTGTAGGCTGGCGTCGTGCCTGGCCCTGAAGGGACCATGGCAGGAACGAGGCCATAATTGGCCTACGGTGGACCATTCATGGTCGCGTCTCTGCCATGAGGCTTCAGCCTCAGGTAGCTCCCTCCCCGCGCGTTTCAGTTTCCAGCCCCGCCCGCTGCGCAGTGTGACGCCGCGAGGTGCACGATCTCCTGCATGAACTGCGCGTCGCGCGGCGTCAGCCCGTCAGCCGCCAGCGCATCGCGGGCGTGCTCTACCGCCTGACAGCGTGCACCCGCCCACGTCGACTCCGCCAGGGCCAGGTGCGCGGCGTCCGTGCCCCGCTGTCCCAGGTTCAGGTCCTGCAGCGCCCGACGCCAGTCGGCCAGGGCCGCCTCCCGCTCTCCCAGGGCGATCTCCGCCTCCGCGCGCACCCGGTAGCCGTCGCCCATTTGCGGGTCCATGGCCACGGCGCGGCGGGCCAGGTCCAGCGCCTGCTGGACCTGCCCCTGCCACAGCGCCACCTGCGAGCCGGACACCAGCGGGTCGGGATGGTGCGGCGCCAGCGCGGCCGCCCGCGCGAAGGCCTGCGCCGCGCTCTGCAAGCGGCCGGCGTCCCAGGTCTGGGGTTTGGCGGGGTCCTGTCCGAGCCCCGCCCAGCGCTCGTAGGCCTTGCCCGTGTCGCGCAAGGGGTCGGGGTCGAGCGGGTTCAGGCGCGCGGCCTGTCCGAAGGCGAGCAGGGCGCGGGCGTAGAGCGTACCGGCCTGCTGGGCGGCGGGACCGCCGACCTGGGCCGCGGCCTGGGCCCATTCCACCAGGGTGCGCCCGCGGTCGAGCCAGTACTCCTCCTGCTCGGGGGCCAGCGCGGTCGCCTGCTGCACGGTGCTATCGGCGGCGGCGAACTGGCGCAGGGCCAGGATCGGCTGGACCGAGCGACCCGGTGGGAGCGGCGCCTGGCCGGAGTTGCCCAGGGCCACCGTCTCCAGATCGCCGCCCCGGCGCGCCGCCACGTCGGCGGCGGTCTGTCGCGCGCCCAGGACCAGCACGCGGTCCGCCGCCACGCAGCCCCCGATCAGCGCGAACAGTAGCACGGCCACCTGTGCTGGGCGCGCCCGCCGGCGATTGCGCGGTGGTTCGGGGAGCGCGGTCACCCGGTGCAGCGCGTCCACGATAGCCGCGGCCGGCGACCGACGGGGCGACGGGCCGCCGTCCTCCGCGGAGTTCGCGGCGGTTGCCCACGCCGTGGGCGCGGCGCGAGGCGCGCGTCTGGCTTTGGTCGGGTTATCAGCTGTGGACACGTCCGCGGGCTGAGCTGCCAGGGCCTCGGCCAGGCCGGCGATCAGCCAGGTCAGCAGCGCGGTGGCCACGACGGCGATGCCGAACGCGCCCTCCGCCAGGTGCCCGGCCAGCGCCGCGAGCAAGGCGGCGGCCAGACCCCGCTCGATAGCGCCACCGTGCCGGAGCGCCCGCCACAGGTGCCGGGCGGTGGCGCCGAGCAGCAGCAGGAAGGCGGCCAGCCCCAGCAGCCCGGTCTCGGCGGCCACGTCCAGGTAGAGGTCGTGGGTGCGGTCGGGCACGGCGTTGGGCGCCTCCAGGTGGCGCAGGGCGGTGGGGTAAACCGGATAGTAACAGGACATCAGGGTATCGGGACCGCAGCCCAACAGCGGCCGGCTAGCCACCAACTGCAGAGCGGGACCCCACAGGATGAGGCGCACCTCGGCGGTGCCGGAGGCCAGCGGGCTCCAGCGCAGCAGGCGGCCGGGGCCGCTGTCGGGCAGGCGGCCGAGCAGGGTCGGGGCTAGCAGATTGAGGGCCAGCAGCACGGTCGTGAGCGGCAGCGCGACGGCCAGGCTGAGGCGGCGCAAGCGGGCCCGGTCCTGGGCCACGCCCAGGGACAGGCCGAGCACCAGCAGGGCCACCAGCAGGCCGGCGAATGGGCCGCGGCTGTTGGTGAAGAGCAGCCCGCCGGCCTGGATCAGCGCCACCAGGAGCCAGCCCGCGGCCCGCAGGCGGCGTCCCGCTAAGTCGCGCGGTAGCGGTAGGCCCGGCTCTGACACGGGCCGCATGTCTGTGCCGGTCGGAGACGCTGTCGCCCGGCCTGGTGAATCGGGCTGTCGAGCGCGGCGGCCACGGCCGACTGCCTCGTCGGTCCGCCGTCGGTCCGGTTCTGTGAGCGATGCCGTGGGCTGAAGGCTCCAGGCCAGGTGGGCGAGGGTGAGGGGTAGGGTCATGGCCAGCAGGGCGCCCAGGAAGATCGGGTTGCCCAGGCTGCCCGGCACGCGCGCGGCCAGGTCCGGCTGCTGCCACGGCAGCGGATCGTGGCCGAGGCGCTGCAGCCAGCCGTAGGCGGCCGGCGCGGTGCCCGAGAAAGCCATGACGGCCACCAGGCGCCGCGCGCGGGACAGGTCGAGGGAGTGGGCCAGCAGGGCGCAGGTGAGGTAGGCCAGGGTGGTCAGGGCGCCCTGGGCGCGGGCATAGGAGCCGAAGAAGCTGACCCAGGGCAGGATGGAGGTCGTGGTGGCCAGCAAGGTAACGGCCGGGAAGAGCAGCAGCGGCAGCACGGGCCAGAGGCGCGGCATCCGCCGGCTTCCGCCGCCGAGGGCGCGCAGGAACAGGCGTAGCAGGGCCAGGGTGCCGAGGATCGCCGCGGCGTCGCGCAGCAGGGTGGCTTTGTCGGGCTCGAAGATGCGGGCGTCATCGATGTTGAAGTAGAGCGGCACGGCCAGCACGGTCGCCAGCAGACCGGCCTCGGCAAGCGCGCCACAGGCTTGCAAGACACGCAGCCTCAGGACAGCAGGCCAGGCCGGTTTGCCGGCCGGCGCCAGCCGGCGTGTTAGCCCTTGCGGTGTGCGCGAGGCGCGCGGCCTGGTGCGCTCGGCCGTCATGGGCGCTTCGACTCTCCCTCCAGCAGATGTGCTGCCAAGAGCATAGCATGCCTACACGACAGTGGCCCAACATCGCCGGCAGGGGTGCGTCGAGCCGGCTGGGACGACAGCCTCACGGCAGGGGCCTGACCACTACACAAAGTTCTTTGGCCCTCAAGGAAGGTCCGCCGCCCTTCGTGCGGCCTTTTCGGGATACATTCGACCATTCACAAACTATTGACAAGCCCCAAGAGTGCTGCTATGATAGCCATGGATTTGAATACCTGGCAGCAGGTCAGCCACATACTCCGCTTCCCCTCGCTATCACCCGCTTACCCTTCCCCGCCTACATGGACGTATGGCATGTCTCGCTGCAGTGGCTAATGCAGCGGTACTCTTCCTGGCACCATTCCGGCTTCCGGCGTCACATTGTCTTGGCGCTTCAGGGCGCTGTCTTGCAGGGCGATTGCGGTACGACTCGACGCATACCGGGGGTATAGATGGCGTACAGGCGTGTGTTGACCTGGCTGGCCCTGTCCGTCCTGGCGCTGCAGCAGGTGGGCGTGCTGCCGCCTTTGCCCGCGCGCCCGGCGCATCCTGCGCCCACACAGGTCACGACACCACGTACCGCGCAGCCCCTGTCCGTGGCGCTGCCGCGGACCCATCCGCAGCGCTTCACGGGACTGCCGGCGCATCATGTCGTCTGGCTACGGCAACCGCAGCCATCCCTGCCGCGGCGCTATGTGCCGCGCGCGGTGCCGCGCCGCCACCTGGGTGTGCGCGTTGCTCTGCGCCCGCGCCCGGCCGCCTGGCGCGCTCAAGGGCCGCATGGTCGGCCTACCCCTCTGCGTCCCCCTCCCGCGCCAACACTGTCATTGCCGCCAATTCGCCCCCAGCGGGTGGTGAATGGCCGCTACAGGGGCACCATATGCGGCCTCACGGCCAAGGCGCTCTACCTGTGGGTCGGTTCGCGCATGCTGGCGCTGCACCTGACGCCGACCAGCCGGCTGACTCTCGAGGGACGCCGCGTGCGGGTGTGGACCCTGGGGGCGGGCGACCAGGCCACGGTCACCGTGCGAGCGGGCGTCGTCACCCGGCTGTCCGACCTTTCTCCGACCCTACCGCCGGCGGTGGCGCGCATTGTACGCGGTAGTGGGGTGCGGCCCCGGCCGCGCGCGGCCGGCCTCGGCCCGCGGTTGCGCCCAGCCCTGTCCCAGCAGGCGCCAAGCAGCGACATCTGGACCCCGACCGGCGGCTTGCCCATCACCGTGTACGGCCTGGCCTTTGATCCATTGAACTCTGGCACGCTTTGGGTCGGCTCCAT
>Ga0209581_1002015_pt1 | contig 21080 bp, 18 predicted proteins | sample Coa_R2_FD_187160 | JGI IMG/M metagenome (GOLD analysis project Ga0209581, IMG submission 187160) | Surface soil microbial communities from Centralia Pennsylvania, which are recovering from an underground coalmine fire - Coalmine... | ecosystem: Environmental > Terrestrial > Soil > Unclassified ...
CGGTGGCGGCCCAGATGCAGCTTGGGCTGCCCGCCGCCTGGAACGTCACCTCGGCGTTGCCAGCGTACCAGATGGCCCAGAACTACAACGATGCCAATCAGCCCACGACCACCACGCTCACAGCGGTCGGGGCCTCGTACAGCTTCACCCAGGTCTATGACAGCAGCAACGGCGTGCTGCAAGGGCTTTCCAACACTACCAATAGCACGGCCAACCTGGCGAGTCTCAGCTACAACGAATACGCCCAACTGGGCAGCCTGACGTTGCTCAACGGTGCAGCCTCCTCCCCGGCGAGCCTGGCCAGCGAGACGTTCAACGACGACGCCGATCTGCGCCCGCTCAGCCTCTCCGCTACCTGGCTGCCCGGCAGCGGTAACAGTGGACAGATTCTCAGTAATAGCCGCACCTACGACCTGGCGGGCAACGTGACCAGTGTGGCGACGACGATGGCCGCCATGCCCGGCCAGAGCGGTTCGGGAGGCTCGGAGACGCAAAACTTCTGCTACGACGAGCAGAACCGGCTGGTGTGGGCGGGCAACGCCGGCACGCAGCCAGGGAGCGGCTCCGGGACCTGTGGGAGCGGCACGCTCTCGACCTCGTTCAGCAGCGGGAGCTACACCACGGGCTACACGTACACCAACCTGGGAGAGATCTGGCAGGGACCGCTGGGCGGGCAGGGAGCCGCCGAGCAATACCTCTACTGCAACAGCAGCGCCAGCGGGCCGCACGAACTGAGCGGGGTGTATCCCATCGGCACCACCTGCGCGAATAAGGGCAGCGCGACCGCGCTCTACAGCGCGGGCTACGACGGCTGGGCAACCAGACCAGCCGGACGTACAACAACGTGACGGCCACGCTCTCCTATGACGCGCTCAACCGGCTCGTCGCCTGGCAAAGCGCCAGCGGAGCGAGCGAGCAGACCGTCTACGATGCCAGCGGCGAGCGCGTGCTCACCCGCGCCACGAACCTGGGCACAACCACGCTCACCGTCTACGCTTTCGGGCTGCAAGAACTCTTCTACACCGGCACTGGCACGCTCACCAGCCAGACCGACTACTACAGCCTGGCTGGCCATCTGATCGGCTCGACCACCGGCAGCGCCACGACGTATTACCTGACCGACGCGCAGGGCAGCCTGCTCACCAGCCTCTCAGCCAGCGCCATCACCGGCGAGCAACTCTACGCGCCTTACGGCCCCACGCGCTATACCGTCGGCTCCCTGGGCACGGCCAAAGCGTTCACCGGGCAGGAGGCCGATGCGCTCACAAGGTTGAGTTATTTCCAGCTTTACAATACTTCCGTCACAGATTTCCTATAGCCTGGTATCAAATCATGCAGGGTCACGCGTGACGTTTATTCCCGCGTTGCCTGTATAATCATTCCTCGAAGCTTGCGCCCGCTATGCCATTCCCGTCGCATGCGGGCGAAGCGTAAATCGCAGATGTGACGATCCGGCCCGCGAAGTGATAATGGCTGTTGAGCCCATTGTTGAACTGCGCGGGCTTTTGCGACCTGGCTGCCGTCTGAAAGGCGGGCGACGATATTTGGCGCCGGTCGCCCGCGCATTGCTCGCTTATGCTGTTTTCTCCGGTGAGGCGACCAGGAGATCCTTCTCCTGCACGCCTGGAGGCGGACCGGTTTCTACGCGTTTTTGTCCGGGTGGGCGGCGATCTTTTAAGAGCATAAATGGCCGTTCCACGAAGTAGTAGACGCCCGCACACCAGGGAAGAACGACCAGGGCGAAAAACGACCCGTAGAGCAGGAATGAGAGGGGAACGCTGGTGACGGCGAGATGCGCAAAGACATACTTCCTGAAGATCGACAGCAGCGGGAAATGCCAGAGATAGATCGCATAGGAAATGGTGCCGAGCGAACGCATCAGACGTGTCTCAAAAGGCGCCTTGAAGAAGGGATTCCCAAAGACGATCGTCGCAATTAACAGGCCCCAGCCGAGCGCAACAACGAAGTCCAGCAGCCAGGCGCGATAGGGGACAAAGGGTAGTAGGAAGTCCAGTTGGGGCGTGGGATAGCTTGTGCGAAAATTCCAGAACGCGCAGAACGTAAGCACGACAAGCGCGGCCAGTCCGCTAAGCCAGCTCAGCCGCTTGACCCTCTCGCGCAGAGATCGACCACGTTCGGGATGCTGCGCATAGACAAAGCAAAGGCTCACGGCCATCCCGATGGCAAAGTCCTCCCAATATTTTCCCGTCACCCCAAAGAGAAAAAACTGGCCGATCGAGAGCAGCACGCCAGGAAAGCCGATTCCTCCCGACGGTACGTGCAAGCCCACATAGCGCACGGCCAGCCCAATAACGATCAGAGCCGCGCAGGTCAGGAGAGCCACCTGGAGACGCTTCTCGGGAGAGTGGGCCACGCGTTTGACCAGCGCGTATATTCCCAGCGACACAAACGGCAGGAGCAGGTAAAACTGAACCTCGGTCCCCAGCGACCAGTACGGAACATTTATCTGGCGAAACGTTGCAGGACTTGATTCCATGAAAAAGGTCAGAAAGAGAAAAAGCTGCGGCCAGTGGTTGGGAAGGAGATAGGTCCGTTGCACAAAAAACACCAGCAGCAGGAGAGAAAAGTAGTAGCCGGGCAGGATACGCAAGGCCCGGCGCATATAGAACGTGCGCGTCTTCGGCCATCTTTCCTGGAAAAGCATGGCCCTGGCATATGGCAGAAAGAGCAGAAAGCCCGAGAGCACAAAAAAGAGCTGCACACCTGTATTGCCAAAGACCCAGAAAGACGCGAGCCAGGGGTAGGTATATTCATTAAACAGGGCATGCCCAATCAGATAGGTGGTGTGAAGCGTAACCACGCCTAAGGCTGCAAAAGCCCGTAGCCCCTCCAACCCCGCGATATTTTTTTGTCCTGTTGTACTACTTTGCTGTTGTTTTCTCTGAACAAGAGAAATAAAATTCTTCAAAGTGCAGCGGAACCTCTCTTTTTATCTGCCGTAGAGAAATAGTGCGAAGTTCAGGCTCATCATGAAACTGAACCTGCTGTTTTGCATAGTTGCCAAAGGTCGAATACGTCATCTTTGAATGAGAACGAATATTTTCGATCTGCTGTAACCCGCTGAAAGCATAATGGTACATTTATCTCTGCAAAAATGGAAGGTAAGAACTCACTGCTGGAGCGTTTGCCGGGTAACATCAAAGCTGCTCCATACAGGGAAGAACTTTTACTTGAAGGCGAGAAGATGGCTGCTGCGGCGTGCATATGCGTATGGTAGCACGCCGCATGTTGCTGTTGCATTTCCTCATCACCTGGCGGGCGGAACTGCCAGAAGCCGCGCGAGAGAGGCAGTTGGCTGCGCGAGCAGTGCTGATAGCCCATGCCCGTGACTGGTGAGCAGGAGCCAGGCGACGAAGCTGAGCAGGGCGAGCAGGGTGGTTAGCAAAAGGACCAGGGCCAGGCGGTGCCGATCGAAGGAGTTAAGCACGTTGAGCCGGGAGAGGCCAAGCGCGAGCAGACGCTGAAAGACCTGAGGCTGCTTATCGATGGGGGCGGTCGGCATCTGGTTCTGATCCGGCTGGGCGACCGGCTCCGGCTCCGGCGTTTGCTGACCGGGCTTCTCCTCCTCCAGTGTAGCGACTGCGGACCTGGAATGAGAGATAGCGACAAGCTGGGGCGTCCGACGCGGCATGCCTAGCTTTGGTACGGTAGCCAGGGGCAACGTGGAAACCTCGCGATTGGGAATAATCAGAGGGGCAGCCTTAAGCTCCTGGCGCGGCTCAGGTATCCTCTTGCGCGCCGCGCGTTGCTGGACGCGTTGCGCGTGCAGGACCTCCTGCAGCGTGGCCTCATAGGCGTGGGCGAAGCCGAGAATGTTTGGATAACGCTGCTCCGGTTTCTTAGCCAGGGCCTTGAGAAAGACAGCATCCAGTTCCCTGGGCACAAGCGAATTGAGCGCGCTGGGCGGCGTCGGCGGCGTATGGTGATGATGGTGCAGCAGTTGCGCCGCCGTTCCCTCAAAGACCGCGCGCCCGGTAATCAACTGATAGATCATCACAGCCAGCGCGTACTGGTCCGCCGCTGGACCGACGTGGACCGAGGTCGCGAGGGCGGGATCGTCGAACTGCTCCGGGGCCATGTACAGAGGGGTGCCAACCGAGCGGTGAAGCGAACGCCCATTGCGATAGAAAGCCGCCAGGCCGAAGTCCGCCAGTAGGAGATGAGGTCGGCCCTGCGGAAAAATCTTCGCGAAATTTGAGCTCTGGCCGGGTTTAGGTGTATTGCGCTCAACGCGAATAAGAAAATTGGTAGGTTTAATATCGCGATGGATAATACCGTGATCGTGGGCGCATTGCAATCCGGCGGCTGCCTGCAAGAGATAATACCCGGCCTCCTCAGCAGAGATCGGCCAGGGAAAGCCCTGAAACTGCGTGCGCCGCTGCAGCCAGTTCCAGAGCGAGCCTTCGGGCAGATAGGGCATCACCAGGTACGTAACGGGCAAGCTCTCAGCGTCGATGAGCTCGTCGCCAAAATGATAGAGTGGTAAAATATGGTCGTGTTCCAGTTCGGCTACCGCGCGCGCCTCGCGTTCAAAACGCGCCGCAGCCTGTTTTCCTTCCGGGGTTTCCGGTACCGCTCGGAGATCGCTACAAATGACCTTGATGGCCACCTTGCGAGCGATGCGGGTGTGTTGCGCGAGATAAATATCACCCATGCCACCACTTTCGATGAGTTTGTGTAAGCGATACCCACCGAGGGTCTTCCCCACCAGCATATTCATCTTCTCAGTCCCTTATTCACAAGTCTTATTAAACGTATGGAAGGAGCTAGCTTGCGGTTTTTTCAGTCTAGATACCTCCTCTTTATAGTATACAAATGCGCTGAAAACGTTGTTTTGATATATAAAAGTAATTCTATGTGCATATCTTGTGAAAAGTCGGCACTCTCCAGGCTATGAAATTGTAAGACGAATCAAGAGAAAGACCATTTTTATAATGTGAAACATGTGAAAGATGCATGTTCAACAATAAGATAGTAGTAAGTCGCGCCGTAAAGGCGCAAGCGGCGAATGAGCTGAGAAACAAGCGTTCTCAAGGGAGATGAGGAGAGGTAGGCCAGGTGGGTGTAACTCTTGCTCTCGTTTTTTCGTAGATATGTAGGAGGTGGCAGAGGGAGACAGTGTGTGCTTTAGTGAGGGAGATTACGATGAACGAGCAAGAAATGCAATTTGCCGATCCCGATTGGCAACCGAGAGGATCATTGCCTCTACCGCAGGAAGATACCGTTGCCGGCGCCCCCCCGGTCCAGCCGGTCAATAGCGCTTTTCCCTATGATGCGAGCCAGGTCGACCCATCGACCTCCTATGGGCAGGGTTATCAAGGTACACCACAGCGGCACGCGTATATCCCGTCGGTTGCGCAAGAGATCGCAGACCAGCAGGTGCGCGGCACGCGCCGGCGCTCTGGCTGGTGGATCTGGTTGATTATCATAATCGTCGTTATTTCCATGATCAGCAGCATGTCGCGCGTTTCCTATCGGGGTCCGACTTTTCCGGGGGATCAGGGAGCGGGGCCGAGACCAGGGCCGGGCTATACATATGACCTGAAAGGTACATCGCAAATCTCGCTCAACGACTCATCCGGCTTTATTACAGTGCAGATTGGGAACATAGGAACACAAGAGATTACCGTGCAAACTGATGATAATTCCTCGCCCAATGTTTCGTACACAGGAAATGGCATGACGGTCAATTCAAGCGATAACGGAAGCGTTACGGTGATTGTTCCTCCAGATGCGGGTTTAAGCCTGAACATTAGCGCCAACTCAATTGAAGTAGATGGATTTACAGGCCAGATCGCGGCGCAGAGCACTACAGGCTCGATTACTCTCAAAGAAGATGTCTTGAGCGGGCAATCAAACATTACCTCACAGAGCGGAGATATCACCTTTGACCAGGATGAGCTGAGCGGGCAGGTTACTGTCCAGACAGGTGGGAATGGAGCTGTTAGTTTCGACGGAACGCTGGATTCTGGGGGGAAGTATCAATTTACCACCGATAGTGGCGATATCACGCTCAACCTGCCGGCGAATACCTCGATGCAAGTGTCGCCCTCGCTGGGCACCGGGACCTATCACAACGACTTTGCCAATCCTACGGGCCGTGCGCCAAGAGCTGCGGTGACGGTAAAAACCAATAGCGGCAATATTGGCATCCATCAGAGTTGAGCCTCCGCGAAGGGAAAGGGGATGCGGGTCCACGCGAGCGGGCCTGCATCCCCTTTTTGCTGTTTGCTTGTTGGAGGAGAGGCTTATACTGAAGAAAAGGGAGATATTTGCCATCTTAGCAAGGGGGGAGTGTTCATGGAAGTTGCGTCCAGGATCGAGAACATGCTTGAGCAGTTCCGGCACATGCTGGAATGTCAGGTGGCCTGTTTCGTGCCCGGCTGCCCGGATGAAGATCTGCGCCATCCCCTGCTGGACATCGTGCCGGGCGACCTTTTGCCGATGCTCTGTTCGGTTGCCGCGCCCCTGCGGAGGGAAGAGGCCGACTCGTTCTGGCAGGAAGAGCCGGTGCTGGCCCTTTGCGACCTGGCGATGCAGAGCGGCAAGATGCTTATATTGAGGGACTGTGAGCCTGCCATCGGGCGCTGGAGACTGCGCAGCATCGCGGCGCTTCCCCTGGAGTCCGCCAGGGGCATTCTTGGCACGTGTCTGCTGGCCGATCGTCAGCCCAGGCGATTTGCCATCGGCGAAGAACGTCTTTTGTATGCTTGTTTGTCAATATGTCTACCAGAGGTAGAGAAGAGCCTGGGGGAGAAGGTCAAGCGTGTTCTCATGGGGATCGAGAGCGAGCGAGGGATCAAGAGCGAGTTTGTCTCGATGGTTGGGCACGAACTGCGTACTCCTCTGGGGGTCATCAAAGGGTACGCAGGGTTACTCCAGGCTTATGGAGGGGCTGAGAGCCGGGGAGATCGAGCGCTTGCGCCTGAGCAACAGAAGAGGTACTTACAGACAATTGTGGAGCAGACCGGTCTGTTAGAGATCCTGGTGAACGACCTGCTTGATATTTCGCGCTTGCAGCGCGGGGAGCTTGCCCTGCGATTATGTGCTGTGGATATAGAGGCCCTGTGCCATCGAGCGATTGAGCTTGGGCAATTGCGCGCGGAGCAGCTTGCGCCGGGCAAATATCGCCTGGAGTGCCGACTTCCGGCGCGCCTGCCTCCGGTCCGGGCCGATGCAGAGCGTTTGCAGCAGGTTTTGCTGAACCTGCTTGACAACGCCATCAAATACTCTCCGGGCGGGGGTCCGATAGAACTGGAGGTCAGGGAGGCAGATAGTCAGGGCGGAGGAATGATTATCGCGATTCGTGACCGGGGGGTGGGTATTCCTGCACACCAGATCTCCGCGCTCTTTCAGCCATTTGAGCGCCTGGAACGGCAGGCGACCGTCCATATTTCAGGAGTAGGGTTGGGGTTGTACGTCGCGCGCAAGCTCATAGAGGCGATGGGGGGGAAGATTGAGATAGAGAGTTGTGAGGGATGTGGTACAAATGTTACAATACGTTTACCCACTGTAGGGCCGAAGGAGGCGCGCGCACCGCATGCAATGGTTCAGGCGCTGACCTGCTCTTCCGGCCCGGAGAACAAGCCTGGTGCGAGTTTTCTCTAGCGGAGAAGCAGGTTTACTCTTGTGTGAGGAAAGACTCAGCAATGCAGAAGGTAGGGAAAAATACTTGCGCATAGGTCTGCTTGAAGATGACCTGGCGATCCAGGAGATGCTGCGGCTTCTGCTTGAGAGCGAAGGGTATGAGGTGATAGTCTACCCAGGCGCTCAGGCTTGTCTGGAAGATTTGTGCAAACCTGGAACGGAAGCGCCGCGTCCTGACCTTTTACTGCTCGATCTGCGCCTGGCGAAATCGGCTTCCGGGCTGGCGGTGATTGAACAGATCCGTCTGACCCCCCACCTGGAGTCCCTCCCTATTATTTTAATGACTGCCTCTGCCACTCTTGACAGACAGGAGTTGGAGCATCTGCGCGCGATTCTCTTGCGCAAACCGTTCGATGTTGACGAAGTGATGCGGCTGATTAATGAATTAACCAGCCGGGCGTGAGAGGTAGGGCGTTTAGCGGGAAAAGCGGAACGAGTGTCAGATTTTTGTCACAACAATGTTGTCAGCAAAAAATACTCTAATTTTTTTATGCTAACCCTTTGTTGTATCTTAAAAAATACCTGTGAAATGCCTGTGTAAGAGGTTTTTTAATGTGGCAGTCGGTCTTTTTTATTGGCTCCAGAGGCCGATTGAGAGCAGATTGGTGAACGAGAAATAAGGAAAGCGGGGGCGGAAGATTAAAAAATGCTGAGTTTTTATTGTTGACTTGTACTTTTATGGCTCAGGCTGTTATCCTTTAGGTAGAGGAAGGATATATGATTTTACCGGCTATCGGCGGTATATGACCGCCGTGATGATCCCGGTGATCCTGTATCCAGGAGACCGAACAGGTTTTACAAAACACAAGAGAAAGAGAGTGGAAAAGAATGCAGACAAACAAGGGTCGTGGGCGCGGATTCGCCTCGATGAGTCCTGAGAAGAAGCGCGAGATTGCCAGCAAGGGTGGAAAAGCTGCACATGCTATGGGCACGGCTCATAAGTGGACGAGCGAAGAGGCCCAGGCCGCCGGGCGCAAGGGTGGCTCGATCAGCCGTCGCCGCCCGAAGAACGCCACTCAGGCTCAGGCATAGTTTACGCGAGGCCGCCGTCTCGCTCGCCAGCGCGGGACGGCGGTTTTGCATGTCTACAACCGGACCTCACAAAAATGTATAAATCAATGCCCCAGAAGAGCCGTCTCCCTCGTTGATACAGTAGCCATCTCAGTTTTCGGGACCCAATGGAATGGCTATTTTTTCTCGCAGCGTGTGGTACTTTTTAGCGCAAAGTTGGTTACTGTCGGCAATGGCTGTTATAATCTCGTTAACGTTGTGCATTCATAGATGGGTATGACGGTGGTTGATCGAGCGAGGAATGCAGGGCCTGGCTTGCCTGCTTGCCAGGAAGGGACGCCCGGAGAAAGAGTCGAAAAGGGAGGGAAAGCAGATCATTTTCAAGAGCAGCGAGTATTCTCAGGATGATCCAGGATCTGTGACAATTGTCGAGCCGCTTGCAGGCCCGGTGGTTTCCAGTGCAGGCGAGGAGGCTGTTGGAACCAATGCGCGCCCCCAGAAACGCTGGCTGAGTAAAGCGTTTCGTTTTAATCTGCAAAGCTTCCTGCCCGGTCGCGGATCGCTCTCTCTGAGGCGTTTTAGTATTACCGAGGCCGCTTTTCTGCTGATGCTGGCATTTGTCACCTCGCGCGGCCTCGGGGTTGTGCGTCAGACGCTTTTTAACATCCTCTTCGGTACAGGTCCTGCTGCCAATGCCTACTATGCTGCAGCCTACCTACCGGAGACGCTTTTCGACCTGGTAGCCGGAGGGGCGCTGATTCACGCGTTTCTGCCGGTTTTTCTCTCACACGAAAAGGAGCATGGCCAGCGCGAGGCGTGGCGACTGACCAGCCTGGTCTTCAATGTGATGCTGGTGGTCTTGACGCTGCTGGTGTTGCTTGGAGAGTTCTTCGCGCCTGCCTTTGTACGGTACTGGCTGGTGCCCGGCTATTCTCCGGCGGAGCAGGCGCTCACGACGAACCTGACACGTGTGCTGCTGATTCAGCCGTTACTGTTGGGTCTGGGAACGGTCATTACGGCTGCGCTCAACAGCAAACGCCAGTTTTTGCTGCCGGCAATCTCCGTCGCGATCTATAATGTTGGACTGATCGGGGGCCTGGGCGTCTCTTTCTTTTTTCGCGACGTGGGAATTTATGGCCCGACCTGCGGCATCCTGGTGGCTGCTGCTCTGCAGGTACTGGTGATGGTGCCGGCGCTGGTCAAGCAGGGCGCACGCTATAGCTTTACCTGGAATGTCAGGCATCCCGCCTTCCTGGAGGTCTTGCGCCTGCTCGTTCCGAATGTGCTGGCCGTGGCCGTCGGCTCGGTCACGCCTATCATCGATACTGCGTTTATCTCTTACATCCCCGACACAGCCAGTCTCTCAGCCTCGCGCAATGCCTATATGCTCTTTGCGCTGCCGCTGGCCCTGGTTTCGCAGGCCGTCGGGCAGGCTGCTATGCCCCAACTGGCGGCGCTGTCAACCGCGCGCAAGTATGTCCGCCTGCGCCAGACGCTCGCGAAGGTCCTGCTGGTCGCCCTGACGTTCAGTACCCTGGCCGCGCTGGCCCTCTGGATTTTCGGCCATCCCGCTATTCGCATCCTCTTCCAGCACGGCGCGTTTACCGCTCATTCGGTATATATGACGCGCCTGGCTCTGATCGGGTATGCCATCGCCCTGCCCGGCCAGGCCGCCGGTTCGCTGCTGACCCTGGCGTTCTACTCGATGAAGAACGCGACCTGGCCGCTTATCGCCACTGTTCTTGCCCTACTCGCCCACCTGGGCGCGCTGTTCCTGTTCTTCGCGCTTTTCTCAGGGGATTATCAGATTCTGGCTGTTCCCCTTTCCTTTGCCGCCGATGGCATCGCGACCTCTCTTCTGCTTGGCACGCTGCTCTTCCTGGGTCTGCGTATCAAAGCCCGCCAGGACGAGGGGATGGTGCGCCTGATGCGTCGGAGAGCATTTTTAAAGTTGCGTAGCTAGTAGCTCCAGTTCAGCCCGCATTGAGAGCAGTGGCGGGCGGGATGGTCGCTCTCGAAGGAGCGGCGGAATGCCTGATAGCGTTCGCCGTGCCAGATTTTTTCGATTGGCTCCTGGAAGATATTGCCCAGGACACGCTCCTCCTTGTACTCCCGTGCGCTGCGATGGCCGAAAGGCGCGAAACAGCAGGAGAGTACGTTGCCGCTGGAGGTAATATAGGTGAGGGTATAGGGACGCCGGCAGCCAGACCAGGGGCGTTCGCCAAAGTCGTGGATCAGACTCTCTACGGGCGTGGCGGAACCGGCTGCGGTGAAGGCAAGGCCGCGCTCTTTGCAGATCTGTTCGCACCTGCGCACAAGCTCCAGCTCTTCAGGCGTTGAGCGACGGAAAAGCGATTGTTTGGATTGGGCCATACCCGCCTCAAAATAGACCAGGCGTTGCAGGTGGACCTCGCGAATGCCGCTTTCGGCGGCCAGTTCGATCAGGCCGGGCAGTTCGGGCAGATTCTCTTTCATGGCGGTGAACCAGAGCGAGACGGCGGGTTTGCTGGCATTCTGAGCTTTCTGCATCTCGATAAAGGTTTTGATGTTGCGCCAGATTTTCTCGAAAGCATCGACGCCGCGAATTCTGGCGTAGGTTTCGCGCGTCGCGCCGTCCATCGAGAGACGATACTCGTCCAGGCCGGCGTCGATCAGCGCCTGGCCGCGTCTGGGCGTCAGGGCGATCCCGTTGGAATTAAAAAGGACATAGGTGCCGCGCTCTTTGAGATAGCGAATCATCTGCGGCAGCTCTTTATTGAGCAACGGCTCGCCAAGACCGTGCAGAACCACGCGGTCCAGGACTGGGAACTGGTCCACGATAAAACGGAAATCCTCGAAGCTCAGGTCGCGATCCTCCTCGCGCGAGAGCAGCGTGCGCGGGCACTGCTGGCAGAATTCATTGCAGCGGCTGGTTGGTTCAAGATAGATCGAGCGCGGCAGAGTGACGACGCGCGGTGTCACAGGTGTAGAGGCTGTCGTGGTCATGGATACTCCTCAGGTTGGCGATCAGAGCGGCGGTGGCCGGAGCGAGCGCACTGTTGGTGCGCAGCAGCTCGGCCAGGCGCAACAGATCGGGATATTCGTCAACGTCGAAAAGCGGTTGGATCAGGCGTGTCGTCAGGCCGAGCTTATCAGCCCTGGCAATTGTCCGGGCGGCGACAACGCTGGTACTCATAGGTATCGTGCTAAAAACGTCATGCGGTTCGCGCATCGCGATCAAATAGTAGCCGCCATCGTCGGCGGGTCCCAGCACCACATCAACCTCCTGCAAGGCTCGCCCGGCCTGGGCAATCATCTCGCGTGTGATATGGGGCGCATCGGAGCCGATGACGATAGTTGAGCGATAGCCCTGCCGGTGCGTCCAGCGAAACGCGTGCAGAAGGCGCTCGCCGAGATCCGCACCCTGCTGAGGAAAACTGTGGGTATGATGAGCCAGGCGCGGGACAAGCGTGCGTATAAAGGAGGCATAGTCCACCTCAGCGGGCGTATAGGTCCAGTGGAGATCGTACTCGGGTCCCGCGAAATGGCCGGCCAGGTCGATCAGGAATGCCCGGTAGAGCTTGAGTGTCGTTTCATCGCCCAGCATGCGAGCCAGGCGGGTTTTGGTCGTGCCCGGCTGTGGGTAGCGGGCCATGACCACCAGAGCGGTCTCAGGCATGCGTCTCTCCTCGTTTCCATACGTAGCGCAGCGTGGTGGATAGCATGCAGTACGCGGCTTTCAGGCTGCCGGTCACAGTGCCTGCCACCTTTGAGCGGCCGTGACTGCGGCGGCGATAGTGAATGGGGAGTTCGACGATGCGGTAGCGCGCACGCGCCATCTTCACCAGCATCTCAACCGGCCAACCGAAGGTCATCTCATACATAGGTAAGGAGTGGAGAGCGGCGCAGGAGACCACACGAAACGAGCCGATATCGTGAATCTGAGCGCCGTAGAGCAGGCGGAGCAGGCGGCTGACCAGCCAGTTTCCCAGGCGTGCCTGAGGGGGTACCGCCCCGCGTTCGGCTCGCGGGGTGATGCGCGAGCCGATGGTCATCTCCGCTTTCCCTTCCAGCACAGGTTCTAGCAGCAGGGGGAGATCGGCGGGATCGTCGCTGCCATCCCCATCCATGAAGACGACAATCCCGGCACCCAGTTCGCAGGCGGTCTGGAAACCGGTCAGGCACGCGCGTCCATAGCCGCGTACCGGCTCGCTGACGACCAGCGCCCCGGCTGCCCTGGCCACAGCCGCCGTGGCATCGGTGCTGCCGTTATCCACCACAATAATCCACTCGACCATCCCGCGAGGAAGCTCATCCAGAAGATGGCGAATGGCCTCTTCCTCGTTTAGCGCAGGAATGACAAGCGCAATCCTCTTTGTCCGCTTGAGCGGATGCTCAGATATATCTTCGACGCTCAACGGGGGAGGAGGGACCCTGTTGGTTGTCATGGTACACTCCACTTCTCTAAACTAAAAGGGACGATCAACAGAAGAAATCACCTGTTTACACGTCTTGAGGGTGTGAGCATTTACAGGAAGGGCTTAAATCCGGCGAGGAATGGGATTGGCTCTGCTCGTTCTCACCTATAAGTAATAGGAAGCTGAAAGTGTCTCTCTTTCCCGTTATTTTCTCTAGCAGGGGGTCGCGCCGGGCGAGGGGAGCAGGATATCGGTTCCGGTGATGCTCAGCTTTTGAGAAAGTCCAGCACAAGCGCGGTATATTCTGCCGGATAGCGCAGGTGGGCGGGATGGCCGGCGTCGAAGAGATGCAGGCGGGAGCCAGGGATCTTCTTATGCAGAATATGCGCGTAGGCAACCGGAACGATGCGATCGCGGGTGCCGTGCATAATCAGCGTGGGGCAGGCGATTGCGGCCAATTCGTCATCGGTAATCAGCACGCCGCCTGCCGCGACCAGAGCCTCCTGTGCCTTGACATAGAGGGCGGGCAGACTGCGCCAGTAGGGTTCGCCGTGAAGTTCAGCGAGCTGGCGCTGCCAGTCCTCGGAGAGCGGGTTTTCGAGCAGCCAGTGGCGGATGGCGGCGGTATTCTGCTCGTCGATGGTTGGCTGCGCGCCCAGTGCGGCAACCGCCCTGACGCGCGTGGGATGGAGCGCGGCCAGCAGGAGGCTGACAATCGCGCCATCGCTGAAGCCCACGACGGGTACCTGCGCGAGGCCCAGGTGATCGAGCAGGGAAACCAGGTCCTCCACATCCTCGCGGTAATAGTTGGGGGTGTAGACCTGGCGAGGCGTTGAACGGCCATAGCCGTGCAGATGAGGAGCCAGCACCTGGTACTGCTGGCGAAAAGCTGGCAACTGATCGGCGAAATCGCTGGCCGGCGTACCTGCAAAGCCGTGAACCAGCAACAGCGTTTCAGCCGGCGAGAGATCTGATGGAAAGAGGTCGTAATAGAGAAGAGTATAGCGGGTCTGGTGAACTGGCATAAACAACCTGCCTGTTGCAAAAAACGGTACTCTGCGCAGAACAGAGTCGGCCAGCGGGCCGGGTGGCCTGCGCGCCTGTTCGCATACTATAACACAGGCGAAACGTGGCGCAAGGGCATTCCTGATATCGTAAAAAAAACGTGATTTTCCTACTAAGATCGTAGTGAAAAGCGATATAATCTGGCATAAGCGAAGAGGAAGTCAGGAAATTTCATCAAACAGCTTGACAGCTTATATATTGATGAATATACTGTAGGCACATTCAGGGCTACACCTTGCTAACGGTTTGGCCCGCCCTGTTTTCACCATACTGAAAGCAAAGGAGTAACCTATGGACTCCAACCAGATGCTCCCAGTGAGACCAGACAACCCCGCGTACCAGGGCAATCAGTTTATGCAGGCCGGCAACGGAAACGGTGTCGAGAACGAGGTCATCATCAGCGCGCGCAAGCTCAATAAATATTTTGGTGATAAGCACGTTCTGAAGGATGTCGATTTCGAGGTGCGCAAACAAGAGGTTGTCGCCCTGATTGGTCCCAGCGGCTCAGGCAAGAGCACGCTCATCCGGTGTCTGAACGGCCTGGAAAAGTACACCAGTGGGGAAATCTTCATTCACGGCCACCGGCTTGATCCGCAACTCTCGATCAAGCAACTGATCCCCATTCGCACCGAATTAGGTATGGTCTTCCAGAACTTCAACCTCTTTCCCCACATGACCGTTTTGCAGAATGTAATCCAAGCTCCCCTGCTGGTACGCAAGATGCCGAAGGACCAGGCTGTGGCGCTGGGAGAGGCTTTGCTGACGAAAGTGGGCCTTTTGGAGAAGCGGGACGTCTATCCCAATCGTCTCTCCGGCGGGCAGAAGCAGCGCGTAGCGATTGCGCGGGCGCTGGCCATGCAGCCACGGGCGCTGCTCTTCGACGAGCCAACGTCGGCGCTGGACCCCGAGCTGGTCGGCGAAGTGCTGAGGGTCATGCGTGACCTGGCTTATGAAGGGAGCACAATGGTTGTCGTGACCCATGAGATGCAATTTGCGCGCGATGTCTCGGACCGGGTTGTTTTTATTTCAGATGGTGTGATTGTGGAACAGGGCGATCCCCAGGAGCTTTTCAGGAATCCCAGGCATGAGCGTACACGACTGTTCCTGGAGCGTGTACTCTCGACACTGCCCTGATATGTTTATTTGTCCAGGAAGCTCGATAGAAAGGCAAGAGATACCATGAATCCCGAACTCAACAGGCGCACATTTTTGAAAAATACAGGCGGCCTCGTAATTGCCGGAGGAGCTATCGAACTGCTGCTGGCGGCCTGCGGCGGCAATGTCTCGACTACCACCACGGGTTCAACCCCCTCAGCCGGGGCCACGCCCATCGGGAACGCCGGCCTGATGAAGCCCGGCACGCTGCAATGGGGCGCGGACTACGTTTCAGGCGCTCCGTATGTATTTCAGAATCCCGCCAATCCTAACGAACTGGTCGGTTTCGAGGTAGAGATCGCGATGGCGATGGCGCAGCTAATGAACGTGCAGGAGAAGATGATCGAGACCTGCTATGGCGAACTCGACCAGGCGCTGGCAGCCAACAAGTTCGATATGGTAATGAATGGCTGGGAAATCACCGACGAGCGCAAAAAGACCCAGCTCTTCTCCGATCCCTACTACAGCTATGGCCAGCAAATGGTCGTGCGCGCGGACGATCCGCGTTTTGCTCAGTACAACGCCAGCAGCGACCTGCAACTCTCCGTGCTGGATGGCTATACCGTTGGGACGGGCGACGGCTACAAAGCGGCCACCTATCTGCAGGCGGACCCCAAGATCAACACAAAGCTTTACAATGGGAACCTGCCTTTTGACGATTGCAAGCAGAAAAAGATCGACGCCGTGATGGTGGATGTGCCGATTGTGGCCTATTATGTCCAGGGAGCCGGCCCCGGTGCGACCCCTGATCCCTCCCTGAAACTGCTCGGCAAGCCGATCTTTTACGATGTCTATGTCGTTGGCTTCAATAAGAGCCGTCCCGGCGCTACCCAGCTCCTGCCGGAGATCAACGCCTGCATCGCGCGCTTGAAGAAGGATGGCACGCTCAAGAAGATCTATCAGAAGTGGGCGCTGTGGAACGACCACCAGGCCACCATCGGCATTCAGTAGGCTTAGCGCTTCTTGTTGGGAGGGAGGTCGGGTCCCGGCCATCTGCCGGGCCGACCGACCTTTCCTCCCGTTCTGGAATAGGGAGATCGTCGGTCGGCTGCCGGGAGAAGATTTCCGCTCCTGGTGAATGTTTTCGCGTCTATCTTGCCTGGTTGAAAGGGCGTAATATGTAGCTATGAGGGTAAATCTATGGATGTGATCCTGCACTGGTTGCCGCAGTTTCTGCTGGGCGCGCGTAATACGCTGATCTATTGTGTGGCCTCGTTCCCCCTGGCTCTCCTCCTGGGATTATTGCTGGCCTTGATGAAGGAGTCGCATTTTACCTGGCTGAGCACGCCGGCGAAGATTTTTATCGAGGCATTCCGTAGTACGCCGATAATCACGCAGCTCTTTCTGCTCTATTACGGGGTTGGTGCAATTCTGGTAAATTATAATCTATCGGGCTATGACAACGCCTGGGTTGCCGGCATTGTTGCCCTGGCTTTGAACTATGCCGCCTATGAGGCAGAGGTCTTTCGCGCGGGCTTCCTCTCTGTGGATCGCGGACAGACCGAGGCGGCGTATTCGCTGGGCCTTTCAGCCGCGCAGAACTTTTTCAGAATCAAACTCCCGCAAGCAATTCCTTTAATGATCCCGCCGTTCGTGAACGACTTTATTTATATGTTAAAAGACTCTTCCATCCTGAGTGTGATCTCTGCTACTGAATTAACCTCAGTGATGCAAATTGCGGTTTTCAGGAATAGCAGCAATACAATTCCTTTGTATTTGTTAGGCATCGTTCTCTATCTGGTGATGAGCTTGCCGACTTCATATGTGGCAAGGTTCTTCGAGCGGCGTTTACGTGCAGCTCTCTAGTCGCAGCAAAGAGGAGTTGATATGGAACAGACGATTGCCCGGCAAGATTATGCGCCGAGACCACGCCGCTGGCTGGTGATATTTGACTATGTGTTTTACTTGCTATTGCTATTGGCGGCCGCTGGCTTTGCCTATTATATCTATTACTATCTCAGCACTCCTCTCATCAACAGCCTGCAAGGCAAGCTCTCCATGTCCATCTGGGTGCCTATTCTGTTGCAGAAGACAGGGATCACGATTGCAATTTCGCTGGCCAGTATGGTGCTGGCGACCATCTTCGGCTTTATTGGCGCGCTAGGACGAATTTCGCACTTCGCGCCTTTTCGCTGGCTCGCCCTGGTCTACGTCGAGGTCATTCGCGGTACACCCATTTTAGTACAACTCCTGTTCTGGTACTTTGGTATTGCCCAGTTTCTCTTCCTGATCGGTTTTGATCCCTACAGAACCACTTTCAATCTTATGACAGTATTGCAAAGCAATAGTCTGGTGGCTAATATCGATTCCTCCATCTTTGATGCCTTTTTCTGGGGCATTATCGGTCTGAGTTTTAACTATGGGGCCTACCTCACCGAGGTTTTTCGCACAGGCATCGAGACGGTTGACCGGGGCCAGACCGAGGCGGCTCTGAGCCTGGGCTTTAATTCGCGCCAGACGATGCGCAAGATCATTCTGCCGCAGGCGCTGCGCATTACTCTGCCCCCATTTACGAACTACTTCATTACCCTGGTGCAGGATAGCGCCCTGCTCTCCCTCCTGGGCGTTACTGAATTGGAGCAGGAGATCGGCTCTCTCGCTTCTCCTCAGAACAATTCTGGGGTAAAGCTGTTTATTTACATTTTCGGCGCGTTGTACTATTTCGTGGTTTGTTATTCCCTGACCCTATTAGCTCGCTACCTGGAATCCCGTTTCTCAAGGGCCTATTAGCAAGCAAACTGTATAGTGTGGTACGTTTAAATAGCCAGGGGGTGATCCTCCTGGCTATACCTGCGTAACAGAGATTCGTGCTCAAGATACATCTGAAGCACATTCTGATTGGAGATACGGCACGTGCAGTTATTTAGATTTACCTGCGGCCCATACACGGTGAGCCTGGGCGATAATCTGCCGCCGATGTATTACTCCTATTGCCGGAGCGCGCAGTTAGTAGATACGTTTGAGCTGGAGGGCTCGTACAGCGCGCTCTGCTACCTGGCGGTGGCGCGGGGACACGGCTGGCCGTTTTTGATTGTCGCCCAGCGGTATAGTCCCGGACCCCGCAGCGGCTTTTTCCCCGGCGTGCTTTTTGTCCCCGAAACGAATCTGCTCTTTCTAGGAGCCGGCGAACGCTTGCTGGCCTATACGCTGGACGGGCCGGCGCGCCTCTGGGAATGCGGGCTGACCGGCGGCTTCTGGCAGTGGGAACGCTCGCAAGAGAGCATTATTATGTCTTCCGAGAACAAGCTAGGGATCTGGGATATTCATGGCCAGAAGCGCTGGGATTTCGCCGTCGAGCCTCCCTGGCAGTACGCGCTCGATGGCGATACGATCCAGGTTTCGCTGGGTGACAAGCACATCGCTCTGCATTGCGAACGCGGCATTGTAATCGAAAGCACCGCCATCAGAGGCTAGATTTTCTCGATAGATAGAACGAGGGAGAAGAAGCGAGCAAAAAGACCGCGTTACTCCTCCTTTTCAGGCTGCTTTATCTCGTAGCTTCCTAATGCCTGGTCGATCAGCGTCAGAAGCGCATCAATGTCGAAGGGCTTGTAGATTACGCGCACATTTTGCGAAATCAGGTAGCCTTCCTGCTCCTGGACCTCACGGAGCGCAGCGGTACATACCACCACGGGGATGCGCGCGGTGGATCGCTGCATTTTCAACATTTGCAGCATCTGCCAGCCGGTCTTGCGGTCGCCGAAGATAATATCCAGCAGGATAAGATCGGGCTGAATCGCCTCAACCTCGCTCACTTTAAGAATGGGCATGCCGGAGAGAACTACCTCATGGCCCTCCTCTTCGAGGAGGAGGCGAAACATCTCCAGCAGTTCCTGGGTATCGTTAATGACTAAGATACGAGCCATCGTTTTTCCTCTGTTTGTGTTTTTCTTTACTCACTCTTTTTCACGTGTGAGAGTTTCATCTGGAAGCCCAGCGAAACACAGACTTGCTTTTTCCCCGCTTCATAGGCTATACTGTGAGATAGGATCACTGATAAATCGTTGTTGGTTGCCGGAAATCGGGAGTTTTTCGTGCGAATTAATGCTCTTCCAGGAAAAAAACGAGGCCGTTATACGCCGAAATACTACGTATTTCGTGGCTTCCATTTATCTACTTGCTATCCTTGAGTTGCTCCTTCTAACGTTTCTCGTCCTGTCCCAGGGAAGATACGATCGAGCGAGCCGCGCCTTTCGTCCCTTTCCTGGCTGAGCTTTTGCGCTCGTTGCGCGGGCTTGGTAGACCAGGATGAGACCCTCTGTTTCCTGTACGTCTACACACACATTTTGCAATTTTTCAGAGAGGCAAATATCCCGCAGGATAGGCGTTTCTCCATATTCACAAGCAACTGTTCGGCCTTCCAAATTAAGGAAGAGCTTTTATCCATGCTTACCCGGTAGGCGGGCCGGGGGGTGAATATGTTTCTCTACAGGCCGCATAACAGAAAGGATTTATATGAGTACCGATGGTTTACTCAAGGCCCTCAACGATTCACAGCGCTATCTCGATATTGTGCATAAGCAGCAGCTAGGCAAGAGTGAGACGGAATGGCTGATCGAGACCACCGTCAACAATTTTGCTCAGTACTACAACAGTGGTTTTATCGAATATCGTAAATCAGTCGCGGAGGCTGGAGATTACGCGGCAGTTGAATGGACCGGGCGCGGAGCCACATTCAGGGACGTGCTGGGTCGAGAATACATCGACTGCCTGGGCGGTTTTGGGTTGTTCAACCTGGGTTGGGCGCATCCCAAAGTCGTGGGGGCCGTACAAGCACAATTACAGAAAAGCCCGCTGCCAACGCAGGAGCTGCTTGATCCGCTGCGTGGTATGCTGGCGCACCTCCTGGCGGAGATCACTCCGGGGGATATCCAGTACAGCTTCTTTGTGAGCAGTGGCACGGAGGCGGTCGAGGGAGCAATGAAGCTGGCCAAACTCTACACGCGCAAGAATGGTTTCATCGCCGCTGTGCGCGGCTTTCACGGGAAAACGGCAGGCTCGCTTTCCCTGACCGGTAAGGCCATCTTCCGTCGCCCGGCTCTGACTCCCCAGAACAATGTCTTCCATGTGCCGTATGGGGACGCGGAGGCGGTTGAGCAGCAGTTGCGCATCGCACGTGAGGTAGGCAACGACATCGCTGCCGTCGTGATGGAGCCGGTGCAGGGCGAGGCCGGCGCGATTGTGCCGCCCGACGACTTCTGGCCGCGCCTGCGCCAGATCTGTGACGAGTACGAGGTGCTGCTGATTGCCGACGAGGTGCAGACCGGTATGGGCCGCACGGGCAAACTGTGGGGCGTTGAGCACTGGAATGTCACACCCGATATCATCGCTTCCGCGAAGGCTCTGGGTGGTGGAGTGATGCCGGTGGGCGCGTTTATGTCCACGCCGAAGATCTGGAGCGTCATGAACAGCAACCCGTTCATTCATACCTCGACCACCGGCGGGAATCCGCTGGCCTGTGCGGCGGCCATCGCCGCGATCAATGTCACGCTGGAGGAGCGCATCCCCGAGCAGGCGGCTGAGAAAGGCGAGTACTTTCTCAGGCAACTGAGGGAGATTGCTGCGCGCAACGATGACATCTATACCAGCATCACCGGTAAGGGCCTGCTCATCGGCCAGCACTTCATGAACGACGAGATCGGCTACGCCGTCTCCGCGGGCCTCTTCAAACGAGGCGTGTTGATTTCCGGTACGCTCAATAACTCGCGCGTCATTCGCATTGAGCCGCCGCTGGTGATTACGCGTGAAGAGATCGATACCGTTCTCAATCGCCTGGAGGACACT
>Ga0209581_1002016_pt1 | contig 21066 bp, 14 predicted proteins | sample Coa_R2_FD_187160 | JGI IMG/M metagenome (GOLD analysis project Ga0209581, IMG submission 187160) | Surface soil microbial communities from Centralia Pennsylvania, which are recovering from an underground coalmine fire - Coalmine... | ecosystem: Environmental > Terrestrial > Soil > Unclassified ...
GCTACTACTATTCGCTCGCTTTCCAGGGTGGTCCCCTGGGGGGCAACGTCAATGCCATCACCAACGTTTTCGAGTGGAAATACTTCCGGCCCATCAATAAGAGAAGGAACGTGCTCGGTTTCCACGTTCAGTCCGCTTACATTACGGGCTACGGCGGCAAAGAAGTTCCACCGTACAGCCGCTTCTACATGGGCGGCGAACAGGACATCCGCGGCTTCGACATTCGCTCCATCTCGCCGGTTACTTTCATTCCGACGACGATTCCGCAGAGTTTCACCTATACCGATCCGACTTCGCTGAGCGGCGCGGGTTTCCCCATTACCCGCACCTTTACCGTGCCGATTCTGGCGTACACCATCACGTTCCCCGGAGGCGACCTCCAGGGCTTCGGCAACGTCGAGTACCGGATTCCCATCGTGGGTTCGATCGTGGGCGCTTCTTTGTTCTTCGACGCCGGCACGAACGGCATCGTTCGCAAGGACGCACTGCGCCTCGATCCGACCGGTTTTGACAACCTCACGCAGCAGTTCCCCGGAGCCATTGCCAATGCGGGCCTGAGCCGGCAATTGTCCGTCGCCCCAAACACCAATTTCCACTTGCGCTCCTCGACCGGCATCGAGTTCGTGGTGCAGTTGCCCATTATCCAGGCGCCGTTCCGCGTGTACTATGCGTACAACGTCAATCGCCTGCATCAGCAGATCGTCGCGCCGCAGGATTACATCAATCCGGACACGCTGACCTTGCTGAAAAACACGTTGCCGAGCGAAGTGTACAATTTCCAGGTTTTGCCGACGTTGCAGCAATTCCTGAACAATCCGGGGCGGCTGAATTATTTCGAGCCGAAGAGCACGTTCCGGTTTACCGTCAGCCGGACGTTCTGACGCGGAGGAGCGGCGTACGGCAGGCCTATGATTCAAAACAAAAGACAGCGTGCGCGGCCAAACCGCACGGCACGCTCTTGCGGGGAGGCGGTCTTTATGAAGTTGGGGAAGCATTGGAAATGGGCGATGGGCTGCTTGGCAGCTGTCGTCCTGGGCGCCGCGGGATGCGGCGGAGGCAGCAAGAGCAACGTGGTCACGGTGACCGTGTCGCCTTCGCAAACCGTGGTACTCGTCAATCAGTCTCAGTCCTTTACCGCCGTCGTCAACGGCGCGACCGATACAACCGTGACCTGGGCCTGCACCTTCACGACCACCACGACGGATTCCACTGGAAAACAAACCACCAGCAATCCGGCCGCTTGCACTTCCGCCGACGGCACGCTCTCCAGCACCACGGATACCACCATCACTTACACGGCGCCGGCGATCGTGCAGAACCCCGCGCACACAATCACTCTTACGGCCACCGCCAACGCCGACAAAAAGAAGACGGGCAAAGCGGTTATCGCGATCGATTCCGGGATTCGCGTCTCGGTCACCCCCACCACCGCTACCATCGGTACGGGTGAGAAATTCAAGTTCACCGACGCCGTGACCAATGACACAAATCCGCCCAAGGGAGTCACCTGGGCGGTCACCACGGATGCCACGGCCACGACCACGTCCAAATCATGCGATCCCACATGCGGTCACGTGGACGCTGACGGCACCTACATCGCGCCCACGACGCTTCCCAGCCAAAGCACCGTCACCGTTTATGCCACCTCGGTCGCTGACACCAGTCGTTTGGGGCAGGCCACGGTCAGCCTGGTCAGTTCGACTTCGAACCCTATCAATTTCACCGGCATCTTTCCGGCCACAGCACCCCAGGGTGGAACGATGCACGATGTGTATCTCGAAGTGACCAACTTGCGGTCCACCGTCACCGTTCAGTTCAACGGCGTGCCCATTGATCCAACCTCCAATCAACTGAAGATCATCACCACGACCACAACCACAACCTCCGGTTCGACAACCACTACGACGACCACGAGCAACCTGGCGCGCTTGCGTTTGAACGCCGCGAATCTCTCCCTTCCTGTCGGTTCGTACCCCATTACGATTGTGGATCCATCTGGAACGGCAACCTCCTTCAACATCACGCTGGTTCCCGCAACGCCTGCTGTTGTCGCCACGTCTCCGGACAGCTTTCCGCAGAATTTCACCGGCGGGAGTTTCTTGATCAACGGCGGTTTCTACGGTTCGGCCGGGAACCCGCTCGTTTCGGCATTGTTCGATGAAGTCGCTCAAGGCGTGCCGACGCTGGGCGCACGGCAGATGCAGATTCCGGTCACCTCGCAGTTGCAAACCGCGGGCCTTTTCCCGGTGCGCGTGGTGAACAACGGAGCGGGCCTTTCTTCCGGGACTACAAACGTTGCGGTCCAGCCAGATTATACGGGCGCAAATGGACCTGCGAATCCCGCAACGCAGTTAGCCAGCGTGCCGCTCAATGGGAACGCCGCTCCCAGCTCCATTGCCGTGGACTCCGCCGGCGGGCTGGCCGTCGTCACCGAACAGGGAACCAACAAGGTTCAAATACTCAATATCGCGCCCGGCGGGACTGTCACGCCCGGAGCCGAAGTCGCGGTCGGCAACGCGCCCACGAGCGTGGCGATTGACGATCAACAGTCGCCGCCCCTCGCGGCCGTGGTGAACAGCGCGGACAGTACGCTGACGGTAATGCAGCTCCCCAGCGGCACCGTGCTCGGAACGGTGGATTTGAGCGGCCTCGTTCCGGTGGCAAGCGGCGCCACGCCTCCAACCCCCTATGCCGTGGGGATCGATCCCTTCTCGCATCGCGCGCTCGTCGCATTTTCGAAAACCAACGTCGGCTTCGTCGTCAATCTGGATCCCGCTTTCGACACCAACGGCTGTTTGAGCGGAAGAACGCCGCCCGCGGGCACCGCTTTCTGCCCCGTTTCCTCCGTTACACTGAACACGGGCGATTCTCCGCAAATCGCGCTGGAGCCGCGAGTGCACCTGGCGTTCGTCACGCCGGGCGGGGCGGGCTTGCTTTCCGTCGTGGACCTGACGCAGAAGAACGAGACCTTCACGATTCAGGCGGCTCCGAACGGAGCGGTGCGCTCGAATGGAGTCGTGACCATCAAGACGGTCGAGGTCAATGACATCAATCCTGCCGTCGGCGGCACGGTCATCATCAGCGGCGTCGCCGATCCATCCTTCAACGGCTCCTTCTCGATTAGCAGCGTCCTCGGCGACGGCCACACGTTCACTTACCTTCAGAGCGGCCAGCCGGATGCAACCAGCGGCGGGGGGATGATAAGCATCGGCAATCCCGTGCTCACTTTTTCAATCTCCAACACGATTCGCGGAATCAGCATCAACCCGATTTCCCGCACCGCCATGCTCGCGGATCCCAACGCTTCGTCCGCTCAGATCTCCTTTATTCGCACGCTGGATCAGACCACGAGCTCGCTCAGCCTCAGTGTCGGGAGCTTCCTCACCAATCCCGGCTCCGGGCCGGAAATCGGCTTCCGCTTCACGGCATTTCAGCCGAACACGAACGTGGGTGTCGCCTACAATCCCGTGCGCAACGAACTGTCGTTGATCGACCCGACCAAGCCGCAGCGTCTTGCCCCTGCGATTCCCTTGGGTCCCGCGGGCTCGACCGGCGTCGGTTGTATTCCTTCGTGCGGAGCTGCGTCGGCGGTGCAAGTCTTTGGCGGTGTCGCCGTGGACCCGGCGAACAATATCGCGCTGGTCGCGAACGCCGGCTCCAACACGGTCCAGATTATTTCGCTCAGTGACGCGTCGCAGACCAAGAATGTCGTCGTTAACGACGTGCGCATGCCTGTGGGCGGCGGCGTTCCCGATGAACTCCTTCCGCAAGCCACGGTTACGTCCGGTTCCACTCTCACGAACGTGCGAATCCTCGGTTCTGGATTTCTGAGCAACTCGCAGGTGCGGCTGGACCGCCTCGCTTTGCCCTCCGGCAACGTTCATTTCGTGAACTCCGAGGAGCTTGACGTGGATATTCCCCCGTCGTTCCTCTCCGCGCCGCATCACTATGCTCTGGACGTGGTCAGCAACGGCGTCGCCTCCAATGCCACGGATTTCTTCGTCGTGCAGATTGTGGATTTGAGCCAGCTTTGTCCCGGCACCACGTCACTTCCCTCGCCCGCTGGCGTCGCTATTGACGAAACGCGAAACATCGCCGTGGTCGCCAATACCGGCTGCAACAGCGTTTCGTTCATCAGCCTCAGGCCCGACGCGACCTTCGGAACCGTCACCAATACGATTCCGGTCGGTTCCGCGCCCGTCGGTGTCGCGGTGAACTCGCGTCTTGGCTTCGCTGTCGTGTCCAACAGCTCTTCGGGAACCGCTTCGGTCATCAACCTGAACACCGCCACGGTGACCGCCACGCCCACCGTCGGGTCTTCGCCAAATGGCGTGGCCATCAACCCGGACACCGGCCAGGCCCTCGTGGTGAACACCGGATCGAACACCGTCTCGGCCTTCGATATTACCCAGGCAACTCCGACCGTCATGACGGGAGTCACTACACAGAACCCCGTCGCGATTGCGGTGGACCCCGACGGAAACGGCGGAACCGGCGTCGCCGCGGTGACCGGACTCCAAATCGGCGGCGGAAATTGTTTCGGGACAGCCGGCACCGTTAGCATCCTGAATCTGCACAGCAACGCCGCTCCCACTCAAAGCACGACGTTTTCGACCGCTTGCGTTTCGACCACACCGACTGGAATCGCCTTTGATCCGGCGGGAAGTTCGCCGTTGTTCTACATCGCTACGAGCCAGTCCAACACCATCACGACCTACAACGTGGACACGGGGGCGACTTCCAGTTTCCGGGTCGGCATCAATCCGACTTCGGTCGCCAGCAATTTCCAGACCGGCACGATTCTTACGGTCAACTCTTCCAGCAATACGATTTCGATCGTGGATGCACGCACGCTCCGTACGCGCGCGACGTTGTCGCTCGGAAGCACGTCGCCGTTCGCCGCGGCAATTTATCCGACAACGAATCTGGCCGTGATTTCCGACCAGGCGCACAACAGGGTGTTTTTGTTCCCGCTGCCGGAATGATGTGGGTCATGCCGGACAACTTTCGGGTACCAGGCGAGCATCGCATTCGGCAGAGTTCCTGCGCTCTTCTTTCGTTCTGGGTCAGTTTCGGCTGAGTTCCATGCTCCAGGGCTCCGGGATGGCCGTTCTTGCGGGAATCAAAGCGGCTCGGCTATACTTTCCGGTTTGTGATTGGCCCGCCGGGCGGCCAGGGAGCACGACGAAGGCGGTTGACCGGAAGCGCGGGAATCAGTGAGTTTCGTTGTCGTACCAAAAAATCACCAATTTGATTGGCCCAAGGTGACCGCACGGCGGTCATCGAAAACAAGGAGAATACAGTGAATTCGAGAATGTACCGTTCCGCCGCCCTCGCGGCAGCGTTCCTTGCCGGGAGCGCCGCGGCTTTCGCACAGGCGCCGGCGGCGAGCTCCACCGCCCCGGGCAGAGTCGGCGTGCTCAATGTGCAGGGCGCCATTGCCAGCACCGCGGAAGGCAAGCAGGCCTCCGCGGAGTTGCAGGCGCAGTTTGCTCCGCGGCAGACCGAGTTGCAAAACCTGCAGAAGCAGATTGAAGACATTCGCCAGCGCCTGCAGACCGGCGGCGACAAGCTGAGCCCCGAAGAGCAGGCGCGTCTGCAGCGGCAGGGCGAAACCCTGACCAAGCAGGCCCAGCGCAAGCAGGAAGATTACAACGATGACGTTCAGGCGGCGCTCGGCGAAGTTCGCGACCGGATCGGCCGCAAGCTGGTGGACATTCTCGACCGCTACGCGCGCGAAAATGGATACGTCGCCATTTTCGATTCTTCGTCTCAGACTTCTCCGATTATTTACGCTTCCAACCAGATTGACGTTACGCAGGACATTGTGAAGCTCTACGATCAGGCGTATCCCGTGAAGGCCGGCACAACGGCTCCGGCGAAGCCCGCGCCCAAGCCGGCCGCCGGTGCGCAGAAGCCGTAATCGCACTCAAAACATTTTCACACGCTTTACCAGGCGCCCCGGTTGGTCCGGGGCGCTTTCTTTTTAGTGCTGTTCCTCGGGACCTTCTTTCGGCGCGGACACCTTCGTCTTTGTATCCACGCTGAACAGGATGTAGTTCGTCAGCGTGTGGCTGTGATGGTAGCGCTTCCCGCGGACCTGCAGGTATGTATCGGCATGCCAGGGCAGCCAAAGATCCGTTCCGCTCTTGTCGAAGTGAACTGGGCCGTAGTCAATCACCAGATGATCCATCGTCAGTTCCAGCGGCAGAACCGGCTCTCGTAAATCGCTCTCCAGATGCAGCAGGTTGTACGTGTTTGCGCCGACCCAGATTCGGCCGCGCAGCGGAATGGGGAATGCCCCGTGTATGTTTTTCCAGACGTAGAGCCTTGAAGGGATTTCCTTCCTTTGCTCGAAGCGCATCTCCCACGCAGGCTCTCCGCGCCACTTGGTCAAACCCTCGCAACGATAGTTGAAATCTCCCTCGTAATTCCGGTCCAGAACCGCGACCCCGATCGAGACAAGTCCTTTGGTCGCAAGCGACGTGGGGAATTGGTCCAGATTCTCGCCGCCGTCGCGGCTCTCCTCCAGATAGGTGATTCCGTTGCTCGGCCTCCACAAGGTCACCATGTAGGAGAAATCCTTCTCGCGCGGATTCCCCGGAATTCCCTGGTTGTCCACCTCGACGTGCACAATGTGTTCCGTTGCCGTGAACTTCTCGAAGTTCTCGAGTTGCTGCTTCATTCGCGCCTGCGCTCGCGCCAGGACTTCCGGTTCGGCGCAAGCCACGTCCGATGCAAGCGCATACTCCTTGCTGTCGATGTCCGGCGGCGCCCAGGGCTTGACCACCGCGGGCACGGCCGGCGCGATGGGAATCGGCGCCGCAACACCGGCGGACTCGGGCGCCGGCGCGGGGATCGGCTTGTTCAGTTCAGCGAGCTGCTGCCGAGCCGTTGTCGCCGCGGGGTCTTCCGGAAATTCCTGAGCCACACGCTCGAACTCGCTCTTCGCTTCCTGCTTCCGGCCGCGCGCCAAAAGGATTCTCGCCAGCAACAACCGGCCTTCTGCGGGCTTCCCTTTGTGCAGTTCCAGGGCGCGCCCGACGTGCTTTTCCGCTTTTTCGTACTGCTTGTCGTCGAAGTACGCGATGGCCAGCACGAAGTGCGTCCGCCAGTCCGCTCCATCCAACTGGTACGCTCTTTCAAGCGTTTTCACAGCCATCGCGGTTTGGCCGGAGCGCAATTGCAGTTCTCCGAGCGCCTGCAGGGACCGCACGTGCGACGGGTCGATGGATAGCGCCGTCTCGAATTCGGCGCGCGCCGCATCCGCGCGCCCCAATCCGGAATTTGCCATTCCCATCAAATAGTGCATGTCCGGATTCCCGGGAGCTTTCTTTTCCGCTTTCTGCAGATCGCGAAGCGCTTCTTCGTATTCGTGCTTGATCAGCTTCTGCAGCGCCTTTTGAATTTCCTTCTGTAGCTTTGGGGCCATGATGGGCGGCCCCGGCGGGGCGCTTGCCCGGGAAGCGTCGTTCTCCGGGCGCATGAACACATAGAACGTCGCACGCAACCCCCCGCCCATGACCGAAGCATGCTCCGTCGTTGTTTGGTAGCCCGCGGCCTGTGCTTCGATTTCATACTCTCCAGGAATTACGTCCGCGAACGACGCCGTGGCGGCGTCGCGTGTCGTCGCGATGCGGTTGTACGATCCGACTCGTGCGTAGAGCCGGACGATGGCCCCCGTGCCGAGTGGCGCGCCGCCTGCGTCCCGGACGCTCACCTCCACCAGGGTCGGCGCGAGCATGTCGTCTGCTCCCGCCGGCCTCCCGAGAGTCCCTGGCCTTGGCCGTAACCAGAGCGGCTGAGGGCAAAGCTTGCGCACAGAAGGAAGAAGATTAAGGGAGACCTGGAGCTCCGCCTGTACATCCACCACCCCGGAACTGCACCTGCAGGAATCGGAGGGGACCGACGATAGTTCAGCCCCTTCCCACGGTCAAGACCCGGCTTGTCTGCGCAAAGGCAACGACGAGCCTCAACCAATACAAGATACATCACTTTCATAAGAAAAGGCTTATTCGTTTGGCATTGGTTCGGGCGGTAAGTGAAGAAACGCGCTTCTGCTCCTTGCCTTGCTTTTGGACACCGGCCGCAATATACTTAAACTTCGCTCTGAGACGGGTCGCACGACTGAGTGGGCGCGAGCCCACTTTTTTGTTGCCGCCGGTTGAAGTGCTAGCTGGACCGGCCTTGGCCGGGGAGTCTTTGCTTGAATCTGGAGAAGATTCGCGATGCCGCCGAGCGCGTGGCTCGTTCGGAAGGGCTGGAAGTCGTTGATGTCGAATGGAAAGTCGGCAAGCAGCGGTTCCTGAGGGTGTACATCGACCGCGTGGACCCCTCCGACCCGCACGGCGGTTTTGCGAAGATCTCTCACGCGGATTGCGAGCGGGTCAGCCAGCAGTTGAGCGTTATCCTCGACGTCGAGGAGCTTGTTCCCGGCCCCGGCTACGTGCTGGAAGTCAGCTCGCCGGGAATGGATCGCGCGCTCCGCAAGCCTTCGGAGTACGAGCGATTTACGGGCCGCATGGCGAAACTTTGGACCGAAGAGCCCGTCGAGGAGATGAAGTTTTTTGAAGGCCGTCTGGCGGGGGTAGCCGACGGCAAAGTGCGGGTCGAACTGAAGGGCAAAATTCCAAGAATCGTGGAGTTGCCCTTAAGCCTGATCCGCAAGGCGAATCTGGTTGTCGAATTCTAAATTTGCGCCGGGAAGATTTCCGGCCGTGGGTGAACGCTGAACGTTTCGGGAAAGTACTATGGCGAATCTGCTTTATCAACAGATTGAGATGCTGAGCCGCGAAAAGCACATCGAGCCGGAAATCGTGGTGTCGGCAATCGAAGACGCGATGGTCGTGGCCGCGCGCAAGTATTACAAGTCCGAGGAAGACCTTCGGGGCAAGTTCAACCAGGAAACCGGACAGGTGGACGTGTACGCGGTTCAGACCGTCGTCGAGGAAGTCGCCGATCCCAAGCGGGAAATCTCGCTGGCCGAAGCGCGCAAGAAGAATCCCGCCGCGGAAATCGGCACGGAAATCCTCACGCCGAAGCCTACCGACGTCCTGGGCCGCATCGCCGCGCAGACCGCCAAGCAGGTCATCCTGCAGAAAGTGCGCGAAGCGGAGCGCGACACGATTTTCAACGAGTATCACAACCGCGTCGGAGAGCTGATCACCGTCATCGTGAAGCGTGCGGAAGGGCCCGATCTCATCGTGGACATGGGCCGTACCGAAGCGCGTCTCCCCAAGCGCGAACAGTCCAGGCTCGAAACCTACAACATCGGCGAGCGGCTTCGCGTCGTCATCAAGATGGTGGACCGCGCCGCAAAAGGCCCTCAAGTGGTCGTTTCCCGCGCGGACGCCGCGCTCGTGCAGCGCCTGTTTGAAATGGAAGTTCCGGAAATCTACGACGGCACGGTGCAAATTCGCGCCGCCGCGCGCGAAGCCGGCGAACGCACCAAGGTCGCCGTCTTCAGCCGCGACAAGGACGTGGATCCCGTCGGCGCTTGCGTCGGCATGAAGGGCATGCGCGTTCAGTCCATCATTCGCGAGCTGCGCGGCGAAAAGATCGACATCATCCCGTTCAGCGAGGAGACCGTTGCCTTCGCGCAGAAGGCCCTCAGCCCGGCGAAAGTCACGCGCGTTCAGATCACCGATCCGGAAAACAAGAAACTCGAAGTGATCGTGGAGGATTCCCAGCTCTCGCTGGCCATCGGGAAAAAGGGCCAGAACGTGCGCCTCGCCAGCAAGCTGATCGGCTGGGACATCGATATCAAGAGCGAAGAGGAGAAGCGCCGCGAAATCGAGGAGCAGATGACCGCTCTCACCGCGCCCGCAACCCCTCTTACCGTTCTTGCGGGCGTTGGTCCCAAGACAATCGAAAAGATCGAAGCGGCCGGTATCAACTCCCTCGAAAAGCTCGCGTCCATGACGCCGGAGCAACTGATGGAAATTCCCGGGATCGGCGAGAAAATGGTGGACAAGATCTATCAAGCCGTGAACCGCTTCTACGAGAGCGGCGGCGAAGCCGCTGCAATCGCGGAAGCTGCGGAGGGCGCGGAAGGCGCCGAGCAGCCCGCTTCCGAGGAAGCCCCCGCCGAGGCGGCCGTGGCCGAACAGCAGCCGGAACAAGCCGCTCCGGCGGCCGATGCGGAAACCGCTTCTGCGCAGGAAGCCGCGCAGAATCCGGCTTCCGGCGATTCTCCCGAATCCGCGGAGGAGCAGACGGAAACGAATTCCTAAGATTAGGCATCTCGAACGGAGCGAATGAGCGACCCAAATCAAGTTCGAATCAACGAGCTGGCCCGCGAACTCGAGGTCAAAGCAAAGGCCATCATTGACCTTCTGCCCGGCTTCGGCGTCACGGAGAAGAAAACGCACTCCAGTTCAATTCCACTGGACGTTGCGAACAAGGTACGCCGGGCAATTCAAGGGCAGGCGGAAGCCGAAGCTGCCGCGGAAGCCGCCGCCAAAGCGGATAAAGAGGCTCGTGAAGCGGCTGCCAAGGCCGCGCGTTTAAGGCCGGCTACTCCCCCGGCTGCTGCTCCAGTTACTCCTCCGGCCAAACCGGCCCAACCTGCCGCCCCTGCGCCGCCTGCGGCTGCGAAGCCCGCTGCTCCTCACGTGCCCGCGGCTCCGAAGCCTGCAGCGCCCGCCACTGCTCCATCCGCCCCTCCCGCGACTCCTGCCGCGAAGCCTCCGGTAGCTCCGGTGCCAGGCCAACCGTTGCGTCCTCACACTCCGGCCGTGCCCCCGGCTCCAGCGCCGCCCTCTGTGCGGCCGCCAACGCCGACTCAGCCGCCGGCTGGCGCTCAACCTTCGGCTGCTACTCCGCGCCCAGCCGCTTCCGGGGCTCCCGCAGCGCCGGCGCGTCCTTCTGCTCCGGCTCGGCCAATGCCTACTGGAAATCGCGGCCCCCTGCCGACCGGCAATCGCGGCCCTCTCCCCGGAACGGCGGGTACTTCGCGCCCCAGCGGCCCGCGCCCGGGACAACCGATGCGCCCGCAGCAAACTGGCCCGGCCCAGGGCAGACAATTCACTCCCCGTCCTGGTGGAGCAGGCGCTCCACAAAATCGCGGTTTCGGGCAGCGGCCCGGCGCCGTTCCAACCGGCACGCGCCCAGGACCGCGCATGCCCGGCCGTCCCGGCATGCTTCCCCCCCTTCCGGACAAAATGCCGCCCAAAGCCGAGCCCGGAAAGCCCCTGTACGCGCGCAAACCCCCGCAGCGCCAGCGCCCGGTCATTGACAAGCGCGAACTGGAAGGCGAACGCAAGCTTCATCCGACCCGGCAGCGCCCGGGAGCAGGAGACCGCCGCGCCACTGCCGTTATCGCCCCCCCGGAGCCTCGTCCCCCGCGCGACGTCACCATCACGGAAGGCATCACCATCCGCGAGCTTTCTGAAAAACTCGACGTGCGCGCCAAGGATTTGCTTAAAGTCCTTCTCGACAAGGGGATCTTTGCCAGCATCAATCAGGCGCTCGATGTCCCGACCGCTACGCAACTCGCCGAAGCCTTCAACGGCGTCGTCTCCGTCGTCTCATTCGAAGACGAAATGATGCTCGAAGTCGCCAAGGAAGAGACCAAGGAAAATCTCAAGCCGCGTCCCCCCGTCGTCACTGTGATGGGCCATGTCGATCACGGCAAGACCAGCCTGCTCGACGCGATTCGCGAGGCGGACGTCGCCGCGGGTGAGGCCGGCGGCATTACGCAGCATATCGGCGCCTATAAGGTACAGGTCAACGGCCGCAGCGTGGTTTTTGTGGATACGCCAGGCCATGAAGCGTTCACCCGCATGCGCGCTCGCGGCGCCAAGGTCACGGATATCGTCGTGCTTGTGGTCGCCGCCGACGACGGCGTCATGCCGCAGACGCGCGAAGCCATCGACCATGCGCGCGCCGCCAACGTCCCCATCGTCGTGGCCGTCAACAAAATCGACAAACCCGAAGCGCAGCCCGAGCGCGTCAAGCGTCAACTGGCCGATCTCGGCCTGATGCCCTCGGAGTGGGGCGGCGATACGGAATTCGTCGAGGTTTCCGCCAAACAAAAGAAGAACCTCGACCGCTTGCTCGAAATTCTGCTTCTCGTGGCGGATCTGCGCGAACTGAAGGCTAATCCCGACGCCCCCGCCAGCGGCACGGTTCTCGAATCCCGCGTGGACCGCGGCCGCGGCCCCGTCGCCACGATCCTTGTGCAAAACGGCACGTTAAAATCCGGGGACTTCTTCATTTGTGGTGCGGTGTTCGGTAAGGTGCGCGCCATGTTCGATGACCGCGGTCGCCCGGCAAAAGACGCGCCGCCCTCCACCCCCGTCGAAGTGCTCGGTCTGCAGGGTGTGCCCGAAGCCGGCGATCACTTCCAGGTCACCGATGAGGCCAAGGCGCGCCACATCGTCGATTACCGCCAGGCCAAGCAGCGCGACGCGGCTTTGCGCGCCAGCGCCGGTGGCCGCATCACTCTCGATCAACTGCACGAGCAGTTGAAAACCGGCGAGGTGAAGGAACTGCCCGTGGTGATCAAAGCGGACGTCCAGGGCTCCGTCGAAGTTCTCAGCGAAATGCTGCCCAAGCTCTCGACCGATCAGGTGAAACTCAAGATCATCGGTTCTGGCGTGGGTGCGGTCACGGAAAACGACGTCCTGCTCGCCTCCGCTTCCGGCGCCATCATCGTTGCTTTCGGCGTCCGGCCCGACCGCAAAGCGGCGGACCTCGCCCAGCAGGAAGGCGTGGACATCCGCACCCACAGCATCATTTACGAAGTGACGGATGAAATTAAGAGGGCCATGGAGGGCCTGCTCGAGCCGGTCATTCAGGAAACCTATCTTGGCCGCGCCGAGGTCCGCGATACCTTCCGCGTCAAAGGCGCGGGAACCGTTGCCGGTTGTTACGTTCTTGACGGCATTCTCAAACGTGATGCCCAGGTTCGCGTCGTGCGCGATGGCGCGGTGATTTACACCTCCAGGCTGAGCTCGTTGAAGCGCTTCAAGGAGGACGCCGGCGAAGTTCGCTCGGGTTACGAGTGCGGCGCCGGTATCGCCAATTTCAACGATGTCAAGGTTGGCGACGTTCTGGAATGCTTTAACGTCCAGAAAATGAGCGCCGCGGAAGCCGCCGGTCAGGCCGGCGCAACTTCCGCAAAGAAGTAAGCCGCTCGGTCCCCGCGGAGCCGCCATGCCCGTTGGTCTTCTTGTTTTGGAGCTCCACATTCCCGAAGCGCAATCGCTCAAGGAGAAGCGCCAGATCCTTCGCAGCCTGAAGGATCGCCTCCGGGAAAAATTCAACGTGGCCGTCGCGGAGCTCGACCATCAGGACGTCTGGCAGCGGTCGGTTGTGGGAGTCGTCACGCTTTCCCGCGAGGAGCAGCACGTTGAGGAATCGCTGCAGCACGTACTGGCGGAAGCGGACCGCTTGCTCGGCCCCATTTTGGTCGGCCATTCCGTGGAATTGGTTTGACGGGCGCAGTTCAAATTTCAGCCCGGGGAACGCTTGAAGAGCCGAAATGAGCACCACCAGCCACCGCCATGAACGCGTCGGCGAGGAAATCGCCCACGAAATCAACGCCATGCTGGCCGGCGAACTGAAGGATCCCCGTCTGGAATGTTCCGCCGTGGTCAGCGAGGTTCGTCTTGCGCCGGACATGCGCCAGGCCAAAATCTTCGTCGCCGTTCGCGGCACTCAAGAGGAGCAGGAGGGGGTCATCAAGGCTTTGGAGCACGCCGCCGGCTTCATCCGCCACCAACTCGTCGAACACCTTCAGCTCCGCCGCACTCCCGATTTGCATTTTGCCCTGGACCTTTCCGAAGAATATTCCGAGCGCATCGAACAGCTTCTCAAAGCCGTCAAGAAAGACAACCCCTCCGCAATATGATCTTCGCCCCTGACCCTTTCCCTCGGAATCTTGCTCGCCGCTCTTCGAATTCTCCGGATTTGCGTTTGTTGGATTTTTCTTCCTGCTGAGGATTTCCAACTTCTATGCCTCGCCAACCCCAACCCGCTCCCTTCGACGGCGCTCTGGTCATTGACAAGCCGAAAGGCAAGACTTCCCACGACGTCGTGGACGCCGTGCGCCACCTCGCCGGTTTTCGCCAGATCGGCCATCTTGGCACGCTCGATCCCCTTGCCACCGGCGTTCTCGTTCTCCTGCTTGGCCGCGCCACCCGCCTCATGCAGTTCTATGCGGGCCGCCGCAAGCGCTACACCGCGGGCTTCCGCTTCGGCTTCGCCACCGATAGTTACGATTCGGACGGCGCGCCGCTCGGCCCGGACCATCCCCCGCTCCTCGATCCTGCGCGGCTCGAACAGCTTGCTTCTGAACGCCTTGGACGCTTCGAGCAGCTTCCTCCTGCGTTCTCGGCAAAGAAAATCCATGGTCGCCCCGCCTACGAACTCGCGCGCAAAAACAAGCCGGTCGAACTGAAACCCGTAGAAGTCGAACTCTTCGAGTACCGGCTCATCGGCGTCGATGGCCCCCTGGCTCGCTTTGTGATCGAATGTTCCTCGGGAACCTACATACGCTCTCTCGCTCACGAAATGGGACAAGCGCTCGGCTGCGGCGCCCATCTTGCGGAGATCACGCGTACCGCCGTGGGGGAGTTCTCTCTGGATCAGGCCATTCAATTGGAGGAGTTGGCGGAACGCAATCGCGTCGGCAAATTCGCCGACTGCCTCATCCAGCTCGAAAATCTCCTGCCCAACTATCCCCGGGTCAACGTCCTTCCGATTGTCGAAAAGCGCGTCCGCCACGGCACTCGCTTCACCGTCGGCGTCTCCCAGATTCAGCCCGGACGCGTCGAGCTCCCTCCGGGAGCCACGTCTCAGTTGGATTCAGGCGAGCCGCGCCCGCCGCGCCTCCGCGTCTTCAATCAGCAGCAGAAGCTCATCGCCATTGCGGAAGCCGTCGTCCCGCGCATCTACCAGCCTCTTGTCGTCTTCGAACCGCTTCCCTGAGCGCATCTTTACAGCCCGGGCACCCCGGCGCGTCATTGCCCCGCGTGCTTCAGAATCCAGTCGCCGATAAGTTGCAGCGCCTCCGGCGCGAACGTCTCCTCGATCGCGCCGTATTCCACCGGCGAACCGGTATTGCAGTGCTGGAAGAGATGGTTCAGCCCGGGCAGCTCCTGCACGGTCGCGTCCCCGTTGCCTCCCTCCTCGAACGCCTTTTTCAACTCGGGCAGATTTTCCCCTGCCGGAACCTGCAAATCTTTCTCCCCATCGAGTGCCAGCACGGGGCACTTCACCTTCCGCAGTGCGGGCAGCGGGTCGTATTCCAGAAAGAAACGGAACCACGGCGAGCTCATCGCGTGAATCTGGCCTTCGAGCGCCTCCTGCGGCATCGACGCTCCCATCCCGCTCGACTTCACCAAGTCCTCCAGCTTTGCTTCGAGCGCCGCGCGGTCCTTCACTTCCAGCACCAGCGCGTATGACTTCCGGTCCAGCTCCAGACTCCGCTCGATCTGCGCTTCGCTCAGCCCGCCGGCCCGCGCGATGGATTCCGACTGCTTCAGCAGCGTGCTCTCGCCGTTCCGCGCCGGCGCTGCCAGCAGCACCATCCACGCGACGTTCCCGCCGCGCGCGGCGATCATCGGCGCAATCATTCCGCCTTCGCTGTGCCCGATCAATCCGATGCGCTTCGCATCAATCTCCTTGCGCGAACGCAGGTAGGCCATCGCCGCTTCCGCGTCTCCCGCCAGGTCTTCCGTCGTTGCGTCGTCCTGCGTCCCTGAGGATTTGCCCACGCCCCGCTTGTCGTACCGCAGGACCGCGATTCCCTTCCGCGTCAGGTAATCGGCCAGCACGAGGAACGGTTTGTGGCCTGCAATCGTCTCGTCCCGGTCATGCGGTCCCGAGCCGCTGATCAAAACCGCCGCGGGAAACGGCCCCGCTCCTTTCGGCAGCGTCAACGTTCCCGCCAGCGTGACTCCAGCCTGCGCGTTCGCGAACGTCGCGTCCTCTTCGGGGTACGGATACGGCTTCTGCGGATTCTGCGGCCTGCGCGCTTCCAAAACGCGATTCGATCGCTCGAAGTTCAGCGCATGCTGCTCCCCGTTCTGCGTCCAGGTTCCCGTCAACTCGTTCTTCGCGGCGTTCAGCTTGCCGTCGTAAGCCCCGGATGCCGCCGGAATCTCGAAATGCAATGCTCCGCCCTTTTCACTCATGTGCGTCGCGGGTAGACCGCTCACTCCCTGATCCAGACTGTCCAGCGAGCCGGTCAAGTTTCTCTTTTCATCGTGCGAGAGATGCAGTTGCAGGCGGTAGCGCAGGTAGTTTTCCTGCACGGAACCTTGCCAGGTTCCTTCCACCGGAGAAACGGCATTCGGCGGAATCCGCGCTCCCGCGCCGGGCGCCAGCTTGTGGAACACCAGCGCCAGTCCCTGTCCGCCCTGCTGCCAGATTCCCGTGATGTAGCGATAATCCGCGGACAACTTTCCTTGATAGCCGGCTCCTGCCGAAGCGATCTCGAAGCTCACCGTCTCCTGCTCGTGGAAAATCGCGTTTGCTTCCGTTCCGTACACTCCTTGGTCCGGGCTGTCCAGCGTGGCGTGCAGCGTTCCTCTCGCATCCCGAAGGATATGCAGCGTCAAATGCAGCTCCATATCGCCGGTCTTCAAAGTTCCGGACCAATCTCCCTCGATGCTCGCCCTGCCGGTGCTTCGGGGCGAGCGTTCTGCCTGTCTCGCCGCGTTCACTTGCGCCGCGCTCGCCGCAATAGCTAGAGCGGCCGTCCATATCTGTAATCGCTTCAAAGAGTTTTCCCCTTGTCTTGCGCCCGTTCCTCTCGCTGAAATGGTAGATGAGCCTGCCTGCCCGCAGGTTGGAAGCCACGCGGCAAACAGGCAAAAGCCCCGCCGTTTCACGCCCGAAGGCACATTGACAGCCACGCCCCCGTATGAAACTCTAATTGTAACTATGCGAGTGACCGCAAAAGGCGAATACGCCACCCAGGCCGTTCTTCATCTCACCCGGAAGTATCCGGACGTTGTCACCATTCAGGAAATTTCCCAGCGGCATCATATCCCGCTGAAGTACCTCGAGCAGATTCTTCTCGAGCTGAAACACGGCGGCATTCTGGAAAGCCGCCGCGGCGTCCACGGCGGCTACACCCTCGCCCGCAATCCGGAAAAAATCTCCGTCGGCGAAGTGCTGCGCATCGTGGATGGCGCGTTCACCGAATCGAGCTGCACCCACGCCCGCGAACGCCTCGGCTCCGAATGCGCCGAAGGCGAAAACTGCGGTCTGCGCCAGCTTTGGCAGGACGTACAGGACGCCGTCGAAAAGATTCTTTTTGAAACTACCTTCGACGACATTCGTCGCAACACCGAGCGCGGCCCGGGCCGCGCCCAATCCTTCGCTCGCATCTCCATCTAGTGTCCTGAATCAGGAACTCGTTGCGTGATTTTAGGGGGGTCGGAGCCCGCCTGTCGGCAGGGCTCCGACATTAAGTCCTCCAATTTCAAGGCGTTTTAGCCTGCGGCAGGCAGGCCTCTGACGTCGGAATATTCTTTGCCCAAACAAAAAACGCCCCGGACTTACGCCGGGGCGTTCGATAGAAGCTTTCCAGTCCGGGCTACTTCTTCGCGTACCACTCCGAATTGATCGCCGTGTAGTTTTGCCACTTCTCCGGCAGATCTTCCAACGCGAAGATTGCCGTCACTGGACATACGGGCACGCACGCGCCGCAATCGATGCATTCCGTCGGATTGATATAAAGCTGTGTCGAGCTCTCGAATTCCGCCTCATCCTTCCGCGGATGAATGCAGTCCACCGGGCACACATCCACGCACGCGGTGTCTTTGGTGCCGATGCACGGCTCGGCGATTACGTAAGCCATTCACAGTCTCCTTTGTTCGCTTGCAGCTCCCGCTCCCGCCTTCCAAGGCGGCTCGTTGGGCTGCGTTTCGCTGCGTTCCGTTTTGCGCGGTGAGCCCAGCGGTCCATCTGATTGTACGCGGCGCGCATCGGATTCTCAACCCTCTGCCTTGCGTATTCCCGCTGCACGCGGCAGGATTCGCTCGCAAACGCTGCCGACAATCTCCCCGCCAAGTAACCGCAGCCGCCCTCATTGCAATCTCGACAATCCAGCCGCCGCGTTCTAAACTTTGCACCGCGCACGAACAAAATCCAGTCGAGGGATATATGAGCTGCAGAAATGGGCTGCTGAGGTCGGCACTTCTCACTTTCGCGGCAATCGCGCTGCTCGCCGCCGTCTCTTTCGCGGATCAGGTGAAAACCGCCGCCGGAAAAGTCGAAGGCGCGGCCAGCGCGGACGGCAAAATTCACGTCTTCGAGGGCATTCCCTACGCCGCGCCGCCCGTCGGCGAGCTGCGCTGGAAGGCTCCCCAGCCCGTCGCGCCCTGGAAAGGTGTTCGCAAAGCCACGGAGTTCGGCGCCCGCTGCATGCAGACCCGCGTCTTTGGGGACATGGTTTTCCGCGACAACGGCCCGAGCGAGGATTGCCTCTACCTCAACGTCTGGACCCCTTCTCTTTCCAAAAATGCGCGCCTTCCCGTCATGGTCTGGATTTACGGCGGCGGTTTCGTCGCCGGTTCCTCCTCCGAGCCGCGCCAGGATGGCGAAGCGCTCGCGCACAAGGGCGTCGTCGTGGTCAGCTTCAATTACCGCCTCGGCCTTTTCGGATTTCTTGCCCATCCGGAACTCACCCGGGAATCGCCGCATCACGCGTCCGGCAACTACGGCCTTCTCGATCAAGTCGCCGCTCTTCAATGGGTGCGCAAAAATATCGCGGCCTTCGGCGGCGACCCCAACAACGTGACCATCTTCGGCGAATCCGCCGGCTCGTTTTCCGTCAGCGCCCTCATGGCTTCCCCTCTTTCGCGGGGACTTTTCCAGCGCGCCATCGGAGAAAGCGGCGCGTTCTTCGGCACTTCCCTCGGCTTGAAATCTCTCGCCGACGCCGAGCAGGTCGGAGCGCACTTCGCCGAATCGCTCGGCGCTTCCTCCCTCGCTGCCTTGCGTGCCAAACCCGCTGCCGAATTGCTCGAAGCCGCGTCCAAAGACAACCCGTTCCGCTTCCCGCAGGATATCGACGGATATTTCTTCCCGGAAAATCCCCGCGAAATCTTTGCGAACGGTAGGCAGGCCCACGTCCCCCTCCTCGCCGGCTGGAATCGCGACGAAGGCAACTACCGCGCCTTTTTCGGCAAGGAAGAACCCACCGCGGCAAATTTTGCCGAAACCGCCCGCAAGCGCTTTGGCGACACTGCCGGCGAGTTTCTCAAGCTCTATCCCGCCGGGACGGACGAAGAAGCCAGGCGTTCCGCGCAGGACATGGCCGGAGATCAGTTCATCGCCTACTCCACCTGGAAGTGGCTTGAGTTGCAATCCTCCACTCCCGGCGTCACGGTGTACCGCCATGAATTCGACGACGCTCCGCCCCGCTCAGCCGACGACAAGAATCCCGACCCTCCCGCCGCCTATCACTCCGCGGAAATCGAATTTGTCTTTGAAACCCTCGACTCGAAACCTCTTCCCTGGCGCCCCGAGGACAAAAAGCTCTCTGATCTCATGTCCACCTATTGGACCAACTTCGCCAAAACCGGCGACCCCAACGGCTCAGCCAAGACCGCCGCGGCAGGCCTGCCTCACTGGCCCGCCTACACCACCAAGGACGGCTACCCCGTCATGCATCTCAGCTTTGACTCTCACGCCGCTCCCGACTCTCACCGCGCCCGCTACCTCTTCCTCGATTCATTGGCAGGCCGCGAGCCAACGCAAAGATAAGCGGGGAACATCTGGCCTCACGGCGCGTTCCGCCCGCGCGCCCCGGCTCATCGACTTTGTGAGAAGATGCGAGGCGCAACGCGCCAGCTCGCCTGATCGTCCAATGCAATTGGTAAAATCTCCGCGGAGGTTTTCATGCTCGATCTCAAAGGCAACAAGATTACCTACTTCGGCCACAGCACCTTTTCCGTCACCGCTCCGTCCGGCGAAGTCGCGCTCATCGACCCCTGGGTCATGACCAATCCCGTCTGTCCCGCTTCGCTCAAGAACGTCCCGCGTCTCGACGCCGTCTTCCTCTCCCATGGCCATCCCGATCATCTCGGCGACCTGCTCGCACTCGCCAAGCAGCACCGGCCCGCGATCGTCGCCATCTACGAGACCTGCCTGTGGATCGAAAGCAAGGGCTTCGCCGAGGAAACGCGCCCCATGGGCAAGGGCGGCACGCAAAAAATCGGTCCCTTCGAAGTCACCATGACCCACGCCTTCCATTCCAATTCCATTGACGACAACGGCGTGCGCATCTATGGCGGCGAACCCGCCGGCCTGATTCTTCGCCTTCCCGGCGGCTTCACCCTCTATCACGCCGGCGACACCGCCCTTTTCGGCGACATGAAGCTCATCGGCGAACTCTACAAGCCGGACCTCGCCCTGCTCCCCATCGGCGATCACTTCACTATGGGGCCGCGCGAAGCCGCCTACGCCATCCGCTTTCTCGGCGTGAAGCACGTCGTTCCCATGCACTACGCCACGTTTCCCGCTCTCACGGGCACGCCGGAAAAGCTGCGCGAAGAAACCAGGGACGTCTCCGGCTTGACCATCCACGCGCTCAAGCCGGGAGAAACCCTGTGAGCCTGAACAAAAATCTCCTAAGCGGCTACGTTGACGAAAAAGTGGACGAGTATCTCTACTCGCTCCTGCCGTCGCGCGATCCCGTTCTCGCCGAAATGGAAGCGTACGCCGCGCAACACGACGTGCCCATCATCGGCCCTGCCGTCGGTCGCTTGCTCGCTCTGCAAGTAATGATTTCCGGCGCCAGGCGCATCTTCGAAATGGGCTCCGCCATCGGCTACTCCACGATTTGGCTCGCGCGCGCCGCGGGCCCCAAAGCGCAGGTCTTCTACTCCGACGGCGACCCCTCAAACGCCGGGCGCGCCGCCGATTATTTCCGCCGCGCCGGAGTCGCCCGGCGCGTCCGCATCCAGACCGGTGACGCGCTCGAACTGCTCCGCAAGTCCCGCGGCGCATTCGATCTCATCTTCTGCGACGTGAACAAGGATCAGTATCCCGCCGCGCTGCGCCTCGCTGTCTCGAAACTCCGCCGCGGAGGCCTTTTCCTCGCGG
>Ga0209581_1002017_pt1 | contig 21065 bp, 15 predicted proteins | sample Coa_R2_FD_187160 | JGI IMG/M metagenome (GOLD analysis project Ga0209581, IMG submission 187160) | Surface soil microbial communities from Centralia Pennsylvania, which are recovering from an underground coalmine fire - Coalmine... | ecosystem: Environmental > Terrestrial > Soil > Unclassified ...
ACCGAGGAGGCGTTTCAATCGGCAGCCGGGGCGAAACGCTAAAGGAAATTCGCCTTCCATACAACTTGACGACTCTCCTGCTTTCCGGTTACACTCATCTATGGCGAACATGTGTCCAAAGACGAGAGGAGAACTGGGAGCAGAATGATTACTGTTGCGAAAACGAAGGCGCCGGCGGAGACGCTCTACTGGGGCAGCGTACACAGCGAGCAGGGAACATGCACGGTTATTGCCACGGAGAAGGGCGTGTGCTGGTCGGGCACACCGGGAACGAGCCGGGAGTACGGGCTGGACTGGCTGGCGCGTCGCCTGGTGATTGCGCGTGTGGCTGAGGGAGAGAGCGTTGAGCCGCTGAGCCAGGCGTTGGATCAACTGCGGCGCTATTTTGCGGGCGAACGGGTGCAGTTTTCCTGCCCGCTCGACCTGCGCGGCACCGCCTTCCAGGTGTCCGTGTGGGAAGAACTCTACCGCATCCCCTATGGTCAGACGCGCACCTATGCACAGATCGCCGCCGCGATCGGCAGTCCCAAAGCGGTGCGCGCGGTTGGCGCGGCCAACGGAGCCAATCCGGTCGCGGTCATCGTGCCCTGCCATCGAGTCATCGGCAGCAACGGGTCATTGACCGGATACGGCGGCGGTCTGGCAATGAAAGAATGGCTGCTGGCGCTGGAGGGCGTCACGCTCCTGGCTTGAACAGAGAGATAGAGGGACCTGCGCGGGTCCCTCTTGTTTGCTGCCTTTTCAATGGAGCAGTTATGAGCGATAATTGCCGGCCTGGGTGAAAAAGATTTTCAGCAGGCCGCGAATAATCACCACATTCACCGCCACGATCAGCAGAATCATAACGATCCAGAGCCAGGTCAGCGGCGTGCCCTGAACATTAGCCGCGTAGCTTGGGCTAAAGGACTTGACCAGCAGGGGAACGAGGAATAGCAGCGGGATAGCGAGCAGGGCCAGGCTGCCGCCGAGCACGACCAGGGGCAGAAGCAGGCGCCACCAGCCAGAATCGCGCAGATTCTCCGTCTTCGCGCTGCCAAAAGCCTCGCGGTGTTCCGTAGCCGAATGGGTGGTTGCCACCGGCGTTGTCTCTTCCATAGAAAACTCCTGATGTTGTCGTAATGCCATCTCTATTATAGCAGAAATAGAGGGCGTGAACGCCAGATTGCTGAGCGTTTATAGAAAGCAAAGCGGAAACGCTGTTTGACCGCTGTGTCTGGTTCGTGCTATGATACTGAAAATTTGAGTAATTGCTGTGTTTGAACGTGGGTACCGGTATGGATGATGTTGTGCCCGGTGTGTTGCAGCGTCTTCGTGAGGCCGATATCGTCGGCATGGCGGGACTGGCCGGCGCGTCGCTGGGACAAGAGTATTGCCGTCGTGGATTTGTTTCCCTGATGAAACGGCAGGGTGTACGCCTCTCAGGAGTCGTGACGCTCCCTGGGGCATTTTCTGAGGCCGGGGGAGAGCAGGGAGCGCGCGAGCCGCAGGAGGAAGAGCCTGCCGAAACCGCCTCCCGGCATTTTGAGCTTGCGGTCGAGGTGGTGAGCAATAGTGCCTGCCAGGTTGTCTGTAGTTGTGGGAAACAGGCTGCATTAATCTGCCCACATGCCGCTGCGCTGCTCTATCAATGGATCAACCGGCCCCTGAGCTTCATTTCGCTTCCCCCGCTTCCAGGAACAGAGGCGGCTGTCAGTACGCTGGATGGACCTCGAGAAAGAACTGCTGTGCCAAAATCTCAGAATACGCAAGTTACATCATCTATTCGTACTCCCTCTCCTTCTAGATTCTCAACCTCTGCTGCACTGCTCCATCGGCGCCCGGAGGTGAATACCGTGAGCGAGACACTGGCTCAGTTTGGTTTGAGCGAACTGCGCGCGCTTGCACGCGAATATGGGATTGAGCTGGCCGGTCTGGGCAAGCAGCAATTGATCGAGACGCTGATCGAGACGCTGCGTCAGCCGGAAGCTATTCGGCGCGTGGTCAGGACGCTGGACAAGTCGCCGCGTCAATTGCTGGCGGCCTTTGCGCTGGCCGGCGGCTCGATGAGCGACGAAGAACTGCGCGAGCTATTTGAGCGTTTTGCCCTGGGCAAGAGCGGCCCATTGCAGGATATGCTTCTGGCCTTGCAGGCGAAGCTCCTGATCGTGCGTACCAGCTTCAACCACTCACTGCAACAGCGTTTTAACCTCAGCCTGGCCCCGCTGGATCTTAACTGGTACATTCCGCGCGAGGTATATGAAGCCCTGCATGTCACGCTGCCGGTTACGCCTTTCAACGTCGAGGTTCCCTATGGCAAGGGCAGCAGGCCATCCCTGCCCACGCTGCGCCTGGCCGCGAAAGATACACTCCTGGCCGACCTGCTCCTGATCGCGCGGGCGCTGGACGGCTCTCCCGTTGAGCAGGAAGAGAAGCGCGCGCGTGGCTCCCTGCTCAACGGCGGACGTTCGTCCACAGATGGCTCGCTGGCCCTCCCTCCTCCCGCCGATCAGCCGACGCCCGCGCTCATCGAAAACCTGAACGCTCTGCTGGGGCGTCCGCCGGCTTTTCTCCGCTTTGCTGTATGCCTGTTGCGCCAGGCCGGGATTGTTTCTACAGAGGAGGATTGGGGATCGAAGCTGCGAGTGTTGCCCGAAGCCGCGCAGCTTTTGCTGGGTCCCGCCCGGGACGACACGCTGCACAACTTATTTACCCGCTGGGCCGGTCAGGCATCATACGCGGAACTGGCGGAACTCTCTGAGAACGGGCTGCGCGTGCGCTGCCGGGCCACGCCCTTGAACCAGCCCGATCTGCGCCGGGGGGAGCTTGAGCAGGAGAATAGCGAGGCGCGGCAGGATGTTCTGGCGCTGCTGGCGCGCGTGCCTGTGGGCGAATGGATCAACTTCTCGGCGTTCGCGCGTTTTCTCTATCGCCTGCGCCCCACCTTTCTGCAGCGCCGCCAGCACCTCTTTCCCTCGCCGCACTGGTGGATTGAGCAGGAGGAGGGTCGTCCCCTGCATCCAGATCAATCTGCCGACTGGCTCAAGGCCGAGGGACGTTATCTTGCCTATCTCATCCAGGGACCACTGCACTGGTGGGGTCTGTGCGACGTCGCCCTCTCTGCAAATGAGCAACTGCTGGCCTTTCGCCTGACGCCCCTGGCCCGTTTTCTTCTTCAAGGCCAGCGGCTGGGTGGACGCGAGGTTGCGCCGAGGCCGCTCGCGGAGAGAGCGCCTGCTTTTAGCGTCTCGGCGGACGGCCACCTGCTGGTGCGCTGTCAGCCGGACAACTGGCCGCTGCTAGCCTGCGTCGAGGTGTTTGCCGAGAGCAAGGGGGTGCGGGATGGAAAGCTGCTCTACGGCCTGACCGCCCGCTCTCTCAGCCAGGCAATCGGCCAGGGACACGACCCGCGGGAACTCCTGGCCCTGCTCGACTCCACCTCTCCTCCCGGCGAGGGGGATGCGCTGCGTTCCCTGCTGGCGAGCATGGAGCGCCGAATCGCAAACTATGGGCGGGTGCGCCTGTATACGGATGTCTCGCTGCTCCAGACAGCCGATTCTTCCGTTATGCAACATCTGACCGCGATTACCTCTCTAGAGCGACAGGTTGTGCGTTCAATTCAGCCAACGCTGCTGCTGCTGAAAAAACAAGGGATCGAACGACTATTGGAGGAACTAAAACGACGCGGGCAGGCTCCGCTCTTGCACGAGGAGGGGTGAGCGCGATGGAATTGAGCGACCTGCATCTGCTCCAAACGGTGCCGGCGTATCATGTGCAGGCAATCTTAAAGAATCGCCAGATCGCGCCCTTCTCTGGCGGGCAGAAGAGTGAGGCTGAGATCGCCGCGCTCGATCTGGAGGAGATCGCTGAGAGCCTCTTTGAACAGCGGGCCTGCCGCGCGCTCTTGCACACGCTGGACGAGCCAGAGGCCCGCGTGTTGCGTGAACTGGTGGCCTGCGGCGGACGTGCAAATAGCCGCGACCTGGCTCTCTACCTCAGCCTCGCCGACTCGCCTTTCTCCTCCCATACGCCCGCCCATGAGGATGGCCTGGTCACGTACTCCCCATCTACCTCTCTGCTGAGGCACTCCCACGCCCAGGCCGGCTCGACGCTCTACCCCGCTCCTCATCCCCATGGGACCTTTGAACTGGCTCTCCATCACCTGCTGCTGCTCGGTCTGCTCTTCTGGGGCAAGCAGACGAATTTTGTGGGCCGGGACTATTCCAGCGGCGTCTACGATGGCGTGCTCATTGTGCCGCAGACAATTGTGAAACTGGCAAAACAGGAATGGCGGTTTGACGAGGAGCCAGTAGTCTCGCCGAATGAGCAGCCTGGCGAGGGCGTGTACACGCTGCAGCGCGCGCTCTATCTCTACTGGTCGCTGGTAGCAGGCGCGCGCGATGGTCTGCCCCTGGTACACAGCCGGTTGCTCTCGCGCACGGCCCTGCGCCAGGTGCTTGACAACCTGGCTGGCCTGAGCAGGTTCTGGCAGGACCTCGCGCCGGAACAGATTCACAGCGAGAGCGACCTTCCCTTTTTGCTCTTCCTGCGTCTGCTCCTGATGAGGCTGGGCCTGCTTGTTGAACGCCAGGGGGCGCTCCACGCCGCGCCGGCGCAGGCTTTTTTCTCGCTTCCGCTCGCGGAACGCGCCTGGCGTTGCTTTCGTCTCTGGTTGGAGACGCCTTTCTGGAACGAGCTCGTCTATGTGACAAACGTAATCGCCCAGCCGGGACCGGCCCCGCTTGAGCCGGCGCATGAGGAGGTGGTGCGCTCGCGCCAGGTGGTTGTGCAGCATGTTTTACGAATTGTGTCGGGGAACTGGCATGCGCTGCCGGCCTTTATTGCGCATATGAAGCTCCACGCCCCCTACCTGCTCTTTCCCCGCCAGTATGGTCTGCGCGCCGAACGATATTCCATCGGCAGCAATCCCTATGGCTGGAACTTCCGCCTGCGACGTGGCTGGCTTACCCACCGCGAGGGCTGGCATATGGTCGAGGGAGGCTTTATTCGCTCGATCATCACCGGGCCTCTCGCCTGGTTGGGGATTGTTGAGCTTGATCCGGCGGAACATCCCGACGCGTTTCGCCTGGCGCAAGGAGCTGGGCTGATAGCCGGGTCGGAGCCGCCCGCATTGGAAGATATCGCCTGGGGACGCCTGGTTGTTCAGCCGAATTTTGATCTCATAGCCCTCGCGCCGGTGTCCGAGGCCCTGCTCGTATCCCTGGACCGCTTTGCCGAGCGCGTGCGTCTGGAACACATCGCGCAGTATCATCTGAGCAAAGCCAGCGTCACCCGCGCGATTCAACTCGGCCTGACCGCCGAGACGATGCAAAAGGTTCTGGAGCAGGCAGCCGGGGGCGAGATTCCCCAGCCCGTGCAATATTCGCTCGCCGAATGGGAGCGGCAGGCGCGGCGGATCGAGATCTGGCGAGACACAGCCTTGCTGGAGGTTGATGATCCCGCTTTGTTGGACGAACTTTGCGCCGACCAGGCGGCGCGCGCGTGGGTGCTGCGCCGTCTGGCTCCCACGCTGGCCGAGGTGTCTCGCGAGCATCTCGCGGAGCTTCAAGAACTGCTCTGGCAGCGCGAGTATCTGCCCGCCGTCAGTTCAGCGGCGCACTACCAGAATCTCCTGGCCGACATATCGCTACCTACGCACGAACCCCAGTGGCGTCTGACCTCCGCCGGCCTGCTCGAACCCTGCTACCCGCTTGCTCATCTCTACCTGGCGACCGAGCTGGAGCGGTTCGCCGAGTTAGACGAGACGACCGGCTGGCGCAGAATCACCGCCGCCTCTCTCCAGCAGGCGCTGGACTCCGGCCTCGCCCTCGATGGCATCCTGCACTTTCTACAGAAATACTGCGCGGGCGGCATCCCCGGCTCCCTGCTCATTCGTCTCAAGCTCTGGGGCAGCGGCTACCCCGACCATCCCGACCTGCATGTAGAGGCCGCCCCCCTGCTTAGCCTCTCCCCCCAGGCCCTCAGCGATATCCTCGCCGACGAAGAGATCGGTCCCCTGCTGGCCACGCCCGTCCCCGCCGAGAAACGCCTGGTGCGCGTGCCCCAGGAGAATCTTGAGCGGGTTATAGAGTTATTGAAGGAACGGGGATTTGAAGTTTTTAAAAATTGAGGCGAAAGTTGCGCTGAGGTAGAATTTATTTTCGTCGATGCCATTGCAAAAGCCTGTACATTTTCGCCGTTTGTGTTTACAATTGGCTAAGAACAAGGGTAACATCAAGGAGCCAATATGTTACAGCAGATAGAGACACCTCATCAAATACAGTTATTTGCCTCTGCAAAAACCAGCCTCAGAGCGATTCGCAACTATTTAGCAGGACAGGTCTTGGGTTCTACGCGCGATGAGGCTTTACTAGAGGAAGTAGTTAAATGCGTGTTCTGCCGAGTAGCTTTAGAGCGTAAAGGTGAAGCGTCACGCCTTATAAATGTCAGCAGTGAGCTTCTTGCATCCCAGTATCAGCAAACCTTCAACGAAATCAAGCAAAAATTTCCCACGCTTTTTAACGCCGATGAGAAAATACGCCTGGAGGCTATTCATTTAGCGTATCTCGATCGTGAATTTGCCCAGATTGATATTCTTAGTAATACGCAAGACCTGATAGGAGATATTTATGAGACTTTTGTAGGTACTGCGCTGAGAGGGCAAGAGGGACAATTTTTTACACCCAAAGTTGCTGTACGAACGTTAATTGAACTCACGAATCCTCAAGCCGACGATCTGATTTGTGATCCGGCATGTGGTTCTGGAAGTTTCTTAATAGAAGCCGCCCGTCACTTTGCAGGTTTAGGAGGAATTTCTTCGGATCAGCTTCACGGGGTAGACAAAGATAGGTATCTCGTCAGGCTTGCTCAACTTCACCTGGCGTTGCAGTTATGATATTCTCTTTCCTATTCATTGTGCGGATAGCCTTGTTTGGGGAGGAAACGGTTTCGAGACATCTTCTACAAAAAAGCTTCTTGGTCAATTTTCCCTTGTCCTGGCAAATCCTCCCTTTGGATCGAAGATTGTTGCCCTTTCAGGAAAGGCACGGAGTAATTTTGAGCTGGCATACAAATGGCGAATATCAAAGAAGACTGGCAGATATGAAAAGCAGAGTGATTTTGCGAACAATCCGCCCCCTCAAGTTCTCTTTGTCGAACGGTGCATATCTCTGCTGAAGGAGGGGGGCAGACTGGGTATTGTTCTACCTGAAAGCGTCTTGTCGAATCCGAACCATCGTCATGTAGTTCAGTATATTTTGGATCACACTACTCCGATTGCTATTATTGGCATGCCGGAATCTCTCTTTAAGACTAGTGGGAAGGGTGGTACACATACAAAAGTTTGCCTGATTGTCTTAGAAAAACGCCGGGCGACGCATGATCACCAGATCTTTATGGCAGAGGCGAAATGGTGTGGGCATGATAGCAGAGCAAAGGGAATCGCAAAAGATGACCTGCCGGCGATCATTGATAAATTCCGTGATTTTCGGGCAGGACAGGCGCTTATTCCCAGCCGTTTTGGATATGCTGTACCACTCAAAAACATAAAGAATAATATTCTTGCTCCCCGTTTCCATGATCCAAGTGCTGCCAATTTGATCAACAATCTCTGTGGTACTCATACACTCTACAAAATATCGGACTTAGTTGCAGATGGCATTCTATCTCTGAGTACAGGGGACGAGGTTGGAAAATTAGCATATGGTTCAGGGACTATCCCGTTTGTTCGTACTTCAGATATTTCCGGCTGGGAAATCAAAGTTGATCCCAAACATCTCGTTGACCGGGAGACCTATCTCAAGTTTGCGCGAAAACAAGACGTAAGGGAGGGGGATATCCTAATGGTACGCGACGGAACGTACCTTATCGGAACCTGTGCCTTTGTTTCTCAGTATGATACCGAGATAGTTTACCAGAGCCATATTTATAAAATACGGGTAAACCCCAATAACTTGTTTGATAACTATCTGCTTTTGGCAGTTCTTTCTTCGCAGCCGGTAGTTGCTCAAATTAAATCCATGTCGTTTACCCAGGATATTATAGATACTCTTGGAGATCGAATCTATGATATTATTTTACCGATTCCCAATTCCTTAGAGCGACGAAAAGAGATATCCAGTATGGTGAAAAAAGTCATTGAGGATAGAGTTGAAGCGAGAGAATTAGCTCGTAAAGCCAGGCTAGCTGTCACGGAACCTTAGATAATACTATAGGAGCTGAGAAAGTATGACAGATCAGGGTTCTTTGAAAGAGGCTCTGGAAGAAGCGGTAGCGAAAGAACGTTTCGATATGCACGCCTTATCTCTAAAGGCAATATCAGCTCTTGGAGGATCTTCTGCCTCAAAGCGATATTTCAATATAGCAACTCACCTGAGCCAAAAAGTAAGCAACTATGTTCTGGATAGTCTTTTACGGGCTTCTTTTCTGATCGAGATCGTAAAAACCCCCAAAATCGAAACTACTAAAATGGAAGTTCATTGGACGAACCGCCTTGACAACGGTGATCCGCGATATGCTAGTTACGAAGATTGTTTGCAGAAGAGGAGACGAAAAGCACCGAAGAGATCCTGGAGAATGAAAATGGCGCTTAGCATTCTCTGACATTTCTCAAATTCTCCAGAAAACCAGTTGACAACTTGCCCCAGGTATAGTATAGTAATCACGCAACCGAAAAAGCTTCTTACAAAGCTCGGTCGCGTTGAGAAATGCGGGAGTGGCTCAGTGGTAGAGCGCTTCCTTGCCAAGGAAGATGTCGCGGGTTCGAATCCCGTCTCCCGCTCCCATTTCTTTTGATCAGGGCGACGTCGCCAAGTGGTAAGGCACGGCTCTGCAAAAGCTGCACCAGCGGTTCGAATCCGCTCGTCGCCTCCAATGAGACGTGATGTGGTGATCACGTCTTTTTTTTGTCAGGACCAGCCAGTATGCGCCAGCAACATAGTTACTCCAGCGAAGCGATTATTCTCAAACGCAGCGACCTGGGCGAGGCCGATCGCATTGTCACCCTGTTCACTCCTTACAAGGGGAAGTTTCACGCGGTCGCGAAAGGCTCGCGCCGCCCGGTCAGCAAGCTGGCAGGCCACCTGGACCTGCTCAACCGCAGCCAGCTTCAGCTTGCGTTGGGGCGCAATCTGGATATCGTCACTCAGGCCGAGGTGCGCGAGAATTTTCTGCGCCTGCGCTCCGAACTCTGGCATATGACCTGCGGCTTCTATCTCGCGGAGCTGGTGGATCGCTTTGTGGAGGAGCGCGTGCCACATTCAGACATCTATGTTCTGCTCTTGCAAACGCTGCGTTACCTGGAGGCCGATGCCGGCGCACTGCTGGAGCAGCGTCCCCGGCACAACGAAACTGCCGAGGTGCTCTCTAACGGCAGGACCTCCCTGCTGCTGCGCTATTTTGAGCTTCACCTGCTCACCGCCGTTGGATATGCTCCATCGCTGCAAAACTGCGTCTCTTGCTCCAGCGAACTCCTTCCCGGGGAGAACGGCTTCAGGGCCTCGCTGGGCGGTGTGCTCTGTCCCCAGTGTTCTCATCTCTGGGAGCGCCGTCTCTCGCTCAACGCTTTTAAGGTTCTACGCTACATACAGAATAATCCCTGGCAGGAGGCCGCGCGCGTGCGCCTCAACCGTCCCTTGAGTGCGGAACTGGAGACCGTGATGCACAGCCTGCTGCGCTTTCATCTCGAACGCGACCTCAAGTCGTGGAGCTTCCTCGATATGCTCGGCCAGGCGGCGCGGGAGGTCTCAGAGTAGCCGGGAAAGAGGCGCGGCTCGTCTTTATCTTCTCTCGCGCCCGTTCTCTATCTGAACAGGGGCCGCGCGCGGAATTTCCGCATTCTTCCTCTTCCATTTTTGCCTCCTTCTATGGTACAGTTGGAATATTCGATTCTGCTTACTTTCGGCCAGAATGAGTATCCCCTGTTTGGAGGCGCGCATGAGCGAGTTATCTCCGTCTTCCACTGCCGAGCCGAGTGCGACGGGCGCATTGCGGCGATCGTATCCCATGTATGTCTTCTGGATTATGTTCGCGATCAGCTTTCTCAATTATTTGGATCGCAACGTCTTTACCGGTGCCGCCAACACCATTGCCCACGAACTGAACTTTGGGGTGGATGGCATTGGCTTTATTGCCTCAGCCTTCCTCATCGTCTACACGCTCTGTACGATTCCTCTCGGAATCTGGGCGGACCGCTCCAGCAGGAAGGACGTGGTGGCCGCTTGCGTGGCTGTCTGGAGTGTAATTACTGCCCTGACGGCCCTGGCGACCAACTTTGCCACGCTCTTCCTCTCGCGTATGCTGCTGGGCGTTGGCGAGGCCGGGTACTTTCCCGCGGGCACCGCCCTGATGAGCGACTATTTTCGCCGTTCCAGTCGGTCGCGCGTCATGAGCTGGTGGAGCGTGGCTCAGTTGATCGGCATCCTGGTCGGCTTTGGCCTGGGTGGAGGGCTGGCCGGTATCTTCACCGGAAGCTGGCGTCTGGCCTTTCTCATCACCGGTCTGCCCGGTCTGATTCTGGCTTTCCTGGCATGGAGACTGCGCGAGCCGCGCCGCAACCAGGCCGACGAGGAGGAGTTGGAGAGCATTGAGGTCGCGCAGGAGGATGCCCTGCTGGCCGAACGGGTGAAGGGCAATCCTTTTGCGCAATTTCGCGCCCTGCTGCGCATCAAAACCCTGGTCGTTCTCATTATCATGCAGATCTTCGCTTTCTTCGTTCTCACCTCGGCCACCCTCTTTCTGCCCACCTTCTTGCAGCAGAAGGATCTCTATGGCCTCAAGAGCTTTCAGGCCAGTCTTTTCTCCGGCGGCGTCATCGTGCTGGCGGGCCTGGTGGGGACGATCTCCGGCGGCTACCTGGCCGACTGGCTCAATCGCCATCACCAGGGTTCGCGCGTGCTGGTCTGCGGGATCGGCTTCCTGCTCAGCGCGCCCATGTTCGCGCTCGCCGTGCTCTCGCGCAACTTTCTCATGTTCAGCGTGTTCTTTTTCATCACCACCGTCCTGGTCACGTTCTACACCGGTCCCAGCACAGCCGCGACGCAGGACGTTGCCCCGTCCGCCCTGCGCGCCTCGGCGGTGGCCGTCTCGCTGCTCATCGCGCACATGATTGGCGACGCGTTCTCGCCCTCCATCGTTGGGGTGCTGGCGCGTGCCTTCGATCCCACCAACGGCCAGCATTTCGCGCAAAATATGGCCGCGCACGACCTTTCCCTGGCCCTCCTGGTGAGTTGCACGCCCGCGCTGCTCATCGCGGGACTGGTCGGCCTCTTCGGTGCGCGCTGGATGAAGGCCGATGTCGCGGCGGCGCAGGAGGCGGATCGCCTGGCCAAACGCGCGGCGTGATCCTGGCATGACGAGAGAGGGGATGGTCTGAAAAAGCTATCCCCTCTTTTCCGTCTCCCGGCGCGTTTTCCCTGATAAGGTAATAGTTCACAAAGCGTGGCCTCGACGGAAAACAGGGTGGAATTGGCGCTCACAAATATTCTAGTTGAGGTCTGAATATGTTATAATGCGCCCAAAGTGTAAAGAAAAATAGTCAGAGAAGCAACGTCACTTGAACTCACCACTACTTGCAAGAATAAAAGATGATGGTATGATAGGCGGAGTTCAGGCAGTATTATTGATGAGCGGTGTAGAACTATGGCAAGTAACTATCCGTCGGACCCAAAGAATGCGGCGTCTGTTGGCAATCCCGTAACCCCCCAGAGCAACCCTGGGGAGGCGGGTTCACAGACTCCGTACTCGGCGCAGTCGGCCTCATCTTCTGGGGGGAACAATGGTGGCAGTCGTCGGCTTGCTGCAGGCACACAGCTTTCCAATGGGCGCTATAAAATAGAACGTTCAGTCGCGGCTGGAGGGATGGGTGCGGTATATCGCGCGCTCGATGTACGCTTTAATCGTCCCTGCGCCGTGAAAGAGATGTTGGACGACTTTCATAATGACGCCGATCGCAGCCAGGCGGTGGGATGGTTTACGCGCGAGGCAACGCTGTTGCTGGATCTCAACCACCCATGTATCCCGCGTGTGCGCGATTTCTTCGTTGAGGAGGGGCGTCATTACCTGGTCATGGATTTCATCGAGGGACGGACGCTGGGCGAGGTATTGGAGAAGGAGGGAAATGTGGCGGGAGTGAACGGCGCACGCGGGGTTTCTGAGGCCCGCGCGCGTAGCTGGGCGCAGCAGATCTGTAGCGTTTTAAGCTACCTGCATCGCCAGTCGCCGCCGATTATTTTCCGTGATCTCAAACCCTCAAATATTATGGTGACCGATAAGGATGAGATAAAACTGATCGATTTTGGGATTGCGCGCACCTTCCAGCAGTCGGGCCAGCGTCACGCGACGATCATTATGACGATTGGCTACGCGCCGCCGGAGCAGTTGCAGGGTGATCCCGAGCCGCGCAGCGATATCTATGCGCTTGGTGCAACCTTGCATCGCGTATTGACGCACCACGATGCAGCCAATAATAAGCCCAACATTTTTGCCTTTCCGCCGATACGTTCGCTGCGTCCAGATGTCTCGCCGGCCTTCGAGCAGGTGATTATGAAGGCGCTTGCGCCAGACCTGGCGAACCGCTGGGCGAGCGCCGCCGAGATGGAGCGGGCCGTCATCAATCTGCCGCCGCCTTCTGCCCAGGCAGCGGGCCAGGTGCCGACGATCCTGGGACCCGGCTCTGAGCGTTTGACGCCCAGCCGGCCTGTCTCCGCGCCGAGCACCGGCGGTTTCAACGGGCCGGCGGGGATTTTCCTGCGCCAGGCTCAGGATCACCTGAATGCGGGACGCATCGAGCCGGCCTTTGCCGCTCTTCAGCAGGCGTTCCCCCTGGAGCCGAATAATCCGCTTTTGCATAAAATGTATGGCCAGGTTTTTGCCCGCCGCCATCCTCCCCAGCCGGACATGGCGATCAAGGCATATAACCAGTCGTTGCAATATAATAGCAATGACGCAGAGACGCATCGCCTGGTGGGCGATGTCCAGCTCTACGTTCGTCGCCAGCCCGCGCAAGCCATCCTGCCCTACACACAGGCGCTGCGCCTCAATCCGCACGACTTCGAGGCCCATCGCGGGCTGGCGAAGAGTTATGAGGAGACGGGCCAGCTTGCTGCGGCGATGCGCGAGTATCAGGAGGCGGCGGGCATCGATGCCAAGCGGCCCGATATCCATTACGCGATCGGTCAACTGGCTCTGCGTCTCAGTCCGCCGGGACAGCTTGGACAGCTTCCGGTGGCCGAGCGGGCCTTTGTTCAGGTATTGACGATTAATCCCGCCGATCATGCCACTCGCTTTGTGCTGGCGCAGGTTTATGAGCGCGAGGGCAAGCTGGAGGATGCCTGGCGGGAGTGCAATTTTGTGGTGAACGCTACACCGGCCAATGTGCAGGCGCAGACGATGTTGCAGCGTTTGCGCAGCGTGCTGGGAAGATAAGAGAACATTTTGTGGAAGCGAGTGGGACAGTGAGTGAGCTGGCTCAAGGAGCAGGCACGGGACCCACCCGAGGAAGAAGGAGCGCATGAGTACACAGCGTTTCATGGCCCGTACAGGCAAAGGTCCAGGTCGTTTCGCGTTTGTCCTCTTTGTCGGGGCTTTGCTGGCCCTGCAATGTTTGCTGCCTTCGGCTGCCTTTGCGCGCTCAAAAGGGCCGGCGGCTGCTTTCTCTTCCACAACGCAGCAGAATTATGTGCGCGACAAGGTTGGTGTCTCGATCGTGCGCCTGCTCGCCACTTATTCGAATGGGACCGCGAACGCTCATATGACCTGCACCGGGCTTGGCATTCTGGTGGCGAGCGCAAATCAGGGACCGGCCTTTCAGAACTGGGTGCTAACCGACGGGGACCTGGTGCGCGCGAAGATGTCGACGTGCGGGTTCGCAGGGGGAACTATTCCGCTCAGCGAGATTCAGATCTGGGCCAGCGACGAGTATGCCAATTCGACTCAGGGCCATCTGCTGGGTCAGCTTGCCTGCACGACGCAGCAGAACAACCTGACCTGCAAAGATGAGTCGGGGACCTCGACGTTGAGTGAGAGTGTGACGACGATTGCTTCGGTCGGTCAGAGTTCCTATACACTCTTCTCTTTCCAGAGCAGCGCGCAGGAACCCTATCTCTCGCCCGATTTTACTTTCAACCCCTCGTCCTTAAGTAATCGAAGCGAGGTGGCTCTCACAAATGGAACGGCGAGTCAGGCCGGTCAGGTGTATCCATCTGCTACCGTCAGCGAGAGGGAGAATCCTCAAAGCTATCTCAAGCCGGAGATTATCAACCCGGCCCTGAATCCCGGCGGCGTCCCGCCGGTCTCCACCGGCTCAAATACGATTGAGGGTGGAACCCCCATCGTCAGCGACGCCGGCAAGCTTGTGGGCATGTTCGCAAGTCTTGGGAATGGCACCACTTCGCCCCTGCTCACAACGGTCCAGACCATCTGGAGTCGGGGAAATCTACCCTCCCAGCCGCCCTCCGTCCCATCTGCGCAGTCCTGTGCGAACGTTGCGCAGACGGCTGCCTGCTGGAATGCTGGCATCGATGCCTTTTATGGCGCGCCGGCGCTGACCACTCCGCAGTATACTGTGGCCGATAGCTACTTTAGCCGCATGGCTGTCGCGAATAAGCAGACCGGCTTCCAGGCGCCGGCGTACTTTGATGAACAGGCGCTCCACAGTTCCTCCTCGCATGGACGGCCGACCACGCCGACGCAACAGAACTCGACAGGTTCTCCCATCTCCTCCTGGCTCTTACTCATTGGTCTGGGCGCCCTGCTGATCGTGCTCATTCTGCTGTTGGTGCTGGTGACGCTGCTGGTTGGGCGGGCGCGCCGGCGGCGGCGCGAGTTGGAGCGTTTTGCGGCTGAGCAGTTGGAGGCGCAGCGCATTGCCGAGGCGGAGGTTCAGCGCCAGCGTGCGCAGCAGGCCCAGGCTCAGTCCCGCGAGACCACCTGCCCGAATTGCCACAAACCTGTGCGTGTGAGCGACGCCATGTGCCCGCACTGTCGCTACCCGCTCTCCCCCACGGCCTCCGGTCTGAACGTGCGCCTGATGGGTAACGCGCCCCTGCCCGCAGCCTCCATTAGCGAGCAGCCGACCGTGCAATTTCCGCCCGCGCCCGCTGCAACCTCGAATGGCGATGGAGGTGAAACCACTGCTCGCCGCAAGAAGCCCGTTCAGGATGAGCCGACCTATCATCTCCAACAGGCGCGTGGACGCAATCTGAGCCTGACCGTAGGCACGCGCTCCGATCCTGGCATCAAACGCAAGCATAAGCCGAACGAGGATAGCCTGTTCGCCATCCAGGGGGCCAGGACGCATAATTCTCAGCCTCAGCAGTTCGGACTGTTCGTGGTGGCCGATGGCATGGGCGGGCATGCGAACGGGCAGGATGCCAGTCGTCTGGCCATTCAAACGATGATCGATTTTATGCTGCCCAAAGTGACCAGTAGCGAGCCTATGGATGATGAGGCGTTCCTGAAGCTGATGAGCGACGGCGTGCAGAATGCCAACCAGGCCGTTCACCTGCGCAACCTTGAGGCGCGCGCCGACATGGGCACGACCATGACGACCGCCCTGGTTGTGGGTTCGACCGCCTATGTGGCCAATGTGGGCGATAGTCGCACCTACCTCTATCGCGAGGGTCAGGGCCTCACAAAAGTAACCAATGACCATTCGGTAGTCGCCAGCCTGGTGGAGGCCGGTATTATCCAGCCGGACGACATCTACACCCATCCCAAGCGCAACCAGATTTATCGCAGCCTGGGCGAGAAGCCGGTGGTCGAGGTCGATACCTTCAAGGTCGATCTCCAGCCCGGCGATAAGCTGCTGCTCTGCACCGATGGCCTCTGGGATATGACGCGCGATCCCATAATTCAGCAGATTATGAGCAAACCGACCCGCGATCCCAACAAGACCAGCCAGGAACTGATCAAGGCCGCGCTCGACGGCGGCGGCGAGGATAACGTCTCGGTGATCGTTGCTCAGTTCTCCGAAAGCACCGAGCGCACCGGCCAGACCGGCGTGCAGTTGCTGGCCAAGCCTGAAAGCGTGACGGTGCCCGATCTGCCCCAGGTGTGATTTCCCATTGATATTGTTGGGTTTTTGTGGTCAAAAAACCCAACAATATCAATGGATGGAAGGGGTAGGGTGGCTTATTTCATGCCTCACTAGTGAAATCTCCTGGTAAATTGTCGCACCTTCCACGCTGTGCTATAATCAAAACAGCATTTCTCGCCTCGTTGCTCAAAAACAACGGCGACTATTCGGAGGGAAGGGCGTTGTCAACACCTGTCAATCTTGGGTATCTCTACGCGGCCATCCTGTTTGCAGCCGGCTTTGTCTTTGCCATCATCGCTGCAACGCTGGGCGGCTTGCTCGCGCCCAAGAAAAAAACCAAAGAAAAGCTACAAACCTATGAGTCCGGCGAAACCCCCATCGGCACTGCCAGGGTTCAGTATCCTCTGGGCTTCTATATCTTCGCTCTACTCTTTGTTGCCTTTGATGTCGATATTGTCTTTATCATCTCCTGGGCGGTCATTTTTAAGCAATTAAGCATCTTTGGCTTTGTGGAAATTCTCTTCTTCATCGTAGTTCTCGCGCTGGGCCTCGCTTATGCCTGGCGCAAGGGAGTGATTCGATGGATTTAGTACCGAGCGGTAAAGCTCTCTCAACTTCTCGTGGGGGCTATCGCGACCAGAATGCCGCGCTCGCGCGCGACCTGGCTCCGATTGCTCAGATTACCGGCAAGGCAGTTGAGCCGAAGACCTTGAAGGGCGATTATTTGAGCCTGGAAATAGATCGGACGCACCTGGTAGCTGTGTGTCGTTTCTTGCGCGACCAGCTTGGCTTTGATCTCCTGAGTTGTATCTCCGGCGTCGATATGCTCGATCACCTGGAGAGCGTCTATCACCTGCGCTCACTCACGCGCGGCCAGTTGCTGCAAATCAAGGTGCGGCTGGATCATGAGAATCCTGAGGTTGATAGCGTCGTCTCAGTCTGGCCAACGGCGAACTGGCTGGAACGCGAGACGTATGATATGTTCGGCATCCGCTACGTCGGCCATCCCGACCTGCGCCGCATGCTGCTGGATGACGATTTCGAGGGCTATCCCCTGCTCAAGAGCTTCCACCAGACGCCGATGACGGTGAAGCCGCCTGCGACGACTCAGGTCGATCCCAATATGGCGGTCTCCGGCCAGTATCAGCAGAAGGGCGTCGAGAGGGCGGTGTATAAGAAAGTAGGCCAGGGCTTGCAGGAGCGCCTGCATCCAGGCACGCCGACCTTTGGCCATGCCTTTGAGGGCGCCAAAGAGGAGTCCGGGGAGTAAAACTGGCGCCTGGAAAGTCAGTCGAGAGCATGCCAAAGACGAGAAGGCGGAAAAAAGCGACAAAGAATGCTTCCGCGAGCAGAAATGGAACGGTTCAGGGAGAGGTTGAGCGCGCGGCGACCACGCGCGCGGTTTCCTACGCGGGCGCGCGCCCTGTCAGTATGCAGAACGTGGTCTTTTCGGCGATGGTGGCCCTGGGCTTCTGGGGTTTTACAGTCTTCTGTCTCTTTTTCTACACTGTGGACCCCAACCACACTCTCTACGCCGGCATCCTGGCCCTGACGGCGCTTGGCTGGTCGGTTCTGCTGGTGCGCAGATGGTCACAGTATCGCCGGCAAATGTGAAAAGCGTTGCGTTGATGAGAATTGAAAAGCTTGCAATCTCTGCGAGGTATTAGATAGAAGCCAATCGACAAGTAGAATCAAGAGGAAACTCATGGTTGCAAATCAGAATCCGGGTGCGTTTCCTGAACTGGAAGAGTCCGCTGAGGGCATTAAAACGCAGGAAATGCTGCTCAATATGGGGCCTCAGCACCCCAGCACGCATGGAGTGTTGCGCCTGGTGATGACGCTGGAGGGCGAGACTGTGGTGAACTGCACCCCGGTAATCGGCTATCTCCATCGCGGCATCGAGAAAATTCTGGAGAATCGCACGATCATGGCCGGTATTCGCTATATGGATAACTGCGATTACCTGTCTCCTATGCTGAACGAAACCGCGTATGCCTGTGCGGTTGAGCAGTTGATGGATATCGAGCCGCCACGCCGTGCGCAATATATTCGTCTGTTGACCAACGAGTTGCAACGGATTGCCAGCCACCTGGTGGGCATCGGCACCTATCTGATGGACCTGGGGGCTGTGACGCCTATTCTGTGGACCTTCCGCGACCGCGAGGGCATTCTCTCGCTCTTTGAGGCGCTGGGCGGCAGCCGCTTTAATGTGAACTACATTCGCGTCGGCGGCGTGCTGCACGATTTTCCCAAAGGCTGGCTCTCTCAGTGTTCGGCCTTCCTCGACCAGTTTGAGAAGAATATGGTCGAGTTGGGAGGGTTGATTACCGGCAATGAGATCTTTGAGGCCCGCACTCAGGGCGTGGGCTATATCGATCAGCAACAGGCCATCGCCTATGGTCTGACCGGTCCGATGCTGCGTGCCAGCGGCGTCAAATGGGATCTGCGCGTCAATCGTCCCTATGGCGCGTACCGCGAGGTTCCTGTGAATGTCGTCGTGCGCCAGGAGGGCGACTGCTTTGCACGCTATAAAGTGCGCTTCGATGAGATTCTTGAGAGCATCCGCCTCTGCCGCGTCGCCATCGACAAGATGCCCGGCGGTCCCATCTGCACGCGCACACCGATCGCGCTGCGCCCGCCGCGCGGCGAGACCTACTTCGCGCTTGAGAGCAGCAAGGGCGAGTTGGGCGTGTACTTCATCAGCGATGGCGGCGAGTATCCCTGGCGAGCCAAGCTGCGCGGTCCGTCGTTTGTGAACCTGCAAATTCTGCCCGAACTGCTGCGCGGGCATAAAATGAGCGATGTCATCGCGATTCTGGGCAGCACCGATATTGTGCTGGGCGAGGTCGATCGCTAGCGCCAGAGCGGACGGGCACCGGGTGCTAGATGTTGCTAGATCAGGCTCATGATGCGTCGGAACGTGATGAGAGAAGTGAGACGAGAGAGAGGAAAGCTGGCAGAGAGAGAGATGAAGGCGAGCTTCATCTCTACTGTATAGGTGGATTTGAGACAAGCTCAAATCCATCCATCGCCGCCAGCCTATAAGGCTGGCAGGACAGCTTGCCTGTCCTCCACCTATACAGTAGAGAGGCAGCTTGCCTGCCTCTCCTTTATCTCATCACCGGCTGGCGACTGGTTGCTGGCGACTGGCTGGCTGGTCACTAGCGACGGGCTGGCGACTGGTTGCTGGCGACGGCTGGCTGGTCACTGGTTCCTGGCCCCTGGCTGGTTGCTCGTCGCCAGCCGCTGGCTTGTACGTTGCACTTGCATCTGCTGTCCCTGGCACTCGTCCCGGCAGTTGCTAGAGTCGCACTTCTGGAGTAATGAACCATGTATAGTATGTTGATACTGGGAGATCTGGGGAGCTTCTTCAACGAACTCTATCACGGAATTATTTCGTGGCAGTTTTTGCAGTTCGTCGTTCTCTTCGTCTCTATTTTTGGCTTTGTGCTGACCAGCGCGACGCTGCTGGTGCTGGCCGAGCGCAAGGTGATGGCCTGGATGCAGGATCGTCTCGGCCCCTACCATACCGGTCCCTGGGGCCTGCTGCAAACAGTGGCCGATGTCGCCAAGCTGCTGCTCAAGGAGGACATTCACGCCGGTCAGACCGATAAGGCGGTTTTCCTCTTCGCGCCGTCGGTCTTCTTGGCTCCGGTGATCGCGGCTTTCGCGGTGCTGCCATTCTCGCCCTACCTCACCATGCCGGGTTCGGCCCTGGCCACCGGCATTGTCTACCTGGTGGCGATGAGCTCGCTGGATGTAGTTGGCGTGGTCATGGCCGGCTGGGCCTCCAATAACAAATACTCGCTGATCGGCGGCCTGCGCTCGGCGGCTCAGATGATCTCATACGAGCTGCCCCTGGTGCTGGCCCTGGTCGGGGTGATTATGCTAACCAGCGTGCTCGATCCGCACGGTCCTGGCATCGGCACGATCTCGCTGCGCGCAATTATGGATTTCCAGGTAGCTGGAAACTATCCGGGCAAGGGCGTCGGCTTCTGGGATTTTGTCTTCCAGGGCTTCACCCCCTGGGCCTGGTTCTTCCTGGTGCAGCCGCTGATGCTGATCATCTACTACACCTGCGGCCTGGCCGAGACCAACCGCGCGCCGTTCGATCTGCCGGAGGCGGAGTCGGAACTGGTGGCCGGCTACCTGACCGAGTACAGCGGAATGCGCTGGGCGATGTTCTTCCTGGGCGAGTACGGCAATATGACCATCGTCTCGGCCATCGCCTCCATCCTCTTCCTGGGCGGCTTCTCGGGTCCCGGCGTGGCCTACCTGACCGGCCTGAACAACATCTGGTTTGGCCTGCTCGGCAACCTGCTGGCCCTCGGCTACTTCATCTTGAAGATCTATGGCCTCTGCTTCGTCTTCATCTGGGTGCGCAGCACTCTCCCGCGCCTGCGTGCCGACCAGTTGATGCAGTTTGCCTGGCTGATCCTGATCCCGACGACTCTGCTCAACATCGTCGTCACCGGCGGTCTCTACCTGGTGATGAGCGCGCTTGGCGCGAGCAACCTGCTCTTCCTGATCGTGCTGGGTGTGATCAACTGGATCATGCTCTTCGCTTTCATCTGGGTCGTCCAGCGGGCCACCATCGCGACCACGCGTCGCGCCCAGGCTCCGGCCATTCGCGCCCGCCAGCGCGCAATCGCCGCACGCCTGCCCGAACGCGCCGCCGTTCCCCAACTGCCCGAGCAGAGCGGCGTCGCTACAGGCGGAGCGCAACAGTAAGCGGTTGAGTAAACAAAAGAGAGGCAGCCTGGACGGCTACCTCTCTTTTCTCTTTTCCCTTTTTTAACGAGCTACACGCCTTCAGAAAATTGCTGTAGCTCCTCATCCGACCAGATTTCCCACGCGGGCCGTGCCTTGAACTGATCTTTCAGTTCGTACTTATTGTCCAGAACATTGCCGCCCACAAAGATGTTGCGGCGCTTAAAGGATTCTGGCGTGGTGGAGAGTAGCCATTCACGTTGAGAGGGTGAGGGTTGAGAATCATAAAACCAGGGATCGGGCAGGAAAAAATCCTGCTGTTCAGTCCACGCTGGGCTGGAGAGGG
>Ga0209581_1002018_pt1 | contig 21061 bp, 21 predicted proteins | sample Coa_R2_FD_187160 | JGI IMG/M metagenome (GOLD analysis project Ga0209581, IMG submission 187160) | Surface soil microbial communities from Centralia Pennsylvania, which are recovering from an underground coalmine fire - Coalmine... | ecosystem: Environmental > Terrestrial > Soil > Unclassified ...
CGCGCTGCGGAAGGCTCAATAGGTCTTCTTGAAGATCGCGTGGAGCGACTGGCCCTTGGGCGTCACCAGGCTGCCGTCGAGATCGGCGTAATAGGGCCTGAACGCGAACTGGCTGCCGTCGCTGTTCTGGAAGCGCAATTCGCCGTTCTGGATGATCCCGGTGCCGCGCAGCACACCGCCCGGCGAGCGGGCGTTGGGGGCCTGCGGCCCGTAGGCGTAGACCACCGCCGCGCCGCCCTCGGGGGTGACCGTTTCGACGATCAGCGCGGCGCAAAGCTGCGGCGTCCACGCCGCATCGCTCCAGATGCCGATGAAGTCGCGGTATTGCGGCGCCGCGGCGGCCGGGTCGGCGAGGGTAAAGGTGACCTCCTGGCCGCAGAAATCGCGGGTGACCGCCGGGCCCGGCGGCTCGGTCACCGGCATCGGCGTCTGGGCAAAGGCGGCGACGCTCGCCGTCACCAGAGCGGCGAGGAACAGCGGGCGGTATCGCATCTACAGCTTCAATTCGCGCAGTTGCTTCACGTCGGCGCGGCCGGCGCTGAGGATATAGCCGACATCGGAGCCGCCGGTCAGGTAGCGCACGCCGAGCTTCAGCAGCCAGCTCTGGAACTCGAAATCCTGGCGCACCCCGCCGACCCCCATCGCCTTGCCGTGCGCCCGCGCCGCCTCGGCGACCTTGGTAAAGGCGGCGCGCATGCGCTCGCTCGCGTACTGGCCGGGGATGCCCATCTCGGTCGACAGGTCGCTGGCGCCGATATGCAGCACGTCGATGCCCTCGACCGCGGCGATCGCATCGGCGTTCTCGACCGCTTCCGGGGTCTCGATCATCGCCATCAGCAGGGTCTCGCGGTTGATGATCTCGCACACCTCGGCCTGCGGGATCGCGGCGTAGCCGAGCTGCGGGCCGCTGCCGAAGGCCGAGCGGTGGCCCTTCGGCGCATAGAGACAGGCCTCGACGATCGCCTTCGCCTCGGCGGCGTTCTGGACATGCGGCACCATCACGCCCTGGGCGCCGCAATCGAGGATGCGGGTGGCGTCGTGCGGGTCGTGCGAGGTGACCCGCGCGATCGGGGTGATGCCCATGCCGAGCGCGGCGACGCAGACCGCCGCCGCGGTCTCAAGCGAGGTCGGATTGTGCTCGAGGTCGATATAGACGGCATCGAATCCGCACGCCGCGGCGATCATCGCGATGTTCGGCGTGCGCAGCTGGTTGACCCCCATGCAGAGCACCAGCTCGTTGGCCTTCAGCATCCGTTTCGCGAGGTTTTCTCCGATCTTGGTCGGCATGGCGAGGCTCCCGGTCGGTATCCGGACAGCATCCCCCGCTTCGCCGGGCGGCGCAACGCTCCTATATTTCCCCTATGCAAAACCAATTCCCCGAGCCGCTTTCCGGCACGGTCGTGCCGCGCTTCGCCGAGGTCGCCACCTTCATGCGCCTGCCGATCGAGCGCGACCCGAAGAAACTCGACATCGCGCTCGTCGGCGTGCCGTGGGACGGCGGCACCACCTTCCGTCCCGGGGCGCGGCACGGTCCGCGCGAGATGCGCAACATGTCGACCCTGATGCGCCGGGTGCACCATGCCACCGGCGTCTCGCCCTACGAGCTGTGCCGGGTCGCCGACCACGGCGACGCTCCGGTCAATCCGATCGACCTCGCCGATTCGCTGAAGCGCATCGAGGGCTTCTATGCCCGGCTGCACCGGGCCGGCGCGGCGCCTTTGACCGCCGGCGGCGACCATCTCGTCACCCTGCCGATCCTGCGCGCGATCGCCCGCGAGCGGCCGCTCGGGATCGTTCATTTCGACGCCCATTCCGATACCGCGGACGCCTATTTCGGCGGCGAGCGCTACACCCACGGCACGCCGTTCCGCCGCGCCATCGAGGAAGGGCTGATCGAGCCGAAGCGGATGATCCAGATCGGCATCCGCGGCTCGGTCTATGCGGCCGACGAGAAGGACTGGGCGGAAAGCGTCGGCATCCGCATCGTCCATATCGAGGAGTTCTTCGCGCGCGGCCCGGACGCGGTGATCGACGAGGCGCGGGCGATCGTCGGCGCCGGCCCCGTCTATGTCAGCTTCGACGTCGATGGGCTCGACCCGGTGTATGCCCCCGGCACCGGCACCCCCGAGATCGGCGGCTTCTCGACCGCCGAGGCGCAGCGCATGATCCGCCGCCTCGCCGGGCTCGACCTGGTCGGCGCCGACGTGGTCGAGGTCTCGCCGCCGTTCGACCCCTCCGGCAATACCGCGCTGGTCGGCGCGACGATGATGTTCGAACTCTTGTGCGTCCTGGCGCCGGCGGTGCATCGTCGCAAATCGGAACGCGCGTCACCGCGGGCGTAGCGAAGCGGTCTCCGGGATTGCCCCGTCGCCGCGCGCCGCGCGGGGACGGCGGAAAGGAGACACGCCATGGCCAATGACGCCGCGACCGCCACCGTCTCGCCGGTCGTCGAAACCGTTTCGGGCAAGCTGCGCGGGCTCGCCGCGGGCGGGATTTTCGCCTTCAAGGGCGTGCCCTACGGCGCCGATACCGGCGGCGCCAACCGCTTCATGCCGCCGTTTCCGCCGCCGCCGTGGACCGGGGTCCGCGAGGCCTTCGCCTATCGCGGCCAGGCGCCGCAGGCGCCGGACCGGGCGCGCCGCCGCCCCGAGCTCGAAACCGTGCTCGGCCCTGCCGATGCGACGCCGGAAGGCGAGGATTGCCTCACCCTCAACATCTGGACCCCGGGGCTCGACGTGGCGAAGCGGCCGGTCATGGTGTGGCTGCACGGCGGCGCCTTCGCCTACGGCTCGGGCAACCGCGCGGTCACCGACGGCGCCAACCTGGCGCGGCGCGGCGACGTCGTCGTGGTCAGCGTCAACCACCGGCTCAACATCCTCGGCCATCTCGAGCTCGGCCGGTTCGGCGCGCGCTACGCCCATTCCGGCAATGCCGGGGTGCTCGACCTGGTCGCCGCATTGCGCTGGGTGCGCGACAACATCGCCGCTTTCGGCGGCGATCCCGGCCGGGTGACGATTTTCGGCGAGTCGGGCGGCGGTGGCAAGGTCAGCGTGCTGCTGGCGATGCCGGCGGCCCAGGGCCTGTTCCACCGCGCGGTGATCCAGTCGGGCGCGGCGCTGCGCGTGCGCACCCGGGAGCGGGCCGAGGCGCTGACCGCCGCGGTTCTGAAGCATCTCGGCCTCGACCGGCCGGAACCGCTGCACGAGGTGCCGCTCGCGACCCTGCTCGCGGCGATGACCCCGGCCTCGCGCGCGGTCGGGCCGACGCAATGGAAGCTGCTCGACCGCTACGATTTCGGCCCGGTCGTCGACGGCGCCGACCTGCCGGCGCAGCCTTTCGACCCGGCGGCGACGGCGCTCGCCGACCGCATCCCGCTGTTGATCGGCGGCACGCACGAGGAATCCGGCCTGTTTCTCGCCGATGACGACGAGGTGTGGCACGGACGGGTGAGCGAGGAGTCGCTGCGCCGCCGCATCGCCGCCGTCGCCGGCGCCGAGACCGACCGGGTGCTCGCGCTCTACCGCGAGGGCAGCCGCGAGGAGCGGCTGATCGCGGCCCTGACCGGGGCGAATTTCTGGGTGCGGACGGTGCTCCTCGCCGAGCGCCAGGCGATCGGTGCAACCGCGCCGGTCTACATGTATTCGCTCGACTGGCGCTCGCCCTTTGCCGGCGGGCGGCTCCAGGCGCATCACGCGATGGATCTGGGTTTCGTCTTCGACACCACCGAGGTGGCCGACAGCACCCGCGGCGCCCCCGGCGCGCGCGAATTGGCGGCGGTCATGTCGGCGGCCTGGGCGGCGTTTGCGCATAGCGGCCGGCCGCAGATTGCCGCGCTGCCGGAGTGGCCGGCCTACGAGCCCGAGGGGCGGGCGACGATGGTGTTCGACCGCACCTGCCGCGTCGTGCGAGACCCCGACCGCGACGCGCGGCTGCTGTGGACCCGCATCGTCGCCGGCTGACTCAGCGCACCGCGAACTGGGTCTTGCCGAAATAGTTTTCGCGCTCGGCGTCGGTGATCGGGCCCTGGCGGGCGCGGTCGGCAAGCACCGCGACGCCGCGCTGCACCGCCGGCCGCGCGGCCATCGCGTCGTGCCAGCGTTTGACCGCGGGATAGTCGTTGAGGTCGATGTTGCGCCGCTCGGGGTTGCGGATCCACGGAAAGGTGATGATGTCGGCCATGCTGTATTCGTCGCCAGCGAGCCACGTCGCCTCGGCGAGCCGGTGGTTCAGCACCCGGTGCAGGCGCTTGACCTCGTTGGTATAGCGCTCGATCGCATAGGGGATTTTCTCGACCGCGTAGGACGCGAAGTGGTTCCACTGGCCGAACATCGGCCCGATCCCGCCCATCTGGAACATCATCCATTCGAGGCATTTGTAGCGGCCGACCGGGTCTTTCGGGATCAGCTTGCCGCCGCATTTTTCCGACAGGTAGATCATGATCGCGGCCGACTCGAACAGGGTGAACGGCTTGCCGCCCGGCCCGTCGGGATCGACGATCGCCGGGATGCGGTGGTTCGGCGTGATCTTGAGGAACTCGGGCTTGAACTGGTCGCCGGCGCCGATATTGACCGGGATCACCTTGTATTCGAGGCCCAATTCCTCCAGCGCGATATGCACCTTGTGGCCGTTCGGGGTCGGCCAGGACCACACTTCGATCATGGGTTTCCTCCTGTTGCCGGGTTGGTCACCGCGGTTGACCAACTCAGAGGCAGCCGCCATATTCGCGCCGCATAGTAGGAGCGCGCCGTGACGACCAGTGTCAACATCGCCGAGGCCAAGGCCAAGCTCTCCGAGCTGCTCGACCGGGCGCTCGCCGGCGAGGACATCGTCATCGCCCGCGCCGGCAAGCCGCTGGCGCGCCTCGCACCGGTCGCTAAGCCGCCGCGGGAGCCGGGGGCGTGGCGCGGCTGGGGTGCTTCAATCCCGACCGAGGTCTTTCTCGCGCCGATGGACGACGAAGACCTCGACGCCGCCGAAGGCAAGTTCACCGACGAGTTCGGCATCAGCCTCCCGCGAGCCGACGAGACGTGAGGCTGCTGCTCGACTCCCACGCCGTGCTGTGGTGGGTCATGGATGATCGTCGTCTGTCCCCGATCGCAAGGGCGGCGATCAGGACGCCCGAAAACGACCTGTTCGTCAGCGCATGCGTGGCGTACGAAATCGCGTACAAGCAACGGTTGGGCCGTCTCGATCCGCTGCCGGAGGCACTGTCCCGGCGGTTGCAGCGGGAAGGGATGCTTGACCTGCCGATCACGCTCGACCACGCGCTCGCCGCGGCGGCGTTGCCCGGCCCGCACCGCGACCCGTGGGATCGCATCATGACGGCGCAGGCGCAGGCCGAGGGGCTGACCGTCGTCACCATGGATCCGGTCTTTGCCGGCTACGGCGTGCCGGTGCTCTGGTAGGCGGCGTCCTCGGCGGCAAGGCGCCGCAGCACCGCCGCGTCGCCGCCGTAGCGCAGCCATTCGTCGAGCTGGCCGAAGCCGAGCCGCCGGTAGAACCCGCGCGCCGGGTTCCAGTCGAGCACGTGAAAGTCGATGCGGCCCCAGCCGCGCTCCAGCGCCAGCGCCGCAAGCCGCGCCATCAGCCGGCGGCCGACGCCGTGGCGCCGCGCCGCCTCGCGCACGTAAAGGTCTTCGAGAAACAGGGTCGGCTGCCCGAGCCAGGTCGAGAACCGGGTGTGGAACAGCGCCATGCCGGCGGGCTCGCCGTCGAGTTCGGCGATCAGCGCCTCGAAATGCCGCTCGGCGCCGAAGCCGTGGCGGAGGAGGTCGGCCTCGCTGGCGACGACCGCGTCGGGAGCCCTCTCGAACGCCGCGAGCTCGCGGATAAAGCCGAGGATCAGGGGGCAATCCGCCGCGGTCGCCGGGCGCACGGCGATGCGGCTCATCGCTCGCGCCATTCGCGCGCGCCGCTGCCCGGCGGGCCGAAATCGCGCGGCGCCAGCCCGGCCTGGAACCAGGTGACGAAGCTGTAGATGCTGTAGACCGGCAGGCGCAGACGGTCCGCCACGGCGCGGGCATAGGGCACCATATTGGTGCATTCGAGCACGATCGCGCCGATGTCGCGGTGCTGCGCGACCAGCGCCTCGCCGGCCTCGATAATGTCGCGCTCGGCCGCCGCCGCGTCGAGGCGCGGCCGATCGTCGAGCATGACGCGGGTGAATTCGCGCCCGTTCTCGGTGCCGGCGACCGGGGTCTCGGGGTCGGCGCCGGCGGCGAGGAAATGTTCGCGCGTCAGGCTGGCGGCGCTGACCGTCAGCACGCCGACCCGCTTGCCCGGCGGCAGGCAGCGCTCGATCAGCGGGATCTGCATCAGGCTCGAGGTCGCCACCGGCACGCCGACATGCCGGGCGATGTCGCGCTGATAGAGCGAGAGAAAGCCGCAGGTCGTGGTGATGCCGTCGGCGCCGAGCCGCACCAGCTCCGCCGCGGCGTCGAGAAAGGCCGGCAGCAGCCCTTCGGCGCGGCGGCGCACGACGCGGTCGGGCGAGGCGCCGGGCACCACCTTGTAGAGCACCGGAAACGGCCAGGTCGTGCCGTTGCCCATGTCGCCGGGGATGCGGGGAAACCGCGCCTCCAGCATCAGGATGCCGACGCGCGCGCCGTACAGCGCCTTGCCGCCATGGGCGATGCGTGATGGGTCGCTCGTCGCTGCCTCCCTCAAACGAAAACGGGGTGCGGCGCGCCGCACCCCGTCCGCGCCGCCGTGGTGGCCGCGCCTAGTTGATCAGCCCGTAGAACTTGCCGGCGTTCTCGCAGGTCATCTTGTAGACCACCTCGGCCGGCAGATGGCTGAACTGGTCGTCGATGTACTTCTTCGACTCCGGCCACACCCCGTCCGGATGCGGGAAGTCCGAGCCCCACATCAGCGTCTCGACGCCCATGTCCTCGATCAGCTTGGTGCCGATGCGGTCGTACTGGAAGGTCGCGCGGCACTGGTTGCGCCAGTACTCGCTCGGCAGCTTCTTCAGCTTGAGGTCCTGGTATTGGTCCTTGTACTCGAAATCCATGCGGTCGATGACGTAGGGAATCCAGCCGATGCCGCTTTCGCCGAAGACGACGCGGATGTTCGGGAAGCGCTCGAACACCGCCGCGCCCATCAGGTCGGTCAGGATCGTCGCCAGCGTCATCTGGAAGCGGCACAGCCCGCTATAGGTCATCCGCCGGGCGATCTCCGGCTCCAGCTGCTTGCGCAACTCGGGGTCGGTCGCCGGGAAGGTGTGGAAATGCAGCGGCAGCTGGGTCTCGTTGACCGCCTCCCAGAGGGGATCCCACATCGGGTGCCACATCCCCGTCATGTGCCACGAGCACGACAGCTCGACCCCCTTCATCCCCTTCTTGGCGACGCGGCGGACTTCCCGGGCCGCGCCTTCGATGTTGTTGTAGGGCAGGCAGGCCAGCCCGATCATGCGGTCCGGGTAGTGGCTGGTGAAATCGTGCAGAAAATCGTTGTAGATGCGCAGCATCTCGTCGGCCGCTTCCGGGTCCTTCATCTTCGCGCAGGCGGCGAGGATGCCGTAGATCACCTCGGCGTCGACGCCGTCGCGGTCCATGTCCTTGACCCGCAGATGCGGATCGCCGGGGCGGCGCAGACCCTTCTCGAAATAATCCCGGTAGAGGCCGGCCTCGGCCATCTTGTCGGCGCGCAGTTGCTTGCCGGGAACCCACGGCGTGCCGGTCGCTCCGACCCCGCCGCACTGGCCGTAATTGGCGCCGTTGATGTCGGTCCAGATCTTGGTGCCGTCCGGCTGCTCGGCGACGTAGGGCATCTTGTCGCGCAATTTGCTCGATGCGTTGGTGGTGAACAGGTCCGGCGGCAGCCACAGCATGTCGAGATGACAATCGGCCGAGATTCGCTTGTACTGCATCAGCTTTCTCTCCCTGCGGCGATCATGGGCGTGGCGGATGATCAGCAACCGACAGCTTTCGCTACTCTACCGCAGGATTGCTGCGCTGTCCCGCGGCCTTCCCCATGCGATTTTGCCGGGCCGCCATGCGCCGCAGCGACTATATTGAGTCCATGACCGACACAGCAGCGCTCGAGGCCAGGTTCGAGGCGCGGGTGGCGCGCGAGGAAAAGATCGAGCCCAACGACTGGATGCCGGACGCCTATCGCCGCACCCTGATCCGGCAGATTTCGCAGCACGCCCATTCCGAGGTGGTCGGCATGCTGCCCGAGGGCAACTGGATCACCCGCGCGCCCACCCTGAAGCGCAAGCAGACCCTGCTCGCCAAGGTCGAGGACGAGGCCGGGCACGGGCTCTACCTCTATGCCGCGGCCGAAACGCTCGGCGTTTCGCGCGAGGAGCTGGTCGAGCAGTTGCTGAGCGGGGCGGCGCGCTATTCCTCGATCTTCAACTATCCGACCCTGACCTGGGCCGATATCGGCGCGATCGGCTGGCTTGTCGACGGCGCCGCGATCATCAACCAGATCATGCTGTGCCGCTGCTCCTACGGGCCCTATGCGCGGGCGATGATCCGCATCTGCAAGGAGGAGAGCTTTCACCAGCGCCAGGGCTTCGAGATCATGCTGACCTTGTGCCGCGGCAGCGCCGCGCAGAAGGCGATGGCGCAGGATGCGCTCGACCGCTGGTGGTGGCCGAGCCTGATGATGTTCGGCCCGCACGACGCGCAGTCGACCCATTCCGACCAGTCGATGAAATGGAAGATCAAGCGCCAGTCGAACGACGAATTGCGCCAGCGCTTTGTCGATGCGACGGTGCCCCAGGCGCAGTTCCTCGGCCTTGCCATCCCCGACCCCGATCTCGCCTACGATGCGGCGAGCGGACATTGGCGGACCGGCGAAATCGACTGGGACGAGTTCCGCCGGGTTCTCGCCGGCGACGGGCCGTGCAACCGCCAGCGCCTCGCCCAGCGCCGCGCCGCCGAGGCGGAGGGCGCCTGGGTGCGGGCGGCGGCGCGCGCCTATGCCGAGAAGCGGCGCGGCGGGGCGCCCGCCGCCCGCCCGCCGGTTGCCGAGGCGGCGGCGGTGCGATGAGCGAGCCGCTGTCGCCGCTGTGGGAGGTCTTCGTGCGCGCCCGCAACGGGCTGGCGCACCGCCATGTCGGCAGCGTCCATGCCGCGGACGCGGCGATGGCGCTGCAGGCGGCGCGCGACGTCTACACCAGGCGCGACGAGGGCGTCTCGCTGTGGGTGGTGCCGTCGGCGGCGATCACCGCCTCGGACCCGGCCGACGCCGCCGCCTGGTTCGAGCCGGCGAGCGCCAAGCCTTACCGGCACCCGAGCTTCTACGAGGTGCCGGACGAAGTCGGCCATATGTGAGGCGATGGACCCGGCGCTGTTCGACCATGTGCTGGGCCTGGCCGACGACGCGCTGGTGCTCGGCCACCGCTTGTCGGAATGGTGCGGCCGCGCCCCGCTGCTCGAGGAGGAGCTGGCGCTCGGCAACATCGCGCTCGACCTGATCGGCACCGCGCGCGGGCTCTACCAGTATGCCGGCGACGAGGACGCGCTCGCCTATCTGCGCGACGCCGGCGCCTACCGCAACCTGCTGCTGGTCGAGCAGCCGAACGGCGATTTCGCCGTGACGATCGCGCGGCAATTCCTCTACGAGGCGTTCGCCGCGCCGTTCTGGCGGGCGATGACGGGGTCGACGGATGCCGCCCTGGCCGGGATCGCCGCCGCGGCGGCGGGGCAGGCGGCCTATCACCTGCGCCACAGCGGCGACTGGCTGATCCGGCTCGGCGACGGCACCGCCGAAAGCCATCGCCGCGCCCAGGACGCGCTCGACGGGCTGTGGATGTTCACCGGCGAAATGTTCGAGCCGCCCGCCGCGCCGCTGCTCGCCGCCGGCATCGCGATCGACCCCGCCCGGCTGCGCCCGGAGTGGGACGCCACCGTCGACCGCGTGCTCGCCGAGGCGACGCTCGCCCGCCCGCCTTCCGGCTGGATGCAGTCGGGCGGGCGGCGCGGCCGCCACAGCGAGCACCTCGGCTATCTCCTCGCCGAGATGCAGTTTCTCCAGCGCGCCTATCCGGGCCTCGCATGGTGAGCGCGCGGTTCCGCCGCCTCGCCGTCGCCGACGTGCGGCGCGAGACGGCCGATTGCGTGTCGATCGCCTTTGCCGTGCCGCCGCGGGCCGCGCCGGTCTTCCGCTTCCAGCCGGGCCAGTATCTGACTCTGCGCGCCCGCTTCGGCGGCAAGGAGCTGCGCCGCTGCTACTCGATCTGCGACGACCGCGAATTGCGCATCGCGGTCAAGCGGGTTCCTGGCGGGGTGTTTTCGACCTGGGCGACCGAGGCGCTGGCGCCGGGCGACGCCGTCGAGGTCCTGCCGCCCGCGGGCGGCTTCACCCTCGCGCTCGACCCGGCGGTGCGGCGGGTCGTCGTCGCCCTCGCCTGCGGCTCCGGCATCACCCCGGTCATGGCGCTCTTGAAGAGCGTGCTCGCCGGCGAGCCCGGCAGCCGCTTCCACCTGATCTACGGCAACCGCACCAGCCGCGACATCATCTTCGCCGAGGAGCTGGCACGGCTCAAGGACCGCCATCTCGACCGCCTGTCGGTGACCCATGTGCTCAGCCGCGAGGCGCAGGACGTGCCGATCCTCGCCGGCCGCCTCGACGCCGCACGGATCGCCGCCCTGCTGCCCGCCGGGCGGATCGACGAGGCGCTGCTGTGCGGTCCCGTCGCCATGATGGACGCCGCCGCCGCGGTGCTCGCCGGGCGCGGCGTCGCTGCGGCGCATATCCGCCGCGAGGTCTTTGCCGTCGGAGCGCCGGTGCTGCGGCCGGCGCCGCCGCCCCCCGCGGCGCCCGCCGCTGCGGCAATCGCCGCGATCGTCATCGACGGGCGCCGCCACGAGATCGCGGTGCCGCCCGGCATGGCGGTGATCGAGGCGGCGCTCGCCGCCGGGCTGGCGCTGCCCTATTCGTGCCGCGCCGGGATGTGCTGCACCTGCCGCGCGCGGCTCGTCGAGGGCCGGGTGGAAATGGCGGCGAACTATTCGCTGCAGCCCTGGGAACTCGATGCCGGCTTTGTCCTGACCTGCCAGTCGCGCCCGCTCACCCCCCGCCTCACCCTCGATTACGACGCGGTGTGACGGCGGCGGCGCAAACCTCGGCTTCAGGGGGCTGCTACCGCTTTCCCCGGAACGCCGGCGGGCGTTTCTCGCGGAAGGCGCGCAGCCCTTCGGCGAAGTCCGGGGTGCGGCCGGCGAGGCGCTGGAGGTCGCGTTCGAGGTCGAGCTGGCGGTCGAGCCCGTTGGCCTCGGCGGCGTCGAGCGCGCGCTTGGTCAGGGCAATGCCCTGCGTCGCCTGGGTGGCGAGCCGGGCGGCGAGCGCCTGCGCGGTCTCGATCAGCTTGTCGTCGTCGACCGCCTGCCAGATCAGCCCCCATTCGGCGGCGCGTTCGGCCGGCAGCGGCTCGGCGAGGATCGCCAGGGCGCGGGCGCGGGCGGGGCCGGCGAGCCGCGGCAGCAGCCAGGTGCCGCCGCAATCGGGGATCAGGCCGAGGCGCGAGAAGGCCTGGATGAACGTGGCCGAGCGCGCCGCGAGGACGATGTCGCAGGCCAGCGCCAGGTTGGCGCCGGCGCCGGCGGCGACGCCGTTGACCGCGCAGACCACCGGCATGTCGAGCCGCCGGATGCGCCGCACCACCATGTTGTAGCGTTCGAGTATCTCGCCGAGGTCGGGCGGGTCGCTGCGCGACAGCGCCTCGTCGCCGAGGTCCTGCCCGGCGCAGAAGCCGCGCCCGGCGCCGGTCAGAAGGAGGGCGCGGCAGGCCGGGTCGGCGGCGGCCTCGTCGAGCGCGGCGACAAGGTCGCGGTGCACCGCCGCGTCGAGGGCGTTGAGCCGGTCGGGCCGGTTCAGCGTCAGCTGGCGCCAGCCGTCGCGGCGCTCGACCAGCACGGTCACGGCAGCAGCCTTTCGATGCCGAGCTCGTCGGCCATCGCGTCGAGCGCGGCGCGCAGCGAGGCGGGGATCGGAATGCCGTGCGCGCGGCGCTCGGCGAGGCGGCGGGCGCGGTCCTCGCCGGGCAGGCGGATGCGGTCGAAGCCGGGCAGCAGGGCCGAGCCGTGAAGCTGGCGGATCACCGCATCGACCTGGCGCTTGAACGCCGCCGGCTCGGCAAAGCCCTTGATGTCGAGCACGCAGATCGCCTGGCCGGTATTGGTCGGCGTGGTGTCGTCCTTGTTGAAATCGACGACGTCCGCGCCGTTGGCGGCGCCGTTAAGGGTACCGGCCAGAAGTCCGAACATCAGCGACATCGCCGCCCCCTTGTAGCCGCCGATCGGCAGCAGGAAGCCCTCGTCGGCGCGGTTCGGGTCGGTCAGCGGCCGGCCCTGGCGGTCGATCATCCAGCCCTCCGGCATGGCCTTGCCCTGCTGCGCGGCGACCTTGACCTTGCCGTAGGCGGCGACCGTCGTGGCCATGTCGAGCACCAGCGGCGGCTCCTCCAGCGCCGGCACCGCGATCGCCAGCGGGTTGGTCGACAAAAGCATGTCGGTGCCGCCCCACGGCGGCAGGTGGTTGGCGTTGCCGACCGCGAAATAGAGGCCGATCATGTCGTGTTCGAGCGGCATCGCGGCATAGACCGCGGCGGCGCCGGCATGGTTGCCGTTGCGCGTGCCGGCCCAGCCGATGCCGTTGTCGCGGGCGAGCGCGATCGCCTCCTCGACGGCGCGGGCGACGACCAGGCTGCCGAGCCCGTTGTCGCCGTCGATCAGCGCGGTCGCCCGGGTGCGGCGGATCACCTTGATGTCGGGCCGGGTGTTGAGCCCGCCCTTGCGGATGCGGCGGATGTACTGCGGCAGGCGGAACACGCCGTGCCCGTCGGCGCCGCTGAGGTCGGAGCGCGCCATCAGCTCGGCCGCCTTGGCCGCATCCGCCGCGGGGATGCCGGCGGCGCGGTAGGCGGCGGCGATGAACTCGCTCAGCGCGGCGTGGCCCACCCGCATCGCCGCCGAACCTCCGTCATCCGCCATCGCCGCCTCCCTCGCTGCCGGTTCCGCTATACAGGAATTCGCCGCGCCGCGTTAGGATCGCGCGCATGGACAAACCGATAACGCGAACGGCCGCGGAATGGCTCGCCGAGGTGCGCCGCCACGAGCGCGCCGGCGACCTGTTCGAGGCCTACGACCAGGCGCATCAGGGGCTGGCCGAGCATCCCGGCGACTGGGCGCTGAAACACCGCGCCGTGCTGTGCCTCGCCTCGACCGGGGCGACGCGGCGCGCGCTCGACGAGCTGGCGGCCTCCGGCATCGACCGCATCGCGCCGGAGGAGCTGGCGGCCCTGCCGCCGGCCTTCGCCCTCGACCTGGCTTCGCTGCGGCCGCGCCTGCTGAAGGACGCGGCGGTCGCCGCCCGCGGTCCGGCGCGGCGCGAACTGCTCGCCGCCGCGGCCGCCGCCTACGAAGCGCCATACCGCGCCGCCCGCGCCGCCGGCCTCGCCAACGCCTATTATCCCGGGATCAACTGCGCGACGCTGCGCCTGCTCGCCGGCGATGCCGAGGGCGCCGCCGCGCTGGCCCGCGAATTGCTCGCCCAGCTCGCCGAATGGCCGGGCGAGAAGAGCTATTACGAGATCGCCACCGAGCTCGAGGCGCAGCTGTTGACCGGCGACCTCGCCCGCGCCGAGGCGAGCGCGGCGGCGCTGCGCGAGGCGCTGCGCCGCCAGCCCGACCCGAACTACCGCGATCTCGCCAGCACGATCGCGCAGCTGCGCCGCATCGTCGCCGCCAAGGACCTCGCCTTCGATCCCGCCGCGGCGCTGGCGCCGCCCCGGGTCATCCACTACCTCGGCCACATCATCTCGCCGCCGGGGCAGGGCGGCCGCTTTCCCGCCGAGCAGGAGGGCGAGATCGCCGCCCGCATCGCCGCGGCGGTGGGCGGCGCCGAGCTGACCTTCGCCTACGGCTCGCTCGCCGCCGGCGCCGACATCCTGTTCGCCGAGGCGGTGCTGGCGCGGCCGGGCAACCGTCTTCACGTCGTGCTGCCGTTCGATCTCGACGAATTCATCGCGGTCTCGGTGCGCCCGGCCGGCGAGGGCTGGGTCGAGCGGTTTCACCGCTGCTGGGAGGCCGCGCGCGAGCGCCGCTTCGCCACCGAGGACGGCTATCTCGGCGACGACGACCTGTTCTCCTATTGCAGCCAGCTCGCGATGGGCCTTGCCCTGCTGCGCGCCAACCAGCTCAGCAGCACGGTCGAGCAGATCGCGGTGTGGGACGGCAGGCCGCCCTCGGGTCCGGCCGGCACCGCGGTCGACCTCAACAACTGGCGGCGCTCCGGACGGGCGCAGACGATCATCCCGGTCGCCGGCAGCCCCGCCGCGCCGGCGCCGGCCGCGCCGCAGCGCACCGTCGCCCGCCGCACCCGGGCGATGCTGTTCGGCGACATCAAGGGCTTCAGCAAATTGCACGACACCCAGCTGCCGCAATTCGTCGATGTCGTGCTCGGCGCCGTCGCCCGCGTCGTCGACCGCTTCGCCGCCGACATCCTGCTGAAGAACACCTGGGGCGACGGCCTGTTTCTGGTGTTCGACGACGCCGGCAAGGCGGCCGATTGCGCGCTCGCGCTGCAGGAGGAGCTGGCGGCGGTCGACCTCGCCGCGCACGGTTTGCCGGAGACGATGGCCCTGCGCCTCGGCGGCCATCTCGGCCCGGTCTACACCGCGCGCGACCCGGTGTTGCGGCACGACAATTTCTTCGGCGCGCATGTCAGCCGGGCCGCGCGGATCGAGCCGGTGACGCCGGAAGGCTTCGTCTACGTCACCGAGACGCTGGCCGCGGTGCTGGCGCTGCACAACGCCGACCAGTTCGCCTGCCACTATGTCGGCATCACCAAGGCGGCCAAGGACTACGGCGAGATGCGCATGTTCCTGCTGACCCGCGCCGACGGCTGAGGGGTCAGCCGCGCGTCAGCTCGGCCAGGGCCCGGCTCAGTTCCTGGACGCGGTAGGGCTTGCGCAGGATCGGGAAATCGGCGTGGACCGCCTGCGCCGCCTCGCTGTAGCCGGTGGCCAGAAGGATCGGCAGGCGCGGGTGCTGCTGGCGCAGGATGCGGGCGAGGCCGAGCCCGTCGAGCCGGCCGGGCATGACGATGTCGCTGAACACCAGATCGATGTGGTCCTTTTCGATCTCGCGGAACGCGGCCTCGGCGTTCGACACCCAGCGCACGGCATAGCCGAGCTGCTCGAGCAGGCCGGCGCAGGCGCTGGCGACATCGGGATTGTCCTCGACCAGCAGCACGGTGCCCGCCTGGGGGTGCGCGCGGGCGCCGTCGTCCGCCGCGGCGGCGCCGAGTTCGCTTTCGGCGCGCGGCAGGTACATGGTCAGCGTCGTGCCCTTGCCGAGCGTGCTGGCGATCTTCACCGTGCCGCCCGCCTGGTGGACGAAGCCGTGCACCTGCGACAGCCCGAGCCCGGTGCCCTTGCCGACCGGCTTGGTGGTGAAGAACGGGTCGAACACCCGGCCGAGGATATCCTCGGGTATGCCGTTGCCGGTGTCGCTCACGGTGAGCTCGACATAGTCGCCCGGAACCACCGGCTCGCCGTCGTCGAGCACGACGTTGCGCGCCGCGATCGTCATCGTGCCGCCGTTCGGCATCGCGTCGCGGGCGTTGACGGCGAGGTTGACGAGCGCGATCTCGAACTCGCTGACATCGATGGTGACCCGCCAGATCTCCGGTCCGACATCGACGATCAGGCGGATGCCGCCGCCGAGGCCGCTGGTCAGCACCTCGCGCACCGAGGCGATTTGCTGGGCCAGGTCGACCGGCCGCGGATTGACCCGCTGGCGCCGGGCGAAGGTCAAAAGCTGGCTGGTCAGGGTGGCGCCGCGCTGCGCCGCCAGCTCGATCGCCTGCGCCGCGCGCGTCGCCCGCGGGTCGGCGGCGACCGCGCGCTTCAGCGTGTGGATGTGGCCCGACACGATCATCAACAGGTTGTTGAAGTCGTGCGCCACCCCGCCGGTGAGCTGGCCCAGCGCGTCCATCTTCTGCGCCTCGGCGAGCTGGACGCGGATGCGGTCGAGCGCGGCCAGGGCATCGCGCCGCTCGGTGATGTCGCGGGTGATCTTGGCAAAGCCGAGCAGCGTGCCGCGGTCGTCGCGGATCGGGTCGATGACGACGCTGGCCCAGAAGAAGCTGCCGTCCTTGCGCACGCGCCAGCCTTCCTCCTCGTAGCGGCCGATTTCGCGGGCGATCGCCAGCGCCCGCGCCGGCCGCCCAGCAGCGCGGTCGGCATCGGTATAGAAGCGCGAGAAATGCTGGCCGATGATCTCGCCGGCGACGTAGCCGGTGATCCGCTCGCCGCCGGCGTTCCAGCTCGAGATGTAGCCGTCGGGGTCGATCATGTAGAGCGCATAGTCGGTCAGGTTGCTGACCAGCAGGCGGAAGTTGCGCTCGCTTTCCTCGAGCGCCGTCTGCGCCGCGTGGCGCTCGGTGATGTCGCGGGTGATCTCGGCGAACCCGATCAGCCGGCCTTGTTCGTGGATCGCGTCGATTACCACCGAGGCGAGAAAGCGCGTGCCGTCCTTGCGCACCCGCCAGCCTTCCTCGGCATAGCGGCCCTCGCGCCGGGCGGTCTCCAGCGCCCGCTGCGGCCGCCCGGCCGTGCGGTCCTCGGGCGTGTAGAACAGGCTGAAATGCCGGCCGAGGACTTCGCCGGCGGTATAGCCCTCGATGCGCTCGGCCCCGGCGTTCCAGTTGGTGACGATGCCGCCCGGGTCGAGCATGAAGATGGCGTAGTCGACAACCCCTTCGACCAACAGGCGAAAGCGCCGCTCGCTCTCGTGAAGCCGCTGCGAGGCCGTCGGTCGAGGCTCTTTCGGGTCTCGCGCCATCCATCCACTCCCCGCCCCTCAAAAGGCAGCGGGTTCAAAAATCCCCTGATCGCAAACGCTTGATGCGCCGAGTCGATCCCGAACCGGTTACGAGAAGGCCGCCTTGATGCGGGCCCAGTCGTCGAGCGCGCGCTCCTCGCCGGGTACCACCGGGATGACGATCTGGCTCCAGCCGGCCTCGCGCAAGGCTTCGATCCGCTGGATCAATTCCGGCTCGGTCGCGGTGAAGGTGGTGCGGCGGATCAATTCGGCAGTGACAAATTGCCGCTCCTCCGGCTTGACGTAGACGAAATGGCCGCGGTGGTTTTCGAGATAGCGCGCGTCGGCCGGCAGAAAGCCGCGCGCCATCGCGGTATAGCCGGAAATCTCCGCCTCGATGCCCTGCCAGCCGACCGGCATGGTGTTGCGCCAGCCCTGCTGTTCGAGGTCGGCGGCGCGATGCAGCAGGGTGGCGGCGCGCGGTCCCGCCTGGGCGAGCGCGCGCGGGCTGTCGGCCGCCTCGCCCGGCTGCAGCACGCAGCCGCACACCCAGGCGGTGGCGTAAAGCTCTGCGGCCGGCCGCCCGGCCGCGGCCCAGGCCTCCTTCATGCCGCCGATCGCGGCGAGCGCGCCCGGTACGTCCTGGATAAAGCACTTCCAGCGGGCCCCGAGCCGCGCGGTCAGCGCCTGCGATTTCGGGCCGTAGGCGGAGATGTGCAGCGGGATCGGGTCGTGCATGTTGAACAGGCCGACCTCGGGGTTGAGAAATTTGATCTTGCGCCGGCGGCCCTCGATCTCGGTCTCGACGATGTCGCCGGCGAGCAGGCCGTAGACGACCCGGATATATTCCTCCATCTCGGCCAGCCGGATCGCGCCGAGCCCCATCGCGCGGCGCGCCGAGAACCCGGTGCCGACGCCGAAATCGATCCGTCCCGGCGCCAGCGCGTTGAGCGTGGCGAAGGCGTTGGCGGTGACCGCGGCGAGCCGGTTCGACGGCACCAGCACGCCGGTGCCGAGGCGGATTTTCGAGGTGTTGAGGGCCGCCGCCGCCATCGCGACGAACGGGTCGGCGGTGATCATCTGGGTGTCGAAGAACCAGGCATGGGTAAAGCCCAGCGCCTCGGCGCGCTGCGCCAGCTTCCACGAATCCGCCGCGGTGGCGATGCCGATGCCGAAATCCATCGCGTTCAGCCCATCCCCTGCGCGGCGCGCGGCTCGATCTCGTACAAAACGCGCACCTCGCCGGGCCGGGCGAAGGGGTACTTGTCCTTGCCGAGATATTTCCTGGCGAGCGCGTCGATATGCTGGGCGGCGCCCTCCTCGGTGACCCGGCGCACCCGGCCGCGCAGCTGCAGGTAGCGGTAGGGGTTGTCGGGATCGGGGATCGACAGCGCCACCGCCGCGCCCTCCTTCATGTTGCGCGCCTTGACCCGGCCCTTCGCGGTGTTGACGCGGATCGCCTCGCCCGCGCGGTCGAACCACACCGGGGTCACCTGCGGCGTCCCGTCGGGCATGATCGTCGCGAGATGGGCGAACGCCTTCTTCTCGTCGAGCAGGTCGAGATAGGCCTCGGGAATGACGGCCATCGCAAATCTCCGCAAGCGTGCCGATCTGTCTGGAGCTTGCGATGCGGCGCCCTTTGTGACAACCAGAACATCGCACCGCGCCTGCAACCACGGAGTGACCCGATGCCGCGCTACGATTTCGACATGCTGACGATCGGCGCCGGGTCGGGCGGGGTGGCGAGCTCGCGCCGCGCCGGGGCCTACGGCGCCCGCGTCGCGATCTGCGAGGAATGGCGCATCGGCGGCACCTGCGTGCTGCGCGGCTGCGTGCCGAAAAAGCTGCTGGTCTACGGCGCCCAGTTCGCCGACGCGTTCGAGGACGCCGCCGGGTTCGGCTGGACCGTGCCGCCGGCGCGCTTCGACTGGCCGAGCCTGATCGCCGCCAAGGACAAGGAGATCGGCCGGCTCAGCGGCATCTACGTCAATATGCTGAAGAATGCCGGGGTCGAGATCATCGACGGGCGCGGCGTCGTCGTCGATCCGCACACGGTCGAGATCGCCGGCCGCCGCTACACCGCCGAGACCATCCTTGTCGCCACCGGCGCCTGGCCGGAGACGCCCGACATTCCCGGCATCGAGCACGTCATCTCGTCGAACGAGGCGCTCGACCTGCCGCAGCTGCCGAAGCGCATCGTCATCGTCGGCGGCGGCTATATCGCGGTCGAGTTCGCCGGGATTTTCAGCACGCTCGGCAGCAAGGTCGTCGAGATCATCCGCGCCCCCGAGCTGCTGCGCGGCTTCGACGACGATCTGCGCGTCCTGCTCGGCGAGGAGATGCGGCTGCGCGGCGTCGATATCCGCGCCAATACCCGGGTCGCGCGCATCGACAAGCATGACGGCGGCTATACCGTCACCACCGCGGCGGGCGAGCGGATCGAGACCGACCTCGTCATGTACGCCACCGGGCGCCGGCCCAATACCAAGGGGCTCGGCCTCGCCGAGGCGGGCGTGGCGCTGCGCGACAACGGCGCCGTCGTCGTCGACGAGTGGCAGCGCTCCAGCGTGCCCAGCATCTATGCGGTCGGCGACGTCACCGACCGCATCAACCTGACCCCGGTGGCGATCGCCGAGGGCCGCGCCATCGCCGAGACCCTGTTCAACAACAACCCGATCCGGATGGACCACCGCGACGTGCCCTCGGCGGTGTTCTCGCAGCCGCCGATCGGGACGGTCGGCCTCAGCGAGGCGGCGGCGCGCAAGGAATACGGCGCGGTCGATATCTACCAGTCGCGCTTCCGGCCGATGAAGAACACGCTGTCGGGGCGGGCCGAGCGCACCTTCGTCAAGCTCGTCGTCGACGGCGCGACCGACCGCGTGCTCGGCTGCCACATGCTCGGGCAGGACGCCCCGGAGATCATCCAGGGCCTCGCCATCGCGGTCAAATGCGGCGCCACCAAGAAGCAGTTCGACCAGACCGTCGGCATCCACCCGAGCGCGGCCGAGGAGTTCGTCACCCTGCGCGACAAGTACGTCCGCCCGGAAAAACTGGCGGCGCAGTAGGGGTTGCGGTGGGGCGCGCCCGCGCAATGCATCGGGCTGCAGCGAGGCGAAGCGGATTTCGCCGCGCCGATCCGCCCATTTGTCGTGCCGCTCGGCCGGCAAAGCCCTTGCGCTGCGGGCGCGGGGCGGCTAGAACCCGCTGCATGGCACAGCGATGCCGCACCACTGCGCGATTTTGGTACCGCCGGTACATGACGGCGGCCTAGGATCGCGCTTGCATTTTCATCCGAAGCCGCCCACCCGAGGCGGCTTTCGTGTTTCATGATACTGTTGATGCGAATGTCGCGGCGGGCGGGGCGGCCTCCCAACCGGAGGTGTTGAGGTATGAGCGAGACATGGTCCCCCGACAGCTGGCGCGGCCTGCCGATCCGCCAGGTTCCCGGCTACGCCGACGCCGCCGGGCTGGCCCGCGTCGAGGAGGTGCTGCGCCGGTTTCCGCCGCTGGTCTTCGCCGGCGAGGCGCGGCGGCTGAAGGAGCGCCTTGGCGCGGTCGCCGCCGGCAAGGCGTTCCTGCTCCAGGGCGGCGACTGCGCCGAGAGCTTCGCCGAGTTCCACCCCAACAACATCCGCGACATGTTCAAAGTGCTGTTGCAGATGGCGGTGGTGCTGACCTTCGGCGGCGGCATGCCGGTGGTCAAGGTCGGGCGGCTGGCCGGTCAGTTCGCCAAGCCGCGCTCCTCCGACACCGAGACGCAGAACGGGGTCACCCTGCCGTCCTATCGCGGCGACATCATCAACGGCCTCGAGTTCGACGCCGCCGCGCGCGAGCCCGACCCGCAGCGCATGGTCCAGGCCTACAGCCAGTCGGCTGCGACCCTCAACCTGCTGCGCGCCTTCGCCCAGGGCGGCTATGCCGACCTCCACCGCGTGCACAGCTGGAACCAGGATTTCGTCGCCGACTCGCCGCAAGGCGAACGCTATCGCGCGCTCGCCGACCGCCTGACCGAGACGCTCGATTTCATGGAGGCCTGCGGCCTTACCTCGGAGACGACGCCGCAGATCCGCGAGACCGAATTCTACACCTCGCACGAGGCGCTGTTCCTCAGCTACGAAGAGGCGCTGACCCGCATCGATTCGACCACCGGCGACTGGTACGACTGCTCGGCCCACCTGGTCTGGCTCGGCGATCGCACCCGCCAGGTCGACGGCGCCCATGCCGAGTTCCTCAGCGGCATCAAGAACCCGATCGGCATGAAATGCGGGCCGAGCCTGGAGCCC
>Ga0209581_1002019_pt1 | contig 21057 bp, 17 predicted proteins | sample Coa_R2_FD_187160 | JGI IMG/M metagenome (GOLD analysis project Ga0209581, IMG submission 187160) | Surface soil microbial communities from Centralia Pennsylvania, which are recovering from an underground coalmine fire - Coalmine... | ecosystem: Environmental > Terrestrial > Soil > Unclassified ...
TTATCGGAGCGACTTGACGCTGCAGAGCGACGGCACATTGCTCGTTCAGGAAACCATTCGCGTGTATGCTGCCGGAGCGCAAATTCGTCACGGTATCTATCGTGATTTTCCCACGCGCTACACCGATTCCTTGGGAAACCGATACGCCGTGGGTTTTGAAGTTACGGGCGCTTCGCGCGATGGAGCTCCCGAGCCGTTTCGCGTCGAGGATCTCTGGAACGGCAAGCGTGTTTATCTCGGCGATAGCCGCGATTACGTGCCACCCGGCGAGCACACGTACGAAATCTCCTACGCGACTAACCGGCAACTGGGATTTTTCGCGGATCACGACGAGCTTTTCTGGAACGTTACCGGCAATGGCTGGGGATTCTTCATCGAGCACGCTTCCGCCACGGTGCGCCTGCCGGAAACCATTCCCGCTGGGGAAGTGCGTCTCTCCGGCTACACCGGAGCACAAGGTTCACGCGCACAAGAGCTGACCTGGGAAAATCAGGGCGGCGTCTTCGTCTTCTCGACGGAGCGGCAGCTCCCGCCACACTCCGGTCTCTCCATACTGGTTTCCTGGCCCAAGGGATTCATCGAGCCACCCACGCAACAGCAAAAGCTGGCATGGTTCTTCCGCGACAATCGTGAGGCGCTCCTGCTTTCGGCCGGACTTCTTGTGTTGCTCCTCTACTACGTTTTGGTCTGGTCCGCTGTCGGCCGCGATCCCCAGCGGGGCATTATCATGCCGCTCTACGAGCCCCCGGCAAATCTATCCCCGGCGGCCATGCGCTATCTGGTGCGCATGGGCTTCGACAACAAGGCTTTTTCGGCGGCCATTTTGGATATGGCCGTACGTGGCTACCTGACGATCAAGCAGGATACCGACAAGACTTATCAACTCTTCCGCACCAACGCGAACGCGAGTGTTCTGACGCCGGATGAACGGCAGGCCGCCGAGCGCCTCTTTGGCTCGAATCGAGAAGTCTGGCTCCACAACATCAATCATACGGCGATCAGCGGCGCCATTGCTCAGCTCAAGGCATGGCTGAAAGCCGCGGAAGAGCGAATCTATTTCTTCACGAACAGCCGCTACCTCATTCCGGGGATCATCGCGAGCGGGCTGATGCTCGTCGCGGTGATCGTGATGCAAGGCGGACCCAAGGTATTCATCGGCGGATTTCTTTGCGTCTGGCTCACGGGCTGGAGTCTGGCCGTCTTTGGCCTGGCGCTGGGCGCGTATCAGAAGTGGCGGGCCGCTTTCACGGCGCCGAGTGGAAGAGCTGCGCTCTGCGCCAGCGCGCTATTCGTGACACTTTTTTCGCTGCCATTCTTGGCCGGCGAGGCCCTCGGCCTGTTTATGCTGGTGAAAGTCACGGCTTGGTTCGTGCCCGTCTTCCTCGTGGCCAGTGTCTGCTTGCACGCCCTCTTTCATTTTCTGCTCAAATCGCCAACCAGCGCCGGGCGCCGCCTGCTCGACCAAGTGGAAGGCTTCAAGCTGTTTCTTGGCAAAGTGGATGGCGACCGCTTGAACCGCATCATGCCCCCGGAGCAAACGCCGCAGGCCTTCGAGAAATTTCTGCCGTATGCGCTGGCTCTGGACGTGGAGCAGGCATGGGCCGAGAAATTCTCGGGAGTCCTGGACGCGGCGGCGCATTCGTCCGGCGGAACCTCGCCTGGCTACACGCCTTCGTTCTATTCGGGCAGCAGTTGGAACGGCTTCGGCGCTTCCGGCTTCGCCAGCTCGTTTGGCAGCAGCTTTACCAGCGCGATTTCCTCTTCGGCGGCGGCGCCTGGTTCGAGTAGCGGCGGCGGTGGCGGATCGGGCGGCGGTGGTGGCGGCGGCGGAGGAGGCGGCTGGTAACCTGAGGCAGTCTGCCGGAGTCCTGCACCGGCCGGCTGCACAGATTAGTACTTGATTCAAAGTTACTCGCTGCGGCGAGACGCGGACCAAATCAACTTCAATTTCGACTATCTTTCGAGGCCAAGGGTCGTCTTGCAAGCAAGATTCCCTCCAGAATCACTCGTCGACGAGCCTTTGCAGCCGGGTGCACACCTGCCTCGCCTCAAAGTGGCGCAGCGCTGCTCGAATGTGCCGATGTTCGCAGTGGGCGCCACCTTCAGTGCGCGGGTTCGGCGGCGGGATGCATGCCGTGCTGTGGAACCTCGTGAGTGCCGCGGGCAAGTGGCTCCATGCGCAGACGGTAGAAGTGATCGAGCGGCACGCGCCCCTTTCCAATGGGATAACCCTTTTCAATGGCTTTGGTGACGTAGGCTTTGGCGAGCGTAGCCGCCTCAAAGAGCGGGCGGCCGGCGGCGAGTTGCGCGGCGATGGCGGAGGCGAAAGTGCAGCCGGTCCCGTGCAGCGGCCCTTCCTTACCCTTGTCGCCGGGCATGGGCATGATTTCCGCGCCATCGAAGAGCACATCCACGGCTTTTTCCATGTGCCCGCCCTTGACGATGACCGCGCGCGCTCCCATTTCGGAGATTTTGCGCGCGGCGGCTTCCATATCCGCCAGGTCCTTGATGGTGATTCCCGTCAGCGCCTCGGCTTCGGGGATGTTCGGCGTGATGACGCTCGAGCGCTTGAGCAATTCGGTGGCGACAAACTTTACGCCGGCAGCGTCGAGCAACTCGGCTCCACTGGATGACTTGATCACGGGGTCGTGGACGACGTGCGCGAATTTGTGCGCGTCGAGAAACTCAGCCACGGCAGCCGCATTGCCGCGATTGCCGAGCATGCCGATTTTCACAGCGTCAATCACGGCGTCATTCGCCAAGGCATCCAGCTGGGCGCGAAGCTCGGCTGTGGGCGTATTGTGGACCGCCACCACGCCTTGTGTATTCTGCACGGTTAGAGACGTAATCGCCGCGACGCCGTAGCAGCCGTGCGCCGCGAAGGTCTTCAGGTCCGCCGCGACGCCGGCTCCGCAACTCGGATCGAAACCCGCGATGGTCAGCAGAATGGGCGGCGCCGCATGGCCGTTGTGCCCGTTGTGTGTGTTCATCAGTTCTTGCTTCCGAGCTATCCGCACGAAGCCGCTTTGCTTCGGTCCCCGTGTCCGGGCCGAGTGTGTGCCGGCCCGTTTCCGCCTTGCGGCAGCCCGTCAATGAAAATTGCCGGTCGCGTCGCGAAAAAAACGCACCGGCAATTGTGACTCTACGCGCCGAATTTTTCGGACGCAAGGAAAATTTCAAGGAAAAAAACGGACGCCTTTGCGTCCTCGCATCGCGACGCGTGCTTCCACGCTCTAGTCCGGCTTCTTTGCCGTTACCGTTCGCGAAGGAGGCCACGTCCAAAAGCTCGGCGGTATCGAGATTCTCACGTCTTTCATTCCCGCGCGACGCAGCTCCTCCGCATACAGTCCAACGCTCTTGATATCCATCAGCGCCACCTGGCCGCCCGGCTTCAGTACGCGCACAATTTCGCGAATGGCCTTTCGGCGTCCTTCGCGGTTTGGGATGTTGTGGATCGCCAGGCTTGCAACCACTGCGTCAAAGCTCGAGTCTTCAAACGGCAGTTCCTGCATGTCGCCATCGCGCACCTCCACGCGGTCGGCGACTCCTTCGGTCTCTGCGTTGCGCAGCGTAGCGTCGCGGGAATTTCTTGCCTGATCCACCTGCGACCAGAGGTCAATCCCGACGGCGCGCCCGCGCGGCAGCCTTTTGGCCGCGCCGATCAAAAGCAGTCCGTGGCCGCAACCCACGTCGAGAACGGTCTCGTTCCCAGTCAGGTTCAGTTGCTTCAGCAGGCGGTCGCGCACGCGCATTTTGCCGTAGTAACTGCTCATCAGCATCAGCGCTCCCCCGATCAGGCAGCCCAATCCGGTATTGAGCGCCGCGGTACCCGCGGCGAACGCCCAGCCGGCCCCGTGTTGTGCCCATTCGCGTTGCAAGAAATACGCGACGCCCATGGCCGCCGCGCCGCCCACCAGCAATCCGCGCACTACACCCGGAGCGTCCAATCCGTAATTTGCCGAACGCTTCTTTGGAGTACTCATGGTTCAATCCCAAGCTGCACTTGGCGGGGCGTTCGTGCGGAGGTGCCGCCCCGGCAGTCCGCCCCAAAGCAGCCTTTTCGTTCACATTTTACGTTTCGGGCAAACGGGCGCTTGCAGTGCGCGCCTGCCGTTCTCGGGGAGCAGTAGGGATACGGAGCCGCTCGAGAGCCCATCTGCCAGGTGAAGGCGGTCTAGGGGAACAAACCGCGAACAAGCGTAGCTTCCGCGACGCGGCCCACTGCCAGAATCATCGCGCCCGCGCGAGGGGGCACGTGATGCTTGCGCATGGTCTCGAGCATTTCGTTGAATCCGCGGACCATGATCTTCTGCAGGCGCTGATCCACTTCATCGGAATCCCACAGCAGGCCTTCCTGATTCTGCACCCACTCGAAGTAGCTGCCCGTGACGCCTCCGGCGTTGGCGAGAATATCGGGAAGCACGGTGATGCCGCGCCGCGCGAGAATTTCATCGGCGTGGGGGGTGGTGGGGCCATTGGCGGCCTCCGCCACAATGCGCGCCTTTACGGCTTCCGCGTTGTGTAGCGTGATGACGTTCTCGAGCGCCGCGGGTATCAGAATGTCGCACTTCATGGTCAGGAGTTCGTCATTGCTGATGCGCGAGGCGCCCGGCATGCCCACAACCGTGCCGGAGCGCTCCTTGTAGCGAATGGCTTTGATGGGATCGATGCCGCGCGGATTGGTGACGCCGCCACGAGTATCGCTGAGCGCGATGATCTTGGCTTTGCGGTCGGCCAGAAGCCGCGCCACCGTGGCGCCAGCGTTCCCGAAGCCCTGAATGGCCACGCTCGCGCCACGCAGCGAAATCTTTTTCACCTTGCAAGCTTCCTCAATGACGTAGACGAGGCCTCGCGCGGTCGCTTCCGGGCGGCCGAGCGAGCCACCGACGGAGACGGGTTTTCCCGTCACCACGCTGGTGACCGTGTGGCCCACCATCATGGAATACGTATCCATCATCCAAGCCATCGTTTGCGCGTCGGTGTAGACGTCCGGCGCGGCGATATCCTGGTCCGGGCCAATGATGGGCAGAATTTCGCTGGCGTAGCGGCGCGTCATGCGCTCGAGTTCGCTTTTGGACATGCGCTTCGGGTCGCAGATGATACCGCCCTTGGCGCCCCCAAACGGCAAGTTCATCACCGCTGTCTTCCACGTCATCCAAGCCGCCAGCGCCTTCACTTCGTCCAGCGTGACGTTGGGATGGAAGCGGATGCCACCCTTGCCGGGCCCGCGCGAGACGTTGTGCTGCACGCGAAACCCCTGCAGCACTTTCACCTGCCCGTTATCCATTTTCGTGGGTACGGAAACTTCCAGGATGCGCTTCGGCGTGCGCAGAATCTGCCGCAATCCAGGATCGAGCTTCAGGAACTCCGCCGCCATATCGAACTGAATCTGGGCGATGCGAAAGGGATTCAGTTCCTCGCGGGGCGCAATACGCGGCACCAGGGGAGGTGCGCCGACCTGACGTGCCGGGGCTGGGGGCTTAGCGACCGTGGCCATCAACGCGGTCCTTTCTCAAGCTGAATATGATCTGGACTGATCTTACCGGGCCCAAAAAGCAACCACGAAACTCGAAACCTAGGTTTCCGGACCGTTTCGTTCACTCATTCGCGGCGGCCTTACGGGTTTCCGCCAAATAGCGTTCCCGGCAGGCCTGCGAACAGAAGTACATCGTTTCTTTCCCTGCACGCAGCGGAACCGCAAGGACCTCCGCCACGTGAATACCGCAGACCGGGTCGCGCACCAGCCGGCGTGCGTTCACCGGAGCCTCCGCCGCTTGCGGCGCCGGGCTTTGCGGCGAACGCTGCGTCTGCGAGGCGTGCGGCGCGCCGACCTCGCGCACCATTCGTCTCAGAACCCAATGCAACAAACGCAAAGCCCAGGAAAGCAACATCAGAAGCGCCAAAAACTCCAGAAGACGGACGGCCAACATCATCCTTCCCGCGAAGCAGGGGCGTTTACCGCCGCTAACGCTATCTTTTCGCGGTGAGCGCAGTGTATGCAAGCGCAAAAGGGAGAGTCAAACGAAATCGTGTAATTTCAACCACTTGCAAGCAATGCGGCAACGCCGGCCGTTCTGGCAAGCAGGCGGAAAAGCTATAAAAGCGAAGCATTTTCAACAACTTAGATGATCTTGGGAGCGCCCCCGCGGTGCTAGGCCGCGGGAATCCGATCGATGCCCATATAAGGCCGCAGCGCTTCCGGAATTACAATCGAGCCGTCCGCCTGCTGGTAGTTTTCCACGATCGCAATCCACGTGCGTCCCACGGCCAAGCCGGAGCCGTTCAGCGTGTGAACAAACTCGCTTTTCCCGCCACCCCTAGGCTTGAAGCGTATTCCAGCCCGGCGCGCCTGGAAGGCTTCGCAATTCGAGCACGAGGAAATCTCGCGGAATTCATTGCTCGAGGGGAGCCAGACTTCGATGTCGTAGGTCTTGGCGGAGGCAAAGCCCATATCGCCGGTGCACAGGAGCATGGTGCGGTAGTGCAGGCCGAGCTTTTGCAGGATGGCTTCCGCGTTGCGGGTCAGAGCCTCGTGCTCTTCGTAGCTTTTTTCGGGATGAGTGAACTTGAAGAGCTCGACTTTCTGGAATTGATGCTGCCGCAAGATGCCGCGCGTGTCCTTGCCGGCCGCGCCTGCTTCGCTGCGGAAGCACGCCGTCCATGCGGCGAGGTGAATCGGCAGTTTATCTTCCGGCAGCGTTTCGTCGCGGTGCAGGTTGTGCAGCTCGACTTCGCTGGTAGGCGTCAGCCAGAAGTCGCTGCTTTCGATTTTGAAGAGATCAGCGGCGAATTTCGGCAATTGACCGGCAGCGGTAAGGGAAGCGGTATTCACGAGAAACGGAGGCAGAACTTCAGTATAGCCGTGCTCGCGCGTATGAACGTCCAGAAAGAAATTGGCAAGCGCGCGCTCGAGCCGCGCGCCCCAGCCTTTGTAAACGGCGAAGCGCGCGCCGGTGATTTTCGTCGCGGCGGCGAGGTCCAGAATGCCTGCGCGTTCGCCGACTTCCCAATGCGGCCTGGGAGTAAACTCGAATTTCGGCGGCGCGCCCCAGCGTCTGACCTCGACATTTTCTTCCGCGCCTTTGCCGGCCGGGACGGACGGGTGCGGCAGGTTGGGGATGGTCAGCAGGAAATCGCGCTGCCGCGCATCCAGCTCCGCGACTCGTTCATCGCACTGCTTGATCCGTTCAGAGAGCTGCCTCATTTCCGCGAGGATGGCGCTTGCGTCCTGCTTTTCCATCTTCAGGCGCGCGATTTCCTCGCTGGCTTTGTTGCGCTGTGCCTTGCGTTTTTCGTTTCCGGTGATGAGCTCGCGGCGTTCTTTATCGAGCGCGCGGAAGCCATCGAGGTCGAGCGAGAGATTGCGTTTCCTCGCCATCTCGGCGAATACTTCGAGGTGCTCCCGAAAATAACTCAGATCGTGCATGGTTCGGTTCCGCGAGGCGGCCGCGGCCAAAAAAGAATACCAGATTCGAACAACCGCTCGGGCCTCCCTCTGCAGCAAGACGGGTGAAGGTCGCGCAACCGAAATCTTGAGGTGTTGGCAGGTGCATAGCCGCAAGACGGCCCGCGTATGACGGCACCATACTTCTCTCTACACGAGTCAGTGGGTGCGAGCCCGGCGGCGGAGGCCGAGCCGGCTGCGAAACGGCAGGGTTCGCTGAACCAATAGTTTCCAAAGAACAGTGCGCACGGCGAAATACTGGCGCCGCCCGAAGTAACGACGAATCCTACCGGAGGCAGTTAGGCCGTGAGTTGCACTGAAGATTGTGTAGGTATGAGGGCGCTCGCCGTAGAGCGCGAGGTTCTCATCAGCCTCGGGACCGGCATAGACCCATTGCCTGCCGCCCGCGACATGCCCGTAGTCGTGCAACTGGTGGATCGAGGGGACGAAGCGGGTGACATCGACAACCGGAATGCCATTGACGCGCGCGTATTTGATACACCATTGGTCGAACCAGGCGCGGCCGATGGCGAGCGGCGGAACCTCACGGTAGGTTCCGCGAGTGAAGGCGAAAAGGTCTATGCCGGTGTGAGTATCGAGAACGCCCTCGCGGCAAGCCCGAGCCTTGAGGTCTTCTTGCCAGTTCGTTGAGAAGTCGATCGGAGTTGTGACATTGAGGTTAGTGCGCCTGCCGACGGCCAGAAACGCCGGGAATTTCCGCCGGACCAGGGTGAGGGCTCGCATGAATTCGCTGGTGAGGATGATGTCGCCGTTCACGTAAGCGAACAGTTCGTCCCCGGAGACACGCTCGGCTTGCGCAAAGATATCTGCAAGGAGGGGAGTGCCGTGACGATTTCGCACGACCTCGGGCAAGTGGTGCAAGCCAAGCTCGGCAGCACATTCAGAAATGCCCGCTTCGTTGCCGAAGAGAATGATTTGAGGCCGGGGCGAAAGCGAAGTCCAACTGCGCAGGGCGTTGCGCTGAATCATGCCAGTATGGCCAACGAAAGGCTTGGTCGCGGTCATAATAGTGAGCATTCCTGCGGATTCCCTTTTTAGTGACCGACCGTGGGGACCGCGCGATGCTCCTGGAACCATTGGATCGTCTTGCGAAGTCCTTCGGGGAGGCCGGTTCTTGCACGCCAGCCGAATTTGGCGAAGGCGCGAGACGTGTCGAGACAACGACGCGGCTGGCCGTCGGGTTTGGATTGGTCCCAGCGAATAGATCCTGAGAAACCCGTATACGCGCGGATCTGCTCGAGCAAATCGCGGACGGTAATTTCCTGGCCGGAACCGAGATTGACAGGGTCGGGTTCGGAATACCTTTCGGCCGCCACCACGAAGGCCTCGGCAGCGTCTTCCACGTAGAGGAACTCACGCGTCGCCGAGCCTGAGCCCCAAGCGACGATTTCCGGGGTGGCAGCGTCCCTGGCATCGAGACACTTCCGAATCAGAGCGGGTATGACGTGCGACGTTTCCAGGTCGAAATTATCCCGCGGACCATAGAGATTGACGGGAGTCAGAAAGATGCCGTTCAGGCCGTACTGCGAGCGATAGGATTGAAGTTGAACGAGAAGCATCTTCTTGGCAAGGCCATAGGGAGCGTTGGTCTCTTCCGGATAGCCATTCCAGAAATCCTCTTCGCGGAAAGGGATGGGAGCGAATTTCGGATAGGAGCAGACTGTCCCAGCACAGATGAATTTCTCGAGGCCGGCGATGCGGCTGGCTTCGATCACGTGGAGACCCATCAAGGCATTGTCATAGAAGAAGCGGGCGGGATTCGCGCGATTGGCGCCGATGCCACCCACAACAGCGGCAAGATGGAAGAAAATATCGGGACGGGTATCCCGATAGAGACGCTCCACTTGGACTTTCTCGCGCAGGTCGTAGTCGGCGCTCCGCGGGGCAAACACTTCCCGGGCACCGAGTTCCCGCAGACGCGCGACAACGAAGCCGCCGAGGAATCCGTGGCCCCCTGTGACGACGACGCGGCGATGTTCCCAGAATCCCATGCGCGGCTCCTAGTGTTGCGAGGCCTGACCTGGTGTGGCTTGCACAACGCGAGTGACAGAATCCCGCCAGCGATTCCACTGGGTAACTTTTTCCTCGAGGATGGCTTTGCCGCGGCCACGGGGAGGAAGGCCAGCAGCTTCCAGGTCGGCATCCACCATGATGGCAACGAGGTCACGGAAAGTGACCCGTGGCTGCCAAGCGAGCTCACGCCGAGCTTTTCCGAAATCGGCGATTAGGACGTCGACTTCGAGCGGGCGAAAGTGCCGCTCAGAGGTTCTCACGAATTTGCGCCAATCGAGGTCGGCGTAAGCAAAAGCCTCCTGGGTAAATTCCTGGACGGAGTGGGCTTCGCCGGTACCAATAACAAAATCGTCCGGGCGGTCGTGCTGAACGATTTTCCAGATGGCTTCGACGTATTCCGGAGCGTAACCCCAATCGCGACGAGCCTCGAGATTGCCCAGGAAGAGGGCCTCGGATTTTCCGGCAAGAATAGAAGCGATGCCGCGGGTGATTTTACGCGTGACGAAAGTTTCGCCGCGCCGGGGGCTCTCGTGATTAAAGAGAATGCCGCTAGACGCATGAAGACGGTAGCCTTCACGGTACGTGCGAGTGATCCAGTGGGCATAGAGCTTGGCGGCGGCGTAGGGACTGCGCGGCTGGAAAGGCGTCAGCTCGTTTTGTGGGGGCGGCGCGGAGCCGAAGAGTTCGGAACTGGAAGCCTGGTAGAACCGAGTCTTACAACCGCTTCGGCGAATAGCTTCGAGGAGCCGGGTGGTGCCGAGACCAGTGACGTCGCCGGTGTATTCAGCCATGTCGAAGCTGACCCGAACATGGCTCTGTGCGGCGAGATGATAGAGCTCGTCGGGGGCGAGGGAATAGATGAGGCCGAGAATCCATTCGGTGCTTGCCAGATCGCCGTGATGCAGGAAAAGGCGAGCATTCGGATGGTTGGGGTCTTCATAGATGTGGTCGATGCGCTGGGTATTGAAGGTGCTGGCGCGGCGGATGATGCCGTGAACTTCATAGCCTTTGGAAAGAAGAAGCTCGGCGAGGTACGAGCCGTCCTGTCCGGTGATGCCGGTGACGAGGGCGCGTTTCATGGGATAAAGTGTCGCGCATTCCGTCGTGCTGCGTCTAGCCAATCTGCTCGTCCACGACATCGCGAGACGGGAGAGTATAAGGTTTTGCTGCTTGGTCTCTAGCGGAAAAGGCGAGAGCGAAGGCGGCCCAGGTTTTGCGAGGCGTACCAGTTGCGAATGCTGTAAAAAGAGCGCGGGGGCAGCGCGAGCGTGGCTGCGCCAACGCAGAGATACTTAAACAGGCGATAGCCAAGAGTGGGATTCTTGAACGTGGCGTGGAAAACGCGCATCTCGGTTTCGAGGGCTTCGCGGCGCGTGCCTCCCGAAAGGTGCAGGCGCTGGCGCCGGGCGTCGAGCCAGAGATGGCCCACGAGGCCGAATGCTTGCGGCTCTGGGATGCCGAGGGTAACGAGGCGCCGATACACGCCGCCGTAGGCGATTTCGGCCATTTCGGCCCGGCGGCGCTGCTTTTCGCGATTGCGCGGATCGAAAGCATAGAGGTTTTCGGAATGACAGCGGTAATAAAAGAGCGGTTCGGGCAAGACAAGCGTGCCGAAGACCGTGGCGGCTGCTTGAAGAGCGGAATCGGCCATGAAGATCATGTCCTCGGGAATCGGAAGGATCCATTCGAAGACTTTCCTGCGAAGGGTCAGAGCGCCCATCAGGAAGTACACCCAGGAACGGACGGCGGCTGGGGTGGCCAGATTGACCAGCATCTGGGCGGCGGGCACAACCGCAGAAAGTTCACCTTCACCGCTTGATCCTTCAAGAGACCTGTAGTGGCCGTGGCCCACGGCGCCGACATCGGGATTGCTTTCCAGGGCGTTGGCCACGGCGGTGAGTTTGCCCTTTGCCCACCAATCGTCACCATCGAGGAGGGCGACCATCTGCCCGCTGGATTCCGCGAAGCCGGCATTGAAAGCCGAAGCCTGGCCGCCATTGGGCTTCCGCAGATGCCGCACGCGTGGAATGAACTTGTGAATGACCGCGGGCGTTTGGTCGGTGGATCCGTCATCAACAACAATGATTTCCAGTTCGGCAGGTGAGAGGCCCTGTTCAAGGACGCTGACGAGCGCCTGCTCGATGTACTTTTCGTGATTATAGGTGTCAATGAGGGCGGTGATGAGGGGCGCCATGTGGAAGCGCTCGAGGCGAGCGGCGGATTTCATAGTGACGCGAGAGACGGCGGATTTGCAACAAGATGAGGGTTGAGCAATCAATTGTAATTTTGAGGGTCATTTGCGCTCTCATGCGTGCGCCGGTTTGCGCCAGGAGTCAGCGCATCCGGCTTGCGTGTGGCGTATCATTAGGGGTTGAGCTATTTAAGGGGGAACCATGTTGATTCGCCGCGGCCCGGACCTCAGGTATTCCGACATCACGCCGAAATCCGCATACTTCAATCGCCGCGCGTTTTTGCGCGGTGTGGGCGCGGCGGGAGCAGCGGTTGCCGCTGGCAAGGGCTTGTGGAACCTCGCGCGTCCCCGGCAGAGCGTCCTGGCGCTCGACAAGCTTGACGTAAAGGTGAAAAGCCCCTTCAGCACGACGGAAAAAATCACTCCGTTCGACGACGTCACCCACTACAACAATTTCTACGAATTCGGCACCGGCAAATCCGATCCCGCCCGCAACGCGAAGAACTTCCGTACTTCGCCTTGGACCGTTTCCGTCGAAGGCGAATGCAGGAAGCCGCGCAAGTATTCGCTGGAAGAATTGCGCGCGCTTGCGCCTCTCGAGGAGCGCATCTACCGTCACCGCTGCGTCGAAGCGTGGTCCATCGTCGTTCCCTGGATCGGCTATTCGCTCAGCGTGCTGATCCATCTCGCCGAACCCACGCCGAAGGCCAAGTACGTGGCGTTTCAAAGCTTTTTCGATCACAACGTCATGCCGGAGGCCAAATACGCCGGCATTGACTTTCCGTATGTCGAGGGCCTGCGGCTGGATGAAGCCATGCATCCGCTCACGCTGCTGTGTTTCGGCATGTACGGCGAATCGCTTCCGCCGCAGGATGGCGCGCCGGTTCGAACCGTCATTCCGTGGAAATACGGCTTCAAGAATACGAAGTCACTCGTGAAAATCAAGTTCCAGGAGCACGAGCCGCCCACCACCTGGAACATGGCCAACCCCCATGAATACGGCTTCTATTCCAACGTGAATCCGAACGTGGATCACCCGCGCTGGAGCCAGGCCACGGAGCGCCGCCTTGGCGACATCTTCAAGCACAAGACGCTCATGTTTAACGGCTACGATCAGGTCGCCAGCCTCTACACCGGGATGGACCTGCGGAAATACTACTGAGCTTTTGAACAGGACCCGGTGCGCAAACTCCTCACCAGCAACTGGACCAAAGCGGTGCTGTTTGCCGCGGCGCTCGTTCCGTTTCTTGACCTCGTGGTTCGCGCCGTCACCGCGGGTCTCGGGCCCAATCCCGTCGAGTTTGTGCAGCACGCGACGGGCGACTGGACCATTCGCTTTCTCCTTTTCACCCTGGCCATCAGCCCGCTGCGCAAGCTGCTCAACATCCCGGAGCTCATCCGGTTTCGCCGAATGCTCGGGCTTTTCGCTTTCTTCTACGTCTGTCTTCACTTCCTGACCTACATCGGGCCGGACCAGTCCTTCAGCCTCGCCGGAATGTGGCACGATGTAGCGAAGCGGCCCTTCATCACCGTCGGTTTTCTCGGGTTTGTGCTGCTGATTCCGCTGGCCATCACCTCGACGGCCGGATGGATTCGCCGCCTCGGCGGCAGGCGCTGGCAAATGCTGCATCGCGCCGTTTACGTTACGGCGGTCTGCGGAGTGATTCACTACTACTGGCTTGTGAAATCCGACGTTCGCGCGCCGCTTGTTTACGGCGCCATCGTCGCAGCTCTGTTGTTATGGCGCGTCGGGGAGTCGTTGCGGCGGCGCCGCCGCGCCCCCGTGCCGGGGGACGCCCGCGAAGCATCAGTTCGTACTTGAACCGCCCAGCGGCTCGTCTGCAAACTCCAATCCCCAGAAATGCGGCGCCGGCGTCGTGAACTCAATCCCAATTCGCATCCCCTTTTCGCCTACATCGCCCTGATACACCACGCGGCATTCCTGCTCTTCTTGCGTCTCGGGGTTCGTCAGAATCAGGATCTCGCCGTTGTCCACTTCGTGCTTCAGCACCAACAGCGCGCCGTGCGCGTTCACCACCGCCGTCTCGCAGACTTCCTTGAACTTACGCCGGTTATGATCCTTCCCCTGCGCTTGCACGCGCATCCGGTGAAACACGCGGCTGCTCCGGCGCCGCACAACATGTGTTGTTTCGCTCATGTTCCACGCTCCGCCCCGCCCGGCGGTTCGGACTAGGGCATGCTCTCGATGTTCCGGTACCCCCAGTCCCCGGTCAATCGAGACGTGGACCAGTGTGCCCCACGCGCAACGGTTCCCGCGGAAAGGCCGTCCTTACGCCTTCAGCAGGTCCCGGACATAGGCTGGCTTCAGTGGCAGTCGCCGGCTGATCTTTCCAGTCGCGTCATACAACGCCGCGGCGATCGCGGGAGCCGCCAGAGCGTTCGCCGCCTCCGAACCTCCTCCGTAAGCTCCGACTTTTGGATTGTGGATCAGCACGACCTTGATCTCCGGTATTTCCGCCATTTTCAAAATGGGATACGTATTCCAATCCCTTGTGGTGATTCCGCTTTCGTCAAACATCGCCTCTTCGTAGAGCGCATGGCTGATTCCCATCACCGCTCCGCCTTCCGCTTGTCGTTTCAGTTGCATCGGATTCACCACAATTCCCGGATCCACCGCAATCGTGTACTTCTCTACCATGATCCTTCCGGTGCTCGGCGTCACCGCAATCTCGCAGACACATGCCCAATATGTCCCCGAACGGAACATGAGCGAGACTCCTCGCCCCCTGACCGGGTTCGATCCGGTCGCGGTCGCCTCCTGCCGCGGCGAGGGCCGTGTTTCCCAACCGGATGCCTCGCGCACGGCTTTGAGAGCTCCGATCGCCCTCTCGTCGCGGGTATGGTCAATCCGAAACTGCAGCGCGTCCGCTCCTGCAAGCGCAGCCGCCTCGCTGATTGCCAGCTCTCGGGGATAGTTTTGCTGAAATTGCCCCGGCGTTCTCATGCTGTGATCGCGCAAACCCACTGCGATTGGCGAAGCCTTTTGTCCCACCTGGAAGGTGCCGTGGCCGCGCTCCGCCACGTTCGCAACCTGAGTGTAAAGCCACGGATCGAAAATCCCGTTCACCGTCGAAGTAACGCCCGCGGACTCGACCTGCGGCGGTGCCATCGTGGGCAGACCCGCAAGCACCGCGCCAATCGGCCGGTCATCCTGCATCGCGGGCATGTAGTGATCAATCTCATATGCCGCAAGTCGGCCTTTATCATCGATCGCCAGGTGAACGTCCGAAAAGGCGGCCGGCGATTGGGTCGACCACTGAAAATCCTCGGCCCTCATCCATTGCACCCTAACCGGCTTTCCGACTGCCTGCGACAAAAGCACGGCTTCATCTTCCGCTCCCGCGTTACCCCCGTTCGATCTGCCGTAGTGGCCGGCTCCTGAATACACGTGCACGACGACGCGATCGGGGGTTATCCCAAGCATGAGCGCTATTTCGCCGCGCAAGGCCTGCGGATTCTGATTATGCGTGTGGATGTGTACGGTGCCGTCCGCTCTCACGTCTCCCACCGCCATCGTCGGGCCAATGGGCGCGTGCTTCATGTAGGAAAATTGATAGGTGGCCGAGAATCTCTTGTAATCTGAAGCGAGCGCCGCTGCGGCGTCTCCCTTCGTCGCCCCGCTCTTCACCACCGGTGTCGTGAGCCAGTCCGCATTTTTTCGCAGGTACTCGTGGAGTCCGGCGCTCCCCGGCAGGCCCTTCCATTCCGTCCATCTTGTTCCCGCTGCAACCTGCTGCGCCGCCTGTATCGCCTCCCACTCGGTCGGGGCCACCACTCCCACAAGATTGCCCTTCACCACGACTCGCGAATTCGGAAATTTCCCCTTGTCCAACGGACCTACCGATACCAGCTTTGACCCGAGCGTCTTCGGGTGCACCATGCGCCCGTGCAGCATTCCCGGCAGCCGTACATCGGTAGCCCAAGTCTCCTGTGCCGCTACCTTCAAAGCGATCACCGAATTAGGCACGGATTTCCCGATCACCGTGTACTCGCTCACGGCTTTCATCGGCGGATTGCCTTCCACCCGCAGTCCGAAAATGCTCGTCAGATCCCCGCTGACCGGTATCGTCAGCCTGAGTTGCTGGTCCTTGACCAATTCGCCATACGAAATGCGCTGCCCCCCTCCGGACACAACTCCCTCTTTCACCGACAGCTTATCTTTTGCCACTCCCAGCCGTTCCGACGCCAAGTCGAGCAGCGCCTGGTAGGTATACGCCGCCGCCTTGCGAATATTCGGAGTTCCCCGCCCGAGAAAATCGAATGCTCCGCTTCCGTCCGGGGTTCGGTCCGTATCTCCGGCGATCACCGTCGTAATCGCCTCAAAAGGCGCGCTCAATTCTTCCGCCACAATCTGCCGGTATGCCGTGAATGTCGTTCCTTGACCGAAATCACTTTTACCCGTTCGAATCAGAATTGTGTTGTCCGGATGAATCTCGATCCATGAACTTGGCAGCGTCGGATCCAGCGAATTCTTGAACGCTGCTCCCGGGGCCACCGCGCCCTTCAGCGCTTCGGGCCCCAAAAGGCCAAATCCTACCGCCAGCGCCCCGCCCGCTTTAACGAACTGCCGTCGCGTGAGCGTCGCTCCCATCACATCCTTTGTGCCTTCGGTGATCGTGGTCATGGCCTACCTCCCCTTCGCCATGATTTCCGCAGCGTGATGCACAGCCTCGATAATGGCCGTGTAGCTCCCGCACCGGCACAGATGCGCCGAAGGCCCCGAATTTGTGAATGCATCCTTAATTTCCGCCGTTGTCGGATGGGGATTGCTCTCGAGCAGTTCGGTCGCCATGATCATCATGCCGCTCTGGCAGAATCCGCACAGCGGTGTCTGCTCTTCGATCCACGCTTGCTGCACCGGATGCAGCGTGGCCTTCGCCTCTTCCGCCGATAACCCCTTCTGTTTTGCCCACCTCGCCGGCAATCCTTCGAGGGTTGTGATCTCCTGAGTCGTTATCGCGGAGAGCGGCGTAACACAAGATCTGGTCTCTTTCCCGTCGACCAGCACCGAACACGCTCCGCACTGCGCCAGCCCACACCCGAATTGCGGCCCCCTCAGCTGCAGCTCATTCCGCAAGACATAGAGCAGCGGCATATCGCCCGGCGCTTCGATTTCGCGCCGCACTCCGTTCACTGTAATCGCTCTCATCGAGATTCCCCCTTGGCGCCTCGGCTGGAAGAGGCCCGCCAGCTCTGTAATCGGACCAAAGCTGGGTTCCGGCTTGGCGTCCGCGACGCGTCCCGTTCGCCAATACGGCTTCGCCCCCTCAACTTTACGCGCGGCGTTCCTGCGCTTCGTAGAACAATTCTGCCGAACTTTTGCCTAACTCTGCCGCGTTCTCGCCGGCACCCCCTCCTCCCTCGCTAGTCCGCGCCCAGCTCCCCTCGGCTCTCCGGCGTCCGGCTATCCCGGGCCTCCGCTCCCCCTGCCGCGAGCCGCGCCCGGAGGTTTGCGGCTTCCTCCGCCGGCGAGGCTCCAAAAAGCCGTTTGAATTCCCTCCCGAATTGCGACGCGCTTTCATAGCCCACCGCCGCCGCGGCCGTGCTGGCATTGTGCCCCGCATGAACCATCAGCAGCCTGGCCCGGTGTAACCGGATTTTTTTGAGATATTGCAGCGGCGACGTCGTCGTCACCGCCTTAAAATTGTGATAGAAGGTCGACGCGCTCATTCCGGCGTGCTTTGCGAGCTTCGCGGTGCTCCAGGGCTGTGCATAGTCCGCTTGAATCCGTTGAAGCACTCGCGCAATGCGCAAGAATTGATCGTTGCGGCACGCCATGGCCCTCAGCGCGCCTCCCTGCTCTCCCCGCAACACGCGATATACGATCTCCCGCACCATTTGCCGCCCCAGAATGCGGCTGTCTGTCGGCGAGCGCAGGCATTCCAGCATGCGGATCACCGCGTCGCGGAGTTCCGCCGTGAGTGGTGTCGCATAAATCCCTCGGGGCACAGGTCCGCCAGGATCAGCCGCCTCATCCAGGTCCACCAGCATTTCGAGCAGCATTGTGGGTTCGACGGCAATCGTCACACCGAGCAGCGGCTCCTCAGGGCTGGCTTCCACCTCGGATTCGAAGGTGATCGGCACCGAGAGCACCAGCAGGTTTTCCGCGTTGTAATGCAGAATTTCGCTGTCGAGGTAGCAGCGCTTCCGTCCCTGGCCAATCACTACGATGTTTGGCGCACAAACGATCGGCCGCCGCTTTGTCGCGTACGATTGCCTGGTCAGTTGCACGCCCGGCACGGCGGTTGCATGCGTACCTTCTTTTGTCGCCAACTCGTCCAGCAATTCAGCCAATCGTGAACGCGGGGACCGCGTTCCGTGTGGAAAAGGCGAGGGAGTACTGCGCATGGCCATGGAATATACCAGAAGCTGTCCGTGATGTTGCCCAAAAATCCGGCGACGCCGTAGGATTAGGCTAAAAATCCGCAGCTTCAGGCATTTCCAAGTTTCCGCGAATCCACTCTAATTCGCCATTCCGTCATCGAATTCAAGCAACAGCGCGGTGGCGCGCGGCGACAGGCGCGGAAACCTCGCTCCCGGAGCACTTGCCATGCAAAAGCGCGTTCTCGGCAACAGCAACCTCGAAGTTTCCTGCCTCGGCCTCGGCTGCATGGGCTTAAGTTACGGTTATGGTCCCGCCGTCGATAAGCAACAGGCCATTTCGCTCATCCGCGCCGCCTTCGAACGCGGCATCACCTTCTTTGACACCGCGGAAGCCTACGGCCCGTTTGCCAACGAGGAGCTCATCGGCGAAGCCGTCGCTCCTTTCCGCGCTCAGGTCGTCATTGCTACGAAGTTTGGCTTCAAAATCGATCCTTCCGCCGAACGGGGCTTGAACGGACTCGATAGCCGCCCCGAACACATCCGCCAAGTCGCGGAAGCCTCTCTCCGCCGCCTTAAGACCGACGTTATCGACCTCTTCTATCAACACCGCGTCGACCCCGATGTCCCCATCGAGGACGTTGCCGGAACCGTCAAAGATCTTATCCAGCAGGGTAAGGTTAGGCATTTTGGTCTGTCTGAAGCCGGCGTCCAGACCATCCGTCGCGCCCACAAAGTCCAAACCGTGGCGGCATTGCAAAGCGAATACTCCCTTTGGTGGCGCGAGCCGGAAAGGGAAGTCCTCCCGACGCTCGAAGAACTCGGCATCGGCTTCGTTCCCTTCAGCCCACTCGGGAAAGGCTTCCTCACCGGCGCCATCAACGCCGATACGCGGTTCGATAAAAGCGATTTCCGCAATATTGTCCCGCGCTTTACACCCGAAAATCGCAAGGCCAACCAAGCCTTGGTCGACTTGCTGGGAAACATTGCGCGCCGCAAAAAAGCCACTCCCGCGCAAATTGCCCTCGCCTGGCTTCTTAACCGGAACACGCAGAAGATTTCGATCGTGCCCATCCCTGGCACTACCAAGATGCATCGCCTCGAGGAAAATATCGGCGCGGTCTCTCTTCACCTTACTGCCGACGATCTCCGAGAGATTGAGGACGCTTCCTCGCAAATCACCATCCACGGCGCTCGCTATCCCGAGCGCCTGCAGCAGATGACGGGCCGCTAGTTCCTGTGCTTTGCGGAGTAAGCTGTCTCCGTTCGTCCTCGCGTTTTTCTCCGAAGCGCGAGTGTGCGCCGGCCGGTTGACAGGATTTCTAAGTCGCCGTGGGTTGGTCCGCCGCCAAGAACGAAAAACACTGGGAGAAATCAAATGGAAATCAAACGTGCCGGTTCACAGGCTTCCGCCAAGGGCCCTTCCGAGTGGTTCACAGGAGCCGTTCGCATCGACCCGCTCTTTCAGGCGCCGGATCCGGCGTCTGTGCAAGCCGCCAGCGTCACCTTCGAGCCCGGCGCGCGCACTGCCTGGCATACGCATCCGCTGGGCCAGACACTCATTGTCACCGCTGGCCTAGGCTGGGCGCAGCGCGAAGGCGGCCCCATCGAGGAAATCCGCCCCGGCGATGTCGTTTGGTTTGCCCCCGGCGAGAAGCACTGGCACGGCGCCAGTCCAACCACCGGCGTCACCCACATTGCCATTCAGGAAAAGAAAGACGGCAAGGTGGTCGAGTGGCTCGAGCACGTCTCGGACGACCAGTACCGCCGCTCGGCCTGACCTCTTTCGTTCATGTAAATAGCGCTCGCTGCGCCGCTCCGTCTTGCCGCTATCGCGAACAAACAGGTAAACTGATCCGCATCGGCGTGTCTGAGAATGCCGAATGCCCCTTTCGCCGCAAAACTTGGAGCCGAATCGATGAGCGCCCACCCCCGAGCGCTCGCTCCCCCGCGGGTCATCAATATCTCGGACCTCCGCCGCCTCGCCAAGCGCCGCCTGCCTAGGGTCGTCTTCGACTACCTCGATGGCGGCGCCGAAGACGAAGTCACGCTGCGTGAGAATGAGCGCGTATACAATGATGTGATCCTGCGTCCGCGTCAGGCAGTTTCCATCTCGTCCTACGATTTTCGCGCGCGTGTTCTGGGGATGGATTTATCTTTCCCGGTGATTCTTGCGCCTGTCGGTTACATTCGCCTGATGCACCCCGGGGGCGAAATTGTTTCCGCTCGCGCCGCGGGAGCCGCGGGCATCGCTTTCACCCAATCCACGATATCCGGCCACAAATTGGAAAGCGTTAAGGCCGCATCCTCCGGGCCGGTGTGCTATCAGCTCTATCTCGTCGGCGGACGCGAAGCGGCGGAAGACTCGCTCGCCCGCGCGCGCGCGGCGGGATTCTCCGCGCTCTTCGTCACCATTGATACTCCTACCGCGGGTCTCCGCGAACGCGACCTGCGCGGAGGCATGAAGCAACTCCTCGCGGGTACCTTGCTGGAAAAGCTGCCTTTTCTCCCGCAATTTTTTACCCGGCCCGGCTGGGTCCGCTCGTTTCTCTTCGATGGCGGCGTGCCGCGGCTCGAGAACGTGGTGATCCCGGGCAAGGGTCCGATGCCCATGATGGATGTCATCGGCGCGCTCACGCGGGCGAACGTCACCTGGAACGATTTCCGCTGGATCCGCGAAGCCTGGCCGGGCCCGCTCGTCGCCAAAGGCGTCCTCACCGGAGACGACGCACGACGCGCGATAGATGCCGGCGCGACTGCCGTGGTCGTCTCGAATCATGGGGGCCGCCAGCTCGAGAGTGCTTCCGCCACTCTCCGCGCCCTTCCCGAAATCGTGGCCGCGGTGAACGGGCAGGTGGATGTGCTGCTCGATGGCGGCATTCGCCGGGGCGGCGATATCGTCAAGGCGCTCTGTCTCGGAGCCAAAGCCGTGCTTGTCGGACGCGCCTATGCCTATGGTCTTGCCGCAGCGGGCGAAGCTGGCGTCGCCCGCGCCATCGAAATTCTCCGCGCGGATTTTGAGCGCCACCTCCAGCTCCTCGGCTGC